>Ga0207639_10002151_pt1 | contig 13261 bp, 21 predicted proteins | sample KBSCornC32_FD_184299 | JGI IMG/M metagenome (GOLD analysis project Ga0207639, IMG submission 184299) | Corn rhizosphere microbial communities from Kellogg Biological Station, Michigan, USA - KBS Corn C3-2 (SPAdes) (version 2) | ecosystem: Host-associated > Plants > Roots > Rhizosphere > Soil ...
CTGCAATCCTTGCGCCCGCGCTCCGCGCGCGCCTGCGCACCCTTGTTCTCTTAGAACTGCAAAAGGTGGGGCCGGTCCCTAATGATGACATCCAACACGCAGCCTGAATTTCCGCGACACCCGAAGGAGCCCATCCCCGTCTGGCATGCGCGCGTCAGTGCGGCCACGGGTTTGCATTGGGCGGAGATAAACCGACGGTACGGAAAGCCTATTCCTGTTCTTCAGGCGGCCAACGATAACGGCAAGCCGGCGATCGACCTGTCTGATTGGACCTCTGATCGGTTTGCCGGAAAGGCGCCCGCTGTTGATCACCTGATCAGCAACTCATTCGCCAAGGGCCAAGCGGGAATGCTTGTGGCGATGGGTGACACAGGAAAGAGCTTCGGCCTTCTGGAGGCCGCGCGTCAGGTAGCTTTCGGCGCCGGTGACGACATGCTGATCCAGCCCATTTTTGGTGGCCAGGTTCAGCGGCGCGGTACCGCCGTTCTCATCACCTCGGAAGACAGCAAGGACGAGGTGCATCGCCGCCTCGAGTCTTTGGATGAGCGCGACGACCGTAGCGGCCCGCTTGCTGCGAAGCTCCGGATCGTTCCGCTGCCGTCGACCGGTGGTCCGAAAGCGTTCTGGCGTCAGGACGGCAAACGCGGCCTTCTTGTGACCGATGAATTCAAAGCTATCCGCGATCAGCTTTGCCGCATCCCCGACCTACAGATGGTCGCCTTCGATCCGCTCTCCTCATTCGCGCAGGTCCCGATAAACGAGGACCCCATTGCCGGCCAATTCGTTTGCACGTCGCTCGCGAACTTGGCTGAGGAAACGGGCGCGGCGGTCATCGTCAGCCATCACATGAAGAAGCTCGGCCGTCCGATTGAGGATCTTGCCGATGCTCGCGAGGCGGTCCGCGGCACGACAGCTCTCGTGGATGGAGTACGGCTAGTCTATTGCCTTTGGCCGGCCGAGGCCGAAAGGGCGCGAAGGGTCTGCAAGGAACTGCGGCTTTCTTATCGGCCTGGCCTGGTTGTTCTCGGCGGTCCGGCGAAGGCTAACGGCGCCATACGCAAGCACGTCGCCACCTATGTTCGCGGTAAGAGCGGTCTCCTCGTCGATCGTTCGGCCGACTTGGAGACGACGCCTGCAGACCAACAAGGGCTTGCCGAGGCATTTGTTGCGGCGATCAGCGGCGCCGCTGCCCGTGGTCTGCCGTTCACCAAGACCGGGCAATCCGGATTGCACGCGCAGCGAACCCGATTGCCGGCCGACCTAGCAGCAATCAGCAGGCATAAGCTGGAGGCAATGGCTGATGAGGCTTTGGCTCGCGGCGACATCGTTGCCTGCGCTGCCAAGGGGTCGTCGATTGCGAAATGGCTCGATGTCCCCAGCGGCATGTTTGCATTGGGCCTCGGCGAATTTCGCCGGGGCGCCGAGCCGAGCGCGTGATCGTGGCAGCCGGTTCCGCAGCGCGCGGAAAGCTGATCGTTTCCGGAAACGTGGAAAGGTCAAGTGCCTGAAAAGACTAGGCTTCAGCCTTTCCATTTCCACCGTTTCCGACGGGAATGGAAACCTCCAAGCCGTTGAACCTACAAGCGTTTCCGTATTTCCGGCTTCTGTCCCCCTAAAGGGGGATGGGCGTCGGAAACGCCCCATCCCGCTTATCAAAGGAGATCGGCCGCCCAGCATCCACATCATAGCAGCAACCCCGAACCAACATCGCACGAGAGGAGCAACCCATGAGCATCCATGATCCAACTGCCCTCCAAGATCGAAGGCTTCGCCGACGTGAAGTCCGTCGATATGTATCTGCCCGTGACCGTCGTCGGGATCGACGGGGATAAGTTCATCGTCGCCGCACGTACCGGCTGGGGCTGGCTCCCGGCTCAAGTCGAGGACGTGGACGACGCAGAATACGCCCGCGGCTATGCGCCGGAGCTACGACCGGAGTGCGTGCCTGACATCACCCGAAGGGCGCTTGGGCTAAACTGACTTTGAGGGGGCGGGTTTTCCCGCCCCCTCACCATGGCGGATTCATTGAATGCCGCAACCCTGAGAATTGCCCGTCCGCGTCGAAACATGCGGCCGCACCGTTTTCCGAATCCGCGTCTAATCGTCCGCATGCCGGTCTGCGAACCCCGGTGACATCAGGTGCGAAATTGAACAAGATTTGGAGCGAGGGGCAGGCGCAAGTGCGCGCTGCTGTGGCCGCTAATCGCGTTGCGATCGAGGCCAAGCTTACCCACACCAGAATCGCGTGCGACAACCAGCGTCGTCGAATAGCCGCGCTCCGCGGTGAGCGGGCAGATTTCCGCAGTGCCCGCACCCGCAATACCGGGACGGCGCATCGCGACCTGGCACAGTATCGGGCCGAAATAGCTTGGTGGCTCCGCGCTGACGCGCCGCCGCCGATCGGCGCCGCCAATGACAATGACGCCCTTGGCGACGCGATGGTGATGGACCGCAATCCAAAGCCGCACGAGGACGGTGACGATCTCGTTCGCTTCTCACAGGTTAATGGCGGCCGGCGAGAAACGGATGCGGCGACCGGGTCAATCACGCACGGCGGTTTGCGCTTTAGCGCGGTGCCTCGACGGGCGACTGAGTATGTTCAGGTCGACGGCGAAATGGTCGACAGGGTCTTCAGGGTTCCCGTCGGAACACTCACACACCTCAGCGACGACGGCATTCACTGGTACCGCGTTCGGCCCGAGGCACCGAAAATCCGCGTCGACGAGTCTAGCCGGGCCACTAGCGCGCGCCTGCTGTCGCGCCGCTGGTACTCAGAGCTGCTTGGCGCGGCGCTTCCCCATGGAAAGAAGCGCCGGGGTCCGCGCCGGCACGTTCGCGAAATGCCCGAGGCATGGGGCGAGTTCTGGGCCAAACATCCCAACCTGCACGGTGAGGTCGATCTTGCTAGCGCGCGGGCAGCATACGGCTTGGCGCCGGCACCGAAGCCGATGGCCGGTCTCCCATGGAAGCCCGAGCCATGCGAACTCTTCTGGTCGTTGAGGGGAAATGGCAAAGGCGCTGCCGGTTTCGACGACGACGCCGACGATCAAACCAACCGCGTTCGCGCGGCGGCAGACCATGACTATGGCCCCGAGGACTGGATCGCCGATCGGCAGATGAAGATGAGGTTCCGGCAACTGCACCCGTCGCATGCGCAAGTGATAGATCGGCTGCCGGACGCGCGGTGTGTTGCCGACTTGGTCGCCGGTAACGACAACGGCGCCGGCAAGCGCCAACTCAAGACAGCCTTGGCGGCGCTGAAAAGTTTTCTCGCTGCCTGACGCAAAATTCTGCTGCTTGCCGTCACCTATTGAGTGGGACGGCAACGCACCGCCATCCTTGATGCCGCGGTTCGCACCTGGCGGCACACGAGCCCCTCGCGCGCCGCTCCGACGCGGGGGGCTCCTCCTTTCCCTATCTCGGCGCTTTGGTGGCCCGCCGATCGATGCGCGCGCCCGTCTGATTTCCGTTGCTGGGTCGGACGGGCCGTCGCTGCCCTTGGCCACCGCCATCCCACCACCACAGGACCACCAAATGACGAAGCCATTTCGCCTCGCCGACTTGCCGGACCCGCGCGAACTAACCCCCGATCTAAGGAAAATTTACGAGGACGAGGTTCGCTTCGGGGCGGAGCTCAAAAGCCTTCGCGTCAGACTGACAGACCTCGCCTCGTCTCGCTCTAGTCGCGGACCGCGCCCCCCGTCAGACCCGCAAGACGTCAGGGTGGCGGTCATGCTTGGCGACGCAGATGTGCCGTCTCCGCGGTCGGGTACCGACATCGAGATTGATAATGTCCGCCAGCGCATCAGCGACATCGAGCGGGCGATAGCTATCCTGGCAAGTCGGCGCCGCGCGGCGATCGACGCCGCCGGCGTGCCGATCGTCGCAGCCATACAGCCTGAATACCGCCGGAGGGTCCGAGCCCTCGGCGAGGCGCTAATCGCCGCGCACGGCGCGCATCTCGCAATGTATGAGGTGACCGATGCACTCGGCGATCGCGGCATCTCTTGGGGTGGCCAACTCGGAGTACATTTCGCCGACCAGATCCTCGGTTCGCCGCGCGATTCCTATGGCCAATTGGCTTATTGGCTTTACGAGGTCGCCGACGCGGGCATCATCGACAAGGGCGAAATCCCAGCGGAGTTGCGGCGGTGAGGTCCGAACGCATCCCCGTCACGCTGCCGGTCGCAGTCGCGCGCATGCGCGTCATGGATCGGCGTGGGGCGATGGCGCCCAAGGCGGGCATGCCGAAAGTCAAGAAGCCTGAGCCGGTCGCCTTTCACAACAGCGACGGCAGTGAAATGAAGCGACCGGCTCTTCAGGGGTTCGCGACGCTTTGGAACACCGTCTCACATGTCTCCGGACGCGACGTCTGCTTCGAGTACGCGTGCTTCGGACGCGACCCATCCGGCGTCCACGTGCGGTTCGATCATGACCCGAGCCGCGACCTCGGCGCCTCGGGTTTATCGTTCGCCAATACCGGCGACGGCTTGGCGTTTCGTCTCGAGCTGGCCGACCATCCACATGCTGCCGCGATAAAGCAGGCGGTGGAGTCGCGGGCCGCTGCGCATGTGTCTGTCGGCGGACAGACTACCCGATCGACCGTCGAAAAGGTCGACGGAAAAGACGTGCAGTTCGTCCAAGCTGCCGACTTGTACGAGATCTCGCTTTGCCTACACGGTGCTGTCGAGGGCGTTTACGCCAAGCTCGTCGACTTAGATCGCGAGGAGCCTGACCTGTTCCGCGCCGCGCGCTCCGCAGGGTTCATGAGCGACAAGTGGACGGCAAACCTGTTGACGCGAGTCGATCGGATTGGGCGTTTTCTCAAGGACACTGTGATCGAGCCGGAGCCGGCTGCGCCGAAGTCGTCCAGGCAATGGACGCTAGGCGACTCGGCTCGCTGGCAGACCGATGAAACACTAGCGCGGCAGCGCGCCGCGAGAGCCCGGCTGTGACCGAGCAAGCGAGCACCTATGTCGACGCCGCCGGCGCAACGCTACCGCGCGCCACGGTCCTCGTACATGAGGCACCGCGGACGGTGCGGGTCACCTATAGGGGTGCTGACGGGGCGCGGTTCCGCGTGCTAATTCACCAACGTCCGAACCCTATCGGTTTCGCCGTGCGCTTGCCCGGCGACATACCCCGGACGCCACTCTAGCCCCACAAACCGCCACAGACATGCCACCGGCCGCGAAGGCAGTTAGGCCGGTACGGCTGCCGCCCGGAACGCGCCTCGCCCCCATGTGGGTCCGGCTAGTTGTCCTTCGGCATCATCGCGCCTTCAGCCTTGCAATAGTCCGCAAGGTAGAGGGCGGACCACGATGCCATTTGGTCGATCATAGCGCGTCGATACGCGAGACCATCACTGACAGCCGCGTTGCTGTCCTGTGTCGCGTTAGCATCAACGGCCCGCAGCTTATCCGCGGCCTGATTGGACAGGCGCTGCAACGCGTCGACTTGCGTCTGCGTAATGGAGAGCGAGCGTTGCTGGCAGGCCTCCGCTATCTCTAGGTTGGCGGAGTAGAGACGAATTAGCTTCATGTAGACGGCGCGCATTACCGTATCGTCGGCGTGCGCGGGAGGTGCGAAAACGCCCGCCGTCAAGGCCATGAGCAAGGCGGCCCCGCGCCGCGCTCCGCTGTTAAAGGCGATCTGTATCCTCGTCGCACGTCGTCTCGTCATGGCAGCAGCTTCGTGCTCGGTTCAATGCCGATCGACGCGAGGAGCTTGTTGCGCCTCTCGCTTCCTTGCCAGGCCCGAATGAAGTAGCGGAGCCGAGACAGCACACCGTAGTCCTGGCCCGCAAGTGCCTTTCGATTGTGCTTCAATCGCATCGTCAGCGGCATACCCATCGCAATAAGGCGGGCCCAGGCTCGACTTGAGTGTGGTGTAATCAAGCGCAATTGGTCGGCGGCATTATACTGACCTATGATGCGCCGTCGGAGGGCCCATTGAACAGGCAGCCAAATGCGGTCGCGCTGCTCGCGCATGCGCTGCGTCGCTCGCGAATTAAACGAGTGAAGCCAAACGCCACTGGTTGTCACAATCGCCCGAGCTGGACGTCGGCGAACAGCATTGACGACGAACATCTGCTGTATTGGCATCCACGGGCTGCGCCTCGCTGAGCGTTTGACGCCATGCCGAAGCGGCCGTCCCGACCATCTTGGCGTCACGCGCTTGACGTGCTTCTTCATCGCACCTTGTTCTATGAGTGCCGACTTGAAGGCGATCGACGATGCGGATTAAGGGACAATGCGATCATCGATCCCCGGGCGCGAAAGCTTCGATATGTAGCCGGGACCCGTAAAGTTCCAAAGGCCGCATCGGTGGCTGTCCGCCCAGAAGTACATCTTTGTTCGCGCATCCAGCATCTCATAAAATGAGACGTGGTATGCGGGCGCGTTAAAAGCATCCGAGGTTTCTTCGGTAATGCCGTCGTATCGAAGGTCGTCGATTTCCTTCTGCGGCAGATGCAACTCCGCCATCTGCAGCCGAGCATAGTCCATCGCGAATTCTTCCGAGACGGCGCCTGGGCAGATCAACGGATCGAAAGCCCCGCTCTGCCACGCTGAGAACGCCAGAAGCGCTCCGATCATCACGGCTAATGATGTTCGAGGGCGGCGGCGGAGCGCGTCACCAATTTTGTTGCCGAAGTCTGCCAACGAGCGAAGCACAGAAGTCTACCCCCTACGCTCGTAGCATGACGGGGAGGGGGTGTTCCACCTCTGTGGCTTTCACCTCCAGCTACCGCGCGCCTCGCGTTTCACGCACGTTTCCAATTCAAAGAGGGAGCCCAATGGCTCGACAAAGGACACCTCTGGCCCAAGCGCGGGTCGAAGGCCGTGACATCATTCACCCGGAACGCTACGCCGGCCGAAATGCCGATTCCATGCCCCCGCTCGGTCCGCCACCAGATTGGCTGTCGCCGGCCGCGGCAGACGCCTGGGAGGAGTTTCGTCGGGACATACCTTGGCTTCAGGCCCCGCACTCGGGGCTCGTGGCCATTGCGGCGACGCTTTACGGCAGGCTACGCACCTCAGCCGGCACAATGGGCTCTGGCGCGATGAATCTGCTGCGGCAATGCCTTGCCCAGATGGGCGCCACGCCGACAGATGCGGGCAAGATCATGTGGTCACCGCCTGAAGATGACCCCGACGATGAATTGTTCGCAGTCTAGGCGCATAAGGGACGTGGCTCTCGACCGCAGCACCGTCACGAAAAGAGAACAGGCGTCAGTCGCTGACGGCAAGCTTGGCCGCGTACTCGAATAAGCCGTTGAGGTCGCCGCGCCAATCGCGCGCTTCCAGGAAGTGCCGAAAATCGGCCGGATAGCGAAGCGTTACCCAGCGCTGGATGTAGTACTTGGCGGGGTAGGCATTGCGCCAGGTGTGCTCAAGCTTTTGCCAAAGCGCATACGTTGGGGGCAGGGTCGGCATAACCTCCAAAAAGCTGGGGTAGTCGCCTTCCTGGATGTGCGGAACAACCACGGTTCGCCGCTCGGCGCTACTCATCGTTGTGCAGGTAATCAGCGGGGATCGTGATCGGGTAATCGTGTCCCTTGATTCGCAAGGTGACAGTCTGGCGATCACCTTCGGAAGTGCGCGTCACGGTCGCGCGAAGCGTCACTTCGTCCCCTTTTTGAGGAAGACGGCGGACTTTCACGGTGGAACGTGGGGACTTGGCCATGCCTGTCGGTAGGGACAAATTAGTTCGTTTTGGAGGCGTCAGCACCACAAACGCCGCACAGGCAGCGTCGTTGCGTTCGATGGCAGAGCTAGTAACCGATCAGCAGCTCTGTAAAGGGGATGATGGCGAGCGTTTCACCATCCTCGTTGTCGATGACCATCCAGTCCTCGGAAAGAGGACGCTGCAAGACATTCTGCTTCAGCAGTTCGCGAGCGTCGTGAACCGCCCACTCTTTGGCCTCCTCCCAGGTGGCGAGCTCTGTCCCTTGAGTATCCTCGAAAAGGACGCCGTCTTCCCGGACGTGAAAAAAGTATCTGGGCATGAAGCAGGTACTCCAAATTGCCGAGAAGGTTGCCGGCAATCGGAGTTAGGTGAGTGGGTAAGTCAACCTCGCGGCGATGCCTGAACTCAGCACAGGCGCGTGCGTGCTGGGTGCGGCGTTGGTGATCGAATCGGGGAATTTGGACGGCACAGGCCTGCTGAGAAAAATGCCCGCGCCGAAGCGCGGGCAAAGTTTCATGCATGAATCGTTTGTCGGCCGATCTGCCGACTACTTCTTGACGTCGCCGCGCCCCGGGTTCGGGACGTGCTCCTTCGTGGTCGAGTTCGGGTGTGACTGACCGTACTTGGTCGTCACGAACTGACCGCTCTTATTCGAGCGATGCCGAGGCCGCGCGCAAGATGGGCCTCATCGTCAGCAACGAACTGATCGGCCAAGCCGACGATCTCGGCGATAAGTTCGACACCGCGACGCAGATCATCGGCGTGCAGTTCGAGGAGGCGCTGGTCAACTTGGCGCCCCTGCTAGTTTCGACCGCCGGCGGCATCGCCGAGATTGCGCGGCAGGTCGGCGGCATGGTCGATCAGTTCAAGGCTATTGGGGACCGGACGGTCCTTGCGCCGCTCCAAACGAACCTGGTGAACCTCGAAAACCAGATCGCGACGCTTAAGGCCGACATCGCATCCCAGACCGCGTCAACGCTCGGCTAGAGGACATGCGCGATCTCGCCCGGTCGGTGTTCACCGGCATCGTCGACGACATTCGGCAGGGCAAGGATGCAGCGGACACGCTATCCGACGCACTCGGTACCATCAGCGATAAGCTTCTGTCGCTAGGCACGGACGCCTTGTTCGGTGGCTCGGGCGGCGGCTTTGGTCTTCTTGGTCAATTGCTCGGCTTGCCGGGCCGCGCAGCGGGCGGACCTGTGTCTGCCGGTCAACCCTACGTAGTCGGCGAGAAGCGGCCGGAGATCTTTGTGCCTAATACCTCGGGGCGGATCATTCCCAACGTGCCGGCGATGCCGACGCCGGCCGCGGCGTCGGGCGGCGTGGTTGTCCATTACGCCCCGACGATCGACGCGCGCGGTGCGGACACGTCCGCCGTGGCGAAACTGGCGCAGGTCATCGCGCAGGACCGGGCTAACTTCACGGCCAACGTGAAGGCCGCCTTCAAGAAGATCAAACAAGGGCAGTAGCCGCAGATGACGCGGCCTGTTGTCCTACGAATGAAGGGATGATAACGGCGCGTTATCATGCCAAGGCGCGCTCAAGTCCCCGACGCAAAGCCAACCGAGAAACTTGCGGTTGCGTTGGGTCATATTCGGGCGTCGGTCCACATGATCGCGGTCGGCGTCAATGCGTTTTCGACGCATCTTGTGGTGATGGCGGCGGACGAGCTCCTCGAGCATATCGTTCATGAGGCGGGGACCCGCCTGACGCTTGACTTGGAGGCGCAACTTACGCCCCACGGCATCGAAATCATGAGGGCCCACAAGCGCGACGCCTATAATTTTCTCAAGCACGGCAAACGGGGCTATCGGATAGGCAAACCCGCACCCGACGCGGAGCAGATCGAGGCGCTCAACGATGTTATGACAATCGTGAACATCCACGCCTATCGAGATGTAACGAACGAATATCCCGCCTACATGGCCGCGATGGTGGCGGGCGTTGCTCTGATGAACGAGGGCATGGTCGATTGGGACCGGGCCCCGGCGGAGGCAGCGAGGCTCCGGCGAGAAATAGGTGACTTTAGCCGATCGGACTTCAGAGAATTTCTTCTGAAGAGCCTGTAGCTGTTTTCGCCGTCCCAAGCTCCTAGTGGAGGAAGAATGCCCGAAATAGTCGACAATATTTGGTACGACGACAAACTCAATCGCAGAGCAGATGCTGAATTCCTTAGAGCGTTTCTTTTGGGTCGGATTCGCCAACGGGGCGAAGGAGGTAAGAGGCAATCCTATGTGTTGAGCATCGACGCAGGTTGGGGCCGTGGTAAGTCCTTCTTTCTCGATCACTTTGCAAAGCAACTGAGGGCCGAGGGGCACCTAGTTGCTGAAGTAAACGCGTGGAAAGACGACTTCTCGGACGATCCCTTAGTCGCGGTCATGGCCGCCGTGGATGAGGCGATCCAGCCCCTCCTGCCTAAGGAGGCGCCGCTACGCAGGACATATCGCATTGTAAAGGAGAATTTCGGATCGCTCGCAATCGCCGGCGCCAAAGGGCTCGTGCTGCAGGGTGCCAAGAGATGGGCCGGCTCTGCGGCTGAAGAGATGGTCGAAATTTTCCAAGGCCAGAACTCTGCACCGACGGCCAAACCGGCTGAGAAGGCCAATGCGACGTCCGGGAAAGAAGGCGAGAACGCCGGCGCCAAGGCAGCGGGCGCATTGGCTGAGGCTACGACAGAGGCAGTGGCAGAGAGGTTGGTCGAGAAGCTATCAGACAAGGCTGCCGATGCGGCAATTTCTGAATTCCGCGCAGGGCAGGCGTCAATAGCGACCTTCAAGGACAGCCTAGGAACGGCAATGAAATACCTTGGCGATCATGAGGGGCTGCCATCGCCAATGTTTGTGTTGGTCGACGAGCTGGATCGGTGTCGACCTGTCTATGCCATCACCATGTTGGAAAGGATCAAGCATCTATTCGAGGTCGATGGCGTGATCTTCATCCTTGCCTTGAACGCCGACGAACTGACCCATTCGGTAAAGGCGGTATATGGTGAGGGTTTCGGCGCAGTAGAGTACCTCACAAGATTCTTTGATCGGGTGTATAAATTTGATGCCGCCGATCCGCGAGGTCTTGTCGCGACGTTGCTTGAAGCAGAGCCAATAAACGAGGGAATCCTTTCCCTTCCGCCGAATATCGATCTAGTAAGTTTTTTGTCCGGCAGCTTCGCGCGGTTCGACGTAACACCTAGACATATCGAGCGAGCTTACGACTTACTGAATACAATCGCCACCGTGTGGAGCTTTCGCACGAAGATTGAACTCGCCGCGCTGCTGCCAATGATCATCAGATACGTTCGCGGCACGGAGCCCACACTTGACTATGACATCACTACAAGCCTGACCAGGAACCGTCCTGGCGCGAACGCCGCGACATCGATGTTTTGGACAAACGACGGCAAACCTCGGGTCGTCGCCCCAGAAGAAATATTCTCGGCGTTCCAGCAACTGACCCAGCAAGCACTAAGTGACCTCGGCAGTCGCGCAAGCGGCGTGCCTAACGAGTGGGTCGAGTCGCGCCTTAGGGAGGAGTTCTCGCTGCTTCACAACAACACGTTTAACCGTGACAACAAGCCTTATTCGATCGTCCGGCAACAGTATCCATCCATCATAAGGAAGGCGGGCCGGATAGCCCAAGACACGGGGGCCTAGTTACCCCACGCGCGTTCCTCACAATTAGGGCCGCGTGCGCATGTTCGGAGGGGCGGCAGCGCGAAAGAACCTTGCACCGCGGCAGTGGCGTTGTATCGTCGCCCGAGGTTTTTGGGGGGATACCAATGTTGACCAAGCTTTTCGCTGCTGCGGCAGCCACGACTTTGCTCGTGGGCTGCGCCTACATGGCCGAGCCTGTCGCCGTTGAGTCCTATGACATCGCGACGTCCTACGGCAGCAAGCTTCACGGGAAATACCTGCTCTACGTGGATGGGGCGCGGCTAGATACGACCGTCAAACCGGCGGATATGAGCTGCGCCGCGCATACTTATCCATTGGTTCTGTCGCAACCATTGGCCGACGGCATGACGGGCGCCTTCAGCAGCTTGGTCGACGAACTGCAGGTCGTCACAGCACCTGTCGCCTCGGCCGACCTGAAAGCGCAGGGCGCGCGCGGGATGATTACGATCCAGGCACAGGATGTCCAGGCCAGCCTACGGGCCTTGCCCGGCTACTGGTCTTCGGGAATGGACACGAGTGTGCAAGTAATAATGTCGATCACGGTCGACGGGCGGTCAGGCCGCGTATTCGGCACGACGGTAACTGGCGATGGCAAGGGCCAGGGAGACGCCGGCTTCGCTTGCGACGGCGGCGCCAAGTCCCTTTCGGACGCCGGGGCGCAAGCACTGCGGCAGGCCATGACAAATGCCGCTGAGGCCGTTGCAAACTCAGACCGCGTCCGGGCGATGTAGGACTGCGATGGATGCTAAAAAGGCAGCAGGGATTGCGGTCCTTGCATTCGTTCTGCTCTGCGCATTCGGCGGATCAATCCTCAGCCTCGCGGGGCTCTGGCTCGCATGGATAGTGCCGCTCCTGCTGCTTGGCTGCGTCGGGTACGGCCTCTATCTCAGCATGCGCCGGCGCTAACGTTCTGTCATGCGACGGCCCATTCGTCGGCGCCGTCATCCTCGCCGTCGCCTGGCAGCGCAGTGAACGCCTTGTCGACCTTGAGGCGGTCCCATACCCGGCGGGCGTCGATCGTCTTTGGCTTGGGCATGCGCCCGTCGGCGACCATCTGATCGAACTTGGAGGGGCTGACGTCGATGTAGGCCGCCGCTACCTCGCGGCACATGCCGCGCGGCAGGGACCGGGGCAGGGCGTCCTGGCGGTTTCTACTCAAAGGCGGTGCTTCTTGCGGTAGGCCGTCATCCACCGCTTGGCGCCATCAGTTAGTGTGACGCCCTTTCGCTCGTTCTCGACCATCGTCTCGAACTTGCGCCTGTCGAATGCGTCCAGATGATCGCCCCACGGTCCGCGGGGATTTCGAACGATGGCATACTGTCGTCCGGAGGCGCCCTTTACGTGGGTGTCCAACGGGTGCGGCAGCGTCACGTTGATCCGCTTGACCAGCCACAACATTCGGATGTCGTCGTCGTTGAACACCTTCCGGTTCCCGTTCGGCGTGAAATAGGGGAACTCAACGGTGAGCTCGGTCAGCTTCTTGCGGCTGATGCCAAGCGCTTTTGCCGCCTCGTCGATTGAGTATGTGCGGCCGATCGGGCCAATGGGTTCGTCATCGCTCTCCATTTTGTGGTTGGTGGCAGAAATAGATGCGAGTCGCAACAGGGTATTCGAAACCGCATTTATTTCCTCATAGTGTCGAGATACGAATTCGATTTCGAATGTTATCTCGACATATATTTGTCGATCGGCAATGATGACCTTGCGCAATGTTGCGTCGAAGGGGCAATCGAACATGAAGACATCTGAGGAAGACACCGCTTGGGTACGCGTCGAGGTGCCGGGGTTCCTCGCGGAGACCACGATCCGGATCGAGCGCAGCGAGATCGTCGAGGGCGCCACGGAGGACGTTGTCGCCGCGGCGCCGCCCCGCGTGGACGGGACGGACGCCGTCTGGGAGC
>Ga0207639_10002153_pt1 | contig 13255 bp, 10 predicted proteins | sample KBSCornC32_FD_184299 | JGI IMG/M metagenome (GOLD analysis project Ga0207639, IMG submission 184299) | Corn rhizosphere microbial communities from Kellogg Biological Station, Michigan, USA - KBS Corn C3-2 (SPAdes) (version 2) | ecosystem: Host-associated > Plants > Roots > Rhizosphere > Soil ...
ATTCGGTCTTCTGATCATCCATCTCGCCGCGACAATATTGTCGTACAATTACGCCCAGTCCCACATCGCTGACTCGGCGCTCTACTATTACGATCTTTGGCATTTCGCGAACAAGCCCTGGTGGTCCTTGGGAACGGTCTTCGTGATTCATATCGCGCAGGCGCTGAAGGGATATTTGGGTGCAAGTTATTTAGACTGTTTCATGATGTTCCAGGCGATTGGTTTTTGGGGAATCATGATTCTGATGCGAACGTTCGAGGAACTGCACGAGAAAATTCTTGCTCCTCCAAGTACAGTATCAAAATATCTTCTCTTTCTACCGAGCATCCACTTCTGGACGGCTTCGATTGGAAAAGACGCGATACTTTTCTTTGCAATGGCCTTGTGCACCTGGTCGATCCTGAACGTGTCGCGGCGGATCATGCGCCTCGGATTCGCGCTCCTCCTGATGGTGCTCGTGCGGGCGCATATCGCGGTCCTGGTCGTGGCGTCGCTGGCAATCGCCGCCACCCTGTACCGCGGACTGAGCCTGGGTCGGCGGGTTACTCTGCTGCTTCCGGCTCTCCTGGCGCTCGCCGTTCTCGGGGCAGTGGTTCAATCTTCCATCGGCATAGATTTGAGTGACCCCGGGTCGGTTGCGACGTTCCTCGAAGAGAGGACGGACGTCATCGCCGGGGCGGCGGGCAACACCAGCCTCAACGGCCAGCCATTCACCGTAAGGCTGGTCAGCTTGTTGTTCCGTCCGATGTTCATCGATGCGCGCAATGCCCTCGGGCTCGTGGCGTCGATGGAGAACGTGTTCTTCGTGTTGATTTACGCTTATTGCCTCATTCGCTGGCGCGAAGTCGTCGAGCTCTACAAGAAGGTTTATTTCATCCGCTTCGCGCTCGTCCTCACGCTTAGCCTGATGGTGCTTCTTGCGATCGTGAACTACAACGTCGGCCTGGGCCTTCGCCAGCGCACCATGTTCTTGCCGCTGCTGTTGTCCATTTTCGTAGCGATTTGGGCGTTCCGCCAGCGTTTGAAGGACATGCATGCCCCGCGTCAGGCTGGTGCGCCCGTTCATCCGCGAATTGCGCGTTCCGCGGTCGCTGGGACGCTGACGAGGGCGCCGCCGGCCTGACAGGTTCGCCTCTCCCTTGGAGGGAGGGGCGTTCCGCGCTAATCGCAATAACATGCTGACCCCAACCGACGCGAAGACCCGCGGTCTCGCCGACCTTCCGACCGTCGCCAATGATTCGCTCATTGCGCTTATCGGCATGGTCAACAGGGACCCGCGGCCGGACAAGATCGATGTCGGCGTGGGGGTGTATCGCGATGGAGCCGGGAACACTCCGATCCTCAGCGTCATCAAGGACGCGGAGCAGCGGCTTCACGATACACAGATCTCGAAAGCCTATCTTGGAAGCGCCGGCGACAAGCGTTTTGCCGAGCTCCTGCGGCCGATTCTTCTTGGGCATCACGCCGATGACGACCGGATCGCGGGCCTCCAGACGCCGGGCGGATGCGGAGCGCTTCGCCTCGGGTTCGAACTGCTCGCCGCCGCCAATCCGAAGGCGAAGGTATTCGTCGGGGCGCCGACCTGGCCCAATCACCCGCCGATCATCCGCTCAGTCGGCCTCAGCGAAGTCGAATATCCCTTTTACGAGCGCGGCCAGGGAGCGATCCGCTTCGAAGATTTGATCGAGGCCCTTCGCTCGGGCGAGCCGGGGGACATCGCGCTCCTGCACGGCTGCTGCCACAACCCGACGGGCGCCGATCTCGACGAGGGCCAGTGGCGCGAGATCGCCAACGTCGTCTCCGATCGCGGCCTGATCCCGTTTGTCGACATCGCTTACCAGGGCTTCGGGCGCGGGCTCGACGAGGACGCTTTCGGCGTCCGGCTGATGCTCGACGTGGCGGACGAGGCGATCGTCGCGCAGAGCTGCGACAAGAATTTCAGCGTCTATCGCGACCGGGTCGGCTCGCTGTGGATCAAGAGCGGTTCCACCGAGACCACGGCCAAGGCTATGGGTCACGTGTTCAAGATCGCGCGGGAGATGTGGTCGATGCCGCCCGACCATGGCGCCGCCTGCGTCCGAATCGTTCTCGATGATCCGAAGCTTCGCGAGCGGTGGCTGGTCGAGCTCACGGCGATGCGGGACCGGATCAATTCAGTTCGGCAGCGTATTGCCGCGGCCGACCCGCGCCTTGCATTCATAGGGCGCCAGTTCGGCATGTTCTCGATGCTTCCGCTGAGCCCCGAGCAAGTCCTGAAATTGCGCTCCGACCACGCCATCTACATGGCGGAATCGGGCCGCTTCAACGTTGTCGGCATGGGTGACGATCAGATCGACCGATTTACCGCCGCCGTGGTCGAGGCGATGGACAGCTGACCATGGCGGATCGCGACCCGGGCAAGGTTTCCACGGCGGTGGATTGGCGCGAGGTCGCGCGGCTCGTCCTCACCAGCCGCGAGATGGACCGGATCGAGGAAGAAGAGCTCGTCCCTGCAAAGAAGGTGCTCTACCAGTTCAGCGCTCGCGGCCACGACATGGCGCAGGTGCTTCTCGGCCTTCATCTCAAGGATGGTGACGGAGTCTTCGGCTATTACCGCTCGAGGCCGGTGCTTCTCGCACTTGGTGTCCCCCTGGCGGACGCGCTCGGCTCGGGAATGGGCCTTTCCGGCGGCTATTCGAACGGCCGCGATATCGGGGTCGTGTTCAACTATCCCAACAAGGGCGGGGCGCACGCGCTACCGATGTGCGGCGGGGTAGGGGCGCAGTACACGCCTGCCGCGGGCTGGGCGCAGGCCATCGCCTACAAGCAGAAGGTGCTCGAGGAAGGCCCGGCTGACGCGATCTCGGTGGTCCTCGGCGGCGACGCGAGCTGCGCGACCGGTGGCTTCTGGTCCGCACTGACGATCGCGACCACGCAGCAGCTGCCGCTCCTCATCTACATCGAGGATAACGGCTACGGCATCTCGGTCCCGTCCGAATATCAGACGCCGGGCAAGGACATTGCCGCCAATCTCGCGAGCTTCTCGGGCCTGACGATCTTCAACGGCGACGGCACCGGTCCAACGGAAGCGGCACGGCTGATCGACCAGGCTGTCAGCCACGTCCGGATGAAGCGTGCACCAGTTCTGCTTCGGCTCACGGTGCCGCGTCTCGAAGGCCACAGCGCGCAGGATACGCAGGCTTACAAGAGCGAAGCGCAAATAGAGGCCGAATGGGCGCGCGATCCGCTGCCGAAACTGAAGACGCACTGCGCACGGAGCCAGATTGGTGAAGAAGCCTGGGCGGATCTGGAGCGCGAGATCGCGTGGCAGGTCCAGGCAGCCGTCGCCGAAGCCGAAGCGCGCGGCGTTTCCTCGCCGGAGGAAGTTGCCGCCAACGTCTTCTACGAAGGCGAGATGCAGCAGGTCGGCGGGCTGTGGAACAGCGGTTACCAGCCTCCGCGCTCAACCGGCGAGCCGAGCCCCGAAGGCCAGCGAATTAACATGGTCACCGCCATCCGCCGAGTCCTCGACCAGGAGCTCGAAGCAAACCCGCGCGTGCTTGCATTCGGCGAGGACGTGGGACCGAAGGGCGGGGTCCACGCGGTGACACTGGGCCTTCAAGAGAAGTTCGGTGTAACCCGCGTGTTTGACACCAGCCTCAACGAGGAGGGCATCGTCGGCCGGGCCGTCGGAATGGCACTCGCCGGCCTGATGCCGGTCCCCGAAATCCAGTTCCGCAAATATGCCGAGCCAGCGACCGAGCAGATCCACGATGCCGGAACCATGCGCTGGCGCACGCACAACCGCTTCGCCGCGCCGATGGTGCTGCGCGTACCCGGCGGCTTCTTCAAGTGCGGAGACCCGTGGCACTCGATGACCAACGAGGTCGAGTTCGTGCACAACCCCGGATGGAAGGTCGCGGTGCCGTCGAACGCCGAGGACGCCGTCGGCTTGCTGCGTGGAAGCCTGCGCGGCAACGACCCGGTGCTGTTCTTCGAACATCGCGCAATGCTCGACGACAGTTGGGCGCGGCGGCCGTGGCCGGGCGACGAATATGTCCTTCCGTTCGGCCGCGCGAAGAAGACGCGCGAGGGAGATCAGATCACGATCGTCACCTGGGGCGCGATGGTCCCTCGCTGCGAGGCGGCCGCCGAGGGATTTGGCGCCGACGTCATCGACCTTCGCACGCTGCAGCCTTGGGACAAGGACATGGTGCTCGAAAACGTCCGCCGCACGCGCCGCTGCCTGATCGTGCATGAGGATTTGCGTACCGGCGGTTTCGGAGCGGAGATCGCGGCGGTGGTCGCCGACGAAGCCTTCCTCGACCTCGATGCGCCGGTGGCTCGAGTGACGATGCCGGACATCCCGAGCCCGCATCATCCCCAGCTGATGGAAGCCGCGCTTCCGTCCCCGGCGAGCATCCGCTCCGAAATCGAACGGCTGGTGGGGTTCTAACTTGATCGAAGTCCGGGTTCCCGACGAGCAGGAGGGTACGAAAGCCGTCGTCCGCGCCTGGCTCCGCCAGGTCGGCGACATCGTCTTCGAGAACGAGCCGCTGGTCGAGCTCGAGACCGACAAGGTCACACAGGAAGTACCATCGCCCACAGCGGGGGTGTTGGCGGAGATCGTACTCGACACCGACGCGGAAGCGGTGCCTGGCGCGCTGCTGGCGCGGATTGAGACGAACGGTACCCCGGCGAAGGCTGGGGCCCAGGGCGCCGCGACAGCGACGCCTTCTTCCGCTGCGGCGGCTGACGCCGCCCCTGGGCCCCGGCCTGCGCCGGGGAACAGTGAGGTCGAAACCCGCCTCAGTCCCTCGGTCCGTCGCGCCTGCCTTCAGAACGGAATCGATCCGGCACTCCTCACCGGCACCGGGCGCAACGGCCGGGTGACCCGCGAGGACGTCGATCGGGCGATCGCTTCAGCGACCGTCGTCAGCGCCGGCGAGCCTGCCACCGCGCAGCCGCGCCAGTTCAGCCCGCAGGACGTCCCGCACGACCGGATGCGGCTGACCATCGCCGAGAACATGGTGAAGGCCGTCAGCGAAGCGCCTCACGTCACGGCGGTGTTCGAAGCCGACTTCACCGCCATCGCCGCGCACAAGGCCGCGATGGCGTCCAAGGGCGTGAAGCTCAGCTACACCGCCTACATCGTGAAGGCCGCCGCTGAGGCGATGGCCGTCGCCCCGGCGATCAACGGCCGCTGGGAAAAGGACCGCATCGCGATCTCGCCGACCATCGACATTGGCGTAGGCACGGCGCTCGGCGAGAAGGGTCTCGTCGTTCCGGTCGTGAAGGACGCGGGCCAGCTCACCCTCGAGGAGATCGGCGCCAGGCTCGACGACCTCACCCGCCGGGCTCGCGACGGAAGGCTCGAACGCTCCGAAGTTTCCGGGGGCAGCTTCACCATCTCCAACCACGGCGTTTCCGGATCGCTCCTCGCGGCCCCGATCATCCTTCACCAGGGGCAGGCTGCGATCCTCGGCGTCGGCAAGCTAGAAAAGCGCGTCGTCGTCCGAACGGTGAATGGCCGCGACGCCATGCTCATTCATCCGATGGCCTACGTGACCCTCACCATCGACCATCGCGTCGTCGACGGGCACCAGACCAATGCGTGGCTGATCCGCTTCGTCGAGATCGTCGAGGGCTGGCCGCGCGCCTAGATGTTCGTCTGATCGGCCGGCACGCCAGCGGGCAATGCCGCGGAATGCTCGGCTTCCTCGCAACTCAGGGCGGTGCCCACGCCGTAGCAAGTCATCGACAGGGACCCCATCGAATAGCCCCGCACCAGGGGCTCCATTTTCTCGCCGGACTCCGCGGCAAGACCGGCGATGTACAGCAGCGGGATGAAATGGTCGGGCGTCGGCACCGCCAGCGCGTAATCGGCATGTTCCGTGAGGGCGAGCGCGCCGCCCGGGTCCTCGGCAAGCTGGCTCACCGCCGCGTCATCGAACCGTTCGGCCCAATCGAACGCGGCATCGGGCTTGTTCCACTCCACCCGGCGGAGGTTGTGGACCACGTTTCCGCTGCCGAGGATCAGAACCCCGCGGTCGCGCAGAGGCGCGAGACGTCGTCCGAGATCGAGATGATAATCCAGCGGCTTCAATGCGTTGATCGAAAGCTGTACCACCGGAATGTCCGCTTTCGGATAAAGATGGGCGAGAACCGACCAGCCGCCATGGTCGAGACCCCATTGATCGACGTCGAGCCCGCACCACACGGGCGCAACCGCTTCGACGACTTCCGCCGCAAGTGCCGGATCGCCAGCTGCAGGATATTGGAATTGCGATAGCGCGGGCGGAAAGCCGTAGAAATCGTGGATGGTGCGAGGCTTTTCCATCGCTGTGACCGCCGTCGCCCCGAAGAACCAGTGCGCTGAAACGACCAGCACTGCGCGCGGACGCGGCAATTCCTCGCCGAGCGACCGCCAGGCGCGCGTGAAGTCGTTGTCCGAGATCGTGTTCATGGGACTTCCGTGTCCGATGAACAGTGCCGGCATTCGGCCCATCTTCCGTTCTCCACCGCCAACCGTAGGAACGCGGCCGTGCCTTGGCGGTTCACTGGAGACCCGACCGGAGGCGCGAGAAATGGCACAGGACGACAGTTGCAGCAAAACTACCCAGCGCGCGCTGATCGGCACCGCATCTCGATCCCCGGCGTCTATGGCGGGTTTGCGGACACCTATCAGGCGATTGCCCGGTAGATTCCGTAGAGGCTCGTCAGCGTCAGCAGGAATCCCACGAGCACGAGCAGAGGCTTGGGCGCGATCCTCTTAACGAGCCAGGCGCCGAGGGGAGCTGCGACGATCCCGCCAATCAGGAGACCGAGCGTCGCGACAGTAAATGTCGCCCAGCCCAACGCTGCGATGAAGGTGGCCGCTGAGGTGACGGTGACCAGGAATTCGGACGTATTGACCGTGCCGATCGTGCGTCGCGGGTCGGCGCCCTGGACAAGGAGGTTGCCGGTGACCACCGGTCCCCAGCCTCCGCCGCCCGCGGCGTCCAGGAATCCGCCGGCCAGAGCGAGCGGCTCGATGATCTTCGCGGGCCGATGCTGCGGCGGAAAGCGAAGGCCGCGCCAGAACAGGAACAGGCCGATCAGCGTCAGATAGCCGAGCACGAACGGCTTGGCGGTCGAGCCGTCGATGTGGGTCAGGACATAGGCGCCGATGACCGCGCCGACTACGCCCGGGATCGTCAGCCGGGCGAGGAGCCTCCAGTCGACGTTGCGATGGGCGATGTGACTGAGGCCCGACGCGCAGGTGGTGAACGTTTCAACCGTGTGGACTCCGGCCGATGCTGCGGCCGGCGCGACACCAAGGCTGATGAGAAGGGTGTTCGAGATGACCCCGAATGCCATGCCGAGCGCGCCATCGACCAGCTGCGCGGCGAAGCCCGCGGCGATGAACGGCAGCAGGTCGACAAGTTCCACTCCGAACATTGAGCGCCCCTTTTGCCGGCGCGGTTAATCTCTACTTCTTGGCTAGACAACAATCGAAAGTTCGCTTTGGCGCTGCGGCTGGGCTGCTGGTCGCAACCCGCTCAGATTTCGAGGATGGTGTAAGGCTTTCCAAGCAGCGGCCTCAGCACGAACTGGGCGACGTTGTAGACTGGCTTGCCGAGGGGCGTCCGGCCTTCGTAGGTGCCGTGGTGCGCGTGGCCGTGGACGACAGCTTTGACATGGTCGAACCGGTCGATCGGCTCGCACAGGCGCTGCGATCCGAGATACTGGTAGATCGCCGGCGGCTCCCCTTCGATCGTTCCCTCGATCGGCGAATAATGGAGAACGGCAACGCTACGCTCAGTCCGTATCGTGCGCAGCTGGTTCTCCAGCTTTCGCGCTTCGCTCAGCGCCTCGTCGACGAAGGCTTTCACGATCGGCTCGCCGAACGGCGCGAGTTCGCCGCGGCCGAAACCGCCGAGGAACCCCTTCACGCCCGCGAAGCCGACACCGTCTACCTCGTGCGCCTGCTCGTCGAGCACGACCATCCCGGCTTCTTGGAGGATCGCGCAGACATTCTCCGGCTGGCCGCATTCATAATCGTGGTTGCCGAGGACTCCGAGCACCGGGATCGAGCAGGCGCGTATGTCCTCGGCGAGAATTTCGGCCTCGCTCGTCTTGCCGAAATTGGTAAGGTCGCCGCACAGCAGGAGAACGTCGGCGACGCCCCCGATCTCGGTGAACAGCTCGCGATAGGGCGCGACGCTATTCTCCATCACGTGGAGGTCGCCGATCGCCGCGACCCGCAGCTTGCCGTCACTCGCTGCCATATTGCTCTTCGAGATTGCCGACGGCGTCGGAGAACCCCCACTCATCGACATCGATCGCATAGTCGCGCGGGCTGAAAATCCGGCCACGGCAGACCTTCTTTCCCGGGCCTTTCATGTTGGCTTGATCGTGCAGCCGCTCCAGCAGCTCCTCCATCAGCCATCGGGGAACGCGATGCCGCTCACTCGGATAGACGAAACGGAAATTGAGAAGCGCGATGAGCAGGACTTCCCAATAAAGCTCCATATGACTGAGGAGCTGACGCCAATCGATGTCGTCATGGCGTTTGAGGATCATGTGCGCGACGTCGGCCATGTCGAAGCGGTGATGATCCTGGACGAAGATTTTCGACCAGATGAACTGCGTCGGCGGGACGAGGCGGACCATGGCCCCGAACAGCTTCGCTTCGGGTGCGGCCACGAACCAGTCGTCGGTGACGTGTGTGGTCACGGTCGGCATGTTGGTGATGACATCCACGAACAGCTCGCCGCGGGTGATCCGATAGAGCCAGCGCTCATCGACGATTTCGACGTCGAAGCTGTGCTCCTTGAAATAATGGAGCATCTTCAAGGCGTCGCCGGCCTTGGCGAACACATCCACGTCCTTCGTTGGCCGGTCGATGCCGGTGTAGCTCGCGAGCGCATAGGTGCCGGAAACCAGGAAGGGGATTTCCGACTGGGCCATGAGGCGAAGGACTTCGGAATAGAAGGCTTCGGCTTCCGGCGATGGCTGGATCAGCGCCCCGCGTGGCCGCGATTCAAGCTCGGTCTCCATGCTTGCCGCTCAACGGGAGCGGGGAGGTGGCGGTTCCGTTTCCCTAAGCCGGCTCGGTCATTGGAACGAACAGTTCCTCGTGATGGGAAGCCATCCCGCGAACCCGCTCCTCGTATCGCTCGGCCATCTCCGCGTGCACTCTGCGCACGCGCAAATCTCTCGAATTGAGCGCGGCGGTGCGCTCCTCCGACGCCCGCTGCCGGTAATAGCTAAGATCGCTCGTCAAGGCGCCGCCCCCGACACCGGCGCGACTCGCCCCGCGCGAGTCGCTAACCGCTAGTTATCCACAATATTGCCGATTTTTCGAGGCGATTGAATCACATTGGCATTGCTCGCGATAGCCGCCGACCCTGTCGAAGACATCCCGGCGGTACATCATCGCGCCGTGGGCGAAGGGGACGAAGACGGAACGTCGAGAAAGGCGCCAGACCTCGGGCTCGCGCGTCTTGCGGCCCGACGCGTCGATCATGTCGCTCGCGCTGGCGACGATCCCGACCTTCGGATTGGACCGAAGCAGCTCGAATTCCTCGGCGAGACGCGTCGGATAGGAAACGTCGTCGCCGTCCATGCGAGCAACGAACGGCGCCCTCGCTGCCCTGGCGACCAGGTTCGAGCTTCCGACCGGCCCGAGATTCTTCTTCCCTTCGATCAGGCGGATCCGCCGGTCGCGCGCTGCCCAATATCTCAGCCGCTCGGTCGAACCGTCGGTCGACGCATCGTCGAGAATGACGAATTCGAAGTCGCGAAACGTCTGTCCAAGAATGCTCTCTACCGCCTCATCGAGATGCGGAAGCGCATTGTGCACCGGCATCACGACGCTGAGCGGTGGCGTTGCGGCGGATTGGCCCGGATCTGGTGACGAGGATTTCGGCACTTGCGGACGCTAAGCAGGAAATGCCGAGAGAAGAAAGCGGGTTAAGAGGCGCTCCTTCGGCGGGGTTTCCGAGCTAGCCGACCGGAGCAATCGGCCCGGGCGTCGGGTCGGTGCCGGGCGAGGGCGGGGAGGGGACATCGATGTTGGGCGGTTGGCCCGGCGTTTCGGGTGGCACGGGCGAGGGTTGGCCGGGCTCCTGCGGCCGCGGCGCAGGCGGCGACGGGGTGGTCGGCGGCTCGCTGGGTTCGGGTTGCTGCTGCATCTCGAAAGCTCGAACGCCCTCGATTGCAGTCGGTTGCCGCCGTCCCGCCTTGCCGAACGCCTCACGCCTGTTATAGGCCGCGCCACCTACGGCGTCCGCGCGCGTGGCGGAATTGGTAGACGCGGCAGGTTTAGGTCCTGTTGTCGAAAGATGTGGGGGTTCGAGTCCCTCCGCGCGCACCAATTCCGCACGGAGGACATCCAGTGGATGTCCGAGTACGGAATTCCGCCCAGGACAAGATTTCATCGGGATTTTGGAAACGTGAGCATCAAGACTGTCGAGACTCAGAACGAAGGCCTGAAGCGCGCCTTCATGCTGACCATTCCGGCCAAGGACATCGAAGCCCGGGTCGACCAGGAAGTGAAGCGGATTGCGCCGCAGGTGCGCATGCCCGGCTTCCGTCCCGGCAAGGTGCCGCCGAACCTCATCAAGAAGATGCACGGCGATGCGCTCCAGCGCGACGCGCTCAACGGCGCCGTCCAGGATGGCGTCCAGCAAGTGCTGACCGAGAACAACGTCCGTCCGGCGCTTCAGCCGCAGGTCGAGCTCGACGAGAAATATGAGCCCGGCAAGGACGCCGAGGTCCGGATCAGCCTCGAGGCGCTTCCAGAGGTTCCGAAGCCGCAGATCGACAAGCTCGAGCTCGAGCGGCTCACGGTCGAGCCCGACGAGAAAATCGTCGATGAGCAGATCAATCAGATCGCCAGCCAGAGCAAGCGCTGGGAAGATGCGCCGAAGAAGCACGCCGCCGCCACCGGCGACCTGGTCGTCATGGACTTCGAAGGCGAAGTCGGCGGCAAGCCGTTCGAGGGCGGCAAGGGTGAAGACATGTCGGTCGAGATCGGCTCGGGCCGCTTGATTCCCGGCTTCGAGGACCAGCTTGTCGGCGCCAAGGCCGGCGACACGCGCGAGGTCAACGTCAGCTTCCCCACAGACTATCCGGTCGAGAATCTGAAGGGCAAGGACGCGACCTTCGCGGTCAGCGTGAAGGGCGTGAAGACCGCTGGCGAGACCAAGGTGGATGACGAGTTCGCCAAGTCGCTGGGCCTCCAGGATCTCGAGCAGCTGAAGGGCCTGATCCGCGGCCAGGTCGAGCAAGAACTGAACGGCCTCACCCGCACCCACATGAAGCGCCAGCTGCTCGACCAGCTCGCCGCGCGCCACGACTTCCCGGTGCCCGAATCGATGGTCGAGGCCGAGCATCAGAATATCTTGGGCCAGCTTCGCCACGAAGCGAGCCATGAGGAAGACCCCAAGGCCGCGCTCGCCGAGATCGAGAAGGATGCCGCCGAGTATCGCAACATCGCCGAGCGCCGGGTGCGCCTCGGCCTCCTCCTGTCGGAGATCGGCGCGGCCAACGGTATCGAGGTTGGCGATCAGGAAATGAACCGGCTGATCGGCCAGGCTGCATCGCAGTACCAGGGCAAGGAGCGCGAGCGCTTCCTCCAGCTCGTCCAGCAGGAGCCGATGTTCGCGGCCCAGCTGCGCGCTCCGCTCTACGAGGACAAGGTCGTCGACTTCCTCTTCTCGAAAGCGGACGTGACCGACCGCAAGTCGACCCGCGAAGAGATCGAGGCCGATCTCGAAAGCGAAGAGGGCCACGTCCATGGCCCGGGCTGCGGACACGACCACGCCCACGATAAGCCCAAGGCCAAGAAGGCTTCCGCCAAGAAGGAACCGGCTTCTAAGGAGCCGATCCCGACCAAGGCCAAGGCCGCCGCAAAGAAGGCCGATGTCGTCGAGAAGGCCGAGGCTCCAAAGCCCGCCAAGCCGAAGAAGAGCGAGCCCGCTAACAGGGGCGCGGCCAAGGCCGTAGCAAAGGCCGAAAGCAAGCCCGCGGCTAAAGCGAAGAAATCCTCCAAGAAGTGATCGAGCGGCAGGTCGTCTGCGCGGATCTCAACGCCGCGATCGACGACCTGCGCCGCGAAGGCTTCCGGTTGGACCTCATCTACCCGGCCGACGACCCGCATACCGCTTCGCTCAGCAACGGGCACGAGTCCGTCCGGCTGACCACCGACGCCAATGCGCAAGACGTGTCAGACGCGCTCCCGCCGTTCGAGCCAGAGTTCATCCTCACGCGCACCGGCGGAGCGGCGGGGCATGGCCGCGCGGGAATGCTGTATCGCGACCTCATCCCGAGCCGGCTTGGCGGGCGCTACATCGCGTCGCACATCTCCATTCCGGGCGGCGGGCCGGTCTCGGACTGGGTCCATTTCCACAAGGTCGCGCTTCAGTTCCTCTACGTCCGCCGCGGCTGGGTTCGCCCGCTCTACGAGGATCAGGGTGATGCTTTCTTGATGGGCGAGGGCGACCTCGTCCTTCAGCCGCCGGAGATCCGCCACCGAGTCCTCGAAAGCTCGAGCAATTTCGAGATCATCGAGATCGGCGCCCCGGCGGTCCATGCAACCTTCGCCGACCACGCGCTCGAGCTTCCCAACGGCACCCACCCGGGGCGCGTCTATGGAGGCCAGCGCTTCCTCCATCACAAGGCGGCCGAAGCTCCGTGGGTGCCATTTCGTGCAGTGGAAGCGCAGGAAACGGCAATGAGCGACGCCACGGGCGGCCTCGCCAGCGTCCGCACCCTACGGCCGGGCGCGAACGAGACGATCGACTTTCCGACGCATGACGGCGAGCTGGTCTTCGGCTTTGTCCTCGACGGCTCCGCGACTCTCAACCGCCATGGCGAGCTAAGTCCTGCGGACTCGTTCGTGATCCCGCCAGACAACTCGTGGCGGCTGAGCGAGATGTCACCCGACTTCCGCCTGCTTTATGTCACCACAGCCGCCCTCGATTGATCTCCGTTCGCCCTGAGCTTGTCGAAGGGCTGCATTTCTTCCTACACCGCTGGAAAGAAGGACAGGCCCCATCGACGCCGCCTGCGGCGTCGCTCAGGGCAGGCTTCACTAGCTCAGGCCGAACGGGGGTTTGGTGCCAAAGACTGCCTCGCTGAAAATCGCCGTGCTGCTGCCGTGCTACAACGAGGAAGCGGCGATCGGCGCGACCGTGGCGGGCTTCAAGGCGGCGCTGCCGGACGCCACCATCTACGTCTACGACAACAACAGCCGCGACCGCACTCGCGAGGTCGCTGCTCAGGCCGG
>Ga0207639_10002155_pt1 | contig 13254 bp, 8 predicted proteins | sample KBSCornC32_FD_184299 | JGI IMG/M metagenome (GOLD analysis project Ga0207639, IMG submission 184299) | Corn rhizosphere microbial communities from Kellogg Biological Station, Michigan, USA - KBS Corn C3-2 (SPAdes) (version 2) | ecosystem: Host-associated > Plants > Roots > Rhizosphere > Soil ...
TTATAGACCAGTTCTTCCCTGTCCTTCAGAAAGACGGCGATCGACTCGCGCAGGTCGAGGTTGCCCTCCGCTGCCGGATAGTTGGTGAAATGTTTTCTGTAAGCGTCGATAATAGCGTCTTCCAGCTCTTTCGGGATGGGAAATATGGCGGGATCAAAATCGCCTACCGTAAAATTATAGATCTTTTCTCCTTTCCTGATCTTGTCCCTGATCTCTCCACCTAGTTTGACGATCTCCGAGCCGATCAGTGTCTCTGCCAGATGCGATAGCTTCATGTATGGCGAAGTCTTTGAGGTTTGAGCCAACTATCGGAATCGAACCGACGACCCTTTCATTACGAATGAAATGCTCTACCAGCTGAGCTAAGTTGGCTGATTGACCACCCTGGACAGCCGGAGGCAGACCAGGGTGGAATCGGGGTGCAAAAATACAGGCTAACGACCGGGTTACAAAATAAATTCGGGTCCTGTCGCGAACAGAACCCGAAGCACCGAAGTCCAGCATGCCGCATACCCTGCAACTGATACTATTGCGATTACCCTCGGGGAACCGCCCTATTTCTTACCTACATACCTCAGTATCGCCGAAAGGTCTTCCTCTCCAAGGCCCTCTGCCGCAGCCCTGCGGTAACTCTCTTCCAGCGCGAGCCCGCCGGGTGTATGCAGTCCCTGTTCTTTCGCCAGCCGCAGGTCCTTTGCCATCAGCCGGAGCGCAAAGGCGGCCGGATGCTGATCGTTCACCAGGTTGGGCGTCTTGAGTTTCGTGAATGCATTGCTGAGCGCACTCTCATTGATGGCGGCCATCATATCAGACGGCTGGATGCCATTCTCTTTGGCAAAATTGACCGACTCGGCCATTCCCTGCATGTTGAAGGCGAGGTACAGATTGATCGCCAGCTTCGCCGCATTCCCGGCGCCCTGGGGTCCCATATAGAATGAGACCTTGCCCAGTCGCCCGAATATCGGCAGGGCTGACTCATACACGGACTTTTTGCCGCCGGCCATGATGACCAGCTGCCCGAGTTCCGCAGGCTTGACGCTTCCCGAGACCGGCGCATCCAGGTACTCTATTCCTTTCGCAGCCAGTCTGCCCGCCAGCTCCCGCGTAGTGGCGGGAGACACCGTGCTCATATCGATCACAAGCCTGCCGGCGGGGGCCGTAGCCTCAAGTCCGCTGTCGTGTACCTGCTTTAATGCGTTGTCATCCGAGACCATCGTGATAACGACATCTGCGTTCTGCCAGAGCTCCGCTGTGTTGCTTACGACCGTTGCGCCGGCTTCGCGCAGCGGCTCAGCCTTTGATGCAGTCCTGTTAAAGACCGTCACCGCAAAGCCCGCCTTCACCAGATTCTTTGCCATCGGCACGCCCATATTGCCGAGTCCTATCCATCCAATTCTTGTTGTTGTCATATTCCTGATTTTGCTTGTTCGGTCCCCGTTGTTTGCCGGGGCCGTGTTCTTCGTTGTATTTTTTCTCCGCGTCCCGGGCAGAGCCGGGCGAAGCAGCTCCTACGATGGTCTCCCATCATTTAGATGTCCCGGGTGAAGGGGGGATTTTTTCCTCATCCCCCTGAGCACGGGACCCGAAATCGAGCACCACCCCGTTGATACAATACCTCAGCCCCGTCGGTGGCGGCCCGTCGTTAAAGACATGCCCCAGATGGGATTTACAACGGCCACACATCACTTCCGTCCTGTCCATCCCATAGGAGTGGTCGGCAGCATAGATGATGCTGCCCTTGCTGACCGGCTCGTAAAAACTGGGCCAGCCACAGCCGCTCTCGAACTTGGTGTCGCTCCGGAACAGGGCATTCCCGCATACGGCGCAGTAGAACGTGCCGATCTCTTTGGAATGTTCGTAGGGGCTGCTGCCGGGCCGCTCCGTACCCTTCATCCGGGCTACGGCATAGACGTCTTTTGACAGGATCTTCTTCCATTGTTCATCCGTCATAGTGACCGGGGTCGAATCCTTGTGGGAGTAGACCGGGTTGTTTTCTTTCTTAGCTGTATCCATATCGCTGTTTTTTTGCTTGTTTGCCGGCTGGGCATTGGTGCACTGCTGAAATGCTGCGATCAGCAGAATACCGGTGATGCAGGGTAAAAGTTTCATAATCGGTTTTATTTCAACAATTCCATCCCGTCCGGGTTTAGAAATCAATATTAAATTGGCCGTAATTAGATAATTTTTCGGTACCGGCCCAAAAATGTTAAAGAATTTTTAAGGTGTGTGAGTTATATTTGTCACTCACAAGGGTAAGTAGTACGTATTATGTTCAATTTAATTTTATTTGGCCCTCCCGGCAGCGGAAAGGGCACGCAATCGGAAAGGCTGATCTCGAAATATGGTCTCAAACACCTGAGCACCGGGGATCTGCTTCGCAGCGAGATTGCTGGTCAGACCCCTCTGGGACTGGCTGCCAAAAGTTATATGGACAAGGGACAGCTGGTTCCCGATGAGGTCGTCATCGAAATGATCAGCTCGGCCCTCGACAATAACCCGCAGGCCCACGGCTTCCTCTTCGACGGTTTCCCCCGTACGACGGCCCAGGCCGAAGCCCTCGACAAGCTGCTTAACCAGAAGGGCACTTCCATCGCCATCGTTCTGGCGCTCCAGGTCAGCCAGGAAGAGCTGATCAAGCGGCTCCTCAACCGGGGACTGACCTCCGGCCGTTCTGACGATGTCAACGAGGAGATCATCGCCGCCCGCATCGGCGAATATGAGAAGAAGACCGCTGCCGTCGCCGACTACTACAGGAAGTACGACAAGGTCGTCTTTGTCCACGGTGAAGGGGATGTCGACGAGATCTTCGGCTCACTCAGCAGAGAGATCGACGTTCGGGACCGCGCTTAGCCGGCCCCGCCGCGGGAACCGCCGAACCGGGGATCCTGTCTCCGCCGCGGGAAACGCCGAACAGAGGTCCCTGCCTCCGCGGCAGGAAACGCCGAACAGGGGGTCCCTGTCTCCTCCGCGGGAACACCCGGCCCCCGGCCCCGCGAACTACCTCATTTCCGCGGGAATGGCGTGTAACAGCAACTTCTGACCGTTGCGGAGCACACCCAGCTCGACCGAGCGTCCTATTGCATCGGCGCCCAGGTGCTTGTGCAACTCATCGACCGTCCCCACCGCATTTCCGTTGAAAGAGACGATAATATCCCCCGTCCTGATCTCATTGTTGTAGGCCGGCTGGTCTGCGACCACCTCATATACATATACTCCGGTATTCTTCTCCAGCCTGTTGGCGGCGATCATCCGGCCAGTCAGGTTCACGACCTGTCCGGCGATCCCCAGATAGGCCCGCTTTACGCGGCCTTCCATGATCAGTCTCCCTGCCACAAATGCAGCTACATTGGCCGAAACGGCGAAGCACAGGCCCTGTGCCGACAGTATCGTAGCCGTATTGACGCCGATGACCTGCCCGAGGGAGTTGACCAGCGGCCCACCCGAGTTACCCGGATTCAACGAGGCGTCGGTCTGGATGATATCGTCGATCAGCCGGCCGTTGCTGGCCCGCAGCGTCCTTCCCAGCGCGCTGACAACCCCCGCCGTCACCGTGTGCTGCAGACCGAGGGGATTGCCGATGGCGATGGCTATCTGACCCGGCTGCAGTCTCCCGGAGTCCGCAAAGCTCAGCGCCTTCAGACCGCTGACGTCGATCTTCAGGACGGCAATATCCGTCGAAGGGTCCGCGCCCTTCAGCTCGGCCTGGACGGTCCGCCCGTCCGCGAGCGAAACGCGTATATCCTTTGCATTCTCGATCACGTGGTTATTGGTGACTACGAATCCATCCGTGCTGATGATAAATCCCGACCCGGACCCCGGCGCGAGCCTGGGCTCCCCGCCCCGAACCTGCGGCAGCCGCTGAGGCCGCGAACCTCCGGGGCTACCGGGTCGTCCACCGGGAACCGCGGCGCGTTCATCCAACGGCTTCATCACCTGTATATGTACGACCGATTCGGCCACCTGTCCCACTACTCCCGTGATCGTCCGGGAATAGCTGTCAAGCAGCTCAGCATCCCGCTGAGGTGCGTAGTCGATCCATGAATAAGTATATTCCATAGCACCAACAGGGACAAATTGTTGACCAATCTTTTCTTCCTGTCAGAGTGACACCGGCCCGTAAAACTTACTACCTTCGAATGGACAAAACAACGATTGAATTCTATGCCGAAGCTTGAGAACTATGTCACCGGATCCTGGATAACCGGAGATGGGGAAGGCCAGCCGCTATATAATGCTTTCAACGGAGAGGTCATCACCAATGCCAGTACAAAAGGGCTCGACTTTGCCGGCATCCTCGCCTACGCCCGTAAAACGGGAAACCCGGCCCTGCGCCGCATGACCTTCCCGGAAAGGGGACGGATGCTGCGGGCCCTGGCCATGCACCTGCGCGAACACCTCGATAAATTCTACCGCATCAGCTACCTCACCGGCGCCACCCGCGGCGACAGCTGGATCGACCTCGAAGGGGGTATCGGCAACCTGTTCTCCTATGCCTCCCTCCGCCGCAAATTCCCCGACGAACCCTTCTGCCTTGACGGAGAAGGACTAAATCTCGGGAAGGCCGGCACCTTTATGGGCCAGCACCTTCTGGTGCCAAAAGAAGGGGTGGCTATACATATCAATGCATTCAATTTCCCCGTCTGGGGAATGCTGGAGAAGATCGCGGTCAACCTGCTGGCGGGCGTGCCCGCTGTGGTAAAGCCCGCGACCGTCACCTCCTTTCTGACAGAGGCGGTGGTTCGCGAGATCGCCGCCTCCGGCATCCTGCCGCCCGGCGCCCTGCAGCTGATCTGCGGCAGCGCCGGCGACCTCCTCGACCATGTGGAGTCCCAGGACGTGGTCACCTTTACCGGTTCGGCATCCACCGGCCAGATGCTGAAGGCCCATCCCCGGATACTGAAGGAGAACACCCCCTTTAATATGGAGGCCGACTCCCTCAACTGTCTGGTGCTGGGAGAGGACGTTCTGCCCGGCAGTCCGGAATGGGACCTGTTCGTCAAAGAGCTCCGGAAGGAAATGACGGTCAAGGCCGGCCAGAAATGTACGGCGGTACGCCGGATATTCGTCCCCGAGAACCGCCTCGAAGACAGCTGGAAGGCCCTGACAAAAGCGCTCTCCCAGACTACCATCGGCAACCCGGAGAACGAAAAGGTGAGAATGGGCTCCCTCGCCGGCCAGTCCCAGCGGGAGGAAGTGCGGGCCCAGGTGAGCCGTCTGCTGGCGAGTTCGCAGCTGGTCTACGGCTCGCTGGACAGCGTGGAGGTGATCGACGCCGACGCCCGGAAAGGCGCTTTTATCAGCCCCCTGCTGCTGCTGAACACGACCCCCTTTGACAGCGAAGAGCCACACGAGATCGAAGCCTTCGGTCCCGTCAGTACCCTGATGCCCTATAAGGGTTTGGACGAGGCCATCGAATTGTCGAGGAAAGGGAAGGGATCGCTCTGCAGCTCGATCGTCACGGCCGACACAAATACAGCCCGCCGCTATGTCCTGGGCGCCGCCACCCACCACGGCCGCATACTCATCCTCAACGAAGAATGTGCAAAAGAGAGCACCGGACACGGCAGCCCCCTTCCGCTGCTCGTTCACGGCGGACCCGGCCGCGCCGGGGGAGGAGAGGAGATGGGCGGCATCCGCGGCGTAAAACACTATATGCAGCGGGTAGCGGTACAGGGCTCGCCAACCATGATCACCGGGCTCACGCATACCTGGCAGCCCCAGGCCCGCCAGCTCCTGGAGGAAAAGCATCCATTCCGGAAATACTTCGAAGAGCTGCAGATCGGCGACACTGTGATCACCCATAAGCGGACCATCACGGAAGCGGACATCTCCAACTTCGCCAACCTCAGCTGGGACCACTTCTACGCACATACGGACCATACCTCCATCGGGGGGACCCTCTTTGAAAAACCCGTGGCCCATGGCTACCTTATCCTCAGCGCCGCGGCCGGACTGTTCGTAGACGCCGGAAAGGGGCCCGTCATGCTCAATTATGGGCTGGAGGAATGCCGGTTCCTAAAACCGGTTTATGCCGGGACGACCATCGGCGTCAGGCTGACCTGTAAAGAAAAAATCGCCCAGGAGAAAAAATTGGATACTGATACCCCCCGGGGCATCGTTAAGTGGTATGTAGATGTCTATGATAATACGGGGGAGTCCGTAGCCATAGCGACTATACTGACGATGGTTCAGATGAAACCCTAAAACTACCTCTCATTTATGCTCCACGAGATCAAAGAAGGACACGTAAAGGCCGAAACCCACAATGGCGTAACGACGATCGAGTTTTTCCACCCGCAAAGCAATTCCATGCCCGGCGCGCTGCTCGAGGCGCTGACCCGCGAGATCCACAGCGCAGGCAATGACCATCATACAAAGGTTATCGTAATCCGTAGCGCCAGCGAAAAAGCATTCTGCGCGGGAGCGTTCTTCGACGAACTGCTCGCCATCGAGACCGCCGAACAGGGTCTGCAGTTCTTCAGCGGCTTCGCACACCTTATCAATGCCATGCGCAAATGCCCGAAATTCATCATCGTCCGCGTACAGGGCAGATGCGTCGGCGGCGGAGTCGGTCTGGTCGCCGCGGCAGACTACGCCATCGCGGTACACGGCGCGGACGTCAAGCTGAGTGAACTGGCCATCGGCATCGGCCCGTTCGTGGTCGGACCCGCCGTCGAAAGAAAGATCGGAGTAGCGGCCTTCAGCAGCCTCGCGATCGACGCAACCATGTGGCGGGACTCCGAATGGGCCAGAAGAAGAAACCTCTATTGCGAGCTGCACAGTAATGTGGCCGAAATGGACGAATCCATCCGTCGCCTGTCCGAGAACCTTGCGCATTCCAACCCTGAAGCCATGGCTTTATTAAAACAAAGCCTCTGGAAAGGCACAGAACACTGGGACCACCTGCTGCCCGAGAAAGCATCTATCAGCGGACGCCTCATCCTGAGTCCCTTCAGCCGTAACGCCATCCAGAAATTTAAAAAGAAATAGCGGCTACGCCTGTCCACCCGTCGCTAATCGCCGGTTCAGGGGCCTTTTCCGACATTTTAGAAGATCAAAATCGCACTTTGGAAAAAAATCGTTGGACTTCTTCACTTTTTTATAAAAGTTATTTAACTTAATGTTAAATTAGCAGACCAAAACGGAGAAAATGTCCAAGACTGTATTCTATAAAAGACAGATTATAAGGGAATTATTCTTCGCCAAGACCTTATCCTGCTCAGACCTTAGCCTACAAACTAAAAAAAGTCTCCCTCTTACCACAAAAATGGTCAACGAGCTCATCGAAGAGCAATACATTATTGAGATCGGCTATGCCCCGTCGACAGGGGGACGCCGGCCGCTGATGTACTCGCTTCGTCCCGATGTGCTCTACGTGGTATCGGTAGCGATGGACCAGCACTTCAGTCGCATAGTGATCATGGATATGAATCACCGGCAGGTGACGGATTGCGAAAGGTTTCAGCTTCCGCTGGGAAAAAACCCGCAGGCGCTGGAGACGCTGCTGGAAAAGGTCGAATCGCATATCAGCGGGTCGGGCATAAAACGGGACAAGATCGCGGGTGTCGGCATCGGTATGCCGGGTTTCGTGGACGCCGCAAAAGGGATCAACTATTCGTTCCTCGAATCCAATGGGAGGTCCATACCCCAGTATCTGAGCGATAAACTGAAATTGCCGGTCCATATCGAGAACGACTCGAGCCTTATCGCCCTGGCGGAATACCGGTTTGGCGCGGCAAGGGACAGAAAGAGCGCGATGGTGATCAACCTGGGATGGGGTATCGGTCTGGGGCTGGTGATGAATGGCGAGCTGTTCAGGGGTCACGAAGGTTTCGCCGGTGAGTTCAGCCATATCCCGCTGTTCTCCAATAATAAGCTCTGCTCCTGCGGCAAGAGCGGCTGCCTCGAGACGGAAGCTTCGCTGCTGGTCGTCGTAGAGAAAGCGAGGGAAGGGATAAAGGAAGGGAGGGTGACGACGCTGAAGAGCGAGCAGCTGATGGCCGATCTGGACATGGCTTCGATGGCCGTGATAAAGGCGGCGGAGAAAGGGGACAAATTCGCGGTCGAGCTGCTGTCCGAAGCCGCCTACCATATCGGCAGAGGCGTGGCGATCCTTATCCACCTGCTGAATCCGGAGGCGATCGTACTCAGTGGAAGGGGTTCATTCGCGGGGAAGATCTGGAGGGTACCGCTGCAGCAGGCATTACACGAGCACTGTATACCCAGGCTTTCGGCCAATACGGTCATCGAAGTGTCCGAGCTCGGGCTGGACGCGGAACTGATCGGAGCGGCGGCACTCGTCATGGATCATTACGAAAAAGGACACACTAAGAAGACAAATAGCACAGTGATGGCGCTGTGAAAAGGTTATTAGCCATACGGAAATAGTTTCATTTTCTTAAACCAAAACAATACGTCGATGAGAAAGTTAAAGGCTCATTTGCTCCTACTATTGCTATGCTGCATATGGAGCGCGGCACTACTTGCCCAGGACCGGATACCGGTGACCGGCAGTGTAAGGGACAGTGTCGGAAATCCCCTCTCAGGAATCAGTGTCTCAGTCAAAGGCGCCAAAGGCGGTACATCTACCGACGCCCTTGGAAATTTCAAGATCAACGCAGAAAGAGGCGGACATCTGTTGTTTTCGGGCATCGGCTTCCTTTCGCAGGAAGTCAACATCACCGGCAGCACGATGACAGTCGCACTGCACAACGACCCCAAGAACCTCAACGAAGTGGTCGTAACGGGTTTCGGTACCAAGACCAATATCCGTAAGGTGCCTTACTCGGTCACCCAGATCAGAGGAGACGAGATCACCCGCGCCAATAACGCAAACTTCGTCGACGCCCTTCAGGGTAAGGTCGCCGGGGTATTCATCGGTCAGGGGGCAGGCGGTCCTTCTTCCAGCGCCAAGATCCGCATCCGCGGTAACGCGAGTCTGAAACCGAATACCCAGCCGCTGGTCGTCATCGACGGTATCCTGATCCAGCCCGGAAATACCGGAGCCGACTCCTGGGGTCAGAACCGCGACATGGGGAATATCATCAAGGACCTCAACCCCGATGACTACGAAAGCATCGACGTACTGAAAGGCTCTGCAGCAACCGCACTGTATGGTAGCAAGGGTCTGGACGGCGTACTGCTGATCACCACCAAGAAAGGACGCGCGCGTAAAGACCTCGGCGTCAGCATTACGCATACCGAGTCTTTCGACCATGCCTACAAGCTGCCCGACTATCAGAATACCTACGGCGGTGGTATCAAACCCACTTTCGACAAGGACGCTCAGGGCAACGACATCGTCGATCCGCTGAACGCGAGCATCTACAACACCCCCGACGCCAACCAGTCGTTCGGACCGAAATTCGACGGCCATACGGTCAAGGACATCAACGGCCAGATGGTGCCCTGGGTCGCCAACAATCCACTGAAGTTCTTTCAAACAGGGAAATATATCAATACGAACCTGGCAGTAGAAGGCGGCAACGAAGGCAGCACTTATCGTTTCTCAGTATCCGATCTGCAGAACAATAGCATCATGCCGAACAACAAGTTGCAGAGAGATGCCTTCTCGCTGCGGGCAACCCATAAGATCGGCAGTCTCATTAACCTGGACGCCAGCGTCAGCTATACAATGTCCACGATCAAGAACCCGATCTGGCAGGGAGGCAACTACAGCCCGCTGTTCGCCTTTACCTATTTCATGCCGCGTAATGCGCCGATCGAATGGTGGAGGAACAACTATATCGACACCGTCAACGGTGGCCAGAAGACCGGCCCGAGTGGCGACCCCTACTATCTCGCGCACACGATGTGGAACTACTTCCAGGACAATAGCACCCAGAAAGAGAATAATCTGCTCGCCAATATTGACCTGACCATTAAGCTTGCACCCGGCCTGTCAGCACTGGTCAGGAGCAATGTGAATACCTACAATGACAATTCGGAAGAGAAGGTCAACGGCACAGGAAAGGGATTCTCCGGTGGCAGCTACGTCCTTACAAAGAGCAGCTATCAGAATGTTCGTGTGCAGGGGCTGTTGAATTACACCAAGGACTTCGGCGAAGATTTCAACCTGAATGCATCCGCAGGTGGCGAAACATATCGCAGACTTGGCGGGCAGTCTATCAAGCTGGAGACGCAGGGTGGCCTCCTCGCTCCGGGCCTTTATAATATCGCCAATTCCGTCAGCCCGGCGAAAATAACGGTCAATAACTATGATCCCAACGTAGACGCACCATACCTCAAATTCCGGAATGATGCCGTCTATGTGATGGGCGATCTTACCTGGAAGAATATGCTGACGGCCAATTTTACCGTTCGTAATGACTGGGTCTCTTCTTTGACCTACAGGGATGGTCACGGTAAGTATTCCATTGTCTACCCGTCCTTTGGTCTGGCCTGGACGTTTACGGAGCTGCCCTCCATCAAGAACTCGAACACCATCCTGTCCTTTGGTAAGCTGAGGGCAAGTCTTGGTTGGTCAGGTTCATATCCGACGGCCTACTATACAAATACTGCAGGGTTCTACTCGGCGAACGGGACTTTCAATACCAGAAGCAATTCTACTCAACAGTTGTTCACCTTCCAGTCCTCAAGCATAGGGAACCCGAATCTGATCGCCGAACGCGCCCGCGAACTGGAATTTGGAACCGATATCCGCTTCTTCCACAACCGGCTGGGCTTCGACGTGGCATGGTATAAAAAGAATTCTTTCAACCAGATCCTGCCCCTCAACACTCCTGTTGAGAGCGGCGCAAGCTCGCAGGCGATCAATGCAGGCAATATCCAGAACCAGGGTCTCGAAATATTGATGACGGCCACTCCGGTCCAGACAAGGGACTTCACGTGGAATTCATCCATCAATTTCACCCGGAACAGGAACAAGGTCATCAGCCTCTATCCCGGCGTGACCTCCTATGACCTTGAACTAGCGTTCGGCGCAGACGAACATGCACAGGCTATTGCGGGTAAGAGCTATGGTACTGTCGTCACGGGCTATGGCTATGCCATCTACAATGGCAAGAATGCCGCTGCTACGGGTCAGAAAGTCCTGGGTCTTGCTCCCTACGGTACTACCGGCGGCTACTACTCCTATCTGCGCTCGCAGGACTATGACGGCAGCACCAAACAACTGGGTTCCATCATGGAGAACTGGCTGGGAAGCACGACACAGTCCTTCCGCTACAAGAACTTCAACCTGAGCGTTCAGGTCGACGCCAAATACGGTGGTCTGATGGCATCTGCCAGCCACCAGTACGGCTCCGCAGGCGGTTCCTTCAAGAACTCCCTGAAAGGCCGTGACGCAGCATCGGGCGGTATCGCCTACACGGATGGGTCCGGTTCGCACAACGACGGTATCATCCCCGACGGCGTATTTGCCGACGGCATCACGATCAGCGGCACAGACGTCAGCGGAATGAGCTATGCGGACGCCTACAAGGCCAAGTTGGTTGGACCCGTTCCCGCCTATGCCTACTATGGCAACCTGTCCCAGTGGTCCAGCGGTATCCGCGAATATTCGACCTTCGAGAACTCATGGATCGCAGTTCGCGAAGTATCGGTTGGTTATGACCTGCCTTCGAGCATCTACAAGAAAGCAAAGTTCAGCTCGCTGCGTGTGACTGTCACGGGTCGCAACCTCGGCTATCTGTACAAGACGGCGAAGGACGGTATCAACCCCGAAGGCTTGTATAATAATAATTCAGGAGGTTTCGCGGAATACGGCGGTCTGCCCTATACCCGGAGCCTTGGATTCAGTGTTAAAGCCGGTTTCTAAAGTCTAACAACACGAAAATTGAACTTATGAACAAGAGAAAATATATTTTATCGATCTCAATAGCCTGTCTGGCGTTTGGGGCCTGTAAAAAGTCCGCATTCATCGAGACTAACCTCAACCCCGACGTGCTGTATTCAGTTGACCCAGCCGACCAGTTCCTCGCCGCGGCTGCGGGTTGTCAGGACGACTTCGAATATTTTTATGACGTGTACCGACTGGAGAATAACTGGATGCAGTACACAACAAGTCCAGCCGGCAACACCCCCGGTTTCGCAAGGGTAGGTGGCAACTTTAATGAAAGGTATTCCAAGATCTTTTATGGCAGAGTTGGAACATATCTGACAGACATGACCAACCTTGTCTCGCAGATGAAACCAGGGGACCAGGCGAAAAGGGTGTATCAGCTGAATATCGCCGCTATCTTTAAAGCGTACTATGCATTTTATGTGTCGGATATCAACGGCGATATCCCGTACAGCCAGGCATTTCAGGCCCGTTATGGTGGAACATTTACTCCTGTATATGACCGCCAGCAGTCGCTGTTCGATACGCTGGACGCCCAGATAAAGGCGGCCGTAAAAGTACTCGAAACACCCCAGACCGCGACACAGACCGCACTGGGTGCAAAGGATCCTTTCTTCCCGTCTCCAACCCTCAGCGCCGCACAGGAAGCCATACAATGGTCAAAGATCGGCAACGCAGCCCGTCTGAAAATGGCGATGCGCCTGATGAAACGTAACCCGACCAAGATGAAGGCGATCGTTACCGAAGTGCTGGCCGATGCGTCGAACCAGATGTCATCGGTAAGCGACAGCTGGGTATTTTATGCGGGCCCCTCATACGCCAACGGCACGGGCAACTATAACCCGGTAGGATTCTGCGCGGGAAAACCCGTCATCGATTTTATGAATGCGACTGCCGATCCGCGGGAAGCAATCTTTTATCAACCTGCGGTCAATACCGGCACTTTTGTCGGCGCCCCGACAAGCCCCGACGATGTTGCTGCTAACCAGAATAACTTCCTGCACTCCGACGTCGTCTATTCGCAACTACAGCACAGGCTGTTTGCCCCGAATTATGACGAAGGCAGCGGCGCCGGCACAGGCGTAGCTTTCTTCCCGCTGATCACTTATGCCGAGTATTGCTTTATCCGTGCTGAGCTGGGCAACAGAGGGATAACGGCTGATGCGCCTGCTACCTGGTACAACAACGGCGTGACGGCTTCCATCACCTTCTACGACCAACGTGCACAAGAGGCCGGCATTGAAGGGTATACCAAGATCGGCCCAACCGCCATCTCTGACTACCTGGCCAAGCCCAAAGTCACTTACTCACCCGCTACTGGTCTCGACCAGATCATTTGTCAGGCCTATCTCGACTTCTTCCGTCAGCCCAGCGAGGCCTGGGCCTGGTGGAAACGGACGGGCTTCCCGAACACGACTTCTACGATCATGTGGGAGCAACCGACGGCCAGC
>Ga0207639_10002159_pt1 | contig 13247 bp, 12 predicted proteins | sample KBSCornC32_FD_184299 | JGI IMG/M metagenome (GOLD analysis project Ga0207639, IMG submission 184299) | Corn rhizosphere microbial communities from Kellogg Biological Station, Michigan, USA - KBS Corn C3-2 (SPAdes) (version 2) | ecosystem: Host-associated > Plants > Roots > Rhizosphere > Soil ...
ACCGTCACCCGTCACTATCGCCAGCACCAGCAGGGCAAGCCGACCTCGACCAACCCGATCGCCTCGATCTTCGCCTGGACGCGGGGCCTCGCCGCCCGCGGCCGGCTCGACGAGACCGTCGCGGTCAGCGAGTTTGCCGAGACCCTGGAGCGCGTCTGTGTGGAGACGGTCGAAGCCGGGAAGATGACCAAAGACTTGGCTCTGCTCGTCGGTCCCGACCAGGAGTTCCAGACCACACAGGAGTTCCTCGGCTCGATCGACGAGGCCCTGCAGCGGGCGATGGCCTAGCTCTTCGAAAACCACGAATCCAGGAGATAGAGATTCTGTGAGCACCCCCGTGAAAGTCACCGTGACCGGCGCTGCCGGCCAGATCGGCTACGCACTGCTTTTCCGTATTGCCAGCGGACAGATGCTCGGTCCGGACACCCCGGTGGAGCTGAGCCTGCTGGAGATTCCCGATGCGGTCAAGGCCGCCGAGGGAACGGCGATGGAGCTCGACGACTGCGCCTTCCCGCTGCTGCGGAAGATCGACATCTTCGACGACCCGAAGCAGGCGTTCGAGGGTTGCAACATCGGCCTGCTCGTCGGCGCCCGCCCGCGCGGCCCGGGCATGGAGCGCTCCGACCTGCTCGAGGCCAATGGGGGGATCTTCAAGCCTCAGGGCGAAGCGATCGCAGCCGGGGCCGCCAATGATGTTCGCATCCTCGTCGTCGGCAACCCCGCAAACACCAACTGCCTGATCGCGCTGTCGAATGCCGACGGCGTGCCACGCGAGCGCTTCACCGCGATGATGCGGCTGGACCACAACCGCGCGATCGCCCAGGTCGCCAACAAGCTGGGCAGGGAGATCTCCGACGTCACCAACATGACGGTTTGGGGCAACCACTCGACGACTCAGTACCCGGACCTGGTCAACGCCAAGGTCAACGGTGAAAGCGCTTGGGACGCGGTCGACGATCAGGCTTGGATCGCCGATGAGTTCATTCCCCGCGTCGCTAAACGCGGGGCGGCGATCATCGAGGCGCGTGGGGCGTCCAGCGCCGCCTCCGCCGCCAACGCCGCGATCGATCACGTCCACGACTGGGTGCTTGGCACCCCCGAGGGTGACTGGGTCTCGATGGGCGTGCCTGCGGACGGCTCCTACGGAGTCGAGGAGGGAATCGTCGCCGGATTCCCCTGTGCCTGCAGTGGCGGCGAGTGGTCGATCGTCGAGGGCGTCGAGGTTCCCGAGTTTTCCCGGACCCGGATTGACGCAAGCGCTGCCGAGCTGCGCGAGGAGCGCGACGCGGTGAATCAGCTTGGCCTGCTTTAGCAGGAGCTGACTTAGTAGTTACCAAAAACAAAGCCGGCCCCCAAGGGGCCGGCTTTGTTCAGCAAAGCGGAAAGTCTTAGGCGCTATCCGCCTGGGTGATACTCGCGTCCCTTCTTGGTGACGCGACCCTCTTTCTCCATTTCGCCGAGAACCCGGTAGAGGTAATTCGGTTTGATTTTCATCGTTTTGGCGATCTCCGAAGCGGAGATGCCGGGGTTCTGCTCGACCAGAGAGACCGCCTGATCCGCGCGGGTGCCACCGCGACGGCGGCGACGGCGTTTGCGGGGGGCAGCGGACGTGCCGGCGGCCGGTGCCGAAGCGGCGTTTTTGCGAGGGCGACCGGGGCCGCGGCCGGAGCCGGGGGGGCGGCCGGGACGGCGAGTGACGCTGCCACCAAGCTCGGTGAGCGCGCGCTCGAGGCGTGTGCGCTCCTCATCAAGCTCCGCGAGCCTTTTCTTGACCAGGTCAAGAGCCTCGTCGAGTACGTTGCTGGTGCTGGGCATTTCCTTCCTTTCATCCCGTGAGCTCTGTGGCTCCCCGGGTCGTCAGCTACGCCGGAGTGTGGCAGAGTCACAGTGACAGTGACTATTCGTATAGTCAAACCGCCTCTGTCACTCTGGCCATTTGGATGAAGTCACCCAGCCAGTTTGGAGTCAAGCAGTGCGTTGCGCTTGCCGCTCCGGGGAGATCCGCACGACATTCCAGGCCAGACCCGCCCGCTCCAGGGCCCCAATTATCAGTGCGGAGGGATCGATCTCCCAGCGCTTCAGGCCGTGCACGGCAGAGCGCGGAAAAGCATGGTGGTTGTGGTGCCATGACTCACCCAGCGATGGCAGCGCAAGCCAAAAGACGTTGGTGGAGCGATCCTCGGTGAGAAATCTACGCGTACCGAAATAGTGGCATATCGAGTTGACGCTCCAAGTCACATGATGCACAAAGAAAATGCGGACCAGTCCACCCCACAGCAAACCGGTCGCCGCACCGGCGAGTGTGCCGCTGACGGCATAACCGGCGAGTGCGGGCAGGAAAAGGCTGAGCAGGACGAGCGGAACGAACTGCCTGGCGATCAATCGCATGCCCCGGTCCTCGTCGAGGTCGGCCGCATAGCGCTTCCAGTCGGCTCGGCCCTGGGTTGACATCAGCCAACCGGCATGCGCGTGCCAGAGGCCGGCGATGACTCCGCGCAGGCCGGCATGGTGGCCGAGGTGTGGACTGTGAGGGTCCCCCTCGCTGTCGGTATGCGCGTGATGCTTGCGGTGGTCGGCCACCCAGGAGATGACCGGCCCCTGCACGGCCATCGAGCCAAGCACCGCGAAGGTGTACTCGAGTGCCTTTGAGGTTTGAAAGGAGCGGTGGGTGAGCAGGCGATGGAAGCCGATCGTGATGCCGATCGCGGTCGCCAGGTACATGACCGCGGCGATCACGAGGTCGGTGACGCTGACGAATCGGTTCCAGAGCAGGACTACTGCGGCCAGGGTTGCCAGGAAAGGGATCAAGACGGCGCCCAGGTTGGCCACCTTCTCCGTTCTGTTCATCTCGTGCATGTAGGCAACTTATGCTGACCGAACCCATAAGATCCCCAGCCTTAGGCCAACACTTGAACGATTTTCTTATTAGGCAGATGACAAAATCCTTGGAATCTGAACCTTGGCGCAGCCTGCCGGGCGCGGTCGCTGATCTGATCGAGCCCGAGCTGGAGACGATCACCGCGGAGATCCTCGCGACGATCGCCGGTGAGGTTCCGGAGTACGCCCGGCCGCTGGAGGGCCGCTTCGGTCGCGGGATTCGCACCGGCGTAGGCGAGGCGCTCAAGCAATTCGTCGCCCTGATTCGCGATCCCGAAGCGGGTCGCGGTCCGGGACGGGAGGTCTACGTTGCCCTCGGCCGCGGTGAGTTGCGCCAGGGCCGCACGCTGGACTCGCTGCAGGCTGCCTACCGAGTCGGCGCCCGGGTCGCTTGGCGCCGCCTCGCCCGCGCCGGTCGTGAGGCCAAGCTCGATGCCGAGGTCCTAAGCCTCCTGGCCGAGGCGATCTTCGCCTACATCGACGAGCTCTCGGCCGACTCGGTCGACGGCTATGCGGCCGCCCAGTCGGAGATCGAGGACGTGCGGCGCCGGCGCCGTCACGAGCTGGTCGCTCTGCTTATGCGCGAGCCCGCGGCGGAGCTCGAGGACATTCGGGCGGCGGCAAGGGCTGCCGGTTGGAAGATGCCGCGCAAGCTGGCGGCCCTGGCGTGCCACGACGACGATCTCGGTGCGATCGCCCGCCGCCTTCCCGCCGAGACCCTGAGCGCGAGCTTCGAGGAGCTGGGCTGCCTGCTCGTCCCGGATCCGGCGGGTCCCGGGCGGACCGGAGAAATCGAGCGAGCGGTCGGCAAGCGGGTAGCGGCGCTCGGGCCGGTGACGGCTTCGGATCTGGTCTATCGGTCCTGGCGGCTGGCGAAGGCCGGCCTGCGGGCGTTCGGGTCAGCCGCGCCGCCGGCAGAGGAGGGCCTGCTCATTGCGGAAGACCACCTCGCCGATCTGCTCTTGCTCGAGGGCAGGGAACTGGTGACGAGAATCGCCGCCCGCCGCCTCGCGCCGTTCGAGTCGCTCACGACCGCCGCCCGCGAGCGAATGCGCGAGACCGCGCTCGCCTTCGTGCGTCGACGCGGCAACTCGGTCGAGATGGCCGCGGAGCTGCAGGTCCATCCCCAGACCGCCCGCTACCGCGTCGCCCGCCTGCGCGAACTGCTCGGCGATGACCTCGATGATCCTGACGTCCGCTTTGAGCTGGAGCTCGCCCTGCGCGCCGGTTAGCGGTTGCGCTTGCGGGGCAGGGTGCGGAAGACGACGTCCCAGATCGGCGAGGAGACGCCGTAGCCGTAGCGGTGGTCCTGGAAGTGGTGGCGCATGTGCTGCTCGCGCAGGCGCTTGCCGACGTCGGACTTGGGGACGAAGTGGTGAACGTAGTAGTGCGTGTAGTCGTAGAAGAGATAGCCGAGGATGAAGCCGCCGAAGAGCGGATAGGCGGCCGGTGTGCCGAAGATCGCCGTGAAGGCGAAGAAGAAGAGTGCCGCCAGGGGGATCGCCACGGCGGGGGGCATGACGAGGCGCAGCTTGTCGTTGGGGTGATCGTGGTGGATGCCGTGGATGATGAAGTGCATGCGCCGGCCGAAGGCGTTGTCGGGCTGCCAGTGGAAGACGAGGCGGTGCAGCCAGTACTCGGTCAGGGTCCAGATGCCGATCCCGGCGAGGCTGAGCAGGAGCAGCTGCCAGAGCGCATAGCCGTTGCTGGCGCCGAGCCACTCCATGACGACTACCACGGGCACGAAGACGATCGCCGGGATCGACGGGTGCACCCGTGAGAAGAAGTTGAGGAAGTCGCTCTCGAACAGCTGCGGCGAGGCGGCGAGCTTGTCGGTCCTGCTGGAAGACTCCATCCAGGGCCGAATGGTAGCGGCGGGCGTCGCCGGCTCTCGCAAGACGCGGGGAACCTGTGACGAGACTGTGTCAAGAACGTTGCGCTTTGCGGAATTGAGCCTCACGAAAGCGCCATGAGACTGGCAATATCGCCGCCGTGCCGCGCAAGCCCAAACCGCCGACCTGCGACGACTGCTACTTCCACAAGAACCTGCTCTGCGCCTTGGAGCTCGAGGAGCCCTGCACGACCTTCAGGCCGAACCGGCCGGAGGGCTTGGTGCCGCCGAAGCAGCCCGTGCTGCTGATGAGGCCACCCAGGTGGGCCCAAGCACAGGCACAAACCGCCTGAGCGCGGCGGGTCCTGTCACCGAATGGGGCCCACCACCCTGCGGTAGCTAAAGCTTCCTCGGGTGGTACCCCCATTCGGCGCCACCCCCCGCGATCAGCCTGGCTGGCTAATGTTCTGGCCCATGCCGGAGCGGGATCTATACGCGTGGGCGCGGACTACATACGTCTCGCGCAGGAGCAGGGGATTTACTCCCAACGTGGACGTCTACTACTGCGGGGATCCGCAGCGGGCGGTGGTGAAGGTCGACCTCGCCGGGGTTGAGCTGGACGAGGTCGGGATCGAGGTCGGCGCTCGGCAGCTGGCGATAGTCGGCGAGCGCCAGGTGCAGGAGACCGAAGGACGGGTCTACCAGCAGGTCGAGATTCCCTCTGGCCCCTTCCGCCGGGTGGTCGAGCTCCAGGTCGACGTCGATGCCGAGCGGGCCACGGCGACCTATGAAGATGGTGTGTTGCGGGTCGAGCTGCCGCTGCGCGATCCCTCCGAGACCACCCGCCGGATCCCGATCGGGAGGGACTAGGAGTGGCGCTGGTGCCGACTAACGGGAAGCAGCGCTAGTGGAGGGCAGCCCGGTCCTCGAGGTGGTCGACTCGCTCGACGCCGAGGATGCGATCCGCGCCTCCGAGCCGCTGCCCGACGCGCTGCCGGTACTGCCGCTGCGCGAGACGGTCACCTTTCCCGAGACGCTGACGCCACTGGCGGTCGGCCAGGAGCGCTCGATCAAGCTGGTCGACGACGTGCTCGGCGCCAACCGGATGTTGGCGATGGTCGCCGCCCGCGATCCCGAGAACGAGGAGCCGGGCCCCGCAGATCTGTACGAGGTCGGCGTCGTCGGCGTCGTCGCCCGCATGCTCAAGGTGCCCGACGGCACGCTGCGAGTCCTCGTCCAGGGGACCCAGCGGGTGCGGCTCGGTCCCTACGTCGCCGAGCAGCCCTACCTGGTCGCGCGGATCGCAGAGCTGCCAGACATCAGCGAGGACGGCCCTGAGCTAGAGGCGCTGACTCGCAACGTCCAGCGCACCTTCTCGGAGATCATCGAGCAGATCCCTTATCTGCCCGAGGAGCTGCAGATGGCCGTGGCCAACCTCGAAGACCCGGCGGCGCTCGCCCACCTGATCGCCGGCACCCTGCGGATCTCCACCGAGGAGAAGCAGCAGCTACTGGAGGAGGTGCAGGTGGTCGCCCGTCTCCGCCACCTCTCCCAGATCCTTGCCCGCGAGCTCGAGGTCGTCCAGCTCGGCACCCAGATCCAGACTCAGGTTCAGTCGGAGATCGACAAAGGGCAGCGCGAGTTCTTCCTGCGCCAGCAGTTGAAAGCGATCCAGGACGAGCTGGGGGAGGGGGACGAGCAGCAGGCCGAAGTCAACGAACTGCGCGAGAAAATCGAGGCGGCGAAACTGCCCGAGCAGGCGCAGAAGGCCGCCGACCGCGAGCTCTCGCGGCTGGAGAAACTGCCGCCGGCGGCTGCCGAGCACGGCGTCATCCGCACCTACCTGGAGTGGCTGACCGAGCTGCCCTGGGCAGCGGAAACCGAGGACAACCTCGACATCGCCCACGCCCGCGAGGTGCTCGACGCCGACCACTACGACCTCGAGAAAGTCAAGGACCGCATCCTCGAGTACCTGGCGGTGCGCAAGCTCAAACCGGACTCGCCGGGGCCGATCCTGTGCTTCGTCGGGCCACCCGGCGTCGGCAAGACCAGCCTCGGTCGCTCGATCGCCAAGGCGCTGGGGCGGGAGTTCGAGCGCATCTCGGTCGGCGGCGTTCGCGACGAGGCCGAGATTCGCGGCCACCGCCGCACCTACATCGGCGCCCTGCCCGGCGCGATCGTGCGCGCCCTGCGCGACGCTGGATCGCGCAACCCGGTCTTCATGATCGACGAGATCGACAAGATGGGCGCCGACTTTCGCGGTGATCCCGCCTCGGCAATGCTCGAGGTGCTCGATCCGGCCCAGAACGACTCCTTCCGCGACCATTACCTCGACCTCGAGTTCGATCTTTCCGAGGTGATGTTCATCGCCACGGCCAACGTGCTCGACACGATCCCCGGCCCGCTGCAGGACCGGATGGAGACGATCGAGCTGGCCGGCTACACGCTGGAGGAGAAGAAGCACATCGCCCGCCGCTACCTGGTGCCGCGCCAGATCGAGGCCAACGGGCTGAAGCCCTCCCAGATCGAGTTCGCCGACCCCGCCCTGGCGGCGATCGTCGAGGAGTACACGCGTGAGGCGGGTGTGCGCAACCTCGAGCGCCAGATCGGCACGGTCTGCCGCAAAGTCGCCCGCCAGGTGGCCGAAGGCCAGAGCAAGGGCAAAGCGAGGATCTCGGCCAAGCGGGCCCGTGAGCTGCTCGGTCGGCGCCGCGTCTTCGCCGAGCAGCGGCGGCGGACCAAAGATCCCGGTGTGGCGACCGGGCTCGCCTGGACCCCGACGGGCGGCGACGTGCTCTTCATCGAGGCAACCTCGATGCCCGGCTCGGGCAAGCTGACGATCACCGGCCAGCTTGGCGACGTGATGCGCGAGTCCGCCCAGGCGGCCCTCTCCTACGTGCGCGGCCACTGGCGCGAGATCGCACCGAAGCTCGAGGAGGACTGGTTTGCCAAACACGACATCCACGTTCACGTGCCGGCGGGAGCCGTGCCCAAGGACGGTCCCTCCGCCGGCGTGGCGATGACGGTGGCGCTCTCATCGCTGATCAGCGGCCGGCCTGTTCGTAACGATGTGGCGATGACCGGAGAGGTGACCCTGACCGGGCAGGTGCTGCCGATCGGCGGCTTGAAGGAGAAGTCGCTGGCGGCGCAGCGGGCCGGCATCAAACGGGTATTGGTGCCCCAACGCAACGAGGGGGACGTGGTGGAGATTCCCGAGCACGAGCGCAGCGAGCTGGAGTTCGTCTACGTCGACGAGGTCTCCAAGGCGATCGAAGCGGCGCTCGTCTAACTGCCATGGAGGCCGCCGGGGCGCTGCGCCGAGGCAGCATTGCGACCTATCTGGATTCGATCGGCGAGCTGGTGCGGGCTCGCTCACGCACCTTCTGGATCGTCGCCGGCCTCACTGTTCTCGCCGGCGTGCTGCGCTTCGCCACGCTTGGGGTGCAGAGCTACCACCACGACGAGATCGTCACCGCCAGCCGCATCCTGCGCGATGGCTTCTGGCACGCGATGGACGCGGTCGGCTTCAGCGAGTCCGCGCCGCCGCTCTACTACGCGGTTGCCTGGGTCTGGACCCAGCTGACCGGGACCGGCGAGTTCGGGCTGCGCTCGGTCTCGGCGGTTGCCGGCGTCGCCACGGTGCCGGTCGCATACCTGCTCGGCGCCGAGCTGAGCACTCGTCGCGCCGGCATCGTCGCCGCCGCGCTGGTAGCGGTCAACCCGATGCTGCTCTGGTACTCGCAGGAGGCCCGCGCCTATGCCCTCTTCGTCCTGCTCACCGCCCTCTCGCTGCTCTACTTCGTCCGCGCCCTCGATCGCGGCCGCCGCCGCGATTCGCTCGCCTGGGGAATCGCCTCGGCGCTTGCCCTCGGCACCCACTATTTCGCAGCCTTCCCGATCGCCGCCGAGGCGCTCTGGCTGCTGCGCCGCCGTGGCAGGGAATCGGGGGGCGCTTTCCCGGGCATCTGGATCGTCCTCGTCGCGGGCCTGCTGTTGGCGCCGCTGCTGGTCCATCAGGCGTCCTTCGCCCACGCCGAATGGATCAGCAACTTCAGCCTCTGGCACCGGCTTTGGGAGACCGGCCTGACCTTCGCCCTGGGCGAGACCGGCGACATCATCGCCCAGCCCGAGCATCCGCTGCTGGCAGTCGCGCCGGCGTTGATCGCGATCGCGGCCGCCTGGCTTGTCCTTGCTCGTGGCGACCGGTCCGAGCGCCGCGCCGCCGGCATCCCGCTGGTGTTGGCTGCGGTGACCGTCGTCGTGCCGCTGGTCATCGGCTTGCTCGACTCGGGCAAGGACTACGTCCTTGCCCGCAACCTGATGCCCGCGCTGGTACCGCTGCTGGTCGCGCTGAGCGTCGGCTTCACACTGCGCGGCGCTCGCCGCAGCGGGGCCGTGCTCGCCGGCCTGCTGGTCGCCTACTCGATCGGCTTCTCGGTCTGGGCGAGCGTCTCGCCGGCTCTGCAGCGGCCGGACTGGGACGAGGTCGCGGCTGCGCTTGGTGAACCGACGGTGCCGCGGGCGATGGTCACCTGGAAGCTCGGCGAGGCCTCGCTGCGCTATTACCTCTCGACGGGATCGATCCAGGTTCAGCCGTCCGATGGCTTCCGCTGGTGGGTGGGCGAAATCGATTTCATCTCCGACGGCACGGCGCCGGCCCCCTCGGCCCGTCTCCTCGGCCCCGGCTTCCGCGAAGTCGGCTACGAGCGCGCCGGCAGGCTCTACGTGCGGCACTTTGCCACTCCCGGCGCGGAGCTGAGGCCGTTGCGCCTGCGCACGATCCGCGAGGCGCAGCTTGGCTTTCGCGCCAACGGGGTACTCCTGGACGGGATCGGACCGGGCTGACCGTGCCCGATCGATGCGAGTTATCCTGAGCGTCCCGGAGAATCCAGCGAGGAGAAGGCATGAGCAAGACCAAGGCGACCCAGGCCGCCGACCTTTATGCGACCGCACGCGAGAACCCCTATGTGGGGCGGTTGATCGAAGACGAAGAGCTGCGCGACAGCCTGAAAAGGGCTTTCGAAGCCGCGAGGGGCGCCTACGGCCGCGCCACCAGCAACGGCAGCACGGTCAAGGCGGTCACCAGCGACAAGAAGGTCCAGCGCGACCTCAAGGTCGCGGCTGAGAACCTTCGCGACGCCTCAGAAGCGTTTCGTACGCCGAAGAAGCGCAAGAAGAGCCGCCTCGGACGCCTCATCCTGCTCGGCCTCGTCGGTGCCGCCGTCGCCCTGATCCTCAGCGAGGACGCCCGCAAGACCGTGCTCGACGCCCTCTTCGGCGCAGAGGAGGAGTTCGAGTACACGTCGACGACGAGCATCAACGGCGGCTAGATGGCCGCGGCCAATCGCCGCACCCGCGGATGACGCTCCGGCGCGGCGCTGGATCACCACCCGCCTCCTCGCGAATAGCGCTGCTATTCGCTCGTCGGTGTGCGGCGCCCAGCTTGGCCGGATGCGCCCCCTCGGGCACGCCGATCGGCCGCGGCCATCCATCCGCCTGGGCTACGTAGACTGACTTTATGGAGGCGGCTACCAAGGAGCGGGAGCTCAGCGGCGAGAAGGCCCAGCGGATCGTCGACGCGATGCGGGTCAGCGTTGCCAAGCGCGGTGCCGCCGGCTCGACCTTCGAGCACGTCGCCCGTGAGGCCGGCGTAAGCCGCGGGCTTCTCCACTACTACTTCGGGACCAAGGAGCGGCTGCTGGTCGAGGTCGTGCGGCGCGATGCCGAGATCCGCGTGGCGCGCCTCGACGAACCGTTGGCCAAAGCGGAGACGGTCGACGACGTGATCGACGTCCTGCTCGCCAGCCTCACCGATCTGATCGAGAACGAGCCAACCTTCTTCTTGCTCCTCTACGAGCTGTTCAGCGCCGGCCGTCGCAATCCTGAGATCCAGCACGAGGTCGGCCAGCTCTTCGAGCGCACCCGCTCGCACGTCGCGGACGTGCTTCGCGCCAAGGAACGGGAGGGCGTGCTGAAGCTCCGCCACGACGCCGAGGAGATCGTCTCCTTCCTCTTCGCGATCGCCGATGGCTTCGCCCTGCAGGCGCTTTCCGACACCGAGCGCGACATCAGCGGCGGCCTCGCTGTGGCCGCCGCCTCGGGTCGGTACCTGCTCATCGCCGACGATTGAGCTCTTTTAGGGGCGATAGGCCCTACAAGGGTTCAATGGACCACGGACGTGATCGGACGCACAGACGGGCGGATGTCCATCGGAAAAGCTGGCTGTCCAGCCAATGCGTGACTTCATGGTCAGACTCGCAGGATTCCTGGGGCGCCGCCGCCGCTGGGTCCTGGTGGCGTGGGTCGCGGTCGTCGCGATGGCGCTGCCGATCGCCTCGCATCAGACCGACCACCTGACCGGGGGCGGATTCGACGTTCCGGGCACGCAGTCGAAGGCGGTCAGCGATTCGCTCGAGAACGACTTCAGCGACAAGACCGGCGGCATCGCGGTGCTGTTGCAGGCCGAAGATGGCGCCGGCCGGGCCGCCCGGGTCGCCGCCGTCGAGCGGGTGCGCCATGCCGTCGCCGGCCTCGACAAGGTGACGCTGCCGCCCGCCACGGCCCGTCGGGCCGAGGTCGTCCTGCAGCGAACCGGGACGGCGATGCTGCCGTTGCACAGCGAAAAGTCCTCGGACCGCCAGATCGATTCGGCCGCCGACCTGCGCGAAGACCTCGACCCCGGCACCTCCGTCGAGGGCGTCACCACCTACCTCGCCGGCCAGCCGACGATCTGGGCCGGCATGCAGGAGCTCTCCAAGGAAGACCTTTCAAAAGCGGAGGCCGGTGGCTTCCCGATCGTCGCGATCATCCTGCTCGTCGTCTTCGGCTCGCTCGCCGCCGCGGCGCTCCCGCTGGTGCTCGGCTTCGTCAGCGTGATCGTCACCGGGGCGCTGATCTATTTCATCTCGCAGCAGATCGAGACTTCGGTCTTCGTCACCAACATGGCCTCGATGATCGGGATCGGGGTGGCAATCGACTACTCGCTCTTCATACTCGCCCGCTATCGCGAGGAGCGGGCGAAGGGGTGCGATCAGGACGCGGCGCGGGCGGAGGCGCTTTCGACTTCGGGCCTGGCCGTCGCCTTCTCCGGCCTTGCCGTGATCGTCTCCCTGGCCGGGCTCTGGATGGTCGACAACCAGGCGCTGCGCTCGATGGCCCTGGGGGCGATGACCGTGGTCGCCGTCTCGATCCTGACCGCGACTACATTGCTGCCGGCGCTGATCGCGATGCTTGGCGACCGCGTTTTGCCTGGCGGCGTCGTCGCCAAGGTGCTCGGGTTCTTCAAACGGGGTGGCGAGCGGTCCGACCGCGAGGCCTTCTGGGTCAGATGGACCGCTCGGGTGATGGCCCATCCATGGCGGGCGGTGATCGGGGTCTCCGCGGCGCTGCTCACCCTGGCGATCCCGCTGCTCTCGATCGAGACCGGGACGCAGGCGATCAAGCAGTTCCCCAAGGACAGCGACGTGCGGGTGGGCAACGAACTTGCCTCCAAGCAGCTCGGCGGTGGTACCGACCCGGTGCAGATGGTTGCTTCCTTCGACAGCGCCGGCGATGCGCGCAAGGACCTCGCGGTGATCGCCGGCTTCAGGCGCACGATCGAGTCGACCCCCGGTGTCAGCGCGGTGGCGCCACCCGACTTCTCCGACGGCAAGGTCCTGATTCAGGCGACGCCCAGCGCTCCCAGCGAGTCAGACGCCACCATCGCCCTGGTCGAACGGCTGCGCGACAACGTCGTTCCCGCCACGGCACTTGCCCGCATCGCCAGCGTCGACGTCGGCGGCGAAACCGCCCGCAGCCAGGACGCCCGCGACCAGGTCAGCGGCTCGATGTGGAAGATCATCCTCTTCGTCCTCGCGCTCAGCTACTTGGTGCTGATGGTGATGCTGCGCTCGCTGCTGCTGCCGCTGAAGGCGGTGCTGATGAACCTGCTTTCGATCGGCGCGGCCTTCGGCGTCCTCGTGGCGATCTTCCAGTGGGGCTGGTTCGACAGCCTGCTCGGATTCGAAAGCCAAGGGGCGCTGGACACGATCAACGTGCCGCTGATCTTCGCCATCGTCTTCGGCCTCTCGATGGACTACGAGGTCTTCCTGATGTCGCGGATTCGCGAGCACTACCTCGAGCACGGCGACAACGAAAGAGCCGTCGCCGAAGGCCTCTCGACCAGCGCCCGCACGATCTCCTCCGCCGCCCTGATCATGACCTGCGTCTTCGCCGTCTTCGTCCTCACCGGAGTGCCCTCGATCAAGGAGCTGGGCCTCGGCTGCGCAGTTGCGATCGCACTCGACGCGACCCTGGTACGCCTGATCCTGGTGCCGGCGGCGATGAAGCTGTTGGGCGGCTGGAACTGGTGGATGCCCTCCTGGCTCGACCGCGCCCTCCCGGACCTCAGCTTCGAGTCGGGCACGGCCGAGCCCGAGCCGGCAGAGGCTTGAGGCCTACTGGGATAGCTCTGAATACGCTGTGTCGAGATGAGCGACGACCTTGCCTTTGCAGGAGCTGCCAAGCAGGCCGAGATGGTTCGGGCGGGGGAGGTCTCGCC
>Ga0207639_10002165_pt1 | contig 13224 bp, 7 predicted proteins | sample KBSCornC32_FD_184299 | JGI IMG/M metagenome (GOLD analysis project Ga0207639, IMG submission 184299) | Corn rhizosphere microbial communities from Kellogg Biological Station, Michigan, USA - KBS Corn C3-2 (SPAdes) (version 2) | ecosystem: Host-associated > Plants > Roots > Rhizosphere > Soil ...
CTGCCCCTCGACCATGGTCGACCGCATCGTTCCGGCCACCACCGCCGACGAGCTGGCGCACGTTGCTGGCCAGATCGGGATGCGCGATGAAGGCGCGGTCGTAACCGAACCTTTCGCGCAATGGGTGATCGAGGATAGGTTCGCCGGTCCGCGCCCGTGCTGGGAAGCCGCAGGCGCCCAGTTGGTTGGCGACGTCCGGCCGTTCGAAGCGGCCAAGCTTCGGATGCTCAACGGCGCGCATTCCGCGCTGGCCTATCTGGGCCTCGAACGGGGCCACATATTCGTTCATCAGGCGATCAACGATCCGCAAATTCGGAGCACGGTCGAAGGGCTCATGCGTAACGAGGCGGCGGCCAGTCTTGCACCGGTCGGCGGCCAGGATATTGCCCGCTACGCCGACGGCCTGCTCATGCGGTTTCACAACCCCAGCCTCCGGCATCGACTTGCGCAGATTGCTACCGATGGCTCGCAGAAGATCGGGCCGCGCTGGCTTGAACCGATCCGCCTCAACCGCCTGGCAAGACGCAGCAGCCCCGCCACGCTGATGGCGCTCGCCGCATGGATCCGCCATGTCCGCGGAGATAGGTCGCCTGTATGCGACCCACTGGCCGGACGGTTGAGACGCCTGTGGTCTGAAGCAGGCGCTGACGGCATCGTCTCGGCGCTTTTCGATCAAGACGGCATGTTCAGCCGCGAGGCATGGCAGCTGCAACCTGTTGATCGCGCCGCTCTCCAACGACTGCTGTAACGGTCCCGGAAACAGTAGCAGCAATATTTCGCCCTACCGTGCGTGGCAGCCGTGGTGAGGGGATTTTTAGGTCGTTTCCAATCGGTGAATCCAGCAGGTCATTTTGGTCGGAAGCGGATTGCGGGGAAGAGATCGACCGCGAAGAAGATCCTTGGGACGTCACAGCCTCCAGAGATATGATCTCCACCTGCCACAATGTCACCGACACCGAGCGGCACCTACGCGCTCTGGCCCCGACGCATCAGGGCCACGGGGCTGGCCAGGGCTTCTTTCTGCGTCCAATAATTGGCTTTCTTGGATATCCGTTCATAGCGCTGCTCTAACTGCATGAAGATTAGCTCCCAAGACTTTTCGGCCAGTCCCTAAAGTGTTTTCGAAATTGGGATTGACAGACCCTCTTCTCGGCCTTTGAGTTCAGGCGCCATGCCACCGAAGCAGCCCTCTGGAAATCTGTCCCGCGTAACCCTGGTCGACGTCGCGAAGCGCGCAGCTGTGTCACCAGTCACCGTCTCCCGTGTTATAACCGGCAATCAGGTTGTGAAGGAGGCAACCAAGATAAAGGTCAATAAGGCCATCAAAGAGCTTAAATATAGGCCCAATCATGCTGCCCGGTCCTTGGCGACCAACAGATCTTTCCTTATTGGCGCGATCACGCTGCCTTTCTCCGGCTATTACTATTGGCAATTGCATCGGGGCGCGGCCACTGCCTGCCGGGAGCTAGGCTATCATCTCATGCTTGAGGAAGTCGACCTTTCGATGGACGCTGGGGAATGGTACAGGCACAGCTTCCACAAGATGAAGCTCGACGGATTGATCCTTCCGCCGCCCCTGTGTGACGAACCGCGCCTGCTTGATCGGCTGGACGAAGATGGCATAGCCTATGTTCGTATCACGCCCGGCCTCGATCCCGAGCGGTCGCCTTCGGTGCGTAGCGAGGATGCGCAGGGCGCCGAGGCACTGGCTGATCACCTTTGGGATCAAGGCTATCGTCGCTTCGCGATTGTCGTCGGCCCGTCCAAGCATGCGGCAAGCCGCCAGCGGATGGATGGCTTTGTTTCCGCGATCGAGCGCCACGGTATCGATCGGAGCAACATCCTGATAGCAGGCACGATGTGGAGTGGCGATCCGGTGGCGAATGCACGCGAAATCGCTAGTCAGCTTTTTCCGAAGATGACGCAGCCCACGGCGCTTTTCGCATTTCACGATGAACTGGCCGCAGCCCTCATCCGCATCGCGGTCGAGCACGGCCTTCGGGTGCCCGACGATCTGGCGATCGCGGGATATGATGGGAGCGAGATCTGCGAGCTGACCGTGCCTAGCTTGACCACCGTTCGCCAGCCCATCGCCCAAATGGCGCGAACCGCTGTCAACATTCTCGTCGGCAAGGATGTCGACCGTTCGCTGCAGGTCGTCCATCCTGTGACGCTTGAGGTGCGCGAGAGCACCGTGCCGGCTTGCGACGGGTCGTCGTCCTTGTCCTTCGCTTCCAAGCGGATTCCAGTCCGCCAAGCGGTGGATGACCGAGCATAAGAGCTCCGGCTAATCGACGTCGACAAGGCCGGGCGGTCGTGGAATGGCCGGTGACCGGGTGCGGAACGGCATCGCCTCCGTATTGCGGATCGGCGCCCCAGTCGCGTGGATCTCCGGTTAGTCGCGCCAGGCGCGGGCCTTCATCGTCACGCTTTTGCGCTCACCCAACGTCTGGGCATCATCGCCGAGCGCGAAGCCATAGCTTCCGCCCTCAATGCGCCAGCTTCCGTCTCGCCAGTCGGCGAGCAGGCGCGGGTCGATGGCGAGCACGACACTGCGCGTCTCGCCTGCGCGCAGTTCGACCCGTCGGTATCCAACCAGCCGACTCTTGGCCTTGCCGTTGCGGTTCACCAGATAGAGCTGGGCGACTGTGGCACCCGGCTTTGCGCCCACGTTGCTGACGGAGAAGCTTGCCTCCAGATCGGTCACCTTCAATCCATGCGTTCGAAATTGCGTGTAGCTGAGGCCAAAGCCGAACGGGAACAAGGGCTTCAGGCCTTTGCGCGCGAACCAGCGATAACCGACATCCGAGCCTTCGATGTCGTAATCGACTGATAGTTTTGCCTCCGGCGTCGGCGGTGCACCGGAAATGTTGGGCGCGGTCGTATCGAACCCCGCGATGTCCCGGCGCGGAAGTTGATCAATGTTCGCGGGGAAGGTGACCGGCAGCCGTCCCGATGGATTGACGTCGCCGAACAGCACGTTGGCGATCGCATCGCCGCCTCTCGCGCCCGGATACCAGGCTTCCATGACCGCTGCCGTCCGCTCGAGCCAGGGCATCGCCACGGGATTGCCCGTTTCGAGCACGACGATGGTATTGGGATTGGCGGCGGTCACCGCCTCGATCAACGCGTCCTGACCGTTAGGCAGGGTGAGGTCCGGCACGTCCAGGCCCTCGGTCGACCATTTCGTGGCGAAAATGATCACGACTTCCGCAGCCTTGGCCTGGGCGACGGCTTCGGAAAGATACTCGCCCTGGCGGAACGTCACGGCAGCTGCGGGAATTTTCGCTCTGATCGCCTTTAGAGGCGAGGATGGATGGTACATCTGCGAGATGAATGCCGAAGCGGGATCCTCGACCGGCATTGGCACTTTCAGGGGCGAGGTTTCACCCTGAACCTGGGAAGAGCCGCCACCGGACAGAACACCCGCATGGGCATAGCCGCCGATCACCGCGATGCGCTTCACATTGCGCCCGAGCGGCAGGAAGCCGCTTCTATTGCGCAACAGGACGATAGCTTGCTCCGCCACTTTCTGCGCCACGGCACCGTTTGCATTGAAATCAATGCGTCCACCGGGTCGAGCAGGGTTGCGGTCGAGACCCGCTGCATAGATCGAACGCAGGATGCGCCGGTTCATGTCATCCAGCCGCGCCGCATAGGCCGGGTTCTCGCTGGCGGCGCGGGCGAGCTTCTCGCGGAAGTAGACCTCGGTGTCCAACTCCGCGGCCGATTGCTGGTCCAGCCCCGCCAGAGCGGCCGGCAAGCCAGGAGTTCCCCCCCAGTCGGACATGACAAAGCCCGGGTAACGCCAATCGGTCTTAAGCACATTGTTCAGCAGATAGTCGCTTCCACAGGCCGGCGCGCCGTTGACCTTGTTATAGGCGCACATGACCGATCCCGGCCGGCCTGTCTCTATCCCGATTTGGAAGGCGAGCAGATCGCTCTCGCGCGCAGCGGCGTCGGAGACGATCGAATCCACATAGCGCCGTCCGGTTTCCTGATCGTTGAACGCCAGATGCTTGATCGTCGAGATGACGTTTTTCGACTGGATACCCGCGATCGTCGCGCCGGCCAGCGTCCCTGTCAGCAACGGATCCTCGGAGAGATATTCGAAGCTGCGCCCACCCCTTGGCTCGCGGATCAAATTGGCGCCGCCGGCCAGCATGACGTTGAAGCCCTTGGCGTGCGCCTCACCACCGATCATTTCGCCTGCTTCGCGCGCCAGGGCCTCATTCCATGTCGCTGCCAGCGCCAGGGTGGCCGGCAGGGCGGTCGCTCCGTCCTTGCGGACACCGAGCGCATAGGCAACCCCGAGGCTCGCGTCGGTCTCGCGAAGCGCAGGGACATTCAGGCGCGGAATGCCGGGAACGTAGCCCGCCGCCGGGATAGCGTCAGCGGGCGGCTTCGGACTGTGAGGCAATATCGGAAGCGGCATGATGCCGGCGGTAAGCACCGCTTTTTCTTCGGGCGTCATCTGGTGCAGGGTCGCCTCGGCGCGATCTGCGGCTGAACCTTGGGCGTCCGGTGCGGATCGTAACGGAGCGGCTCCAAAAATCAGCAGCGAGGTCAGGGGAAGGACTGCAAGGCTTGTGCGCATCGTCAAACAGCTCTCTCAGTATCAGGGTTGCCAGACGGCAGCCGAAGGCGGAGTTGGGGCGGCGGGCAGCTGGTCCAGGGCACTTAGGTGCCGCGCTGAATATCCAGGTAAGGAGAGACTATGAAAGGGCGCGGCTTGATGTAACTTGCCGAAGGTTTACAGTTGACCACCATCGGCCGCAGTAAAGCGCCATCGAACATTGCCTGCGCATTTCCTGTGCTGTCCACATTTAAAAAGAAGATCGCCTAACCGGCGGCAGTTCAGGCCATATGTTCTTTCAGGCGCGCCGCCTGATGGCATGATCCTTTCCTCTTTTTGCCTTTCCTCATGCAGCTATGAGATGCAGTGCTTGTGGTGTCAACCCAAAATGATTGCGCTGTCATTTAATGACTCGTTATGCAACGGGCGGTGTAGCCGTGACGCCAAAAGCTTCCACCATGGCGGCAGCCGGACGCCGCTGGTGTCCTGGGTAGCGCCATGGCCCGCTCCGAACCTGCGCTCTGATAGCCGCAGAGGCGAGGAATGACAGCGCAATCATTTTCTCTTGTGTGTGGGCGTCACTTGGACTAGCCGTCGAAGTCAAAGATGGCTCGGGGCGCACTTTGGTGCAGGGCAATGGAGAAGGATCGAGAGTTGCCCGCAGCCTATAGCGGGAAGCAATGCCGGCAGGATCGGCTCAGCCGATGAAGAGGCAATCTCAGTTTACTGATGCGCGCTTACATACCGTGATGTTGAGCGCGTCTTATCTTGCCTTTCGGCAGTTACTCATTGCCGGTAATTAAGGTAATGGCTGATGGATGCCATGAAATTAAAATAATAAAAACAACAAATCTATGCCAGGAATATATATCAAGATCAATTTTTATAATATAGTGCTTGCCCGTCAATTCTCATCCTGAGAAATCAGTTGATGGGATCCCAAAGCGCTATCGACATGTTTTAGGTGCGGAGGGATCACTGATGTGTTGTGAAAAAGCAGCGGCGAGCGATAGACTTGGAACTCTGTCCATGAACAGGCGCGATTTGCTGCGGTCGGTGCAGACATTGGCGTTGCTTTCGCTGACGGGCTTTGGCGCTTCGGCTTTCGCGCGGGCGGGCACGGGCAAGCGGCTTCCCGCGCCTGATTACACGCCTGAAGACAGCTTCTTCGGCAAGGCTTATATCGACGTGGACGAGTGGCGCGATACGCCCGTCCGCTTCCGCTACGTTCATGGCGGCTTCGAGGGCACGGACACGCGTTTCTCCTTCTACCTGCCGGAAGCGCAGATGTATCAGGGGCGCATGTACCAGGCGCTCGCTGGTGGGTCGGGTGGCAACGAGACGGCCGTGCTCAACGCCTTGCGGCAATATGATCAGATTGGCGTGACTCCTCCCCGGTCGCTGATTGGCGCGTTCCAGCTTGGCGGCTTCCTGATCGAATCCAATCAGGGGCATATCGGGAACGACATGTCGGGCACGAAGGGTGACGTAACGATCGTGGCTTATCGCGCCACGACCGAGACGGCTCGGTTCGCGCGGATTTTGGCTGCCGCGATGTATGGCGCGCCACCCAAGTTTTGCTACCTCTATGGTGGCAGCGGCGGCGCGGTGCGTTCGATCAACACGCTCGAGCGGGTTCCGGATATATGGCAGGGCGCCGTGCCGATCGTCGCGCCTTCGGACATGTCCGGAATCCTGTTTTCCCCCCTGGCCAACGTCGTGCGGCTTCTAGGCCAGGAGCAAAAGGACCGGATCGACGATGCCGTCGACGTCGGCGGTTCGGGCGATCCGTTCGCCGGCCTGAACGGGGAACAGGCCGAAGCGTTGCGCATGCTCTATCGCATGGGCTTTCCAACGGATGTGGGCTTTTCCGACCCGTCGGAGATGGTGACGGTCTGGGTATATAATCAGCCTGTCATCAACCAGCTCGATCCGACCTATTGGAGCGACTTCTGGACCAAGCCCGGCTATGCCGGGCACGACCTTCCAAGCGCGAAGGCCGATCGTATCACCATTCGCGCCAAGGTCCGGCGCATCCTCACCGCCGGAGAGTTGGCGGCCTACAAGCCGGCAATCGCGGTCGTGGACGAGCGCGGGAAGGGCTATCGCCCAGGTGCTCCCTCTCCCGAAACCGCCGACCAGCCGGCGGCTGTCATACTCGACATCGACAGCGGGCTGCTTTCCAAGCTTGGTTGCTCCAACTTCATCGTCGAGACGGGCGCCGCCAAGGGGCGGGAGCGAACGATCACCACGGTTTATGGCGATGCGCTGCTGCTCACCGGCACGGACAAGGAGAACTTGGAAGGAATCGTCCCCGGCGACACGATCCTGATCGACAACGGAAAGTTCATAGCCTTCTGCTTCTATTACCGTCACCACGCCTTTCCGGAATTCAAGGAATATGGCCTGCTGGTGAAGGACGGCGTGCCGATCTTCCCGCAACGCAAGGTCCGCTTTAAATCCGAAGTTTCGATGCAGCCGTTCACATGGGATGTCGGGGCGCGAAAGCTGATATTCGTGTCAAGCTTCCAGGACCGCGGAGTCTTCCGCAGCGCCATCGCGGCCGATATCGACCAGATCCGGCGGAGCAAGGGGCAGGCATTTCTCGACAACCAGGTCCGCGTCTGGATCAACGAACATGCGCAGCACGGCGGGGTGGCCGATGCGCAACCGGGCAGCCCGGTAACTCGCCAGCGTAATGGCGCCGCGCTCAACACCCGCCTGATCGATTACCAGGGCTCTGTCACCCGCGCACTCAAGGCGCTCACCGACTGGGTGGAAACGGGCAAGGCGCCGTTGCCCAACACGAACTATCGATACGACGACGAGGCGCAGGTCACGCTGCCTGCCCACGCGGCCGACCGCTTGGGCGTGCAGCCCGTCATCGAACTTCGGGCGAACGGCGTCAGTAAACGCGTCGCCGTTAAGGCGGGGCAGCCGGTGCGTTTCGTTGCAATTGGCGAGGCGCCGCCCGACACCGGCGTGATCACGACGGCTGAGTGGGATTTCGAGTCCGCCGGCACGTTCGATCACAAGGACGACATGCTCACCGGGCGCGACGCCAAAGTGACCATTTCGGCCGAACATAGCTACGCAAGGCCCGGCACCTATTTTGCGACCGCCCGGATGTTCAGCACCCCGGCCGGCGAACCGGCGGACAGCATGTTCCGTCTGCCCAATTTGGGGCGCATTCGCGTGGTGGTCACCTGATGTCCGTCACCATCAAACGACGGAGCGCCCGCGGCATCGCCGCATGGGATTCTGACAACCAATAGCCTGCCAACCCGGGCCACTTGACCTGAACATATGGAGGGGAACATGACGAGAATGAAAAACTATGCGCTGCTTGGCTGCAGTTGTCTGGCGCTGCTGACCCATGGCGCTGCCTTCGCACAGGATAGTGCGCAGCAGGCAACCGATACAGCCGTGGCCGCGACGCCAGCTGAGGACATCGTCGTTACCGGCTCGCGCATCGTGCGCAACGGCAATCAGGCGCCTACGCCTGTCACTGCAGTGAGCGTCGAGGCGCTGGCTGCCACAACGCCGTCCAACATCTTCGACGCCCTGCAGAAGTTGCCCCAGTTCGTTCCGGCTGGCGGTCAGCGGGGCGGCGCGGTCAATGGCGGCAATCCCGGCGGATCGTTTCTCGATCTTCGCGGCCTTGGCGCCAACCGCACCCTGATCCTGTTCGATGGACATCGCGTTCCCCCGACCACCAGGGATGGCACGGTCGATATCAGTACGCTGCCCCAGTTGCTCATGCAGCGCGTTGAGGTGGTGACCGGCGGCGCATCGGCCGTGTACGGATCGGATGCCGTCTCGGGCGTCGTCAACTACGTGCTTGATCGCAAGTTCAACGGTCTCAAGGTACAGGCGCAGGCTGGCATTTCGGAGCGCGGTGACAATGGATCGCGCCGCTTGGGCGCGGCGGTCGGCACCGACCTGTTCAGCGGTCGCGGTCATTTTCTCGCCAGTGCCGAATATTACAAGTCGGACGGCATTCCCAAGATCGTCAACCGCCCGAGCGGCGCTGCGGTCTACGCCTTGCTTGGCAGCGTCCCGGGTTCGACGTCGGTTGCCGGCACTGCCGGCAATCCGCTTGCGCTCTTCAGCAATGTGCGCTCCACACAGAACGGATATGGGGGCTATATTATCGGTTCCGCCTTCAACGGTTATACGTTCGATAATGGCGCGGCGCGGCGGCTTGTACAGGGGCAGGCGACGGGTAGCTCCAACGGTCAGATCGGCGGCCAAGGACCGATCAACACGGGCTCTCTCCTCGGCGATCTGGAAACGACGCAACTCTTCGGACGCTTGGATTATGATCTGACCGACGGAATCCGCGCCTACGTCCAGGGCAGCTTTTCTCGCGCGAAAACATTCAGCAACTTTGTAAATGTCTACACGGTTTTCCAGTCGATCCGCGGCGACAATGCCTTCCTTCCCGCGGATGTGGCGGCAGCCGTAGGGCCGAACAACAATTTCCTTTTCTCCAGGACGAACATCGACACTCTGCCGTTTCGTCTCGCCACGAAGACTGACAATTACTTCGTGAATGCCGGATTGGAGGGGTCTCTGGGCACGTTCAACTGGGATGTTTCGTACATCCATGGTCAGAACAAGGCCAAACGCGTGATTGTGGGCAATCTCAATGTCGCGCGGTATCTCGCCGCCACCGACGCCGCGGTCGCACCGAACGGAAGCATCGTCTGCCGCGCGACCCTGAGCAACCCGTCGCTCTTTCCGGGATGTGTGCCGCTAAATATTCTCTACGGCCCGCAGACGAATACGCCGCAAGGCTGGGATTATGTTCGACAGGACACGTCCAGCGTTCTGACGACCAGGATGGATGATGTCGCGGCAAGCATCACCGGATCGCCGTTCAGCACCTGGGCAGGGCCGGTCAAGGTGGCGCTCAGCGGCGAATACCGCCATCTTTCCCAAAGGAACGAGAGCGACGTTCAATCCGGGCCGGTCGATTGCACCGGATTGAATCGGGTCGGATGCGGGCAAATCCTATATACCGTGAACTATCTGCAGTCGGTGACAGTCAACTCATTCGCCAAGCAGTCCGTCAGCGAGGCTGCCATCGAAGTCGATGTGCCTGTTCTCGCCAATCTGCCCCTTGTCGAGTCGTTCAACCTCAACGGTGCGGCGCGATACACGCATTATACCACCAGCGGCAGCGTTACGACCTGGAAGGTCGGCGCCGACTGGCACATGGGCGGTGGGCTGCGGCTCAGGGGCACTGTTTCCCGCGACATTCGGGCGCCCACTCTGAACGACCTATTCGCGGGCAATACGCGCTCCGGCACAGGTTTTTCCGACCCGCACACGGGGCAAAATTTGGGTACGACGTTGCAGACGGGCGGCAACCCCAACCTCAAGCCTGAAAAGGCCAAGACGTTTACGGCGGGATTGGTATACCAGCCGAGAGGGCTACCGAATTTCAGCGTTGCGGTTGATTACTATAACATCAAGATTTCCGACGCTATCTCCATCCTGAGTGGCGCCGACGCCAATGTGGCAAATCTGTGCGAGCAGAGTAACGGGATCTCGGTCTATTGCGACCTGATCATCCGCCCCTTGCCCTTCAGCGACCGGTCGACCGCCAACTATCCGACATTGCTGCTCAGCCAGCCGGTAAACGTGGCGACGACAAAAACGCACGGAGTCGACGCGGAAATCAACTACCGGTTCAATCTCGCGGGCGGGCAGCTCAGCCTGAGGGGCCTGGGAAGTTACCAGCCGAAGTTCACGACGGTGCAGTTCCCGAACGAACTGGCCATCAACAACGCCGGGGTGGCGCAGCGGGCCAAACTTCGCGCATCCGTTTTAGTCGGGTTCCAGACCGGCGGCTTCGCGATCACGACGCAGACCCGCTGGCGCAGCGCCGTGAAGTATAATGGCGATCCCCGGATCATCTTCGCCGAGGATTACCGGGTGCCGGCCGCCGCTTTCACCGATCTTTCGGTCAGCCAGTCCGTCAACGGCTTTGGTGGAGAAGCTGAACTGTTCCTCAACGTCAGCAACCTGTTTGACAAGGCGCCTCCGGTCTATCCCGGCGCCGGAGCTACGGTCGCAATCGGCGGAACGTTCCCGGCGCTGAACAGCGACGACATCGTCGGACGCGCCTTCACTGTCGGCTTCCGAGGAAAGTTCTAGATGCCGTAATGGGCCGGCTTCTCCAAGGTAACCAGGTTGGTGGCTGTCCCTCAGGATGATGGTGTGGAACGAGGTCCGAGTGATCGGCCTCATGCATCATGAGAGGACGGCCATGGACTATTACGCCGGAGTCGATGTCTCTTCTGAAAAAAAGCAGCGTTTGCGTGGTGGATGCGAAGGGCAAAGTGGGGCGCGAGGTCAAGATTGCCAGCGAGCCTGGTTGCCTGATTGGCTATTTTGACGAGATGTATCTGCCGGTGTTCGTATCGGCCTGGAGGCAGCCCCCTTTTCCCAGAGGCTGCACGGGGCGCTGGTTCATCGGGACGGGATGTCCTGTTGCTGGAAACCCGGCACGTGAAAGCGGCGCTTTCAGCCATGACGGCGAAGGCGGACCGGAAGGATGCGCGGGGAATGATTCGGCGCCACCCGCCGATCACGCTGCGGGTGTCCGGTTCCAGCAACTGCCGCCGTCCGGTTGCTAGAGCATTTTCCAAGCAGATGGCATCATCTGCTGGCTCGGGAAATGCAGAAAACAAAGGATCGTTAGAGCATGATCCGATTCATTCTGATCGGATCACGCTCTAACGTCGGGGCTTCAGGGTTTCGGCGCGGAACTTCTTTGTGACGCGTATTAGGCGTTTGTAGAGCATAAGCAGATGATTCACGCTCGTGTGTTTAGGACCACAGGCGGCGTCGAGATGGAGGCCACTGTCATGCATGTCGCGCTACCCGTGGCGTAAATTATGCGCTTCCTCAAAAGAACTGCGCGCTGCCGCCGTCCACGCGCAGTCCCGCGCCGTTGATGTAACCGGCCAGCGGGCTCGCCAGGAATGTCACTGCTGCGGCGATTTCGCGCGGGCGGCCAAGGCGGGGGACGGACTGGGGTGTGATCTCGGACGTGTAGATCCGCTCGTTCTCCGCAAAGTCGTCGCCCCAGTCCAGTTGCTTCTTCAACTCCTCCAGCCAGCGGTCGACGGCTGGGGTCAGGACGGTGCCGGGGATGACCGCGTTCACGGTGATGCCGTGGCCACCGAGCTGTTTCGACAGGTTGCCCGTGACGTTGTTCACCGCCGCCTTGGGCGCTGCATAGTCCGGCATGAAGCCCGCGATATGCGAGCCAGCGGTGCTGGAGATGTTAATGATCCGGCCCCAGCCCTGCGCCTTCATCCCCGGGGCAAAATGCTGGGCGAGGCGCAAGCCCGCCATGAAGTTGACGCGGAAGCTGCGTTCCCACTCCTCCGGCGGCACTTCGTCCCAGGCGGGGTTGTGCATCTGGAGCACCGCGCCGCAATTGTTCACGAGAATATCCACCGTGCCGAGCGCCGCGAGCGTGTCCGCGGCGACCTTGTCTGCCATGCCGGTTTCGTCGAGATCGCCGAAGGTCGCGGCGCTCTTCACGCCCCGTTCCTCGACCAGCCGCGCCGTCTCCTCGGTGCGAGCGCGGTCGCGGCCGTGGACGACCACGTCGCAGCCCTCCGCCGCCAGTTCCTGCGCGATCGCCTTGCCTATCCCCGAGCTGCTGCCGCTGACGAAGGCGCGCTTGCCCTTGAGTTCCAGGTCCATCCGATTTTCTCCCTGATCGATTGCATTATGCGTGCTTCCGTAGGATCAGAATGAATTCATAACCACCGTGATGCAATTCCGATATGATCGGGCGCGGCAACCGTCGCCGCCTTTTGCCTTGTTCCACCAATTACCATCGTTGGTGGAGAAGCCCGCGCGCAAGGCGTCACTGCGTCGCCCATGCATTCGAGGCGGGCCTCGCAAAGGATCCCCTGCTCAGCGCTCCTAGCCCGCATAGAGGCCGCGCTGGTGCGCCACGGGATCGCGCCAATCCGATTCGGGCGGGACGCGGCCAAAAGACCCGAGGCTGGTTTTCCGGCTGCGGGAGAGGCCTTCCGTCACCCCGCAGATGCGGGACCGGCTGAACGCTTTCATCGACGCCCTGGACGCCGGGGAGGGGCGATTCGCTCGACCAGAGCCGCCTCCCGTCCTGCGCTAGCGAGGACGATGAGGAGTTCGCGGTCTGGCTATTGGCGGCGAACGATTGATGCATGGTCCCGGTCGGAACCGCCCAGCCGGGGCCTCTGCTTATTTCGCTGATGGTGTGCTGATGCGGGAGTCAGAAACCGGACTTCCCGAATTATTGTGCAATTTCAGAGCCTTGCACGAAAAATTTGGCTCCCCGAGTAGGATTCGAACCTACGGCCAAGTGATTAACAGTCACCTACTCTACCGCTGAGCTATCGGGGAGCAGCCCAGCTCTCGCTGGGCAGGCCGCGCCTATAGCAGCGGGTTTCGCGACTTTGCAAGGGGTTCAGGTGATAAATTGCTCGGCGGCGATGCGGTCGTCCAGCGTATGCTCGGGATCGAACAGCAGGGTGAGCGGCGTGGTGGGGTCGTTGACCACCTCCACATCGCGCACGTCGCGAATTTCGCGCTGGTCTGCAACGGCGGAAACCGGGCGTTTTACGCTGTCGAGC
>Ga0207639_10002167_pt1 | contig 13220 bp, 22 predicted proteins | sample KBSCornC32_FD_184299 | JGI IMG/M metagenome (GOLD analysis project Ga0207639, IMG submission 184299) | Corn rhizosphere microbial communities from Kellogg Biological Station, Michigan, USA - KBS Corn C3-2 (SPAdes) (version 2) | ecosystem: Host-associated > Plants > Roots > Rhizosphere > Soil ...
CCAGGGCGATGGCGTGCTCAAGATCGAGATGCACTTCCTGCCCGACGTCTACGTCACCTGCGACGTCTGCCACGGCGCGCGCTACAACCGCGAGACGCTGGAAGTCCTCTTCCGCGGCAAATCGATCGCCGACGTGCTCGACATGACCGTCGAGGACGCCGCCGAATTCTTCAAGGCCGTCCCCCCGATCCGCGACAAGATGGCGATGCTGGTCGAAGTCGGCCTCGGCTACGTCAAGGTCGGCCAGCAGGCGACGACCCTGTCAGGCGGCGAGGCCCAGCGCGTGAAGCTCGCCAAGGAACTCAGCCGCCGCGCCACCGGCAACACCCTCTATATCCTGGACGAGCCCACCACCGGCCTCCACTTCGACGACGTCCGCAAACTCCTCGAAGTCCTCCACCGCCTCGTCGAGCAGGGCAACAGCGTGGTGGTGATCGAGCACAATCTCGACGTCATCAAGACCGCCGACTGGATCATCGACCTCGGCCCCGAAGGCGGCGTGAAAGGCGGCCTGATCGTAGCCGAAGGCACCCCGGAAACCGTCGCGGCGGCCAAGGGCAGCTACACAGGCCACTATCTGAAACCCCTGCTGGACCGCAGCCCGATCGCTGATTTCGCGCTGACGGCGCCAAAGCCGAAGGCGCGGCGCGGGAAGGTCAAGGAACCGGAGACCGAGGCGGCGGAGTAACCAACCTTCTCCCGCAAGCGGGAGAAGGATACGAAGACTTGGCGGCTGCGCCGCCTAGTCGCAGTTGGATGAGGGCAAGCAGCGCAGGAGGGGAGCTCCATGACAAACCTTGACCACACCATTATTCGTATCTACATAAATTAGTGACAATCAGCTTCGATCCGGCCAAGCGCGACAAGACGCTCGCCGAACGCGGCCTGGATTTCGCCGACGCGGAAAAGATCATCGATGGCCCGAAATATCAGTTCATCGACGACCGGATCGACTATGGTGAGGAACGGATCACGACGGTCGGGTTACTGGACGAGCGCATGATCGTCGTGGTGTGGACGCAACGGGACGAAGGCCGTCACATCATATCGATGAGAAAGGCAAATGAGCGTGAGCAGCGAAGGTACCAAAACCGAATGGATTGACCCGGACGACGCGCCGGAACTCGACGACGAATGGTTTGAGAAGGCCGATTACATGATCGGCGACAAGATCATCCGCCGTGGCCGCCCGAAAGGCTCCGCCAAGCGCCTCGTCTCCCTCCGCCTCGACGAAGCCGTCCTCGAAAAATTCCGCGCAGAAGGCCCCGGCTGGCAATCGCGGATCAATGAGGCGCTGAGGAAGGCGGTGGGATTGTAGTATCAGAAATACAGTAAACTGTTATCGTAATATAAATGCTAGGGTAACGACCATGTCGTTGCTGATTTAATGTATCGCAATCCGCTGTAAGGTAATGTCGCACTGGAAAATCGAAAATGCCCTCTCTGAACCATCAGAGCGCAGGTTGAATTGTCAAGAAACGCGGAACCAGATGAAGTCAACGGACGACAATTGGCAACCTTACCGTCCGCGCTCACTCCGAGCAAGACGGCCACCCTTCCGGATAGACTAAGGCGTATTGCCATTGACGGATAATCCTCTTGAGAAATGGGCAAGATTATTTGTCCATCTTTAGAGCTCAAACGTTCTGAAACAGGTGTTTGATCCGATGCATATCGGATATTAACGTTACGATATCCCGGGACAACTACTGGTAAAACTTCTCCTCTTGCCGATGAGGGCGTCGGATGAACAGCAATCCAACACGACATTGTCACCATCTTCGTACTGGAATCTGAGACAATATTCGTGCAAACTTTCCGAGTTTTCTCTTCCTGTGCGAGATAGGCACTGCATATCGCGTTACTCGCTTGCATCGAGAGATTGGGACTCTGGGCAATGCATCTATCATTGTTAGCTTTGTTGGGTTGCGGATACAAAACTCCTAAAAAGGCCCAAACGCCTTCTGAAGACCGAACAAATCTAATTGGCAGATCGGGCTCAAACTGCGTTGGCGCTTGGTACAGGGCGTCAACCATCACAAACCCTTTCTTCAGCATCAAACCAAAGCCGGGGGATAATTTGAAATGCGCAGAATTCATCATCTGCTGACAAAGGGCTCTTGGAAAATCTGATTTTATCTCGACTGCGGGATCGCACTGAACAGGTGTGCCCTCGCTATTAAACCACAACTTCAACGAAATCTTGCTTCCCGCAGTTGGTGGAATAAACTTTTCCATTTTCGCCAAATCTGCATCAAACCGCATGGTGCCGGCTCCCGACAAATCGATGTTGTCAGAAGAAATTTCGATAGTTTGACTTGGCACATTCCCATAATTTGATTGCGCCTCAGCTGTGATTCCCCATAACGCAACAGAAACGGCAAGAGGCAAGAATCTCATTTATCCTGCTTTCACGAAAAATCTGCTTTAATCTCGTATCTCGCATACAGATATTTTCAATTTTGTGAACTGCACTAACCACCCATTTCACGCAATTACGGTGACAGATGCAATAACCCCTAATTGCGAGGCAGGTTCGGCTGCTCGAAACAACCCTACAACCCCACAGCCTTCCGCAGCGCCGCATTGATCCGCCCCTGCCAGCCTGGCCCGTCCGCCCGGAACTTCTCGATCACGTCGGGATCGAGCCGCAGCGTCACCTGTCGCTTGGCCTCCATGCCGATCGGCGGACGACCACGCACCACGCCCTTCGGCCCGAGATAGCCTGTCGCCTTGCGCACTACCTTCCCGCCGATTGCAAGTTCGGCCGCGTCGAACATCTCGTCCGTCCATTCCGGCAGGTCCGGATCACTCTGTTCGGGCGGCAAAATGCGCTTGTTCGCGTTCATTGCATTTCCTCATCGAAATCACGCGGATACCATCCTTTGTCGGCGTCCACGCAGCCATCGTCAGTCGCCCGTTCAACAGGCCAAATGTCAGGAAACATGGCTCCGGATAATCGAACCGAACATCCTCGATCGTGTAGCTCGGCTCATCAAACAGCGCACCCGCTTCCGCGAAATCCAGCTCCCGTTCCCGCAACGTGGCATCCCGCTTCACGGGATCAAAGCTGATTTTCATGTTCGAATTATGTAACTACAAAATAGGAAATGTCAATTAGGCTGACGACGCGCACCCTATTGACTAATCTCCGGCTCCACCAACTTCGCCAGCTTCCGCAAGCTCTCCTGCCAGCCAAGATAACACCCTTCCAGCGGGATCAGGTCCGGCACGCCGGCCTGCTCGACGGTCATCTCCGTGCCGCAGGATACCGCCTTCAGCGTGACGGTGATCGTCATCTCGCCGGGCAGGTTCGGGTCGTCGAAGCGGTCGGTGTAGACGAGCCGCTCGCCCGGCACGAGCTCCAGATACTCGCCGCCGAAGCCGTGGCTGTCCCCGGTCGTGAAGTTGCGGAACGACATGCGGTGCGTGCCGCCCACCTTCGCCTCCAGCGCATGGACCGTGCAGAGGAAGCCGTACGGCGGCAGCCAGCTGGCGATCGCGTCCGGCTCGATGAACGCGCGATAGACCTTCTCCGGCTTCGTGGCGATGACGCGGTGCAGGCGGACGGTGTTCGGCATGACGGATTTCCTTTCCTGTCGGTTCGGGTGCGTGTGTAGCTGAAGAACGTCCCGCCAGCCCCCACGCCGACATCGCCCGATGATTTTTTGCGGGGCGGCGGAATGGCGTATATTCTCCGCTATGACCAAGCTGACGCCCAACCAGCTACATCGCGGAACGCAGCCCGCCAGCAAGAAGGCGCTGCTGGAAGCGATCGAGGCCACCGGCAAGCGCTGGTAGCGCGTGCCTACCCCGCCGCCGCCCGCATCGCCCGCGCTGATTGCATCACGCCCGCGTAACGAATAGTCTCCCTCCCCGGACAGGCGAGGAGAGCGGGGCCATGGCCACCATTGCGGTGGGACGGCGCAATGCCGAACGGCGTTTCTATACCGGCATGGCGATCATGATGATCGTGCTGGTGCTGATCGGCTTCGCGCCGAGCTTCTATTTTCGCGGGCTGGTCCATTATCCGCGCCCCAATCCGGTGATCAGCCCCTTCGTGCTGTTTCACGGGCTGGTGTTCAGTGCCTGGATGCTGCTGTTCCTCGTGCAGACGCAGCTGATCGCGGGCGGGCGGCGGGCGGTGCACATGGCGCTGGGCGGCGTGGGGATGGTCTTCGCGGCAGCGCTGGTGCCGGTGATGTACCTGACCGCGGTCGGCCAGGTCGCGCGGGCCAACCAGCCGCCGGGGACGACCCCGCTCGGGTGGACGGCGATGGGGCTGTTCCCGATCCCGCTGTTCGTCCTGCTGGTCTGGCTCGGCTGGCGGCACCGGCGCGACGCGCAGGCGCATAAAAGGCTGATGCTGTGCGCGGCGCTGATGATGACGGACCCCGCCATCGGCCGCTTCCCGATCGCGCCGCCGACACCGCTGGGCCAGGGTCTGCTCGCCCTGCTCACGCTCGCGGCGTTCATCCCCCTGATGCTGTGGGACAGGCGGACGCTCGGCCGGCTGCATTGGGCGACGAAGCTCGGCTTTGCCGGCTTCGGCCTGTTGATGGCGGTGCGCCTGTATGCGGTGTACAGCCCCGCCTGGGCGGCGTTCGCGGCGCATCTGCCGGGGGTTTGAACCGTCAGGGACCGCCCCTATCTTGGCCTCTCCACCCCAGACAGGAGAAGCCCATGTCCGTCCGCACCGCATCCGCCCGCTACGAAGGCCTCGGCAAGGAGGGCAAGGGGCATATCACCACCCAGTCCGGCGTCCTCACCGATCAGTTCTACGGATTCAACACCCGCTTCGAGGACAAGCCCGGCACCAACCCGGAGGAGCTGATCGCCGCCGCGCACGCCAGCTGCTTCACCATGGCGCTCAGCTTCGCGCTCAACCGCGCGGGCTTCAGCGAGGGCACGCTCGACACGAAATGCGCGATCACGCTCGACAAGGACGACAGCGGCTTCACCATCACCAAATCCGCGCTTGAGCTCACCGCGTCGGTCCCCGGCATCGATGCGCAGAAATTCGCGGAGATCGCCGCCGAGGCGAAGGCCGGCTGCCCGGTCTCGAAGCTGCTCAAGGCCGAGATCACGCTCACCCACACACTCGATTGACCGCATGGCCTCTTGAAGCGCCCGCATGGCCACCCTAGCTTGGCTGTGCGGGCCGGGCCCCTCTGGCGACCCACCTTCCTGGGTACTCCCTGGCCAAGGAAAGGGTCGTGATGTCGGACCGCATCGGGTGATCCCGGTGCGCACTTCGGCATTCTCCCTAAATGCCGCTCACCGGGTCACCCGATCGATGCAACCATCGATTGGAGTGAGGCCAATGAATGCATTGATGTATCGTCTGTCGATCGTCCACCGCCGTCTGGATGACGAGATCCGCCGCGAACTGCGTCGCCGGATCCCCGACTCCATCCGCCTGTTGCGGCTCAAGAAGCTGCGGCTGGCGGTGAAAGACCGGCTGGCCGGACATGTTCGCGTCCTTGACGCGGACTGGAGCAAAGGCGCCCGGGTGCCGAGCCCCCTTTAGGCACCCCGCCGCCGCAGGCGGTGATTGATGCAGGGGCAGCGGGCCATTCCCCCGCCCGCTGCCCCACCATCATCCGTGCGGATCAGCGGCTGCCGAGCTGGGTCACCTCGCTCTGCGGCTGCGCGAAGGCCGTTCTGGTGTTGCCATAGAAGCCGCGCACCTTGGCGTCCTTGACATTGAGCTGGAACGTCTTGCCGGTCACGAGTTCGCGGCCCTTGATGCGCGTGGAGCCGTCGGCAAGCTCGGTCACTTCAGCGGAATATTCATATCCGTCCTGCGTGAAATGAACGTCGCGCGCCTGCGCGGCCGATGCTGCGGATGCGAGCAGGGCGGTACAGATCAACGATGTGGTGAAACTGGACATTGGCTGTCTCCTGACCAAAGGTGGAGCCGCCAGCCATCCTCCCGAAAACTTGCTCGCCCCAACATCTGCGTTGCACCGCAGCATTGAGCAACTGCATATTGAGCATCGCCGGATGCATGATGCACAACCGTAACGATCCCTTCCGCTCGCCCCCGCCTCCGCGCTAAGCTCCCCCACCCCAGCAGGAGAGCCCCCATGATCGACCTTGTAATAGAACAACGCCGCAAGGATCTGGGCGGCTTCGAGGTCGGCCGCGTCCTGCCCTATGCCAAGCGCCGCATGGTCGGCCCCTTCGTCTTCTTCGATCATATGGGCCCAGCCGACATGGCCGCTGGCATCTCGCGGGATGTGGACGTCCGCCCGCACCCACATATCGGCCTCGCCACCGTCACCTATCTCTTCGCGGGCGAGATCATGCACCGCGACAGCGTCGGCAGCGAGGCGGCGATCCACCCCGGCGAGGTCAACTGGATGACGGCGGGCAGCGGCATCACCCACAGCGAACGCTTCGAGCGCGCCCGCGCGCACGGCGATCATCTCCACGGCATCCAGGCCTGGGTCGCCCTCCCCGTCGAGCATGAGGAGGCCGCTCCCGCCTTCTCCCACCATGAAGGCGCCGATCTGCCGGTCTGGTCGGACAGCGGCGTCACCGGCCGGCTGATCGCGGGCAGCGCCTGGGGCCTCACCGCCAGGGTCGAGACCTTCTCCCCGCTCTTCTACGCCCATCTGGAGCTGACCCCCGGCGCCGGCTTCGCCATGCCCCACGATCACCCCGAACGCGCGCTCTATGTGGCGTCCGGCGCCGTCGAACATGAGGGCCGCCGCTATGAGACCGGCCAGATGCTGGTCCTGGGTCCAAACACCGGCAAAAGCGCCTCGGCTAGCTTCAAGGCACCGGAAGCCGCCACCGTCATGGCGCTGGGCGGCGCCCCGGTGGGCGAGCGCTTCCTCTACTGGAACTTCGTCTCCTCGTCACAGGAGCGCCTGGAACAGGCCAGGGCCGACTGGCGCGCGGGCCGCATGAAGCTCCCCGATCTCGACCATGACGAGTATATCCCGCTGCCGGAGGACATGGCGAAGGCATGAGCAAAGGAAACGTCCGGCATCGCCAGCAATGACCAACCAGCGGCGCCGGACGTTTCGCAGTTGCCGTTCAAGCGGAAAATTCCGACGCCCAGCGTGCAAGCGAAGCGGGATGCCTGCAAGTTAAATTAACGACACCATGCCACTGTACTTAAACAAAGCATCTTAATTCGTGTCGATATTCATCAGTATACAAATATTGTTTCGTCTACGTATTATTACGTACGTGCAATAACTATGCAGTTAAACTCGGAACGCAACTATATGTTTACGATATAATGGCAGGAAGGATTCGACTCTTACTTGGAGTGCCGGCTATGGCCATCCATGTTCTTGTGGTAGATGACTCGTTGACCATTCGCGCGATGATCGAGCAGGTGCTCGGTAACGAACGCGACATCCAGGTTGTTGGCGTCGCTTCCGATGCGAAGGAGGCGCACGATCTCATCGATCGTTTTCATCCGGATGTCGTGACGCTCGATATCGCCATGCCGGGCATGGACGGAATGGCCTTTCTCAGCAAGATCATGACGGAGGAGCCTTGCCCCGTCCTGATGGTCTCCTCGCTGACCGGGGCGGGCGCCGACGCCTGCGAGGAAGCGGCGCGGCGCGGCGCGGCGGGGTGCTTCCACAAGGCGCATATCGTGTCGCAGGCCAAGGCGTTCGTGAAGGCAATCCGGGATGCGTCCCGCTTGCGCAAGGACAACCCGGGCCTCTTCGTCACACCGTCACACGCCGCGCCGAATCCGGCCTAGCCGGCGGTGATAACCGCCCCATCCTCGAACAGCAGCAGGTTGTGCGTCAGATAGTCGACATAGCTGTCCGACCCTTCTTCGATCGCGTCGGCGATCCGCGTCCACATATCGGCGCTATGCGTGCACCGTTCGATCTCCAGGGTCTTGTCCGAAGACAGTGCCTGCTCCGCCGCCCTGGACGACCATCTTCGGTAAAAGCCGATGCGCGCATTGTGAAAATCACCCCCGCTCATGACCCGCTTTCCCGAAGCAGGCACCCGCTCCGTCAATCATGCCCCGCATCCCGCTGCGCCTGTTTGTGCCAGGGCAGGCCGGGCAGGCGCGCCATCGCGCAACCGCAGATGCTGCAGCGGCTGACGAACTGGCCCATTTCCCAGTGATTTGCATCCGGATCGGGCAGATGCCGGCCAAACAGTCGGTGGAGCAGCGTCACGCCCGCACGCTGCCGTAAGCCACCCCGTCCGCCAGCGTTCTAGGTGCCTTGTTCACGGGAAACATCGCCAATCGCAATGCATCGATCTGCTCGCCATATTGCCTGGCCATGCCGGCATGCGCCCGCCGCGCTTCCCGGCTTGTGGCGTTGGTCGAACGATCCAGGGATATCTGATGGTGATAGAGAAGGTAGTTGAGATCCATGGCGCGGCTCCTCATCGGTAAGCGGGAGCACCAGATTGTCTCTCTGCCGCATGCGCTTACGAAAAGATCTGCCTGCGATGCGCACTTATACCATGAAACCGGCGTATCGCGGCATCTTTATTTGAAAATTCGGCGCGCCGGGCCCGAACCCATTCCGCATCCGTTGTGCAGGCACGATGTAATGGAGACAGCAGAATGATCGACCTCGGCCTCATCAAACCGCATGCCGAGATCATCGGCGCGGACGGCGTCCATGTCGGAACCGTGGATCATATCGCAGGCGATCTTGTCGCACTGGCCGAGATCGGCGCACGCGATGGCCCCGTCCGCCATATCTCGGGAGACAGGGTAGCCCGTGTGCAAAACGGCGTCGTCTACCTCGACGTCAAGGCCGAAGAGGTCGTGGCCTTCGCGGAAGATACCAGCTACTGCCCATGATCGCCGCCTGCATCAGTGGCCGGGCGTTACCAACTGCTGCGAATGCTGCGCGGCCTTCGGCCGACCGCGCCCTCGATCAGCTTGCCGGCGAGCTTCCTGCGTAACACCGCCGATCCGTCCCCGGTCCGGCAGACCACCCGCGTGCCGCTTGGCACCAGGGTTTCAATCGAAGTCGTGGCGATTCCCAACTCCGCGCAGAGCTTGGCCACATCGGCCTCGATCATGTTCAGGTTCATGGCACGTGTCATAATGATTTCCTGTATCAGGCTGGAGTACGGATCGGTCGAAGGTCCGCGCGTCCGAAAAAGCGCAGATGCCGCAAATCGTCAGACGCTCCGGTCGGCCTTGCCGAGCGTCGTCTTGACGGGATCGCGCGGAGCCAGCCCTGCTATGTCCTTCTTGAGCGCAGCAGCCTTTTTAGGCTTCCGGACTTCCTTGTTGCTGCGTTGCTGGCCCTTGGCCATGGCGCGCTCCTCACGGCGTTCGAGCCGAAAGGCCAACGCTCTGATCCGTAAAATCGGGAGCAGCCCCGCCGCAGTACAGGGTAATCGGCGGCATAGCCAACGCTAAATCCGGTCCTTCAAAGCCCCGACAACCCTTCTCCCCGCCGGGGAAAAGGTTGCGCAGACTAGGCAGCGCGCTGCCTAGTCGAAGCTGGATGAGAGGGTTTCGCCAGTACGCAGAAGACAATGACCATCACTTGTGTTACAACGTACACAACTGACGAAAGGAACCGCAACATGGGCGCCAGCACGACAATGACGATCCGGGTAACCCCCGATCTCAAGGAAAAGCTCGGTCGCCTCGCGCACAACACCCGCCGCACCCGATCCTACCTCGCGGCGGAAGCCGTCGAAGCCTATGTGAACCGCGAATTGCAGATCATCGAGGGCATCCAGCGCGGCCTTGCCGACATGGAAGCAGGCCGGGTCACCACACACAAGGAAGCGATGGACCGGATTGACGCGGCGATCGCGTCGGCGAGCCAAAGCGCTGCATGAGGCAAGTCTTATGGTCCGAGCATGCGCTTGCGGACCTAGAAGAACAGATCGTCTACATCGCCCGGGACAACCCCGCCGCCGCGCGCCGTGTCGCGAAGCGGCTCCGCGAAACGGGTGAGGCTTTGGCCGAATTCGCCACCGGCCATCCCGGCCGTGTCGGCGGCACCTATGAGAAATCGGTAACCCGGTTGCCCTATATCCTCGCCTATGCGTTGAATGACGGCGACACGGTTCTGACCATTCTTCACGTCATCCATACCGCGCGCGACTGGCCTCCCGGTCAATAGACACACAGGCGATCCGATCATAGCCTCACCCCGGCATTTCATCGCCCTTCATCGGGGCCCGGTCAGGTACGCGAGCCAGTATCGCCAGCGCCGCAGCAGGATCGCCCCGCTCCGCCCGCGCCCTTACCTGTGCCAGCGCATTGAGTTCTCCCACGCGCTCGGCAACCAGAGAAGACAGGAACTGATTGAGCGACGTACCGCTTTCCTCGGCCAGCAGCTTCGCTTCGGCCATCACATGATCCGGCAGTCGCAGCGGATAATTGCCCATCATTCTGCTCCATCTTTCAACCGGGCGATCAACGCGCCGGGGCGGATCGTCTCGATCCGGTAAAGCTTCCGCGCGGGCGCAAAATCCCGCACATTCATCGTCACGATCGCATCGGCTCCGGATTGCACGGCGCATTCCAGCACCATGTCGTCCGCCGGGTCCGGCAATGCGGGCCTCAGCTTCACCCGGATCGGCATGATCCTTCGCGCCTGTGCGACGATGCCGTCAAGGATCACGTCAAGCTCCCCGCGTGAAGCCCAACTGGCCTCCCGCATGGCAGCCCTGCCGAGAACTGCTTCATATTCAAGCACAAGCGCCACTGAAACCGCATAGGCCAGCCCGCTCGTCCAGCGTCACCGCGATATCCACATCGGACAAACGCGCCATCTCATTACGTGCCGAGGACCCGAACAGCGAAAGGCTCTTGAAGCCAAGCGTTTCCAAGGCCTGCCTCTGTCCATTCAGCTTTCGAATGATCGCTTCATGTTCCATGGCTCCTGTATAATGCGATTATCGCAACTTCGCCAATCCCACGCAGCGATGCAGCATTTCTGGAGGGTAAAGCCGGTAGTTCCGGCGGTAGGTCTGTAAAACCTGTCCTTCGCAGGGAACGAAGCGTAACCGCATCCTCCCACCAGTGCCTTTCATATTATCTAGAACTTGTATGGAAACCCTATTATTGGGAATAAGGGGTCCTTATGTTTGAACCATTTACTAGCGCCAGAGCTTTAACTGAAGCCGCGCAGGCTTTTTTGATCCATCTTCAAATGGCAGAGCAACAATATTTCGACCGCTATCCTGGAATGCAACTTCCCGACCAGCGTGATGAGGAAGGCTGGGTACGCGTGCGGTATAGTTTTTCGTATCCCATTCCCATTAGTTTAGCTGTACTTGTTTTCCAAGTTGTACAGAATTTGAGATCCGCCCTGGATCATGCTGCTTTCGACGCCTCCAGAGAACTTGGAGGAAACCCTCGGCCCAAATTCACAAAATTTCCATTTGGAAAAACCAAAAAGGATCTTGATCGCGACCTTCTCAGGAAAAAATCTGAAGTTCCCGAACAAATGCGTCGATTTTTTGCAAAATTCAGACCTTATCAGAGAGGAAATCGTGATCTTTGGGCTCTAAATGAACTAAGGAATAGCAAAATTCATAAAACACTAGCTATCATGTCAACCATGAGTAATGGTTTCTCGCTAAATGAAGGTGTGACAGATTTTGCTGTTTTTAGACCGCAGAGCAAGTGGAACGCTCAGAAACGCGAATTGCTGGTTATGAAATATATGGTAGGCCAGCACACCAACATTGAAGGAAATTTCTCTGTGGCGATTTCTCTAGGTGCTGATACCCCCTTCAAGGGGCAACCAGCCGTTGCCACGCTCGCCCGATTGACCCAAACAGTTGCCGATATCGTTTCCGAGATCGAAACTCACACGGCAACATTAAAAACTTGAGATATAACAAATTCAAAAACCATTTTCCTACAGCGTACCAAATAGGATAAGTGAGTCGCCCCTTTTGAACAGGAGGCGCTCATGTCACGTTTGCCGATCTATTATTATTGCACCCGCCACGAGCTTGACGCGATGGGCTGGAACGAGGAGCCCGGCGTGCCGCACGGCGCCGATATCTCCGATCCCCGGCTGCTCCAGAAACCGACCATCTTCCTGAAGCCCGGCGAGCCGCCGCGCGGCATGCAGGACATCGACACCGCTGCCACGGAGGCTCGGCTTGCCGAGCACGACGCACAAAGAGAGGCTCGGCTTGCCGAGCACGACGCGCAAAGAGAGGCTCGGCTTGCCGAGTATGACGCCATGACGGAGTTGGAGAAACAGGCCCATCTCGACGCGATGCTTTCCGATGCCGATCTCGCCGATCCCACCGCCCCGCCTCCGGCGCCCTCCCGCGAACCATCAGCCGCCACGCCGCCCGCCCCCTACACGCCCCCACCCTTCCTGCCGCGCGAGCATGGCTGGACGCCGGAGCGCCAGAGCCGGTTCCTCGCCGCCATCGCCGAGGGCTGTACGGTCGAGGCCGCGTGCCGCGTGGTCGGCCTGTCGGTCAACAGCGCCTACAAGCTGCGCCGCTCGGCCGCCGGCGCCGCCTTCGCGCTCGGCTGGAACGGCGCGCTGCTGATCCATCGCGGCGCGCTCGCGGATTCGCTCCTTGCCCGCGCCCATGACGGGCAGGAGGTCACCTGGACCAAGGCTGACGGCCAGGAGACCAAGCGCCATTTCTTCGACAACCGGCTCGGCCTCGCCATGCTCACCCGGCTCGATCGCATCGCCGAGGCGCAGAAGGCCGAGGGCACCGATCATGCCGCGCAGCTGGTGGCGCAGGATTTCGACGCCTATCTCGCCATGATGCAGAAGGACGCCAGCCCCGCCCGCGCCGGCCTGTTCCTCGCCCGCCGCACCGCGCTCGAGCTGCCCGAGGATTATGATGACGAGGAGGTTCCGGTCGCCGAGGCCGCCGCCGCGCTCTGGTCCTCACCCCAGCTCGCCCCCGTCGCCGCGCTCGCCCGCGCCGATCTCTACACGCGTACCGGTGCGAGCCTGCCGCAGGAGATCGACGTCAGCGACCTCGATTATGACAAGCGCGCCGACTGGACCGCCGAACAATGGCAGCGCGCCCATGCGACGGGCCTCCTATCCCCCCTCCCTTCCCCCCTCCCTTTCAAGGGAGGGGCCGGGGGTGGGTGCGGCCGCGTTGATGAAGATTACCAAGAAGACGAACCCCATAACCACAACCCTAACCCTCCTAAACCACCCCGCCCCACCACCGGCATCGAAGGCCGCATCTGGATCGATCCCGAGGACGACAGCCTGACCACCAACTTCCCGCCACCCGAGGATTTC
>Ga0207639_10002168_pt1 | contig 13216 bp, 8 predicted proteins | sample KBSCornC32_FD_184299 | JGI IMG/M metagenome (GOLD analysis project Ga0207639, IMG submission 184299) | Corn rhizosphere microbial communities from Kellogg Biological Station, Michigan, USA - KBS Corn C3-2 (SPAdes) (version 2) | ecosystem: Host-associated > Plants > Roots > Rhizosphere > Soil ...
CCGCTACCTGCTGGTGGACGAATGCCAGGACACCAACGCCGCGCAGTACGCGTTCCTGAAACTGCTGGCCGGCGAGCGCGGCGCGTTCACCTGTGTGGGCGACGACGACCAGTCGATCTATGCGTGGCGCGGCGCCGATCCCGGCAACCTCGACAAGCTGTCGCAGGATTACCCCAAGCTGCGCGTGGTGAAGCTGGAGCAAAACTATCGCTGCGCGCAGCGCGTGCTGCGCGCGGCCAACGTGTTGATCGCCCACAATCCGCACGCGCATCCGAAGAAGCTCTGGAGCGCGCACGCCGACGGCGAACGCATCCGCGTAATGGAATGCCGCGACGCCGAGCACGAAGCCGAGCGCGTCGCTTCGCAGCTCATGTATCTGCGCGACAAGCATGGACTCGCGTGGTCGGATTGCGCAGTGCTGTATCGCGGCAACCATCAGGCGCGGCCGCTGGAAAAGGCGCTGCAACTGAGCCGCATTCCGTACCACTTGACCGGCGCATTGAGTTTCCTCGACCGCGCCGAGGTCAAGGATGTGCTGGCGTACCTGCGGCTCGTCGCCAATCCCGACGACGATGCGGCGTTCCTGCGCGTGGTGAACGTGCCGCGCCGCGAGATCGGTGCGACCACGCTGGAAAAACTGGGCGAGCTGGCGCAATCGACACACCTTTCGATGCTGCGCGCAGCCCACAGTCCGGCCGCCTTGCAGCAACTGTCGGCGCGACCGGCCGCTGCGCTGGCGGGTTTCGTCGACCTGGTCGATTTACTGTCCCGGCACGCGAAGCATGCCAAGGCCACCGAACTGGTCGAGGAGGTCCTGAAGCGCACCCGCTACGTGGAGCATCTGGCTCAAGGCACGCGCGATCCGGCGCTGCAGGAACGCAGGCTCGGCAACGTGCGCGAACTGACGGACTGGTTCCGCGCGATGGATTCGGGCAAGGCGCGCGCGGTCGACCTGGCCGCGCAACTCGCGCTGCTCAACCATGCCGACAAGGACGATGGTGGCGACGCGGTACGGATGATGACGCTGCACGCGGCCAAGGGGCTGGAATTCCGATCGGTGCACATTATCGGCTGCGAAGACGGCACGTTGCCGCACGAGGGCGCGATCGACGAGGGTCGGCTGGACGAGGAACGCCGACTGCTGTACGTCGGCATCACACGGGCGAAGGAGTTGCTGCATCTTTCCTACAGCGCACAGGGCCGGCGTTACGGGCAGACGTTCAAACAGAAGCCGTCGCGATTTCTCGACGAGCTTCCCTCGGCCGAACTGCGCCGCGATGGCGCCGATCCCGAAGCCGACGCACAGGTGCGCCGCGACGTCGCGGCCGCGCAACTGGCGAAGATTGCGGCGATGCTGGGTTGAATCGTAGGGCGGGTGACAACCCGCCATCGGGTCACTTGCGGCGGGATGCGCTGCGCTTCTCCCGCCCTGCCGCAATCCACTGGTTGCTATCATCGCCCGCCATGTCCGTGCCACCGCCGTTTCCACGCAAGCTGCTCGCGCCGCGCCATTGGCCGGCATGGTTGGGCATCGGCTTCATCCGCGGGGTGGTGTGGCTGCCGGCACGCTGGATCATCGCACTCGGTGCGGCGTTCAGTGCCGCGATCTCGCCGCTGTTGCGCACGCGTCGTCACGTGATCGCCCGCAACCTCGAGTTGTGTTTTCCCGAACTCGACCCGCCGCAACGCGAGACGCTGCGCCGCGAGGCGACCCGCGAAATGGGCCGGATGCTGGGCGAATTCGCGCTGGGTTGGTTTGCACCCGATGCCAAGCTCGCGCGGCTGCACGTCGAAATCGACGGACTGGAGCATCTGGAAGCCGCGCGCGCGCAGGGCCGTGGCGTGCTGCTGGTGGGCGGGCACTTTTCGCATCTGGAATTGTGCGCGCGCTTGATTTCGCGCCGCGTCTGCATCGCCGGCATGTACCGGCGCATGGATTCGGACGTGTTCGAGTGGAACGTCCTGCGCGCGCGCCTGCGCTACGCCGACACGATGTTCGACAAAGACCAGTTGCGCGCGACCGTCAAGTACCTGAAGCGCGGCGGCACCGTGTGGTACGCGCCCGACCAGGACATGCGCGGCAAGGATTCGGTGTTCGCGCCGTTTTTCGGCATTCCGGCGTCGACGATCACCGCAACGCATCATCTGGCGCGACTCTCGGGCGCGGCGGTGATGCCGTTCTTCCACCGCCGCACGCCGGAAGGCGGCTACATATTGCGTCTGGAAGCACCGCTGGAAAACTTTCCGGGCGACGACGTGGTCGCCGACACCGCGCGCGTCAACGCCGCGGTCGAGCGGATGGCCCGCGAAGCGCCCGCGCAGTATCTGTGGGCGCACAAGCGGTTCAAGACAAGGCCGGAAGGGATGCCGCCGGTGTACTGAACGGGAGTGGAAACCGGAGCCGCAAAAGCGCGGCTGCGCAAGCTACGGGCTGTTCCGACTCTCCACGCCCGTTTCCCGCTTCCCGGTCCTTCGTGCTTCGTGCAGTTTGGCGTACTTCAGGAATACGTAGAACGATCCCAGCACGCTGGCGACGAAACCGGCCCAGCCTGAAAGAAAATAGCGCTTGAAGACGTATTGCCGCACGAAGAAGATCGGCGGATACACCAGCATCATCGGGCCGCTGAAGCGTTGCTTGCGTGCAAGCTTGTCGGCCACCATCCCGGACGAATAGCGGTTGATCTTGGCGACGCGCGCGGCGATGTTGTCGTCGCCCATGTTGACGAAGTCGGCGTGTGTCAACGTCGCGACCGGACCATCGACTTCAACCGCCGCGTGTACCGGCACCGCGTTCATGCGCCCGCGCCGGCGATCGAACAGGCGCAGGTGGCCGTTGCGATGGCTCCAAGGGTGCTGCACGTTCCAGAACATCCGTTCGCGGCGCGGCAGGCGATAACCTGCTGCGTGCGGATTTTCCAGCGCGTGTTCGATCACTGCGCGCGTGCCGGGCGACAGGATTTCGTCAGCGTCGAGGTTCAATATCCAGTCGTGCGCGGCCATGTCGATCGCGCGCTGCTTCTGCGGGCCGTAATCGTCGAACGGGTGCGTCGCGGTGCGTGCGCCGTGGCGCTTCGCGATCTCGACCGTTGCATCGCTGGAACCTGAATCCAGCACCACGATTTCGTCCGCGAAATCCGCGGCGGCAAGGCAGTGTTCCAGCGTGTCGGCGTTGTCGAGTGTGATGATCACCAGCGAAAATTTTTCACGCGCCATGTGCCAGGTCCTTCATCCGAACCCGCGGCAGTTTGACGGGGGCGCCGTCCGGCACATCCACGTGCAATGCCGCGCACCACAACGCCAGCAGCCACCAGAACAACAAACCCCACCACGCCGAATAGAACGCGAGGTGCGTATTGACCGGAAACACCGTGACCGCCAAGGCGACGGTCACGGGAAACGCGCGCCGGCGTGCGTCGGGCCCCACGCTGCGCCACGCGCGCAACGCCAACACCAGGGCGACCAACCACAGCGCAAGGCCGATCGCGCCGGTATCGCTCAACACTTCCAACACGATCTGGTGCGGATGGCAGGCGCCCTCCCCCACGCCACAGGCCTCTTCGGTGACGAAATGATCGTTGGGCGACGCATAGCGGGGATACGCTTCGCGGAAATCGCGCACGCCCACGCCGACGATCGGATGCGCGGCGATCATCCTTGCGCTGACGCGCCAGATGTCGAGCCGTCCGCTGCTCGCGTAATTCAGTCCATGGCGGGTGTCCTGCAACGCGGCGAAGGTGCGATCCATGCGCGCATCGAAGCGCGCGGAGGTTTTCCACGCCACGCCGATCGCCGCCACGACGACCACGCACGCCGCGAGAATCCAGGCCAAGAAACGCAGCGGCGTGCGCGCTTCGATCCAGAAGAACGCCAGCAGCGCCACGCCGTAGGTGACCCACGCCGCGCGCGAGCCGGCAAGCAGGATCGGCACCAGCAGGAACAGCATCGCCGCAATCAAACCGGCGCGACCGAAGCGTCTTCGCGCCGCCCACAACACGAAAGGCGACAGCGACGCCAGCACCGGCCCGAGCTTCAGGTTCCCCGCACCGAAAATGCCGGAAAGCCGCTGTGCTTCGGCGTGACCGCCCAGGCTGTAGCCGGTCAGCATCTGTACCCACGCATCCAGCGCCCACAGCGCCACCACGATCCCGGTGGCGAGGCACAGCGCGTTCAAGCGCGTCGCGCGACGCACTGCGAAGCACACGTAGATCCCGAAGGGCGCGAAGCGCAGGTACGCCGCCACGCTGTTCCAACTGCGCGCGGGATCGATCGCGCCGGGCGCCGAAACCAGCGCGGCCAGAAAGTACGCGGCCCACAACCACAGCAACAACCGTGCGCCGGCATGACCGGCCAGCGCGCGGCGATCACGAAAGAAAAGAATGATCGCTCCCAGCATGCACAGCAGCGTGCCCAATTCGCTGGAACGCCCGAACGGCAGCAGGAACACCACCAGCCAGATCGGCGTGAGCGGCGAACGCAGGACCGTCATCAAATGCGTGCGGATGGATTGGGACATGGCAAGCGGCGAGTCGAGAGCGCGCCCACGATAATGCAGCACGTGATCGGGGCATACCGGGCGCCGAAAACGGGACCGCCGGCGATCTACACCCCGTCACGCAATCCTTGCAGCGCCGCGTTGAACGTCGCGCTCGGCCGCATCGCGGCACTTACCCTGCCCATGTCGGGCCGGTAGTAGCCGCCCAACTCCACCGGCTGGCCTTGCGCGCCGTTCAATTCGCCGATGATGGTGTCCTCATCGGCTTCCAGCTTGTCGGCCAAGGCGGCGAATCGCTTCGCCAGCTCGGCGTCGTCCTGCTGGTCGGCCAGCGCGCGTGCCCAGTACATCGCGAGGTAGAAATGGCTGCCGCGATTATCGATCTCGCCGACCTTGCGCGCGGGCGACTTGTTGTTTTCGAGGAAACGCCCGATCGCCTTGTCCAGCGCCCGCGCCAGCACGTTCGCGCGGGCGTTGTCGTACGTGCGGCCAAGGTGTTCCAGCGATGCGCCCAGCGCCAGGAATTCGCCCAGCGAATCCCAGCGCAGGTAATCCTCGGCCACGAATTGCTGCACGTGCTTGGGTGCGGAGCCGCCCGCGCCGGTCTCGAACAGGCCGCCACCGGCCATCAGCGGCACGATCGACAGCATCTTGGCGCTGGTCCCGAGCTCCATGATCGGAAACAGGTCGGTCAGGTAATCGCGCAGCACGTTGCCGGTCACCGAGATCGTGTCCCGGCCCTCGCGGATGCGTGAAAGCGAATGCCGCATCGCGTCTTCGGGCGCCATGATGCGGATGTCCAGTCCCGACGTGTCGTGATCCTTCAGGTAGCGTTCGACCTTCTTGATCACCTCGGCGTCATGCCCGCGGCGCTTGTCCAGCCAGAAGATCGCGGGCGTCGCCGAAATGCGCGCGCGCGACACCGCCAGCTTCACCCAGTCGGCGACCGGCGCGTCCTTGGTCTGGCACATCCGCCAGATGTCGCCGGCCTCGACCTTGTGCTCGAAAATCGCGTTGCCGTCCTGATCGCTGACACGCACCACGCCGCCCACCGGCATCTGGAAGGTCTTGTCGTGCGAGCCGTATTCCTCGGCCTTGTCGGCCATCAGGCCGACGTTGGGCACGCTGCCCATCGTGGCCGGGTCGAACGCGCCATTGGCCTTGCAGTCCTCGATCACCACTGCGTAGATGCCGGCATAGCTGCGATCGGGGATCACGGCCTTGCAATCCTGGCGTTCGCCATCGGCGTTCCACATCTTGCCCGAATCGCGGATCATCGCCGGCATCGACGCATCGATGATCACGTCGGACGGTACGTGCAGGTTGGTGATGCCCTTGTCCGAATCGACCATCGCGAGCTTCGGACGCTTGCCGTACTGGATTTCGATGTCGTCCCTGATCGCGGCCTGCTGGTCTTCCGGCAATTTCGCGAGGCAGGCGTAGAGATCGCCCATCCCGTTGTTGGGATTGAACCCCGCGCGCTTCAGCACGTCGCCGTGAGCGGCCAGCACATCGCGGAAGAAGGCCTCCACCACCACGCCGAACATGATCGGGTCGGATACCTTCATCATGGTGGCCTTGAAGTGCACCGAGAACAGCACGCCCGAGGCGCGCGCATTGGCGATCTGTGCATCGATGAAGGCGGCCAGCGCGCGGCGCGACATCACCGCGGCATCGACGATCTCGCCGACCTGCACCTTGATGCCTTCCTTCAGCACGCGCTGCTTGCCGTCGTCGCCATCCAGCACGATCTTCAAGGCACCGGCCTTGGCCAGCGTTGCCGATTTTTCGGTGCCGTAGAAATCGCCGGATTCCATGTGCGCGACATGGGTTTCAGAATCGCTGCTCCACTTGCCCATCCTGTGCGGGTGCTTGCGCGCGTAATCCTTCACCGATGCGGGTGCGCGGCGATCGGAATTGCCCTGACGCAGCACCGGATTCACCGCGCTGCCCTTGACCTTGTCGTAGCGGGCCCTGGTGTCCTTCTCGACATCGTTCTTCGGCTCATCCGGGTAGTCGGGCAGCGCGTAGCCCTTGCCCTGCAATTCGCGGATCGCGGCCTTCATCTGCGGCAGCGAGGCCGAGATGTTGGGCAGCTTGATGATGTTGGCGGACGGCTCCAGCGCCAACCGGCCCAGCTCGGCCAGATCGTCCGATAGCTTCTGGCCGTTCTTCAGCACGTCCGGGAATTGCGACAGGATGCGTCCGGCCAGCGAAATGTCTCGCGTCTCCACATTGATCCCCGCCGAACCGGTGAACGCATCGATGATCGGCAGCAGCGAGGCCGTGGCGAGGAACGGTGCTTCGTCGGTGAGCGTGTAGATGATCTTGGGTGTGTCGGACATGGACGGCTGGGCCTGCTGAGGACAAGCCCCCATTGTCGCGGGTCGATGGCGCGCAGCCAAGCGGAGCGGCAAATGAGGGAGGTTTCAGCTTGAGTGACGCTCGTCCGGAGCGTAGACGCGAAGCATCGAAGTCGAAGGACCTTGAGTTGACGCTTCGATTCGCGTCCTTCGGACGCTACGCTGAGCGCAAACGGGTATCCGTATTTCGCGCCGGAGCAGAACGCGCGGATGAATTACGTGCGCGGTTCCGCCGCCAGTTCCTGGTACAGCGCCAGCACGGAACCCTTGCATGTCGGCCAGCCGGTAGCGCTGCATCGGCGGGATGGGCGGCGCGCGGCCCACGAACTCCGCGGCGCGGTCGATCAGCTTGTTGACGTCGCCGGCGGGCACGCGGCCGGCGGGATACAGTTCGGCCAGCAATTCGCCGACGCCGCCGTGCGCATAACCCAATACCGGCCGGCACAACGACAGTGCTTCGATCACGGTGCGGCCGAAGCTTTCCGGCTTGTTGGAAAGCTGCAGGATCAAATCGGACACCGCGAACACGTCGCGCACGTCGCTGCGCGGCGGCGAGAACGCCACGATGTCGGCGACGCCACGCGTGTGCGCCAGCGTCTGCAATTCCCGCAGGTACGCCTCGCGCCCGGGCTCGGCGACACCCAGCAGCAACAGGCGCGTATCCACGCCGCGTTCGCGCAGACCTGCCACCAGTGCGATCGCGTCGGCGTGGCCCTTCAGGCGGGTGCCCCGTCCCGGCAGCGTCAACAGCGGCGCGCCGGCGAGCTGCGGAAATTCCGCAAAAAACTGGTCGCGCCAGATGTCGTCCGGCCGATAGCCGTAGGGAAACGCCTCCGGATCGATGCCACGCGGAATCACGGTGAGCCGGGACGCGTTCACCCGCGGGTAGTGGCTCAGCACGAAGTCGTGCACGGTCTGCGACACCACGATCACGCGGTCGCCGCGGGTCATGATGCCGCTCCAGCGCCCGGGCGAATTCAGGCCATGCACCGTGGTGACGAAATGCGGCCGCGGACGCATGCCACGCAGTGCAAACCATGCCAGCCACGCCGGCACCCGCGAGCGGGCGTGCACGATGTCCGGGCCGATATCGGTCAGCGCGCGGCGCAAGGCGCCGATTTTGGTCACGCTGCGCAGCGACTTGGTGCCGACGTCCAGCACGACGTGCTCGCCGCCTTCGCGTTCCAGCCGCTCGACCATGCGGCCGCCGGAGGAAATCACCACCGAACGATGCCCCGCCGCGACCAGCGCCCGCGAGATTTCCAGCGTCGAGCGCTCGGCGCCGCCATTCTCCAGTGCCGGCAGCAACTGGACGACGGTCAGGTGGCGCGGCATGGCGGCGGGCTCGGTCACGGGTCCCTGTGGGACGAGGGCGATGGGCATGCCCAAGAAGTATGCAAGAAATGCGCCGAGGCAAGGCGGGCGCGGGATTGCGGCGCGGGTTCGGACGCGGCCTGCCGTCCGGCATCAAAACGACCGTCGGAAATCACCGGGGGCCGTTCAGGCCGCCAGCCCGAACACTCGGCCCGCCACATGAACGCCGCGCGCGACGCAACCAGCTATTCAGGCGCGCCGGCGCGCTTCAGCACGTATTGCGCGCCGCAATACGGGCATACCGTGGCGCCGCCGTCGTCCACGATTGGCAGGTAGATGCGCGGATGCGAGTTCCACAGCGTCATTTCCGGCAGCGGGCAGGCCAGCGGCAGGTCCGCTTCGGTGACCTCGTAACGGCGCTTGGCGTTGGCGGGTTCGCCGACGGGAAAGGATGGGGCTGGCTGGGAAGACATGCTGGCTATCCGGGAATCGATACCGTCGATTCTAACGCAGCGCGTCGACGCCCCGCGTCACCCCGCGCGCGGGGTGACGTCCAGCGACAACTCCTCGACCCCGGGCGACGCATGCAGGCACCGGCAAGGTTCCGGTCCTTCGGTACACGCTCGACCGCGGTACCGTCCTGGGATGGCCGCCGTGGTGAACCCGCGGATCTCCCGCATAATCACGATCCCTTTCAGTGCGCGCGACGGATGCCACGACCGCCCCAAACCGCATGGGTCATCAGCGACGGCGCCGCCGGCAACGAACGCCAGGCGCTGGCGCTCGCGTCGGCACTGGGCGTCCCGGCGCGCGTGCTGGCGCTGCCACTGCGTGCACCGTGGGCGTGGTTCGCGCCGCGGCGCGTTCCGGGCGGAAGACTGGCGCTGGCGCCGCGCGATCGGGCGAACTTCGAGGCGCCATGGCCGGACATCGCGATCGGTTGCGGACGCAGCGCGGCGCTGCTGACGCGCATGCTGCGGGACCTGTCGGGTGGCGATTGCTACACCGTCCAGATCCTCGACCCGCGCATCGATCCGCGGCACTGGGATGCCGTGGTCGCGCCGCGTCACGATCGGCTGGAAGGCCCGAACGTGTTGGCCACGGTGGGCGCGCTGAACCCGATCGACGACACCTGGCTTGGATCCGGCCGCGAAGCTTTCCCCGATTTCGAGGCGCTGCCGCGCCCGCGCGTCGCGCTGCTGGTGGGCGGCCCGCGCCACGGCATCGACTTCGACGAAGCGCTCGCGGAATCGCTGCTCGCAACGGTGCACGGCCTCGCGCAAAACGGCAGCGTGCTGGCCACCGTCTCGCGACGCACCCCGCCCGTGTTCGCCGCGCAACTTCGCGATGCACTTGCGAATTTCCCCGGCTTTTCATGGAACGGCGAAGGGGCCAATCCCTATCCGGGACTGCTCGGCTGGGCCGACCGCATCGTGGTGACACCCGATTCGGTGAACATGCTTTCCGAAGCCTGCGCGGTGGGCGTTCCGGTGCACACCGCGACGGTCGCGCCGCTGCCGGAGAAGATCGCACGCTTCCATGCCGCACTGCGCGAACGCGGACTGCTCACCGAACCGGGTTCACCGCGCGCCGACGTGCCAGCGCTGCGGGAAACCCAGGCCGTCGCCGCCGAGCTGCGCACGCGGATGGCGGCGCGCGCGTCGTAGCTGTTCCGCTCGCGTGCCGCATGCGACTCCCGTTTGCCGCATGCCGTGTCCCAACCCGCGTATCGCGGAACGGCGGGCTGCCACCCGTCCTACGCAGCTTTGTAGGGCGGAAGCAGTGTCAGCGAACCCCGCCGATGAGGTGGGCAGACCGAAAATGTAGGGCGGGAGCAGCGCAGCGTCTCTCGCCGATCGGTGACACTCTTGGATTCGCAAGGAAGGTATCGCGAAACGGCGAGTTGTCACCCACCCTACCAAAGGCACGCGTTATCCGGCGCCGAAGTCGAAGCCGGCGCGATGCGCCATCTCGAGCACCTTCTTGCAGCGCGCGTCCAGCACCAAGTCGCGCGGCACCACGCGATGCTGGCCCGCCAGCGTCGCCGACAGCGCGCGCGCCAGCAATTCCCCATGCGCGACGGCGAGCCCGTCGATATCGTCTGCGGCAATCACGCCCGCTTCCGCGCAGGCCGCCAGCAATCGCGGCGTGTCGCCGCGCACCGCAAGTTCCGGATGAGCATGCGCGTGCAGCAACACCAAGCCCTGCAGCAGGAACTGGATATCCAGCAACGCGCCGGCGCCCTGTTTCAGATCCAGCGATCCGGCATCGGACCGGTCACGCTGCTTGCGCCACTCGCTGCGCATCCGGCATACGTCGGCGATGACCTGCGCGGCGTCGCGTGACGCACGCAACACATCGCCGCGTTCGCGCGCGAATGCCTCGCCAAGCGCCGCGTCGCCCGCGACCGCGCGCGCGCGCACCAGCGCCTGTTGTTCCCACGTCCATGCGCGGTCGCGCTGGTAGGCAATGAATGCCGGCAGGCTCGCGACCAGCAGCGACTTGCCGCCGTCGGGCCGCAGGCGCGTGTCGACTTCGTAGAGGCGGCCGCCGCGCGTCGGTGCCGACAGCCAGTGCACCACCCGTTGTGCAAGCCGTGCGTACCAGCGCGCGCCGTCGAGCGGCCGAGGGCCATCGCTCACTGCCTCGCCGCGCGCGGCGTCGTATACGAACACCAGATCGAGGTCGGAATTGAAACCGAGTTCTTCGCCGCCAAGGCTGCCGTAGCCCAGCACTGCAATGCCGCTGTCTTCGCCGGGCAGACGACCGTGTTGCGCGACGAGTTCGCGCCGGGCCAGGTTGAGTACGGCGTCGACCACGGTGTCGGCCAGTTCGGCCAACGAGCGCGCCGTTGTCACTGCGTCGGCGGCGCCATCGCGGAAAGCGAGGCCGGTGCGCATTCGATAACTGCCGCGCCATTCGGCGATGGCCGAGAGCGTTGCCTCGGCATCGCCGCCTTGCAGCACGGCGAGTTGCTGTGCCAATTCCTCGCGCATGTCGGTCGTGCCATGCGCAAGGTATTCCACGCGCGGCGCCAGCACGTCGTCCAGCAACAGCGGTTGCGCGATGATATCTTCGGCCAGGAATGCGCTGTCGGCGCACAGCGCCGCCACACGCGCGCGCGCCGCCGATTGTTCCTGCAGCAGCGCGAGATACGCCGAGCGACGGGCGACCGCCTGCACCAGCCGGCACAGCCGCACCAGCGCATCGGCCGGCGCGGAGGTCGCCGCTGCCGCATCGATCAGGTCGGGCATCAGATGCTCGATCCGCCGCGCGCCACGCGCGCTAAGGCCGTGCATGCCGGCAACCTGACGCAACGCGTCGGCGCACGGCTCGGGTGGGACGAACCCCGCGGCCTTCAGCATCGCGTGTTCGAGCCCTTCCTCGCGCGCATGTTGCCACAGCTTTGCGCCGTCGCCGGTCGCGTTGGGTCGCGCGCCATCGTGATCCCCGCCGCCTTCGGGTTGCAGGACATCCGCGAAGATCGTGGTGACGCTTTCGCGCTGCCGGTTCAAGGCATCGAGCAAGGCCTGCCAATCCGGATGACCCAGCCCGCGCGCGATGCGTTCGCGCGTCGCGGTTTCGGCGGGAAGCGTGTGGGTCTGTCGATCCGCGAACATCTGGACGCGGTTCTCCAGTTGCCGCAGGAACAGATAAGCCTCGCGCAAGGCGCGCGCGCGCTTGTGCGCGACATAGCCGCGCGCGGCGCACGCCTCCAGCGCGGGCAACAGGCCGCGCGCGCGCAGGGACGCATCGCGGCCGCCGCGAATCAACTGCTGCAACTGCACCACGAATTCGATTTCGCGGATGCCGCCGGCGCCGAGCTTCAGGTGATCGGCAAGATCGCGCCGCGCGACTTCGGCATCGATCAAGGTCTTCATGTCACGCAAGCCGGCCAGCGCCGTGTAATCGAAATAGCGGCGATAGATGAAGGGGCGCAAGGTTTCGAGCAGTCGCTTGCCCGCCACCAGGTCACCCGCGACGGGGCGCGCCTTGATCCACGCGTAACGTTCCCAGTCGCGGCCCTCGCGCTGGTAGTACTGCTCCATCGCGGCAAACGAGGCCACGACCGGACCGGAATCGCCGAAAGGCCGCAACCGCAGGTCCACGCGTGCGGCGATACCGTCGGCCGTCGCCTCCGCCAGCAGCCGCACGAAATCGCGCGCGACCCGCGTGAAGAATTCCGCATTGTCGAGCGGGCGCGTGCCGTCGGATGCACCGCCTTCGGGGTACGCCAGCACCAGATCGACGTCGGAAGAAAAGTTGAGTTCGCCGCCGCCCAACTTGCCCAGCGCGAACACCACCAGCGCCTGCGGCACGCCCTCGGCGTTGCGCGGCGTGCCGTGGCGCGCGCGCACAACGCCTTCCGCACGACCGAGGGCGTGGGCGATCAGCACCTCGTACAGATCCGTGGTGCCGGCCAGGGTGTCGGTGACTTCATCGAGGCCATTGACGTCGCGGAACACCAGCCGCAACGCTTCGGCGCGTCGGAATCGCCGCAGCGCGGCGAACAAGTCGCCGGCGTGTTTCAATGGATCGGCACGCGCCGAGGCCGGCGCAGGGTCGCGCAGGCGTTCGAGTCCCGCCGCGGTCAGCAGCGCGGGGTCGGCGCGCAAGGCCTCGAACGCGAAATCACTGGCCAGCAGCAGCCGGTGCACCCGCTCGCCCACGCCCGCGTCGTCGTGCATCGCCACGCCCGCGGCGCGGCAGCGCGCCGCCAGTTCGGCGTAGCGTTCGTCGACCAGATGCTTGAGCGCGGGCGGCGGCATGGTCTTGCGATCATCCATGATCGCGGCACCCCCGGACAACAGCCGCCGCGAACGTTCCGTCAACGCGTGGCCCCGTGAAACGTTCATATCCGGTCGGGTACGCTTTCCCGATCGTCCATCACCAGCCGTTCGCATGACAGACGCCTCCACGCCCGAACCGGCGCACCACGCGCCGGCCGCCCGCGTCGCATTGATCGTGGTGCTCGCCATCGCGTTCGTGCTGTGCACGTCGTGGCTGGACGGCAGCACCGACGTGCTGCCCAATGCGCTGTGGAATT
>Ga0207639_10002170_pt1 | contig 13214 bp, 9 predicted proteins | sample KBSCornC32_FD_184299 | JGI IMG/M metagenome (GOLD analysis project Ga0207639, IMG submission 184299) | Corn rhizosphere microbial communities from Kellogg Biological Station, Michigan, USA - KBS Corn C3-2 (SPAdes) (version 2) | ecosystem: Host-associated > Plants > Roots > Rhizosphere > Soil ...
AGTTCGGCGACGAAATCGTAGGCGTCGCCGCGATACAGCGAGGTGGTGAACTCGACCACGCGCCCGTCGTCGAGAAACGCACGGCGTTCGATCGCCAGCGCCGGACTGCCGGCATCGCAATCGAGCAACTTCGCTTCGTCGGCACCGAGCGCGACCGCGCGCAGGCGCTGCAGCGCGCGTGTCGGCCGGCAACCAATCTGCGCAAGCGCATCGTAGAGCGACAGTTTGATCGCATTCGGATCGGCGATGACCGTGGCTGGCACCACCGTCGATTCGACCGCAAGCGGCTTGTCGTCGGCAAAACGCAGGCGACGCAGACGGATCACGTCGGCACCCGGCGAAAGATTGAGTGCCATCGCCTCTTCCGGCGTGACTTCGCCGACGCCGCGTTCGAGGAATTTCACGCGCGGCTTGAGCCCACGCGCGCGCAGATCGTCGGTGAACCCGGTCAGCCGCGAAAACGATTTGACGATGCGCTCGGCAACGAAGGTACCGGCGCCATGGCGCTGCGTCAGCAGACCGTCTTCGACGAGCCCGCCGATCGCCTTGCGCACGGTCACGCGCGACAACGCGAGTTTCTTCGCCAGATCGCGCTCGCTCGGCAACGCCTGCCCCGGCGGAAACGCACCGGACTCGATCGTGTTCTGGATCGCCCGACGCAGGCGCAAGTACGCGAGCGAGCGTTGCGCGTCGCTGCCGCCGCGGTCGAGTTTCCGGTATTCGCCGTACAGGGTTGCTTGCATGCCACAATCATACCAATAAAATACCACTTTGGCCAATGGCGCTTTGCTCTCGTTCGCTGCACTTCCGTATGCGCACTCAGCCATGTGCGAAGAATCCCGCAGCGTATGGCGCCTGTCGTCATTCCCGCGAGGTGGGAATCCAGCTCTTTCTTTGATCTTGCGTCTATGGAGCAAGTGCTTCCACTCGCCCTTCGGGCGAGCGTCTCACTTTCTTTGCTTGCACAAAGAAAGTAAGCAAAGAAATGCACCCCAGAGCATTGCGCCCGGCGCGCGTCCCGCGCTCCGGGTCCGCATCAGCGGCCGGGTTCCGTTGACTGCACATCCCTGTCCAGACAACGGAATCGGCGCGATCCATCGCGCCGCCCCTGCGGGCCTTTTCGTTCGCTGCCGCCGCAATGCAATGGGGACCCGAGAAGCCAAAGCAGCGCGCTCCTGCGCGCAGAAGCCAAGGCAAGAGCAAAAGCGCTGCACGCCATTGCTTTTGATCCGGCTCGTGATTTACGGGTCCCCGTTTGCCGCGGCGAGGACAGGACGGAGATGCTCAAAGAGTCGCGCGCACGATGCGCGCGAGTTCGTTGCACGTACAGGGACGTGCGTCAACGAACCCCGGCCTGGCCTCGCGTACCGCCGCAGGCGGCGCGGCATCCGGGGGGTGTTCTCTTTGGTTACTTTCTCTTGCCAAGCAAGAGAAAGTAACCCGCGCGCTGGACACGCGCGGAAAGGTGAACGGACGCGCCATCAGATTCCAAAAACGCAGGCTGCGTGGCATCCCTGCAGTCTGGATTCCGGCATTCCCTGCCGGAATGACAAGTAAGAGCAAAGCGAGCGCCAGCGCTATTGGCAATCAGTGGTATGAAAGTGGTATCATCCAAAATCCAATAGAATTTCAGCACAAAACTTAAGGTTCCGGAGCACCCCAGTGGCAGAAATGAAAGTGGTCGATCTGTTTGATCTCGTGATCTTCGGTGGCACCGGCGATCTCGCCATGCGCAAGCTGCTGCCGGCGATGTATCGGCGCTATGCCGATGGCCAGATTCCGCCCGACAGCCGCATCATCGGCGTCGCCCGTACCAAGGACACCGACGAGTCGTATCGCACCAGCGTGCGCGCGGCGATCGCGCAGCACGTGAAGAACGCCGATGCGGAAACCGTCGACCACTTTCTCGCGATGGTGCACTACTTCGGTCTCGACGCGACCCAGGACGACGGCTGGAACGAATTCGAAACCGACCTCAAGTCGCGCAAGGGTCGCGTACGCGTGTTCTACCTGTCGACCAGCCCGAGCTTGTTCGTCGCGATCTGCGACCGCCTGCGCGCGCACGGCCTCAACGGTGACGACGCGCGCGTCGTCATCGAAAAGCCGATCGGCAGCGACCTCGCCAGCGCAACGGTAATCAACAACGATGTCGCCAGCGCGTTCGACGAAAAGCACGTGTTCCGCATCGATCACTATCTCGGCAAGGAGACGGTGCAGAACCTGCTCGCGCTGCGCTTCGGCAACGTGCTGTTCGAGCCGCTGTGGAACGCGCGGCGCATCGACCACGTGCAGATCACGGTCGCTGAGACGGTCGGCCTGGAGAAGCGCGGCGCCTACTACGACAACGCCGGAGCGCTGCGCGACATGGTGCAGAACCACATTCTGCAGCTGCTCTGCATGGTCGCAATGGAAGCGCCCGCCTCACTCGACGCCGATGCGGTGCGCGACGAGAAGCTCAAGGTGCTGCGCTCGCTCAAAGCCATCGACCAGAACAATGCGATCCTGCATACCGTGCGCGGCCAGTACCGCGCCGGCGCGAGCAACGGCGGCGCGGTGCCGGGCTATCTCGAAGACCTCGGCAAGCCGAGTTCGAACACCGACACCTTCGTCGCGATCAAGGCCGAGGTCGACAACTGGCGCTGGGCCGGCGTGCCGTTCTACCTGCGCACGGGCAAGCGCCTGCCGGCGCGCGTGTCGGAGATCGTCATCGAGTTCAAGGAGATTCCGCATTCGATCTTCCTGCCCTCCGCCGGCCCGATCGCGCCAAACAAACTCGTGTTGCGTCTGCAGCCTGATGAAGGTGTGAAGCTGTGGCTGATGATCAAGTCGCCAGGGCCCGGCGGGCTGCGCCTGCAGGAAGTGCCGCTCGACATGAGTTTCGCCGAAGCATTCGGCGTGTCGCAGCCCGACGCCTACGAGCGCCTGTTGCTCGATGTCGTGCGTGGCAACCTCACCTTGTTCATGCGTCGCGATGAAGTCGAGGCGGCATGGAGCTGGGTCGATCCGATTCTTGCTGCATGGAAAGCAAGTCCCGAAGCGCCCAAGCCCTACACCGCAGGCACCTGGGGACCGAGCGCGTCGGTTGCGCTGATCGAACGCGACGGCCGCACCTGGCACGACGCGGACACGAACGACGCATGAGTACGCTCGACTACCAGCGTTTCGCCGATGGCGCGCAACTCGCCGAGGCGCTTGCCGTCGCGGTCGCCGACAATCTTGCGCAAGGTATCGCCACACACGGTCACGCTCTGCTCGCGGTGTCTGGCGGCAAGACGCCGCTGCGCTTCTTCCACGCCCTTTCGCAACGATCGCTCGACTGGAACAAGGTTGTCGTCACCCTGGTCGATGAACGCTGGGTGCCGGCCGACGATGCGCGTTCCAATGAAGCCTTCGTGCGCGCCAACCTGCTGCAAGGTGCGGCCGCCGCCGCGGGATTCGCGCCGCTTTACCAAGCCGGCATCGCGACGCCCGAGGAAGGTGTACACGCGGTCGCCGCACGCATCGCCATGCTCGACCTGCCGTTCGATGCACTCGTGCTCGGCATGGGCGAGGATGGACACACCGCGTCGTTCTTCCCCGGCGGCGACAAGCTCGCCGAGGCGACCGATCCGCACGGCGATGCGCTGGTTCTGCCGATGCGCGCTCCCGGCGCGGGCGAACCGCGCATCACGCTGACCCTGCCGGCGATCCTCGACAGCCGCGCGATCTATCTGCACATCGAAGGCGAACGCAAGCGTGAAGTGCTCGAAAGCGCGCGCTACGTCGCCGCCACGAACCGCGCCTATCCGATCAGCGCCGTGCTCGGCAACGCGCACGCGCCGGTTCGGGTGTATTGGTGCCCTTGAGTCCCGAGAAATCCCATGCCCGTGAATCCAGTCATCGCCAAAGTCACCGCACGCATCGCCGAGCGCAGCCGCGCGACGCGCGAGGCCTATCTCGACAAGATCGATCGCGCGAAGGGGCACGGTCCGCATCGCAAGCGTCTGTCCTGCGGCAACCTTGCGCATGGCTTCGCCGCCTGCGGCGCGGACGACAAGGCGACGATCCGCGCCAACGCGCGCGCGAACATCGGCATCGTCAGCGCGTACAACGACATGCTGTCCGCGCACCAGCCGTACGAAACCTATCCCGAACTGATCCGCCGCACTGCGCGCGCGATCGGCGCAACCGCGCAAGTCGCCGGAGGTGTGCCGGCAATGTGCGACGGCGTGACCCAGGGTCAACCTGGCATGGAGATGAGCCTGTTCTCGCGCGACGTGATCGCGCTCGCCACGGCCGTATCGCTCTCGCACGACATGTTCGATGCGGCGCTGTACCTCGGCATCTGCGACAAGATCGTGCCGGGCCTGATGATCGGCGCGCTGACGTTCGGCCACCTGCCCGCGATCTTCGTGCCGGCGGGACCGATGCCGAGCGGTATCCCGAACGATGCAAAGTCGAAGGTGCGCCAGCTCTATGCCGAAGGCAAGGCCAGCCGCGAAGAATTGCTCGAAGCCGAAGCCGCTTCATACCACGCACCGGGCACCTGCACGTTCTACGGCACGGCCAATTCGAACCAGATGCTGATGGAGCTGATGGGCCTGCACCTGCCCGGCGCGAGCTTTGTCGCACCGAACTCGTCGCTGCGCGAGGCGCTCACCGTCGCCGCGGTCGAGCGCGTCGCCGCGATCACCGCACTCGGCCACGAGTACACGCCGATCGGCCGCATCGTCGACGAACGTGCGATCGTCAACGGCATCGCCGGTCTGCACGCGACCGGCGGCTCGACCAACTTGTTGCTGCACATCGTCGCGATCGCACGTGCTGCCGGAATCATCGTCACGCTCGAGGATTTCGACACGATCGCGAGCGCGGTGCCGCTGCTCGCCCGCGTCTATCCGAATGGCAAGGCCGACGTGAACCAGTTCCATGCCGCGGGCGGACTGAATTTCCTCATCGCGCAGCTGCTCGATGCGGGACTCGCCCACGCCGACGTCAACACGGTAAATGGCACGGGCCTCGATGGTTATCGCAAGCATGCGCTGCTCGATGCGGAGAAGAAGCTGAGCTACGTGCCGGTCGCTGCGGCAAGCCATGACGAAACGGTATTGCGCCCCGCCTCCAGCCCATTCCGCCCCGACGGCGGCTTGAAGGCACTCGACGGCAATCTCGGCCGGGCGGTGATCAAGATTTCCGCAGTCGCACCTGAGCGTGCGGTAATCGAGGCACCGGCGATTGTGTTCGACGAACAAGATGACGTGAAGGCCGCATTCGAACGCGGCGAGCTCGATCGCGATTTCATTGCCGTGGTGCGCTTCCAGGGCCCGCGTGCGAACGGCATGCCCGAACTGCACAAGCTGACACCGACGCTCGGCGTGCTACAGGACCGCGGCTTCAAGGTCGCGCTCGTCACCGACGGGCGCATGTCCGGTGCGTCGGGCAAGGTGCCGGCGGCGATCCATCTGACGCCCGAGGCTGCCTCCGGCGGCGCGATCGCGAAGATCCGCAACGGCGACATCGTGCGTCTCGATGCGAACGCGGGCACACTCGAAGTGAAATTGGACGCGCACGAATTCAACTCGCGCGCACTGGCAAGCGCAACCAATCTCGCCTCGCACCACGTCGGCCTCGGCCGCGAATTGTTTTCTTTGTTCCGTGATACCGTCGGCGCTTCCGATGCCGGCGCCAGCGTGTTCGGAAATTGATCGACCGTTTTCTGGAGTTTGATTCGTGACCACCCCCATCGAAAAGAAACAAGCTGAAGTCGAAAAGACCCTGCGCCTCGCACCTGTCGTCGCCGTCGTCGTGATCGAGGATCTCGCCGCAGCCGTGCCGCTGGCGAAGGCACTCGTCGCCGGCGGCATTCCGGCGATCGAAATCACCTTGCGCACAGCCGTGGCGCTCGATGCGATCCGCGCGATCGCAAGCGAAGTCGAAGGCGCCGTGGTCGGCTCGGGCACCGTGCTGACACCGAACGATCTGAAAGCCTCCGAACGCGCCGGTGCGCGTTTCGCCGTCTCGCCAGGCGCGACCAGAAATCTGCTCGACGCGGCCGACTCGAGCCTGCTGCCGTGGCTGCCGGCCGCGGCGACCGCGAGCGAAGCGATGGCGCTGTTCGAGCGCGGCTATCGTTTCCAGAAATTCTTTCCGGCCGTACCCGCAGGTGGCGTCACTCTGCTCAAGGCTTGGGCCTCGCCTCTGCCCGGCATCACCTTCTGCCCGACCGGCGGCATCCGCGAAAACACGGCACCCGATTTCCTCGCCAGCCCGAATGTCGCCTGCGTCGGCGGCACCTGGCTATCGCCCAACGATCTGCTCAAGGCCGGCGATTGGAAGAAGATCGAAGCGCTCGCGCGCGTCGCCGCGGCATTGAAGGCGGCAGGCTGATACTCGCAGCTCGAGCCTTTCTCGGCGCGTAGCCTCTACGGCTTGGTTTGCGCCATGCTCGGCCGCACCGGTCCGGTCGAACCACGGATCACCAAGGTAGGACTGAAGCCGACGTTGGCTATGCTGTGCTCGGCATGGCGGCCGTGCTTGAGTTCGCCAATGAGGCGCTCGGTTGCCCGGCGCGCAATGTCGCCAGTCGCTTGTGCCGCCGTGGTCAACGCCGGCCAGCACTGGCGCGAGAACGGGCTGTCCTCGAACCCGGCGATCGAAAGATCGTAGGGCACGCTCAAATTCGCTGCCTTCGCCGCGGCGAGCACGCCCGCAGCGATTTCGTCGTTCGAACCAAAGATCGCTGTCGGCGGATTCTTCAGCGCCAGCAATTTTCGCGCGCCGCGGAAGCCGTCGTCGAACGAATAGTCGCCCTCGACGATAAGCGCCTTGTCGATCGCGATGCCGTAGTGCTTGAGTGCATCCTCGTAGCCCTTGAAGCGCTCCGGACTCGAGCGGTGCGCCTTGCCGCCCCAGAGAAAACCGATGCGCTGATGGCCGAGCTGGATCAGGTGTTCGGTAACCGCGTAAGCCGCATCGCGGTCGTCGACGAAAACGCAGGGAAAACCATCGCGCGGGTCTGCCGCGGCGGAAAGAATGCGCACGAATTTGATCTTGTTGGCGGCGAGGAACTGGATCAGTTCCATGCGCTCCGACATCGGCGGCGCGAGTACAAGGCCGGCCAGGCGCGAGCGCTGCACGAGCAGGCGCAACTCCTCGGCCAGGCCCGGCGAATTGGAATCGCAGGGATGGATGTTTAGATCAAACCCGGTTTCGCGGCACACCGAGAGCACGCCGTTCTGCATGCTGATCACGTAGTACGCGTTCGGGTTGTCGTAGACCATGCCGATCGTGTACGACTTCGCGCTGCGCAGGCTGCGCGCGGACTGATCCGGCTGATAGCTGAGTTCGGCGATCGCGTGCTCGACGCGCTTGCGCGTCGCTTCAAGTACGGAAGGCTCGTTGTTGACAACGCGGGACACGGTCTTCAGCGACACCTTCGCGCGCTTGGCAACGTCCTTGATCGTGGCGCTGCGCTTGGGTGTCGTCGTATCCGGTTTCATTTGTCTCATCTGGTATGCAGCCCGAATCTATTGTCGCGCGAAAAGCCGCCGGGCGGCCAATTGCGCTGGTCCGTCAATCTCACACTGCGCCGCCAAGCTCCATGGATGCTGCGGCGCGGCGCCCAACACGTTTCCATTTTGATTACTGCAACTTAACCCATTAAAGCAGAATTTTTCTCAACGTTGTCATTCAAATTTGCTGCGATGCACCGCTCTGTACAAGGGTTTTCTTTGAATCAGGCCAAGAAGAAAAATTTTTGTCATCATATGTTGACAACGTTGTCATCATACCGGAAACTGCGCCGCGACCAGGGGAATTGGATCACCGTCGGCATCAATAGGGATTCCTGGCGACGTCCGGGAACGTTTCGACAACGAAGCGGGGAAACGCAAGTCAATGCAAGGCGCAAGTCCGCACATCGCCGGTCAGCCGTCGCAATACGCGCATGCGGGATCCGTGGCGCGTGCGCCGTTTCTCGCCGCCGACGTCGGTGGAACGCATGCCCGCGTCGGGCTCGTTCAACCCGGCAGCAATGACGGCGAACGCCTGAGCCTTCTGCACTACCGCAAGTTCGTCTGCGCCGACTACAAGAATCTGCACGACATCCTGCGCGAATTCACCGATGCGACGGGCCACACCGTCGCTAGCTACGCTTGTATCGCCTGTGCGGGCCTGGTCAGTGGCGATGATCTGATCAACGCCAATCTGCCCTGGCGCGTTTCGATTTCCCGCCTGCGTAGCGAACTGGGCCTGGACCGCGTCGTCCTCGTCAACGATTTCACCGCCCTCGCCTATGCCGCGCACTTCCAAGGCATCGCCGAGTCGACCCTGATCGCCGGCCACGGGGGAATCGACCCCACGCTGCCGCGACTCGTCGTCGGTCCCGGTACGGGCCTCGGCGCCGCGGTGTTGATCCCGGGCAGCGATCGCCCCGGCATTCTCGCCACCGAAGGCGGCCACGCCGCGCTCGCAGCGCGCACGGAACTCGAACAGGAACACGGAACTCGAACAGGAAGTTCTGCGCCGCCTCGGCAACGGTTCGGCGCATGTGCCAAACGAGCAAGTCTTTTCCGGTCCCGGCCTGTTCGCGCTCTATCGCACGCTGTGCGAGCTGCGCGCGGTGCACGCGCAATTCGAGTCGCCCGCGCAGGTCACCGCGGCGGCGCTCGCGCGAAGCGACGCGCTTGCGATGGAAACCGTCGAAGTGTTCTGTGCGTGGTTCGGCAGCCTGATCGGCGACCTCGTCATGCTGCTCGGCGCCTACGGCGGTGTCTACCTTGCCGGCGGCGTGCTGCCGCAGATCGCGCCACTGCTGCGCGCAAGCGGCTTTGCCACGCGCCTGGCCGACAAGGGCACGCTGCGCACGATACTCGAACGCACTCCGGTGCACCTGATCGACCACGGCCAGCTCGGCGTGACCGGCGCGGCGCACTGGTTTCTCGACCACGAATCCGAGGGAAGAAAGGGCTGAAGCAGATTCAAGAAGAAGGTGAAGTACTTGGAATCAGGTATCGGTGCGGGATGCACGTCATATAAATAAAAAAGTATATAAGTGGAAAAATGCTGGAGATACGGCGAACGCCAAGTCTTCCTGACAATACACAAACCATTGAGAGGGCCACCGATGAAATACTCCAAGACAATGCTTGCGGCCAGCATCGCCGCCAGTCTCTACGCCAGCGCACTCGCCTACGCCGCGGATCCGGTCGTCAGCGACCCGCAACAGACGCCGGCGTCGGCAGATGCGGATGCGAACAAGAAAAAGCAGAACGCCGAAGAACTCGGCACCGTCGTCGTCACCGGCATCCGCGATACCGAAGCCAGGTCGCTGCAGCTCAAGCAGGCCTACGATTCGCACGTCGAGATCGTCACCGCCGAGGATATCGGCAAGCTGCCGGCGAAGAACGTCGCCGATACGCTTGAGCGCCTGCCCGGCGTCAACATCTCTTCCTCGAGCGCGAGCGAGGGCGGCTTTGACGAAAACGACCGGGTCAGCTTGCGCGGAACCAACCCGAGCCTGACCCAAACGCTGATCAACGGTCATACGGTCGGCACCGGTGACTGGTTCGTGCTGAGCCAGGTGCAGACGGTCGGCCGCAGCGTCAGCTACACCTTACTGCCGTCGGAAATCGTCAGCGAAGTGGTCGTGCACAAGACTTCCGAAGCGAAGATCCTCGAAGGCGGCGCCGCGGGCTCGGTCGACATCATCACACGCAAACCGTTGCAGTACAGCAAGGATCTGACCGCCTCGGCGTCGATCGGCGGGGTCTACGCCGATCTGCCCGGAAAGACCGATCCGCAGTTCAACGGCCTGGTTAATTGGAAGGTGAACGACAGCTTCGGCGTGCTTGCCCAATTGTTCTACGAAGAACGCTCGCTCGAACGCCAAGGCCAGGAAGTCGTCGGCGGCTACAACCAGATCGCCGCGACCGATGCGATCGCCCAGGCCCATCCCGATCTCGCCGGCGTGTACTACCCGAATGAAATCGGCGCTGTGCTGTTCACGCAAAAGCGCAAGCGCGAAGGCGGCACGATCGATCTCGAATTCAAGCCGACCGACAACCTCACGCTCGACCTCGACGCCTTTTACTCCAAGCTCAAGGCCGACAACTACAACCGCAACTACATGATGTGGGGCAGCCAGTTCGTCAACAGCGGTGCGGGCTTCGGCTCCAACTACACGGTCAAGAACAACGTGCTGACCTCGGCCACGTTCGCACCGGTTGCCGGCAGCACCGCGCCCTACGTCGTCTACGACCAGATTTCGCGCCCCGGCGCGGCTTCGAAGTCGGACTACGTGACCTTCGATGCCGATTGGCGTGCGACCGACAGGCTCACTTTCAAAGGCCAGGCCGGCATCACCAACGGCAGCGGCAAGAGCCCGAATCAGGACGTGATGGAACTCGGCGGCCAAGCCGGCGCCGGCGCGAGCTGGAATATGCACGGCATCAAATCGCCGATCGACTGGACGATGGGCGGCGACAATTCCTCGACGTCGGGCATCATGCCCTCGGCCGGCTGGATCTTCGGCGAGCAAGGCATCGACGTGAAGGACAAGGAACGGTGGGCGCAGGCCGACGGCGAGTTCGCGGTCGACAATGGCCCGCTCTCCACGATCGACTTCGGTGCGCGCTACGCCAAGCACACGCGCGAGAACCTGTTTGACGTCGCGCAAGGCCCGAATTTCGCCACCAACTGGACCGACCCGGCCGGCTATCCGACCTCGTCCTCCCACTATCCCGGCGATTTCGGCAGCAATGTCGGCGGCAGCTTCCCCAGCAACATCTGGTACTGGACTCCGGCCCAGCTCGCGGCGATCGATGCGAAGTTTGCCAACCGCAATCCGGTCACGCGTTTCTACTTCAACGACATCTACTCGGTGAAAGAAAAGGATTCGGCCGCCTACGTCCAGTTCAACTTTGCCGGCAATGGCTGGAGCGGCAATCTCGGCGTGCGCTACGTCGGCACCGATTCCGACATCAGCTACAGCTCCACGAGCCCGCAGGAAAAGATCGTCACCGGCCCGATCACCGGCTCGGCGTTCGGCGACTACTACTGGAATACGGCCAAGACCAGCAAGGACAATTTCCTGCCGAGCGGCAACATCAAGTTCGACATGCGCGACGACATGGTGCTGCGTGTGGCCGCCTCGCAGACGCTGACGCGTCCGGACTACTCCGCGCTCGCCGGCTTCGTCTCGCTCGACGACCTCACCCACACCGGCAGCGGCGGCAACCCGGGGCTCAAGCCGATCGTGTCGACCAACGTCGATGTCGCCTGGGAGTGGTACTTCGCGCCGCGCGGCCTGCTCTCGGTCGGCGCGTACAACATGGACCTGTCGAACTACATCAACTTCGGCAACGAGACGCGCACCTACAAGGACATGCAGGCCAGCGAAACCTCGGGTCACGACGTGTTCAACAGCTACCTCGTCAGCGTACCGCACAACGTCGACGGCCACGTCAAGGGCATCGAGCTCAACTACATCCAGCCGATCGGCGACAATTTCGGCGTTGCCGCGAACTATACCTACGCGGATGGCGGCACCGACAACGGCCAGCCGTTGCAGGGCAACTCGCGCAACACGTTCAACGTGTCGGGCTACTTCGAGAACGCGCAGTTCAACGCGCGCCTGTCGTATACCTACCGTTCCACGTTCTACGCCGGTGTGAGCCGCACGGACTCGTTCTTCCAGCAAGGTTCGGGCACGCTGAACGCCTCGTTCGGCTATGCGGTCAATTCATGGGCGACAGTCACGCTCGATGCGATGAACCTCAACGATCCGAAGCTCAAGTACTACACCCAGAGCGCGGCCTACGGAAACCAGCCGTATGCGTTCTACGTGAACGGCCGCCAGTACTACGCGACGCTGCGTTTGAAGTTCTGAGGTTGCGACAAACCGCCCTGCTCCCGGCGCCCGGGAGCAGGCGGATTCGGCACCACCCTTTCAAGGCGTTCTCCAGCCGTTGCGGGCCTTGCATCATTGAAGGCCCGCTTTTTTTATTCTTCTCTTCGGCGACCGGTATGATCGAGCGTCCTTTGATTGCACGCAGCTTCATGCGAAACGCATCGCGCCTTGTCCGCCAAACTCTCTGCGCACTCGCATTGACATTCGCGCTGGCCAGTTGCCAAAGCCCCAATCCCGTCCAGACGAAACCTGATTCCACTGCCTCGGCAGCGCCGACCGCCGCGGTAGATTCCCTCCCCGTCTCGCTGATTCCCGCACCGTACTCGCTGCAACGCGACCCGGGGTATTTTGAACTGCACGACGGCACCGTGCTGCGCGTACAGACCTCGACGCCGGAAATGGGTGTCGTCGCCGAGTGGTTGCGTGCCACCGTGCTGCGCACGCGCGGCTTGCATCTCAAGATCGAGCAGCTCGATCCAAACGATATCGACCGTAAGCTCAGCGCAGGTCCCGGCATCGATCTGTACCACAACAAGCCGGACGAGGACGCCGACTACGACGAGCACTATGCGTTGAGCGTCTCCGACAAGGGCATCGTGATCGATGCCTTCACGCCGCATGGTTTCTTCAATGCCGCGACGACGCTGTGGCAGCTGCTGACGCCTGACGGCAAGACCGGTAGTGCCGTGCGCATTCCCTGCCTGCGCATCGAAGATCATCCGCGCTTCGCCTGGCGCGGCCTGATGCTCGACTCCGCGCGGCATTTCCAGCCGCCCGAATACGTCAAGCAATTCATCGACTGGATGGCGCTGCACAAGTACAACGTGCTGCACTGGCACCTGACCGACGATCAGGGCTGGCGCATCGAGATCAAGAAGTATCCGAAGCTGACCGAAGTCGGCGCATGGCGCACGCCTGCCGGCAATCCCAAGGATGCCGACGGCAAGCCCATACGCGTCGGCGGCTATTACACGCAGGAACAGATCCGCGACATCGTCGCCTACGCGCAGCAGCGCTACGTCACGATCGTGCCCGAGATCGAGATGCCAGGCCATGCCCAGGCTGCGATCGCCGCATATCCAAAACTCGGCGTCACTGGCGGGAACCCCGGCGTTTCGCACGACTGGGGTGTGCATACCTATCTCTACAATGTAGAAAATTCCACTTTTGTCTTTTTGCAGAACGTACTGACCGAGACGATGGCTCTGTTTCCGTCGAAGTACATCCACATCGGCGGCGACGAAGCTGCCAAGGACCAGTGGCAGGCGTCGAAGCGGGTGCAGCAGCGCATGCGCGCACTCGGCGTGAACAACGAAGCGCAGATGCA
>Ga0207639_10002172_pt1 | contig 13210 bp, 9 predicted proteins | sample KBSCornC32_FD_184299 | JGI IMG/M metagenome (GOLD analysis project Ga0207639, IMG submission 184299) | Corn rhizosphere microbial communities from Kellogg Biological Station, Michigan, USA - KBS Corn C3-2 (SPAdes) (version 2) | ecosystem: Host-associated > Plants > Roots > Rhizosphere > Soil ...
CAAGCCCGGATACCGGCGCCCGCAAGCGGGCACTCAACCGGATTACCTGCACCCGGCCTACCAGTCGACGAACCTGCGTTCGCCGTCGCAGCCTTTGGTGTTCCTGCCCCATTCCTTGTCGGAAATCACCGGCCCGACCATCGGCGCCGAGCGGGTCAACCCGAAGGACAACGACCTCACCGCCCAGCATGAAGGCGAGCCCCAAGGCGAACGCATCATCATTCACGGCCGCGTGCTCGACGAAAACGGCCTGCCGGTGCCGGGCATCCTCGTGGAGATCTGGCAGGCCAACGCCGCCGGCCGCTACAACCACAAGCGCGACCTGCACGATGCGCCCCTGGACCCGAACTTCACCGGCACCGGCCGCACGGTCACCGACGCCGACGGCTGGTACCAGTTCCAGACCATCAAGCCCGGCGCGTATCCCTGGGGCAACCACCACAACGCGTGGCGCCCGGCGCATGTCCACTTTTCGCTGTTCGGCCCGAGCGTGCTGACGCGCCTGGTCACGCAGATGTATTTCCCCGGCGACCCGCTGCTGGAATACGACCCGATCTACAACTGCGTGCCGGACACCTCGGCCAAGGAACGCTTGATCGCCCGTTTCGACCTGGAAAAAACCATTCCTTCCTATGCCCTCGGCTACCGCTGGGACATCGTCCTGCGCGGCCGCGACGCCACGCCGATGGAGAAATGAGATGACACTCAATGCGACCACGTCCCACACCGTCGGGCCGTATTACCACATCGGCCTGACCTGGCTGAACCGCGAAGACCTCACCGTGGCTGCCACCCTTGGCGAGCGCGTGGCGATCAGCGGGCAGGTGGTGGATGGCAATGGTGATGTCGTCAACGACGCCATGCTCGAAGTCTGGCAGGCCAATGCCGCCGGCAAGTACGATCACCCGGAAGATGAGCAGGACAAGGCACTGGACCCGAACTTCGAAGGGTTTGGCCGGGTGCCGGTGGATGCCGAAGGGCGGTTCCGCTTTACCACCATCAAGCCGGGCGCCGTACCGGGACTGAAAGGCACCACCCAGGCGCCGCACCTGGTGGTGCTGGTGTTTGCCCGTGGGTTGGTGAAGCACTTGCTCACGCGGATTTATTTCGAGGGCGAGGCGCTGAATGGGGAGGACCCGTTGCTGGCGTGTGTGCCCTCGGAGCGGCGTGGCACCTTGATCGCCCGGCAGGATGCGGCGGGGGTGTATCAGTGGAATGTGATTTTGCAGGGGACGGATAAGGAAACGGTGTTCTTCGATTATTGAGTGGTTTTTCCGGGCCCCATCGGGGGCAAGCCCCTCCCACCTGTTGACCGCACCGCCTATCAAATGTGGCAGGGGGCTTGCCCCCGATGGGGCCGGTTCAGGCACCACCTACCCAAAAGTCTTCTTGCGGAACATGGTTGTTGCAAAGTATGTCTAGGCTATAACCGTTCCCACTGAGTGAAACCACATGACAACAACAACGAGTCACTACACCGGAGAAGAACGCAGCAAACGGATTTTTGCGATTGTCGGGGCATCCTCCGGCAACCTCGTCGAATGGTTCGACTTCTACGTCTACGCCTTCTGTGCCATTTACTTTGCCCCGGCGTTTTTCCCGTCGGATAACCCGACCGTCCAGTTGGTCAATACGGCGGGGGTATTCGCCGCCGGTTTCCTGATGCGCCCCATCGGCGGCTGGCTGTTTGGCCGAGTGGCTGACAAGCATGGCCGTAAGAACTCAATGATGATTTCGGTGCTGATGATGTGCGCCGGCTCCCTGGTCATCGCCTTTTTGCCGACCTACAACGATATCGGCGTCTGGGCGCCGATCCTGCTGCTGATTGCGCGACTGTTCCAAGGCTTGTCCGTGGGTGGCGAGTACGGCACTACCGCGACTTACATGAGTGAGGTGGCTCTCAAGGGCCAGCGCGGGTTCTTCGCGTCCTTCCAGTACGTGACCCTCATCGGCGGCCAGTTGCTGGCGGTGCTGGTGGTGGTCATCCTGCAACAGTTCCTTACCGAAGAAGAGTTGCGCGCCTGGGGCTGGCGGATTCCGTTCGTGATCGGCGCCATTGCGGCGGTGATCTCCCTGTTGCTGCGGCGCACGTTGAAAGAAACCACCAGCAAGGAAACCCGCGAAGACAAGGACGCCGGCAGCATTGCCGCACTGTTTCGCGATCACAAGGCCGCGTTCATCACGGTGCTGGGTTACACCGCCGGCGGCTCGCTGATTTTCTATACCTTCACCACCTACATGCAGAAGTACCTGGTAAACACGGTGGGCATGCACGCCAAGACGTCCAGCTACATCATGACCGGTGCGTTGTTCCTCTACATGTGCATGCAGCCGGTGTTCGGCATGTTGGCGGACCTCGGCACGCTGTTCACCGTGCCCATCCTGCTGACCCTGAAAACCGTCAGCAGCCCGTTCCTGGCCTTTGTGCTGATTACCCTGGCCCTGGCGATTGTCAGCTTCTACACCTCCATCAGTGGCCTGGTCAAAGCGGAGATGTTCCCGCCTCAGGTGCGTGCTTTGGGCGTGGGCCTGGCCTATGCGGTGGCCAATGCGATTTTCGGCGGCTCGGCGGAATTCGTCGCCCTGAGCCTGAAATCCGTCGGCATGGAGAACAGTTTCTATTGGTATGTGACGGCGATGATGGCCATCGCTTTCCTGTTCAGCCTGCGTCTGCCGAAACAGGCGGCGTACCTGCACCACGATCTATAAGGGACGCGTTATGACACTGCGCACGAGCAATCAATTGTTCGACGCTTACTTCACGGCGGACAGCATGGCCGAGGTGTTCTGCGACAGCGGACGCCTGCAGGGCATGCTGGATTTCGAAGCCGGATTGGCCCGGGCCCAGGCCCGGGTCGGGTTGATTCCCCAGGCCGCTGTCGCACCGATTGCCCAGGCTTGCCTGGCGTCGCTGTACGACGTGGATGCCCTCGGCGTGGCGATTGCCACGGCGGGGAATTCGGCGATCCCGCTGGTGAAGGCGCTGGGCAGGTTGATTGCCAGTGAAGACGCCGGGGCCGAACGTTATGTGCATTTGGGCGCGACCAGCCAGGACGTGATGGACACTGGCCTGGTGTTGCAACTGCGCCGGGCGCTGACGTTGATCGAAAGCGACCTGGCGCGCCTGGGCGACATCCTGGCCGCCCAGGCCCAGCGTTACGCAGCCGTGCCCTTGGCCGGCCGCACCTGGTTGCAACATGCGACGCCGGTCACCCTGGGGATGAAGATCGCCGGTTGGCTGGGGGCGGTGACGCGCAGTCGGCAACGGTTGGCGCAGTTGAAGCCGCGCTTGCTGGTGCTTCAGTTCGGCGGTGCCTCCGGAACCCTGGCCGCACTGGGCGAACAGGCCATGCCGGTGGCTGAAGCTTTGGCAGACGAGCTGCAACTGACCTTGCCCGAACAACCCTGGCACACTCAGCGGGATCGGCTGGTAGAGTTCGCCGCCGTGCTTGGCCTGATCGCCGGCAGCCTGGGCAAACTGGGCCGCGATATCAGCCTGTTGATGCAGACCGAAGCGGCGGAGGTGTTCGAGCCGTCGGCACCGGGCAAGGGTGGCTCGTCCACCATGCCGCACAAGCGCAACCCGGTGGGCGCGGCCGTGTTGATCGGCGCCGCCACCCGCGTGCCGGGCCTGGTATCGACGATGTTCAGCGCCATGCCCCAGGAGCACGAACGCAGCCTGGGCCTGTGGCATGCCGAATGGGAAACCCTGCCCGAGATTTGCCGCCTGGTTTCCGGCGCGCTGCAACAGGCGCTGCTGGTGAGCGAAGGGTTGGAAGTCGACCCCGAGCGCATGGGCAAAAACCTCGACCTGACCCAAGGCCTGGTGCTGGCCGAAGCCGTCAGCAGCGTGCTCGCCCAACGCCTGGGCCGGGAAACGGCGCACCACCTGCTGGAACACTGCTGCAAGCGTGCCGTTACCGAGCAACGGCATTTGCGTGCGGTACTGGCGGATGAGCCGCAAGTCACCGCCGAGCTGTCGGCGGCCGAACTGGACCGCCTGCTCGACCCGGCCCACTACCTGGGCCAGGCCCGCACCTGGGTCACCCGCGCCGTAGCCGAACACTTTGCTTGAGGAGACCACCGTGGCATTTGTACAACTCGCCGAAGGCGACCTGCATTACCAACTGGACGGGCCAGTGGATGCGCCTGTGCTGGTGCTGTCCAACTCACTGGGCACCGACCTGCATATGTGGGACATCCAGATTGCGGCCTTCACCCAGCATTTTCGCGTGCTGCGTTTCGACACCCGTGGCCATGGCAAATCCCTGGTCACCCCGGGGCCGTACAGCATCGAACAGCTCGGCCGCGACGTGATCGCGCTGCTGGATGCGCTGGATATCCAACGCGCGCATTTCTGCGGTTTGTCCATGGGCGGCCTGATCGGCCAATGGCTGGGGATCAACGCGGGCGAGCGCCTGAACCGCCTGGTGGTGTGCAACACCGCCGCCAGGATCGGTACGCCCGAGGTGTGGAACCCTCGCATCGAGATGGTGTTGCGTGACGGCGCAGCGGCGATGGTGGCGCTGCGCGATGCGTCCATCGCACGCTGGTTCACGGCTGATTTCGCAGCCGCCAACCCGCACCAGGCCAAGCAGATTACCGACATGCTCGCGGCGACCTCGCCTGAAGGTTACGCTGCCAATTGCGCGGCGGTGCGCGATGCGGATTTTCGTGAGCAACTGGCCTTGATCAAGGTGCCGACGTTAGTGATTGCCGGCACCGACGATGCGGTCACCCCACCGGCCGGCGGTCACTTTATCCAGAACCATGTGCGGGGCGCCGAGTACGCCGAGTTCTATGCGGCGCACCTGTCCAATGTGCAGGCTGGCGCTGCGTTCAGCAACTGCGTAATCGAATTCCTGCTGGCCCGCTGAGGAGCTGTTTGTGGACGAGAAACAACGATACGCCGAAGGCCTGCAAGTGCGCCGCGAAGTGCTGGGCGATGCCCATGTCGACCGCAGCCTCAATGCCCTGACCGAGTTCAACAGCGAGTTCCAGGAAATGATCACCCGCCACGCCTGGGGTGATATCTGGACCCGCCCCGGCCTGCCACGGCACACCCGCAGCCTGATCACCATCGCGATGCTGATCGGCATGAACCGCAGTGAAGAACTCAAGCTGCACCTGCGCGCCGCCGCCAGCAATGGCGTGACCCGCGCCGAGATCAAGGAAGTGCTGATGCAGAGCGCGATCTACTGCGGGATTCCGGCGGCGAATGCCACTTTTCATCTGGCTGAGTCGGTGTGGGATGAGTTGGGGGTTGAGTCGCGGGAATAGGGGTCAGTGGGAATCGGCATCCCACACCCAATTCCACACGCCCGGCAGACGCACCGGTTCATTCACGTCCTTCACCGTGCGTGCCAGCGCCGCACGTTGCAGGGCGGCCGTGTCGGTGTAGAACGGTTCAGCGGCGGTCTTCATACCGGTGATCCGTGCGCTGTCCAACAGGATCTGCAAGTACTCCTGCATATGCCGCGCGGTGTAGCGGTTGATGTCGTGGAAGGTCACTACCACAGGGATCACGCCATCCACCGTCGGCAACTCGCCCAACGCAATGTGTTCGCGCACCACCGACAGTTGCCGATACAAATTGGCCCGGCGCCGTGGGCTGCCGTTGAAGCCCCAGATCTTGCCGTCATTGGCACTCAAATCCGTGAGCAGCACCTGCATGCCGTGACGCTGGTAGGCGGCGAAGGTGCGGCGGTCGTAATTCCAGAACGGCGGGCGGACCAGCACCGGCGGGTTGCCGGTGATCGACGCAATGTCAGCGGCACCCTGGGTGAGGGTACGTTCCAGTTCGGCGTCATTCAGCCAGCGATGGTTGGTATGAAACGCCGTGGCGGTGTGGAAGGCGAGGATGTGACCGGCCGCATACTCGCGCTGCATGGTCTTGCGACCCCGCGAACTGCCACCGGAGCGTGAGGCTTCGGTTTGCAGAAAGAACACCGCCTTGATCCCCGGCAGTATCGGGTTTTGCGCCAGGTCAGCCACCACTGAGCGGCTCGGGTTGTTATAGCCTGACGCACTGGGGCCGTCATCGAAGGTCAGCAGAAAACGGATCGGCGCCTGGCCTTGCAGGCGTTGCTCGGTCTGGGGTGTCAGGGCGACAGGTGCGCCAATACAGCCGCTGAGGCTCAGGGCCAGGGCAAGCACGGCGGATGCGATGGCGAAGGATTTCATGGTGGGCACGGGCTCGAATGGAGGGCCGCTGCTGGGTGGATCAGCAGCGGCAGGCGCGCACCATACAGGAAGATGGATGGTGTGAGGTTACCGCCTGACCAACGAGCACTGTTCAGGCTCAGCCGACGTATTGGGTACGCAGCGGCTTGCCCATTTCTTCGTTCAAGGCGTTTTCAGTAAAGGGTTTGGGGTTGGGAGAAGACTCGGGCGTGGTAGGCAACCCCACCGCTTGACGTTCGCTGTTGGGCACATCCAGTGCTTCGCCCTTGAATGTCTCCACGGTCGAGCCCGTCAACGCGGTGCCGTTACCGGCGTTATAGGCGTGGACCATTTCGTGATAAAGGATTGTGATGGGCGAATACGTCACGCCGGCCAATACGTCCAGAGCGGAGCGGTTATAGGTGATTTCAGCCCGGTCAGCCCGCGACCCCGGCACACCGTCCACCATGAACCCCCACTTGGGATCGTCGCCGACCGCTGGCGGGCGTTCGTATTGCATCAAGGTTTTGAGTTCCTCGCTGCCATAGGTGTAGCTGCTTCCAGTGTCGAGCAGATCCTCCACCAACGTTACCGGTGCGCCGTTGCGCCGGGCTATCGCGTTCATTTCGGCAAACATCTGTTTGCCCTGGGGGGAGCTGCGCAGCAAGGCCAGATCGTCTTCGACCCGTTGGATAAAGTCGACCGAGCCTTTTATGACAAACCCCTCAAGCGGTGCTTGGTCAGGCGTGACGGTGGTCAATACCGAGCTGTTGAGACGCTGGATCGTATCGCCGGATTGAGCGTAGATCAGGTCGCCGGGACGATTGGCAATGACTGTGTCGCGGCCACTGCCGGTATAGACAGTGCTGCGGTCGTGGGCGATCAAACGATCATCATCGGCGCCGCCATGCAACACCGTATGGCCGTTGCCAGCAGACAGGCGATCATTGCCATTGCCGCCGTCCAGGTAGCTCGTTTTGCTTTTTGGCCCTGCACCGGCGTAAAGGCGGTCGTTGCCATTGTTGCCATAGATCACGTTGTCGCCGCTGCCGCCAACGATCGTGTCGCCGCCGTCGCCACCTTCGGCGTAGCCAAGGCCGCTGCCGAGGTGAAGGACATCGTTGCCAGGACCGCCGAACAGGCGGGTGTAGCCACCGCCGGCCCGCACCCGATCGTCGCCGTCCCCGGCATCCACCGTGATCGGCTGGGTCACGTTGGCGTCAATGCGGATGTTGTCGTTACCGCCGTGGGTCTTGAGGTGAAAGGTCAGTGGCTCGCCGTTTTCATCGTGGCTGTCAAAGCGATACGACCGGTCATTGACCTTTACATCCAGCTTGCCTGGAAGGTGCTGGCTGATATGGATCTGGTCCGCTTTGTCACCGGTTTCAAGGATCAGGCTGTTGCTGATGCTGTAGGTCAGGTCATGCTCCCAGACTGATTGTCCGCAGGCCTTCAAATTGCCGTCATCCAGAAACGGATGCCGATGAGCTTGAACCGGATTGTCGGGCGTGAACGCCAGTCGGGGAGGTGGGTCGGGTGTGTAGTGGCTGTTGCTGAAGACCTTGGAGCATGCAATACGATTTGAAGCGTCCATGTGAGATCCCTGTGGGAGAGCCAGGCACTGGCCCTGTCTCATGAAGTCGACCGGACACTTCAAATCGTTCCCTGGATAAATGTAATGCGGCTTTACAGCAGGCTGATCGGGTAACTGACGATCAACCGGTTCTCGTCGAACTCGTTGTTGCTGTAGTCGCGGCGCATGCTGGAATTGCGCAGGCGCACATTGAGGTTTTTGGCCACGCCGCTTTGCACTGTATAGCCCACTTCGGTTTCGCGACCCCATTCCTTACCGTCAGTGATGGTGCCGGTGTGTACGTTGCTGCCGCTGATATAGCGGTTCATCAGGGTCAGGCCGGGCACGCCGAGGGCGGCGAAGTTGTAGTCGTGACGCACTTGCCAGGATTTCTCCTGGGCGTTGTCGTAGCTGCTGTTGTAGCTGTCGTTGGCCAGGGTGCCGCCGCTGGTACCGTTGACCCGCATCCAGGCGCTGTTGCCGGTGAGCTTTTGCAGGCCGACGTAGAAGGTGTTGCCGCCGTATCTGGCGGAGAACAGGCCGGACCAGGTCTTGTTGTCCAGCTCGCCGGCACGGGCGCTGCCATCGTCCTTGCCATAGAAGAAGCCGAGGTTGGCGCCCAGGGTCCAGTCGCCCAACGGCTGGCTGTGGCTCAGGTTGACGAACTGCTGGCTGTAGATGTCCTTGAGCTGGGCATTCCACAGGCCGATCTGGGTGCGTTTGTCGTTGAACAGGTATTCGCCGCCCTGGAAGTTGAAGCGGTCCGAGGTGAACGCGGCTTTGCCGAACATCGACAGGTCGCTCATGCTGCTGTCGTCACGCGGGCTGTTGGCGCGGAACTGGCCGCCGTAGAGGGTCAGGCCGTCGATCTCCTTGGAGGTGATCTGGCCACCGCGCAGGGTTTGCGGCAGGGAACGGCCATCGTCCGAGCGCAGGATCGGCAGCACCGGCATCCATTCGCCAACTTTCACTTCCGTCTTGGAAATACGTGCCTTGAACGCCACGCCCAGACGCCCGAATTCATCCGCCGGGCGGCCGTCGTGGTCCAGCGGCAGCAGTTGGGTCCCCCCGGTGCCACGCCCGCCATCGAGCTTCAACGAGTACAGCCCCAGCACATCCACGCCGAAGCCCACCGTGCCCTGGGTAAAGCCGGACTTGGCGTCGAGGATGAAACTCTGCGTCCACTCCTGCGCGCCGCCCTGGGTCTTGGTCGGGTTGGTGTAATTGCGGTTGAAGAAGAAATTGCGCAGGTTGAGGTTGGCGCTGGCGTCTTCGAGAAAGCCGTGTTCCTCGGCGAGGACGGGCAGGGAAAGACTGGCGACAGCGGTTGCCAGCAAAAGCTGGCGCGGGTGGAAAGTGCTCATGGCGTAAGGACCTGTTGTTATTGGGTTTATGCAGGTGGCGGCCATGGTGCGCGGCGGCGCGGGGGCGATGAAAGTGGGGGAGAGCGGGTTGTGGGCGATGATCGAACGCAAGTTGTCCGGTGCGGAAAAGCAAAAAGCCCACCAAAAGGTGGGCTTCGTTGACGCGGGTGTTATCAGAACAACTTCAGTGGCGGTGCTTCTTCTTTCAACGGCTCGTTCTTCGCGGTCTGCTCGCTCCAGCCACCGCCGAGGGCCTTGTACAGGTTGACCTCGCTGGTGAGCTGCGCCAGGCGGTCGGTGATCAGCGATTGCTGGGCACTGAACAGTTGGCGCTGGGCATCGAGGAACGTCAGGTTGCTGTCGACACCGATGCGGTAGCGACGCTCGGCCAGGCGGTAGTAATCCTGGTTGGCCGCGACGAGGCCGCGCTGGGCGTCCAGTTGCTGCTTGTAGGTCTCACGTGCGGCAAGGCCGTCGGAGACTTCCTGGAAGCCGGTCTGGATCGCCTTCTCGTAGTTGGCCACGTTGATCTCTTTCTGGATCTTCGAGTAGTCCAGGCTGGCGCGCAGGCTACCGGCGTTGAAGATCGGGATGTTGATCTGCGGGGCGAACGACCAGGTGCCCGAACCGCCTTTGAACAGGCCGCCCAGGTTAGGGCTCGCGGTACCGGCGCTGGCGGTCAGGCTGATGCTCGGGAAGAACGCGGCACGGGCCGCACCGATGTTGGCGTTGGCGGCCTTGAGGTTGTACTCGGCTTGCATGATGTCGGGACGACGTTGCAGCAGGTCCGATGGCAAGCCGGCCGGCACTTCGCTGAGCAGGTTATCCGACAGCGGCTTGCTGACGATATTCGCCGGCAGGCCGGTGCCCAGCAGCAGGGTCAGGCTGTTTTCGTCCTGGGCCACCTGGCGGGTATAACGCGCCAGGGCAACCCGGGCGTTTTCCACCGAGGTACGCGATTGGCTCAGGTCGAGGGCCGAGGCCACGCCGACTTCGTTGCTGCGCGAGGTGAGCTTGAAGCTTTGCTCGTACGCGTCCAGGGTGTCCTGGGTCAGCTTGAGCAGTTCCTTGTCGGCCTGCCAGGTCAGGTAGGCGTTGGCCACGCTGGCCACCAGGCTGATCTGGGTACTGCGCCGTGCTTCTTCGGTGGCGAAGTACTTTTGCAGGGCTTCTTCACTCAGGCTGCGTACGCGACCGAACAGGTCCAGCTCATACGAGCTGATCCCGAGACCGGCCGAGTATTGGCTGCTGATGGTCGATTCGCCGGTCTGCGACAAGCGGGCCGGGGTACGCGAACGGCTGCCGCTGCCCGTGGCCGACACGGCCGGGAACAGATCGGCGCGCTGGATCTGGTACTGCGCGGCATAGGCGTCGATGTTCAGGGCCGCGACACGCAGGTCACGGTTGTTCACCAGCGCGGTCTGGATCAGCTGTTGCAGGGCCGGATCATGGAAAAACTGCTTCCAGCCCTGCTCGACAGCGGCCTGGCTCGGCGCCTGGGCCGACGAATACGCCGGCCCCTGCGGGAACTGTGCGGCCACCGGCGCTTCGGGGCGCTGATAGTCAGGTATCAGCGAGCAGCCACTGAGCACGAATGCGGTGACGGCTAGGGAAAGTAGCGACTTGCTCATTGGCCAGCCTCTTTAGGGGTTTCAGTTGTGTCAGTCTTTTTACGTTCGCCAGCGGCGGATACGGTTGCGAAGAACAGGGGCACCCAGAAGATCGCCAGCACGGTGGCCGTGATCATACCGCCGATTACACCGGTACCGATCGCGTGCTGGCTGCCCGAACCTGCACCCGAGGAGATCGCCAGCGGCAATACGCCGAGGATGAACGCCATGGAGGTCATGATGATCGGGCGCAGACGCATCCGCGAGGCTTCGATGGCCGACTCGACGATGCCCTTGCCTTGTTCGTGAAGTTCTTTGGCGAACTCCACGATCAGGATGGCGTTTTTCGCCGCCAGGCCCACCGTCACCAACAGGCCCACCTGGAAGAACACGTCGTTGGACAACCCGCGCATGCTGGTGGCGATCAACGCACCTACCACACCCAGCGGCACGACCAGCACCACCGCAATCGGGATCGACCAGCTTTCGTACAGGGCCGCGAGGCACAGGAACACCACCAGCAGCGACAACGCGTACAGCGCAGGCGCCTGGGAGCCGGACAGACGTTCTTCGTACGACAGGCCGGTCCATGCGTAGCCGATACCGGCCGGCAGTTCCTTGGCGATACTTTCGACTTCGGCCATGGCGTCACCGGTACTGTAGCCCGGGGCCGGGGTACCGAGGATTTCCATTGCCGCTACACCGTTGTAGCGCGAGAGCTTGGGCGAACCGTAGATCCATTTGCCCGAGGAAATGGCCGACATCGGCACCATCTTCCCGGAGTCGCTGCGCACGTACCATTTGTCCAGGTCTTCTGGGGACATGCGGCCAGCGGCTTCACCTTGCACGTACACCTTTTTCACCCGACCACGGTCGATGAAGTCGTTGACGTAGCTGCCACCCAGGGCGATCGCCAGGGTCTGGTTGATGCTCGACAGCGAAATACCCTGGGCACTGGCCTTCTCGTCGTCGACGGTGAGCTCGTACTGCGGCTCATCGTTCACGCCGTTGGGGCGCACACCCGCCAGGATCTTGCTTTGCGCGGCGGCCCCGAGGAACTGGTTGCGTGCATCCATCAGCTTCTGGTGGCCAACGCCGCCCTGGTCTTGCAGGAACACGTCGAAACCGGTGGCGTTACCCAATTCCAGTACCGAAGGCGGCACGATGGCGAACACCATGGCGTCCTTGAACGCTCCGAAGAAGTAACCCTGGGCACGCTTGGCCACTTCGAATACCGAGGTGGACGCATCCCGTTCATCCCACGGCTTGAGCATCACGAACGCCAGGCCCGAACTCTGGCCACGACCGGCGAAGTTGAAGCCGTTTACGGTGAATACCGACTTCACCGCCTTGCCTTCGCCCGGCTCGCCTTCCTTGTCGTTGAGCAGGAAGGCACGCATGTCGTCGATGACTTTCTGCGTACGTTCGGCCGAAGAGCCGACCGGGGTCTGCACCTGGGCAAAGATCACGCCCTGGTCTTCTTCCGGCAGGAATGCGCTCGGAATGCGGGTGAACAGCCAGATCATGCCGGCGAAGATGATCAGGTACACGAAGAATGCTGGAAACTTGTGCTTGATCATGTTGCCCACGCCGCGCTCGTAGCTCAGTACGCCACGGTCGAAGGTGCGGTTGAACCAGCCGAAGAAACCCCGCTTGGGTTGGCCGTGCTTCTCAGGGTCGATCGGCTTGAGCATGGTGGCGCACAAGGCCGGGGTGAAGATCAGGGCAACCAGTACCGACAACGCCATGGCCGAAACGATGGTGATGGAGAACTGTTTGTAGATCACACCGGTGGAGCCACCGAAGAATGCCATCGGCAACAGTACCGCCGACAGCACCAGGGCAATACCGACCAGGGCACCCTGGATCTGGCCCATGGACTTGACCGTCGCCTCCTTGGGCGACAGGTGTTCCTCGGCCATTACCCGCTCGACGTTTTCCACCACGACGATGGCATCGTCCACCAGCAGGCCGATGGCCAGGATCATGCCGAACATGGTCAGGGTGTTGATGGTGAAACCGAACGCGGCCAGGATCCCGAAGGTACCCAGCAATACCACCGGTACGGTCATGGTGGTGATGATGGTGGCGCGGAAGTTCTGCAGGAACAGGAACATCACCAGGAACACCAGCACGATCGCTTCGACCAGGGTGTGGACTACACCGGAGATCGATTCGGTCACCACCGGCGTGGTGTCATACGGCACCACTGCCTTCATGCCTGGCGGGAAGAACGGTTCCAGGGACGCCACGGTGGCACGGATGGCCTTGGCGGTGTCCAGGGCGTTGGCGCCCGAGGCGAGCTTGATCGCCATACCCGAAGCCGGCTTGCCGTTGAACTGTGCGCTGATGCTGTAGTTCTGGCCACCCAGTTCGATCCGCGCGATGTCACGCAGGCGAACCTGGGAACCGTCGGTATTGACCTTCATCAGGATCTTGCCGAACTCTTCAGCGGTCTGCAGGCGGGTCTTGCCGATGATGGTTGCGTTCAGCTGGGTACC
>Ga0207639_10002179_pt1 | contig 13186 bp, 8 predicted proteins | sample KBSCornC32_FD_184299 | JGI IMG/M metagenome (GOLD analysis project Ga0207639, IMG submission 184299) | Corn rhizosphere microbial communities from Kellogg Biological Station, Michigan, USA - KBS Corn C3-2 (SPAdes) (version 2) | ecosystem: Host-associated > Plants > Roots > Rhizosphere > Soil ...
CTGAACGGCCAAGAGGTAAAAAATCTGGGGTAAAAAATTGTCATCTCACAGGCCGAGCCAGGTTGTCTGGGGTGCGACCATCTTTTACCCCGGATCTTTTACCTTCTCCTTGGTTCCGGCCGCAGGCCGGGCTGGGAAATCCGTGTAATCTGTGGTTCGTTACCTTTGGATTCCCACCAGGGGACAAATCTACTGCGGCGGCCTATAATGATTGAGACCTGATCCGCGGCACAGACGCGGATCGCCATATCGAACTGCGGGCATCCGTTTTCCGGGGATAGACGCGACGAAGAGAACTCTGTAGGGGGGACTTCAGTCACCACGTCAACATTCATTCGTGTGGATTAAAATCCACACTACGGAAACACGACCCCCGGATAACGGATTCACCCAAACGAACTCCGAGAGACGACATGTTATTGACACCGCTTTCCAAATCCCCGGCGGCCCCTGCGGTCGACGAAGACCCGCTCGAACTGATCGATGAAATCGAGCGTCTCAAGCGCGAGAAAGACGCCGTTCTGCTCGCTCACTTCTACGTCGACGGCGACATTCAGGACATCGCCGATTTCACCGGCGACAGCCTCAAGCTGGCTCGCGACGCCGTTAAAGTCACCAATTCGACGATTGTGTTTGCCGGCGTGCATTTCATGGCCGAGTCGGCCAAGATCCTGAATCCCTCGAAGAAGGTGCTCATTCCGGATCTCTTGGCCGGCTGTTCGCTGGCCGACAGTTGCCCCGCCGATAAGCTCGCCGCTTACCAGCGCGAGCTGCGCCAGGCCGGCCACGATTTCGAAACCGTTGCCTACATCAACACGACTGCGGCCGTCAAGAGTTTGTGCGACTGGATCGTCACCAGCGGAAATGCCCGCGAGATCATCGACCGTGTGCCGCAGGATAAAGAGATTCTATTCGTTCCCGACCAGCACCTGGGGCGGTATCTTTCGGAAGTCACCGGCAGAAAAATGATTCTCTGGCCGGGCGCCTGCATGGTTCACGAGATTTTCAGCGTGCAGGACCTGCTGCGAGCCAAGCGCAATAATCCCGGGAGCGTCGTCCTGGCGCACCCCGAATGTCCCAAGACCATTCTCGATGTGAGCGACGTCGTCGGCGGCACCGAGCGGATGCGAAAATACGTGGCGTCAATTGCCGCGCCGACGACATTTCTCGTCGCCACCGAAGCCAACATGATTCACCCTCTCGAGAAAACTGCGCCGCAGCATACGTACATTCCGGTGCCGGGCATCATGGCCTCGGATGGCACGACCTGCGCCTGCAACCGCTGCCCGCACATGTCGCGCAACACGCTGGCAGCCGTGCGCAACTGCCTCAAAACCGGCCAACCCGAAATCGGCTGGCAGCCCTACTTCGACAAGGCCCAGGCCGTGCTGAAGAAAAGCCTGCTTGAGTAACCTGCGGGACCGTCGTCAGGAATTTGGCCGCGGCGGATTGGACTCGACGGGGCCGGTCTCGGCGGGAATGGGCTCGATTGATTTGGATTCGACGGAGTTGGGCTCCGCCGGGCTGGCCACGGGGACGAGCTCAGGCATTCCCTGGCCCTGGCAGAAATAATCCCAGCCGCCGCCGATCGCTTTGTAGACCTGGACCAGGTAGAGGGCGATGTTGCCGCGAGCGGTTCCCAGCAGATCCTGCTGCGTCACGAGCTGCGATTGATTCGTATAGACGCGGTTGAAGTCGACGATGCCCCCCTCGAATTGCACCTGCGCAATTTCCACGGCCCGCCGCGATTCGGCGACGCTCTGTTCGAGATACAGCGTCTGCTGCTGAGCCTGGATAAATTGCACCAGCGCATCCTCGACCTCTCTGCCGGCCTTGAGCACGGTTTGCTGGTAAGTCAGCTCTGTCGCGTGAAAGAGGGCCTCCTGGGCCAGCACGTTGTTGCAGATGCGGCCGTAATTCAGGATGTTCCACTGCAACGTCGGCAGGACGAACGCGGTGAAACTCGAGCCTTTGAATAAATCGTCGAAGTCCTTGGCCGCATACCCGATGAACCCGTTGACCCCCAGCCGCGGATAGAAATCGGCCTCGGCAATTCCGATTTGCGCGCTTTGTGCGGCCACGAGCCGTTCGGCCTGACGCACGTCGGGACGGCGGCGCAACAGGTCGGCGGGAAGGCCGACGGCGACCGTCGAAGGCGCCGTGGGAATCGGCGCGGGCTCGAGCTGGGTCGCCAGGTCGGACACGGGCGACCCGAGCAGAATGCAAATCTGATTGGCCGCCAGCCGGCGCGCCGCTTCGAGCGGCGGGATCGTGGCCTGCGTCTGGGCGAGGCTGGCTTTGGCCTGCCGCAGGTCAAGTTCGGTCGTCGTGCCGGCATCGAATCGGGCCTGGGCCAGGTCGGCGGATTTCTGTTGGATAACAACATTGTCGCGGGCAAACGCGAGCCGCTGTTCGGCGGTCCGCAATTGGACATAGTTCGTCGCGACTTCGGCCAGCAGCATCACGAGGGAGTTTCCATAGTCTTCGGTCGTGGCGTCGAGGTTCGCGTCCGCTGCTTCGATCGAGCGCCGATAATGTCCCCAGAAATCGAGCTCCCACGAGGCATTGAAACCGTCTGCGAAGACGTTGAGCGTGGAGGGCAGCGGCAATGCCAGGTTCCGGCTGAGCTGCCCGTGGGCATAGGCACCAATCGCCTTCTGCGACTGCGGGAAGAGGTTGCCGAGGGCAATGCCGCGCCGCGCCCGTGCCTCGACGATTCGCGCGGCTGCGGCGTGCAGATCAAGATTCTGCCGGTACGCGGTGTCGATCAGCCGATTCAGCGTCGGATCGTTGAAGACGGTCCACCACGCTTGATCCTGGGCCGACGTGCTGACCACTTTCGCGTCGGCATGGTCGACCCATTCCGTGGCGACCGACGCGCCCGGTTCGGCATAATTCGGTCCGACTTTGAAGCCGTTGTGAGCCCACTGGCTCAGGCTCGAACAGCCTTGGGTGGCCAGCATCGCGATCAGCAGGGCGGCGCCCGAGGCGCGCTGCGGCAACGGATGCCGCAGACGTTCGAAAAAGGGGCGGGACGCCGAATGTTTCGGCCGGTCGGGCAACATGGTTGGACACCGTAGGCCGATCTTCCCGGTTGGATGAAGACCGGCGGATGAAGACCTGGCAGCCGTGAAGAATCGACGCAGTTGGAGAGCAGGGGGGTTGTTCACGCCGACACGTGATCCCGGCTATCTTTCAGAATCGGATGATCGATGGCTCCGGGTTTAGCGGATTTGCCGAATGCGCGGAGTTTTCGGCGAGAAGCGGAGGAGCCCGTAGGGTGGGCTTTAGCCCACGCGTAACAATTCGCGTGGGCTGAAGCCCACCCTACCTATTCCGCCTTCTGGCGAAACAGGCGAGTCGAGGCCGTGAGCGTCACGATGGCGATGAGGACGAGCGGCCAGAGGTTATTCACCACGTCGCCCGGCGGCAGCGATTTGAGGAACACGCCCTTGACGATCACGATGAAAAACCGATACGGGTTCGCCAGCGTCAGAAGCTGCATCCAGTCGGGCATGTTTTCGATCGGACTGGCAAAGCCCGAGAGCAGTGTCATCGGCACCATGCACGAAAACGCTCCCAGGATGGCCTGTTGCTGTGTCTTGGCCAGCGACGAGACGAACAGTCCGACTCCGATGATGGCCAGCAGAAACGCCGCCATCCCCAGATACAACAGAATCAGCGATCCCGAGAGCGGCACGTGAAAAATGGCCACAGCGGCGACGACCATCACGCTGCCTTCCACGATACCGATGCAGAACGCGGGGACCAGCTTTCCGATCACGATCTCGCCGGGGCTCAAGGGCGAAACGAGAAGCTGCTCGAACGTCCCCAGCTCGCGCTCGCGGGCCACCGAAAGCGAGGTGACCATCAGGCCTCCCAGGGCAGTCAACACGACGACCAGACTGGGGACCGTGCTCCAGGCCGCGTCCATGTTCGGATTGAACCAGATCCGCGCCACGACCGTGCTGGCCGGCGGCGGCGACCGGAGCGCCGGCGCCAGTTCGGCGTTATATCCAATGATAATCTGCTCGGCGTAGCTGGCCATGATCTGCGCTGCGTTCGACCGCCGGCCGTCGAGAATAAGCTGGACGCTCGCGGGCCGTCCCGCAGCGATCAGCCGCGAAAAGTCCGGGCCGATCTGCACCACCAACAGCGCGCTGCGCGAGTCGATCGCGGGGGCAATCTCGTGTTCGCCGCGCAGGTGCCGCACTTCGCGAATATTCGGCGAGCCTTCGAACCGGGCCACCAGGTCGCGCGCGTTGACCCCCAGGTCCTGGTTGAACACGCCGATCCGCACGTTTTTCACCTCCTGCGTGGCGGCGTTGGCGAAGATCAACAGTTGGATCACGGGGGGCGCAAGGAGCAGAAAGCGGCTCTTGGGATCGCGCCACACCGCCAGAAATTCCTTGATGACCAGATAACCGACGCGTCGCCACATGGCGCTACTCCAGCCGGACGCGGGTCACCCGCGCCAGGGCGATAAGCAGGACTGCGGCCATCGTAAAGAGCACCAGCCCGCCCGGCACGAGCACGCTCGCCACGTCGCCGGCGAGGAACAGTGTTTGCAGGCTGAACACATAGTATTGCGGAGGCAGGAAGTCGGCGAGCAGCCGGATGGGGGCCGGCATGCTGTCGACTTCGAAGATGTAGCCCGACAGCAGAAACGCCGGAAGGAATCCTGTGATCAGCGCGCCCTGGCTGGCCGCGAACTGGTTCTTCGCCAGCGTCGAGATCAACAGCCCCAGGGCCAGCGTGACGCACAGGTACGCAGACGAAATCAAGAACAGCGCCGCTAACGACCCTCGATACGGCACGCCAAACCCGAACACCGTCGCGGCCACCGAGAGCGACAGAGCCACCAGGCCCAACAGGTAATACGGCACGAGTTTGCCCACCAGCAGGTCGAGCGGCGTGATCGGGCTCGTCAGCAGGGCTTCCATCGTGCCGCGCTCCCATTCGCGGGCCACGACCAGCGACGGCAGCAGCGTTCCGACCAGCGTCAGGATGATCGCGACGGCGCCCGGCAACAGGGCGTAGTGGCTGTTGAGCTCCGGATTGAACCAGACCCTCGGTTCGGGCGTGATCAGCGGCGCCGCGCGCGGCCGGTTCACGAGGCCCGTCAGAGAGACCGACTCTTGCTCCAGCCAGTTCGTCCACAGCAATTGCACGTAACTGGCCACGAGCCCGGCCGTATTCGGGTCGCTGCCGTCGACGAGCACCTGGATCGGCGCCGTCTCGCCGCGGCCGAGCCGCTCGCTGAAGTCGGCTGCCAGCACGACGATGCCTTTGACCTGCCCGGAAATGAGGTCCTCTTCGACTGCGCGGCGGTGGCGTGCGAGCCGGGCCGCGAAATATCGTGAATTGCGGAACGAAGCGGTGAAGCTGTCGGCTTCGGCCGAGGGCTGCTCGACCACGAGAGCGACGGGAACGCTCCGCAAATCGAGCGAGACGCCGAATCCGTAGACGAGCAACAGCAAGATGGGCAGTACCCCGGCGATCAAGAGACTGCTCGGATCGCGAATGATTTGCAGTGATTCCTTGCGAATGAGGGCGGCCATGCGGCGCCAGCGAGCGGGCTTGCGGTCTTCGCGGGCCAAGGAGGTTTGCGCGTTCGAATCGCCGGCGTCAGGACCGGCCGCCGGCAATCGTTCTGCCGGAGATCCGGCGGCAGAATCGGTCGCTTGGCCTTCCTGCTTGTCGAAATCTTCGACCAGCGTGATAAATGCGTCCTCGAGTGTCGGTTCGAAATCTTTCTCGTGGCGCACGCGATTTTTGAGCTCATCGGGAGAGCCTTCGGCGATCACGCGGCCGCGATAGACCAGGCCGATCCGATCGCAGTATTCGGCCTCGTCGAGAAAGTGCGTCGTGACCATGACCGTCACGCCGCGTTCGACCATGGCGTTGATATGCGACCAGAACTCGCGGCGCGTCAGCGGATCGACGCCGGAGGTCGGCTCGTCCAGAAACAGCACCGCCGGGTCGTGCATGATCGCGCAGGCCAGCGCCAGCCGCTGCTTGTATCCCAGCGGCAACTCGCTCGAGTTGGAGTCAAGAAACGGTTCGAGCTTGAATGCCGAAATGACGCGCGCCAACGCTTCGCGGCGGCGCTCGCCCGAAAGTCCGTGGATGCCGGCGAAGCAGGCCAGGTTCTGGCGGGCGCTCAGGTCGCCATACAGCGAAAACTTCTGTGCCATGTAACCGATTTGTGCGCGCGCGGCGCCGGCCGCCACGTACAGGTCCAGGCCAGCCACCCGCGCTCGACCGGCCGTCGGTCGCAGCAGGCCGCACATCATCTTGAACGTCGTCGATTTGCCGGCACCGTTGGGGCCCAGGAGTCCGAAGATCTCTCCGCGGCCGATCTTGAACGAAATGTCGTCGGCAGCGGCGAAGTCGCCGAATTTCTTGGTCAACTCTTCCGCCTCGATGACCGCCCCGTCCTGCTCATGTTCCTGCTGATGCGCCGACGACTCTGCCAGCGCCGATTCCCCCTTGGGCGAACCGCCCAGCAGATCGATGAAGGCGTCTTCGAAACGCGGCGGCGCGGCGGCGATTTTCATGTCACCGCCCCCCAGGTCGCTTGCCCCAGGAGCACTCGCGCCTGGCCTCATCACCAGCCGCACACTGCTTCCCTGAATGACGCCGTCGAGCACTTCCGGCCGCTGGATGGCCCGCGCCAGCACTTTTCGTCCCGCCTCACCTGCCCCCGAGACAAGAAAGCTGCGGCCGGCGACGCGATTGGTCAAATCCTTCGGCGGCCCGGCGTACAGCAACTTGCCCTCGGACAACAGCAGCACATCGGCGCAGCGCTCGGCCTCGTCGAGGTACGACGTGCTCCAGACCACGCCAATGCCCTCGTCGACCAGCTCATAGACCATTTTCCACAACTCGCGGCGCGAAATCGGGTCGACGCCGACCGAGGGCTCATCCAGCAGCAAGAGTTTCGGTTTGCGGATCAGCGCGCAGGCCAGTCCCAGCTTCTGTTTCATTCCGCCCGACAGATTGCCCGCCAGCCGGCGGGTAAACCGAGCCAGATCGGTGAAATTCAGGAGCTTCTCGAACGCCCGGTCACGCTCGCTCCCCACGACGTTGCACAGATCGGCGTAGAGTTTCAGGTTCTGTTCGACCGACAGGTCTTCATACAGCCCGAAACGCTGCGGCATGTAGCTGACGTCCTGCCGGATGCGGGCCAGCTCGGTGGTCGGATCGGCGTCGCAAACGATCAGCCGCCCGTCGCTGGGCAAGAGCAAGCCCGCGAACAGTCGCAGCAATGTCGTCTTGCCGGCGGCATCGGGCCCCACCAGCCCCGTCACTCGTCCGCCGTAAATTCGAGCATCCAGACTGTCGATCGCGGGCGGTTTGTCGGGGGCGAACCGCTTCGTCAGTTCTGCGGCAACAATCAAGGGGCCGTCAGTCATGCGCGGGACTCAGTCCTGTCGGAAGCGCCTCGCGCACGCGCTCTCCGAATGTCTTTTTGCGCGGCTCCGGCAGCTTCACGCGGACTGTGACGGGCATCCCCTGCCGCAGACCGCGATCGGGATTATCGACGACGACGCGCAGGCGGTAGACAAGATCTGTGCGCAGCTCGCGCGTCTCGACCGATTTGGGAGTGAACTCGGCTGTCGGCGAGATGAAGCCGATTTTGCCGGAGTAGGGCCGCTCGGGCGACGAGTCGGTCGTCACGTCCATCGTCATGCCTGGATAAATCACTCCCAGATCGCGTTCATTGACATACGTTCTCACCCACACGGGGGACGACAGGGTCAATGTGAAGACGGTCTCTCCGGCTTGAACGATCGCCCCGCGCTCGCGGGCCCGCGTCAGGATTTCGCCGTCGTTGGGCGCGACCAGATCGGCGTCGGCCAACCGGCGTTCGCTTTGTGCGATCGTCGCGTCGTGCTCGGCCAAGAGGGCGCGGGCCACGTCGATGTCTTCCTGCCGCGGGCCGATGACCACCAGCCTTTCCGCTTCGTGCGCCGCTTTGTGCTGTGCTTCGGCCGATTCGAGGGTCGATTGATAGCGGTCGAATTCCTGGCGCGAGACGCCGCCTTTGTTCACCAGGTTCTGGGCGCGCTGGAAGTCCTCTTTCGCCTTCTCCAGGGCGGCGAGTTTATCGGCGGTCTGTTCCCGAGCCTGGACGATTTCTTCGGGGCGCGAGCCGTGTTCGAGCTTCGCCAGCGCGGCGGCCAGGTTGTCGCGCCGCGACCGCAAGACGCGCAAATCGTCGTTGAAATAGCGCTTGTCGAGCGTGGCGATCACGTCCCCCGCCTTGACCGAGTCTCCTTCATCGACGGCAAGCGTTTCGATTCGCCCGTCGACCTTGAATGCCAGATTGACCTGCCGCACGTCGATGTTGCCCATCAGTTCGATGTGCGTCTGAAACGGATCGACGCGGCTGACGCGCAGCCATCCGTACCAACCCAATCCGCCCAGGACCGTGAGCACGACGATGACGAAAATCCACCGGCGCCGCGGCGCGGGGACCCGATGGCGATCCACACGGGCGCCGGGCTTGGGATTCGATTCCGTCTTCGCCTCAGCCATGAATGCTGCTCCGTGCCCGGATGTGAAATCACCAGATCGTCGGCAGGATTGCGATTTCCTGCAACGTCTGATCTTTGGTGACGAGTTGGGCGGACTGAACCAAGGCGGTCGCGGCGATCAGACGATCTCCTGGATCGCCGGGAAACGCGGGCCCGAGTTGTGCGGCTCGAACTGCTACGGCAGGCGTCAGCGGAAAAAGAGTCAGTTTCGATTGAGTCAGAGATTCTTCAATCCAATCCAGCGGATTGCGATCGAGTTTAATGCGCCCCTTTTCGACGAGCACGGCGATTTCCCAGCAACTGATCGCAGCCACACCGACCCCGCGCGACGACCGAATTGCCCGAGTCGCCGGCTTGCTCAATCGTCCGGGATCATCGGCAAACCAGATCCACGCGTGCGTATCGAGTATGATCATGCGTATCGAGTAGGATCAAAGGTCGGCTTCCCATTTCTCGCCGAGGGGGCCGACGATGTCCCCGTGGTATTGCACGCTTCCGCGGAGCGAAGGAGCCGGAGTCTGGACGACAGGGACCAGCTTTGCGACGGGCCTGCCTCTTTTCGTAATGACAAGAGTCTCGCCGCTCAGGGCGACGTGGTCCAAGAGGCCCAGACACCGCGCCTTGAATTCTCCGGCGGGGACTGTGTTACGTGCATGGTCGTTACGTGCGTGATTACGTGCAGGCTTCATGGTCATATGATTGTGACCATAATTTGTCCGCGCGTCAAGTCGAGCGCCGCAGTGCGGGCGTGGTCGGGCGCACGACGCACTTTCCCGACGTACGTCGGGACCGGACGAGCCGGCAGGGGTCTGATGTGCTCTGTCGTCAGTTCTAGCAACGGAATCTCGATTCCCGACGTACGTCGGGACCCCGCTAGGGGCCAGGGGTCGGCGGAAAGCGAGTCGTGCGCCCAATTTTGAGTAGAACTTTTAACCGGGGTTCATTGTCCGAGCCCGCCGCAGTAGACTGATGGTTCCAAGTGGCAACCGAAACCCCCAGGATCATCTGGCTCTGTGATGCCCCAGAGAGTCGAACAATTCGTCAAGCAGTTGGAAGAGAACGGCATTCTCGCCAGCGAGACGCTCAAGGATTTTGTTCCTCCCGCGGCCGCTCCGAAAGATGCCGAAGAGCTGGCCAAAGAGCTTATCCGCAAAAAGAAGCTGACGAAGTTTCAGGCCGAAGAAGTCTACAGGGGCAAAGGCAAATCGCTCGTCCTGGGCAATTATCTGCTCATGGACAGGATCGGACAGGGGGGCATGGGGGCCGTGTTCAAGGCCCAGCATCGCAAGATGAAACGCCTCGTGGCGATCAAGATGCTGCCCCCCGCGATGATGAAAGATGCTGCGGCTGCCGCGCGCTTTCAGCGCGAAGTCGAGGCGGCCGCCAAACTGCGGCATACCAACATCGTCGCCGCCGATGACGCCGACGAAGCCAATGGCCAGCACTTTCTGGTCATGGAATGCGTGGAAGGAATCGATCTGGCGGCCCTGGTCCAGAAAAACGGGCCGGTCAGCGTCGCACACGCCGTCAATTACATTCTGCAAGCCGCCTGCGGCCTGGAATTCGCCCACGCGAAAGGGGTGGTGCATCGCGACATCAAGCCAGCCAATCTGCTGTTGGGAAAGGACGGCGTGCTGAAGATCCTGGACATGGGGCTGGCCCGGATTGAAGGTGACGCCGCCGGTCAGGCCGAGTTGACAGGAACCGGGGCCATCATGGGAACCATCGACTATATGGCCCCCGAACAGGCGAAAAGCACGAAGCACGCCGACGCCCGTGCCGACATCTACAGCCTGGGTTGCTCCTTATATTACCTGCTGACCGGCAAGGCGACATACGAGGGGGACACGCTGATGGCCAAACTGCTGGCTCATCAAAGCCAGCCGATCCCGTCGCTTCGAGCCGCGCGTCCTGATGTGTCGGAACAGCTCGACGCGGTGTTCCAGAGGATGGTGGCCAAGCAAGTCGACGAGCGCTACCAGACAGCCAGCGAAGTGATCGCGGATCTGGAGCGGTTGCTGAAGGACCAGCCGACAGCCAGCCCGCAGCAACCGGCGGTGGGCTCGTCCAGCCGTTCGGGCCTGACGAGTTTTTTGAAAAAGGATTTGTCCACGCGGCCCGTCTCGGCCACGCATCCGGTCACGCACCCGGCCGCGGTCTCCGCTAACGCCGATCGGCCCCCCAACAATAAGAAGCGCATCCAGGTGGCTGGGGGCGTTCTTGCCGCACTGGCCTTGATGGCAGTTCTCGTGATCGCCTTCAGCGGTAAGAAGCGGCAAACGTCCGAATTGGTGCAGACCGAGACCAACGTCGACGGGCCGAATTCGACCAAGCCGGCTTCGGTTCCGGTTCATTTTGTCCCATTGTTCAACGGCCAGGACCTGTCGGGCTGGGAAGTGACGCGCGACGATCATCGCTCGTGGCGGGTCGAAAATGGCGAGATCGCCGTAAGTTGCGCCGATGTGCAATCGGCCAGCGTGCTGTACACCGAAAATCGCTATGCGAACTACCGCTTGCGGCTGGAATACAAGGTCGACCCGGGGGCCAGGTGCAAGTTCGTGCCGCGGTTTTCACAGGCCGAGGCCGATGATGGAAATCAGGCCGGCATGACGCTGCTCGACGACGAGTTTTTTGCTTCGGAGCGAGGAGCGCCGTTACGCGGGCCTCGCCGCACGGGATACTTCTGTGTGACACGCGGAACCAAGAATAATGTTCGCGCAGATGAAGTCGGGGACGTAAATCCGGCTGGATCGTGGAATGTCGTGGAGGTCGAAGTGGCTGCCCAGTGGTTCTCATGCACATTGAACGGAAAAACCATACTGCGAGCGCATCTGGATGAGTTGGCGGCCCGAGAGAATGCCCAGCCGGGACTGCGGCAGACCCGCGCTCCGATTGGTCTGGAAGGGTGGACCGGGACGGTGCGGTTCCGGAACATTGCGATCGCCGAATTGCCCGCCACGCCGCCGCAACAGCTCGGGGATGTTGCCGGAAGTTTTACGTCTTTGTTCAACGGCAGCGACCTGACGGGCTGGAAAGCCGTGGATATAGGCAAGCAGGGGCTCAACACTCGTTGGCGAGTCTCCAGCGGTGCGATCTCATGCGGCGCACCTGCTGCCGAGAATCATCCGCCGTTGTTCCTGGTGAGCGAGCGGGAATTCGGCAACTACATGTTGAGGTTTGAGTTTCGCAAAACGCGGACGCCGGCCACAGCAAAATTCGTATATCGCGCCGTGGGCGCCCGCAGCGCCATCGTGCTGCTGGACGATGCCCAGCCGGAGGGAACGGCGTGCGGTACCATCACCTACGCCTCGGGAAAAATCCAATATCCGCTTGACTTCGTACCTCTCAAGGGGCTGGATGAGTGGAACCAGGTCGAAGTCGAAGTTGGCAACGGGATGCTGCGATTGGTCGTCAACGGCGTCGAAGTCCAGAGAGCGTCGACCCACACCGGTGAAAAATCCGAAGCCGAGGAAGCGAGCAGACCGAAACCGGCCCGGGTGGGGTTCGTCGTTATGAACGGCAGAATGGAGTTCCGGACAATTGAAGTTTTGGGGCCCGGCGCGGACCCGGTCGGAACATGGAAGTGCGAGTATGAGATCGGCGGCCAGAAGCGTACGTCCATCCTGACGATCAAGAAGGATGGTGACAAACTCACGGGCACAATGAGCTGGCCGGATCAGAACGAGACGAATCTGAAGGACCTGAAGCTGGCGGTCGGCATTCTGACCTTTTCCGCCGTACGAAAGATTGCGGATAACGAGACCACTGTGGAATACCAATTGACCGTCGACGGGGACAAGCTTAAGGGAAAAGCGTCGACGGAGATCGATGGCCAGAACCAGAAATTTGATATCAACGGGCAGCGGGAGAAGAAGGACAAATAATGGCTGGACGGTGAGCGGCTCGTAATGTCCATTTCGCCACCGCTGTGCCAGGTCACCGCCCGGCATGCGGGACCTGCTACGGCTCAATCTTCAATCGCCAGCTTGATCTCGTCGCTGTTGCCTCTCAATTCGGGTGCGTACATCGCGTAGCCGCGTGTCGGCAGCGCGCTGAACTTGCCGGGGATCTCGGCGCGCAGGCGGTAGGCAAGGCTGTGCTTGCCGCGGGCCAGCGCGCGGATGAAGAAGCACACTTTTTCGTCGCGCAGCTCCATATACGCCCCCAAGCCGTTGCCGGCGTAGCCTGAGCGAACTTCGACCGGCTCGAAGCCGGCGGCCTTCATGTCTTCGAAGATCAGGTACTCGTAGTCATTCTTGCTGTCGATTTCGAGCTCGATCTCGACCAGGTCTCCCGATTTGAGCGTCGCCAGGTTCTCGAGTTCGTGACGCGCGTATTTTTCGACCTTCTGGTCAAGCGCCTGTCCTTTGGCTCCGGCGACTTTGATCTCTTTGTCGACCTTTTCGAGCTTGTAGTACTTGCGATCGACCTTCACTTCCAGCCCCGTCTTCGTGATGAAGTCTTCCAGCGTGAAGTTCGTGAGATACGCGTTGAAGTACACCGGCCCCGTGCCGCGGCGGCGCAGCTCGATTGTGTGCTTGCCGGTTTCGACGGCGGCCCCTGTGAGGACGAACTTGTTATCGAACGAGAACAGGTTCGAGGAGTCGATTTTGACTTCCTTGGCCTTCTGGCCGTCGAACCAG
>Ga0207639_10002183_pt1 | contig 13172 bp, 13 predicted proteins | sample KBSCornC32_FD_184299 | JGI IMG/M metagenome (GOLD analysis project Ga0207639, IMG submission 184299) | Corn rhizosphere microbial communities from Kellogg Biological Station, Michigan, USA - KBS Corn C3-2 (SPAdes) (version 2) | ecosystem: Host-associated > Plants > Roots > Rhizosphere > Soil ...
ATTGGCAGAGCACTTACGCTTCGCGGGCTTGAAAGACACCTTTGTGCTCGAAACCGGGGGCACGCTCGTCATCGATTCGATGGGAGCACGGCGCGGCGAGAAAATCACCGTAGGCCGCGTCTGCATAGATTCGGGATCGCTCGATGATGTGGTGGAAGATATCATTATTCGCGACCGCCGCCATTTGTCAGAGGATGGATTCGTGCTGCCCATAATTGCCATTAACAAACACAGCGGCAAGAGCGAGGGCCTCCCGGAAATTGTCAGCCGCGGGTTCGTGGGCGGTGATAACGCCGAACTTCTCCAGGAGGCGCGGAGCGTGGTGCGCCGGACACTCGATTCGTCGAGTCCAGAGGAACGGGGAGACTGGGGCGTGATGCAGGAGAAGATCCGCACCGACCTAAAGAGATTCCTCAGTAAGCAGACACAGCGGCGTCCCTTGATCATGCCTGTGATTCTTGAAGTCTAGAGTTATAGAATAATCTCGTACATCCCAATGGAGGGGTATATATGAAAAAATTTGTACTCGCGACGTTCCTGGTGGCCTCGGTCGGCTCGGTTGCCGCGCTTGCCGATCAGCTCACTGGTTACGTCTCTGAATCCGGCTGCGGAGCCAAACACAGCACCATCAGCGCCGCCAATACGAAGTGCGTGGAAGCCTGCATCAAAAAGGGTTCCGATCCCGTGCTGGTGAGTGAAGGCAAGGTCATGAAGTTTGACGCCGATTCTAAAGAGAAGGCGAAGGCTTTTGCCGGTCAGAACGTGAAGATCGACGGGAGCATGGATGGGGACGTCATAAAGATCAGCTCCATCGACAAGGCAGAATAGTTCAGGGCGGTTTCTAATGCTCGAATTCGAGGTCCAGCTTCCCGGCTGGGCCTCGATAGAGTACTGCCAGATTCTTGAGCTTGTGTTTACCATCGAGCGGGAAGTAAAGGAAACCTTCTACCGGCTCATTGGATTCTTTCTGCGGTAATTGTTTGGCCTTGAGGACTTCGAGCAATGTGTCGTTCCCCTGGCTTTTAGAATCCATTTTCGAGTTGAGCGTCGTCACTCTGGAATTGCCCGGAGATCCACCCGACCCGCCCATTATTCCCCCAAAGCCAACGGAGGTATCGGTCTTCTTGACCTTCGTATCGGCAGCATTTGTCACCACCAGCGCACCCTGCCCGGCGATTTCTGCCGGAGTAAAGGGTTTCGAGCGCTCCCCGTCATCGTGCGCAAGTAAAATAAAGTCATCCGGTGAGATTTCCACGGCTTTGTCCGTTTTGGGCGTGACTCGAACTTGCAACAGCACGATGCCTTTGCCGGGATCCGCTCCCAACTTCCCGGTCACTTCTTCCTGGGTCAGCGAAATCGTCGCGACCAGGTCAATCTGTTCGTTGCCAGCACTGGTCTGCGGGGATATGACCTTTTTTCCGGCAGAGAGAGGCAACGCAATCAGCACTATCATCCCGAGGGTGGATAACGTTTGCATAAGGGTTGCTGTCTTGAACTTAGCACCGGCGGCTCCGGAAACATAGTGGCAAACGCCAGAGAAGTTTTTGCGGACTATCCGCAGATTGAGGTCGATTCCGCGTCGTCGGCATGGACCCGGCTCCGTTTTCAGCCTACCAGCGAATCGCGGGAGCGGGTGACGGGCTATGTGCGCACGGAACTCGCTGACTTGCCAGCCGATCTTTGCGAGCATCTTGCGATGGCGGTCGACGAGCTACTAGGTAACGCCATGGAGCACGGATCCAGTTTCAATCCCGAAGGGAAAATTGAATTCAGTCTGGTACGAACTCCGCGCGTGCTTTTGTTCAAGATCGGCGATGCCGGGCCAGGCTTCTCGCTGAACGCCATCGCGCACGCCGCGGTGAGCAATCCGCCGGAGGAGCCGCTTCGCCATACTCAGTTCCGCAATGAGCTGGGAATGCGCCCCGGGGGGTTCGGGATTCTGCTGGTCAAACAAATCGCCGACGAGCTGATCTACAATGAGCGGGGCAATGAAGTCGTTCTAGTGAAATTCCTGGATCCGTTGGCCGTGGGCTGCAACGCCACGGGCCCCAAGTAGCGAATAATTCATAACTCTTCCTGCAACTACCGATCCTGCACTGTCATCTTCGGTTAAGTAAGGAGTTTTTAACCATGAGCGCAACCACGCAGGCCACCCTGGATGTGGCAAATCTTGACAAGCAACTAAATGACCAAATCGCAAAGGGCGATATTCTTGGGGCTTTCGATCGTTTCTACGCTGACAATGTGTCGATGCAGGAGAATTCGGACGAGCCATTCGTCGGCAAGGCTGCTAATCGCAAGCGCGAAGAGGAATTCGTGGCATCCATACAAGAGATTCACAGTGTGAAGCTCTTATCCTCTGCCGTCAATGGCGATACGTCATTCAGCGAGTGGGAATTTGACGCGACGTATAAAGGCGGTGCACGCGTTAAATTGAGCGAAGTCGCGGTGCGCCGCTGGAAGAACGGCCAGATTGCCCAAGAGCGCTTTTACTACAACAAGGGCTGAGGATCATTCATAGCGAAGCGCCTGTTTCGGATCGATCGTGCTGGCGCGAACGGCTGGGATTAAGCCGGCCAGAGCCGCTAGTACTGCGATAATGGCGACGGAAGCGCCGAAGATGCCGGCGCTTCCTGGGGCTACTTCATAGAGCTGGGAAGTCATCAGGCGCGTCAGAGCATAGGCTACCGGCACGCCAACGAGCACACCCACCGCTACAAGCCGCACCACTTCTTGCATTACAAGTGCGAGCACCTGCCCGGGTGATGCACCAAGCGCCAAACGTATCCCCAATTCGACTGTCCGCTTGGCTACCGAATATGCCACCACTCCGTAAAGACCCACGCCAGCAAGTAACATGGCGAGAATCCCAAACGCGACGGCGAGAATCGCGCTCAGGCGGTCCGCATAGATCGTCTCATCGACTCGCGCGGCCATGCTACGGACGTCGAACACCGGCAGATTCGAGTCGAGATTGTGAACAGTAGTTCGTGCAGCACGTTCGAGTGTTGCGAGATCCACCTGGCTTCGGATGAAGAAACAAGCCGAAGGAATCTGCGCGGCGGGTTGATAATTCTGTTCGAGCGGCAGATAATACATGGGCTTCACCGTTTCGCGCAGGCTTAGATTGTCGGCGTCTTTCACGACACCAACGATTTCGAGATTTAGGGGGTCGCTGCCGGCGCCGACCTTCATGCGTTTGCCGAGGGCATTGCGGCCTGCTAGAAAATGCTTTACGAAGGCCTGATTTACCACAACTACTTTTTGCGCCCCTTCCCGATCCGCCGCAGTGAACTCGCGCCCCGCGAGGAGCGGCGTACCGAGCGTCCGGAAGTACCCTGCGCTAATCGCGTTGGTGTCGGAATTCGCATCGTCGTCCTCGTGTGAGATGTAGCCTTCCACCGTCACGTTAGTTGACGATTCGCTATGGGAGAGCGGGCTGAAATTTGCGAGCGAGGTTGACTCTAGCCCTGGCAGATCACTAAGCCGGCGCTCCAGGTCGCGATAGAGAGCGCGCCCCCGCTCGAACGAATAGCCGTTGAGGCGGGGATCGATGGAAAAAGTCAATAGCCGCTCCGGACGGAAGCCGGGATCGTGCGCAAGCAGGTTCAGAAGTGTTTTCGCGAAGAGCCCGGCGCCAATTAACAGCGCGAGCGAAACAGCGAGTTGCGTGGAGACCAGTAACTGACGCCAGCGCGCCTGCGAGCCACTCGCCGAACTGGTCGCACTCTGATCCTTCAGCGCGGCCATAGGATCGACGCGAGCCGCGTGCAGCGACGGCAGAACACCGAACAGCAATGTGGTGGCCGCAACCAGCAGCAGGCTGAATCCAAGCACCGAGCCGTCCGGGCGCACCGCCAACCAGTGGCCGGCCACATCTTCGGGCAGTACCGCGATCAGCCCGCGCACCAAAGCAAAAGACAGCGCCGTTCCAGCAATGCCGCCGGCACATGCAAGCACCAGGCTCTCGGCCAGATTCTGCCGTACCACCTGCCAACGGCTCGCGCCAACCGCAACGCGGACCGCCAGTTCCCTGCCCCGCAGCATGGCTCGTCCCACCAGCAGATTCGCCACGTTCGCGCAGGCGATTGCGAGCAGCAGGGTGACCATGGCGAGCAGCACGGTCAGCGGCTTGCGCCACTCCTTTTCCATGGAATTGATGCCTTTAGACGCCGGATGAAAGCCAAGCGGTTTGGCCTGCAGACGCTCTCTCGCGCGCGCACTCTTCACACCGATTTCGGCAATATGGCGGCGCAGCGTGGCTGTCCAAACCGGCTGCAGAGAGGCCAGACCGCGCGCACGCGAAACCCCGGGTTCGAAGCGTCCGAAGATATTCAGCCAATGGACACCGGCCTTGCCGAAGCCATCCCAGCCGGGTGAAATTTCGCGCTTCATTGCGATCGGCACGTAAAGCGCTGCGCTTTCACCTGCCAGGAAGCCGTTGAACGATCGCGGAGCGACGCCGATGATCACGAACGGATGCCCATTGATTGTAATTTTTCGATTGAGAACATCAGCGCTGCCGCCAAAGTGTTCGATCCAGTAAGAAGAGCTGAGAACGGTCACCGCAGCGCGGCCCGGCACGCGATCTTCGTCGGGAGAAAAGAAGCGGCCTAATGCGGCCCCCACACCCAGTACGGCGAAAAAGTTGCCCGACACCACCGCGGCCTGGACCCGATCACTGCCATTCGGACGCGAAATCTCTACTGTGGCGCTCGAGCGCGCGGCCAGTGTGATTGCGTGGCTCGCACCGTCCCGCAAGCTGCGATACATCGGCTCGGAGAACACGGTCTCTCCGTTATCTGACGATCGCCAGCCGGGCAATCCTGGATCGGGTGAATGAAGGAGTGCCAATTGTTCTGGCTCGCGCACTGGCAAAGTACGAAGCAGCACCTGGTAGTAAAGAGAAAAAATAGCGGTGGTCGCGGCAATACCCAGCGAGAGCGTAGTAATCGCGGCCAGTGAAAAGATCGGTGACTTACGTAATGCGCGTATCGCCAGTCGAAGATCGTGCCCCATATGTAGCCCCTTTGACGTAGTATGCCGGAAAACGTTTATTCGAACCTTTCAGAGACAACGGACGGGCCAGTTGTACACGGTATACGTGCGCACGTATAATGGGAATATGAATGTGACATTGTCTATAGCGGACGAGACAATACGGGCGGCCCGGAAACGGGCTGAAGCGATGGGAACCAGCGTAAACCAGCTTGTGCGCGATTATCTGGAGCAGTTCGCCGGAAAGAGCGATCCCCAAGCCGATGCAGCAGAATTCGAACGGCTCTCGCGCCTGTCCCAGGGCAATTCACGCGGATGGAAATTCAATCGTGAAGAATTACACGACAGGCGATGAGCGGCCTCTGCTTTTTTGATACAAACGTGTTGGTATACGCGGACGACATTTCGTCGCCGAAAAAGAAGGAGCGGGCGATCACTCTTTTCGCGGAACATCTTCGCCAGCAGACAGCCGTCGTGTCGCTACAGGTTCTCCAGGAATACTTTGCGGCCGCAACACGCAAACTGCAATTGGCTCCGGACGCGGCGCAGCGGAAGGTCGAGATCATCGCCCGGGCCAAGGTTGTTCGGTTCGACCCAAGCGACGTGATTGCGGCAATCGAACTACATCGGCTCACACGGATCTCATTTTGGGATGCTTTGATTGTTCACGCTGCGCGATTGGCCAACGCTGGCATCTTGTATAGCGAAGACCTTCAGACCGATGCGAGCTTGGCTGGAGTGCGTGTCGTCAATCCGTTCACGAAATAAACGCCGTTCAAACCCGATCCTGAGGAGACGGCGTAACGATACGGCTGCCTGTCGGACAGGATTATACTCCTATGTAATCGCTCCAATAATGTTCCGAACTCTTATTCTTGCGATCTCCACCGCGCTGCTCGCCGATCCCCACACCGGCCCAGACCGGCAAACGCGAGTATGAGGCGCGCGACGTCGGCTGCCATGGCGACGATGGACTGGGCGGTTGTCATGGGCCTGCCATTGGGGTGTCGCACGACCGCGTGCAACTTCGAAAACGGAAGTGATGGATGTGATCCGGGAAGGCATTCCCGATCGCGGTATGCCGGCTTTCCAAGTTTCTGCCGAAGAAGCGAACGCCCTTGCAGATTACTTAATGTCGTTGAAAGCGCGCGCAAAGGCCGCGAGCATGGAGCGGCCCGCTTCTCTGACTGCTACCGTGCGGCTCCGTGACGGCAGAACCATAGATGGCATTTTGAAGAATGAAAGCAATTTGATTTGCAACTCCTGAGCACGGAGGGAAAGCTCTCCTTGCTCACGAAAGACCAGGTCGCTGAGATCGTCCGCTCGGAATCTTCGACACCGCCGGCAGAGAGTCCGATACGTCCCGCCTCGGAACAAGGAGTGTCGTTTGAAGAAATAGCGCATCCATAGCCCGGCACGTGGCCAACCTACGACGGCAATCTGAACGGAAATCGCTTCAGCCCGCTCAGCCAGATCAACACTGGCAATGTGAATCGCCTCGCGCCCAAGTGGATGTTCACTCTCAAAGGCGCGTCACGCTCTCTCCAAGTTACACCCGTTGTAGTGGATGGCGTGATGTACGTGACGTCGGTAAACGAAGCCTATGCATTGGACGCACGCAGCGGCCGCGAAATCTGGCACTTCAGCCGCCCACGCTCGCAAAACATGGCAGGTGACGCAGCCGGCGGCATCAATCGCGGCGTGGCAGTACGTGGTGATCGCGTGCTTATGGTCACCGACAACGCCCATTTGCTCGCACTCCACCGCTTTACCGGACAGCTCCTTTGGGACATCGAGATGGCCGACTCGAGTGAGAACTACGGGTCTACCAGCGCGCCGTTGGTCGTCAACGACCTGGTGATCGCCGGAGTGTCCGGCGGAGACGCACGCGGATTCCTCAGTGCGTACAAAGCTTCAACGGGCGAGCGCGCCTAGCGTTTTTGGACGATCCCAGCACGCGGCGAACCGGGCTCTGAAACCTGGATCGGCCGTGCCCTCGAGCACGGCTGTGGCTCGACGTGGTTCACCGGCACGTACGATTCCGAAGCGCGGCTCTTGTATTGGCCCACTGGAAATCCGTGTCCCGACTACAACGGTGATGAACGCAAAGGCGACAACCTCTACACTCATTCCGTCGTAGCCCTCGATCCGGGTTCCGGCAAGCTGAAGTGGTACTACCAGTTCACGCCGCACGAGGTGCACGATTGGGATGCGGCCGAAACTCCCATGCTGGTGGACGCCGAGTTCGCTGGACAACCGCGTAAACTACTGCTGCAAGGGAATCGCAATGGCTTTTTCTACGTGCTCGACCGGTTGACCGGCAAGCTTCTGCTCGCCGAGCCGTTCGTCAAGAAACTTACCTGGACGAAAAAGATCGGTGCGGACGGACGTCCGCAGCTGCTGCCCGGCAATGAGCCGAGCATCGAAGGCCAGTTGACATGTCCGGCCGTTGCAGGAGTCGCGAATTGGCCGTCGAGCGCGTATGATTCGACCACCGGCCTGTTCTACATGTTCGCCGAAGAGTCGTGCAACATTTACACCAAGAATGACGAGTGGTGGCAGGCTGGCAAATCGTTCTACGGTGGCGGCACGCGACGCGCTTCGCGCGAACAGGAAGGCGGCAAATTTCTGAAAGCGATCGATATTCAAACTGGAAAGACCGCCTGGGAGGTTCCGAATATCGGCGGAGGAATTCTTCACTCTGCGATAGGCAGCTTCGGGGTATAACAGCAGGGAGGAGAGTCTCGATGAAAAATACGAACCGCAGAAAATTTTTGGGGCGCAGTGCCGGCGTCGCCGCGGCCGCGGTGGTAACAGTTCCCGCCGCCAAAGCGCAGGAGAAGCCCACGAAACGGGTGATCTACCGCAACGGCAAGAAACCCGATAAAACGCCAAGATTCAGCAGTACGGTGGCCTACGGCAATCTGATCTTCATTTCAGGCGTCGGTTACCACAAGGAAGGCGACATCAAGGTCCACACCCGGCACGTGCTCGATTCCATCAAGGAGCAACTGGAGAGTGTGGGTTCGTCGATGGAAAAATGCCTCAAGTGCAATGTTTATCTCAACGACTTGAAAGACTATGACGCAATGAACGAAGTCTTTCAGGGTAGCTTTGGACCAGAACCTCCTGTGCGCACCACTATCGCCGCCGCCGGTGGAATTCCCGGAAATTCGCTGGTGGAGATCGACGTAATCGCCTGCTTGTAATCTCGCTCGCTGCAAGCCCCGCTGGCCGAGCCGTGTATATTTCTAACGGAGAGGTGAAGATGGGGGTAAAGCGTAGTTTTGTGGTCGCGGCGTTGCTCGGATTGTTGGTAGGGGCGGCAAGTCTCAGCCCCGCCCAGGAGCCGCCGCGCCGGGCCGGAGGGTTCGTTCCCGGGCAGAAACGGGCGCCGGGAGACCCTGCGCAAATCGCACGCGGCAAAACGCTTTTCGACATCAATTGCCGCGGTTGTCACGGCGCAGATTTGCGTGGAGGCGACATGGGCGGCCCCAATTTGCTGCGATCGCCGGCCGCATTGACCGACCAGAACGGCGAGTTAATCGTTCCCATTATTCACGGCAGCCGCAAGAATATGGGCATGCCGGCCATCGGCTTGAGCGACGACGATGCCAACGCGGTGGCGGCGTATGTTCGCAGCGTTATAGAAACGATCGGACGACAAGGCACTCCGCCCTCGAGCCGCGAACCCCCCAGCATTCTCGTCGGCAACGCCGCCGAAGGCAAGTCGTATTTTGCAGTAAAATGTGCGAGCTGCCATTCCGCCACAGGCGACTTGCAGGGGATCGCATCGAAAATTTCAGATCCAAAAAAGCTGCAGACCACCTGGGTAGCGGGCGGCCGCAACGGGCGCCGGGGGCCGGCTGAAGATGAGCAGAGCGCGGCGACACCGACGGCCACCGTCACACTACCCTCGGGTGAAAACGTGGAAGGCAAGCTGGTCAAGATCGACGATTTTCTGGTGACCGTCGAACAAGCCGACGGGACCCAACGAACTTTCCGAAGAGTTGGCGATACACCCAAGGTTGTCATCCACGATCCAGTGAAAGGACATCGGGACCTGCTGCCCCAATACACCGACAAAGACATCCACGATGTAACCGCCTACCTGGTGACCTTGAAATGAATTTCAAAACGTTAGCATTTATCGGACCGCTCCTGGTATCGCCGGCTTTCCTGCTGGGACAAGGCAAGGGCGTCAGTCCGGCCGATTTACTGAAGCCGCTCCAAGATTCATGGCCCACTTACAACGGCGACTACACGGGCAAACGCTACAGCCTGCTCAAGCAGGTGGATCGTTCGACTGTCAAGAATCTCACCTTGGCCTGGATGACGCGTGTCACTCCAGGGGCGGGCGGACCGGATGAAGGTGGCGGGGGACGGCGCAGCCGCCAGAAGGAGAACCTCATCATCGGTGGTGAAGGCGCGGGCGACCTCGCCATACGCGGCGGCTCGATCAAATGCTCTGTTCTTCAAGTACGCGGCACGTTGTATTTCACGACTCCGGACAACGCCTGGGCGGTAGACGCTCGCGATGGACACGAATTGTGGCACTACTTTTGGAAAACCAAAGGCGGCACGCACATCGGCAATCGCGGTTTGGGGATGTGGAACGACTATCTGTTCATGGAGACTCCGGACGATTACCTGGTGTCGCTCGAAGCTAAAACCGGCAAGGAGCGCTGGCACAAAGTGATCGCTGAGTTGGATCAAGGCTATTTTTCCACGCCGGCACCTATCGTAATCGGCAATCACGTCCTGGTGGGTACCGGGAATGACATCGATTCCCCGGGCTTCCTGCAATCCTTCGATCCGGAAACCGGCGATCTGCAATGGAAACACTACACGGTGCCCATGCAGAAGGGCGATCCCGGCCTGGACACCTGGGCCAGCCTGGACGCGGCAAGACACGGAGGCGCGCAGACTTGGGCGCCAGGAGCTTACGATCCTGAAACGAACCTTTACATCTTCGGCACGGGTAATCCAACGCCGGCTTATACGAACGGTACGCGTGGCGGGGGAGACAACCTGTTTACTTGCACGTTGATCGCCTTGAATGTCGACACGGGCAAAATGGCGTGGTACTTCCAGACATCGCCGCACGACATGCATGACTACGATTCGGCACAGACGCCAGTTTTAGTTGACGCGCCGTTCAACGGCAAGATGCGAAAGCTGGTGTTGACGGCGGCACGCAACGGGTATTACTTTACGCTGGACCGAGTAACAGGTGAACACGTTCTGACGAGTAAATACGGCATGTACACGAACTGGGCCAACGGCTTAAATAAGTTCGGCGGACCACAACACGATCCTGAAAAAAATGCGACGGTCGGCGGCTCACTCGTTTCACCGAATTCGGACGGCACGATCAACTGGCAGCCGCCCGCCTTCTCACCCGAGACGGGGTTGCTCTACGTTCCGGAGAATAATTCGTTTTCAATTTTTTACCTGACCGACCTCGACCCACGCGGATCGATGGGCCTTGGAGGGCGCGAAGAGGCTCAGGTAGGCTCGGTAAACAGTTTCCTGACGGCGATCGACTACAAGACCGGAAAAGCAGCCTGGAGACATCCGTATTATGGTCGCGGAGGAGGAGGCGGGCTATTGGCAACCGCCGGTGGACTCGTCTTTGCCGGCGACGGCCAGGGAAGCCTGGTGGCGCACGATGCGACGGACGGGAAGCCCTTGTGGAATACCCGTATCGGCGAGGTAACGAACGCGCCGCAGACATACGAATTGGATGGCCATCAATACGTGATCGCAGCGACAGGCGACATGCTCTGGTCGTTCATGTTGTATTAACGCGCGATATACTTTTCAGCGTGCAGAGCCGGCGCGATTTTGTCGATCTGATTGTTCGTGCGGCGGCACTTCCGGGCGCAGCCGAATTTTTCTCCACCTGGGCCCTTGCGACGGTTCAGCACGACCATAGTTCTTCTGCCGCGCCGCCGGAACCGCCTCTTTTGCGCGACTACACGCCTAAATTCTTCGCAGCCGACGACTTCGAGGCTTTACGGGCTTTCACAGAAATTCTGATTCCGACGGATGACACTCCCGGTGCGCGCGAAGCGTACTGCGCGCACTACATCGATTTCGTTCTGCAGGCGTCCGATAGCGTCCCCAATGTACAGAAGCAGTGGCGCGCCGCGATGGCGTCTCTGAAAGATGCCGGATTTCATTCCGCGAACGCGAAAGGCCGGGAAGCACTGATGGAGGCGATGTCCAAACCCGAGCGCGACCATTCGGCCAGCCACCCGGCTTACGCCGCTTACCATCTGATCAAGCAGGAGAACACGTTTGCCTTTTACACGGCTCGCGCCGGTATGATCGAAGCTCTCGATTATAAAGGCAACTCGTACAACCTCGAATTTCCCGCCTGCACTCATCCGGAGCATCATGTCCTTTGACGCGATCGTAGTCGGCTCGGGCGCGTGCGGCGGGTGGGCGGCACTCGAACTTGCCAAGGCCGGCATGAAGGTGCTCATGCTCGAGGCCGGATCGCACATAGATCAGAAAGATTTTCACCACACGTTTCTGTATCAGATGGATTATCGCGGGCATGGCAAGCCGGGATCGCTGCGCGGCTACAGCGGCACCGAGCGCAATTACCGCATCATGCTCGATAACGACGAGAACCCGTACACGACCGCTCCCGGAACGGTCTACCGCTGGATACGATCGCGCTGTCTGGGCGGCCGCACTCTGCATTGGGCTCGCGCGAGCGATCGCATGGCCGACTATGAGTTTAAGGCGGTTTCGCGCGACGGCCACGGCATGAATTGGGCGGTTTCTTACGCCGACATGAAGCCGTACTATGACCGTGTTGAAGGCTTCATTGGTGTGAGCGCCGCTATGGAAGGCTTGCCGCAATTTCCAGACGGGATTTTTCAGCCGCCCATGCCCTTGAATTGCGCGGAAACGATTTTTACCGCGGCATGCAAAAGCCTCGGCTGGCCTTCCACACCCCGCCGTCTGGCGCAGTTGACGCGCATGCACAACAATCGTCCGCCGTGTCACTACTGCGGCAACTGTGTGAATGGCTGCGACGTGGGCGCGATGTTCAGCACGATTTCGACCACTCTTCCGCCCGCGCTCAAAACGGGCAATCTCGAGGTGCGTACCGATAGCGTGGTTGCTCAGGTGCGCATGAACAAGGAAAATCGCGCTCAAGGCGTGACCTACATCGAACGGTTTACGAAGAAGTCCGTGGACGTGGATGCAAAGTACGTCATCCTGGCCGGTTCTACGCTCGAAAATACGCGTCTGATGCTGCTTTCGGCGAAAGGCGGACTTGCGAATTCGAGCGGCACTCTAGGCCATTACATGCTGGATCAGATCGGCGGCGGTAGCATTGCCGGCATTCTGCCAAAGCTGAAAGGCGGACCGAGCCGGCTGGACGACGGCAAATCGGGCGGCATCACCATACCAAATCTGCAGAACATCGATGAAAAGACGGCGCGCAAAGATTTCATACGCGGCTACGTCATGAACGCCACCGGCGGCCAAACGGAATATCCGATGTTCGCGGCTTCATTTCCTGGTTACGGCTCGGAATGGAAGAAGGAAATTAAGAGCCGCTACGTCGCGCAGGCCCGCGTCTGGATTGCAGGCGGCGAAATGCTGGCACAAAAAGAAAATTTCGTCGAGATCGATCCGGACATGAAAGATCACTGGGGCATCCCCGTATTGAAAATCCACTTTACGCATTGCGATAACGATCGCAAGCTCATCGCCGATTTTCACGAAAAAGCTGAAGAGTTGTTTCGCAAGGCGGGCGGCGAAATCATGAGCGGCCTGGGCCGCGGAGGTCCCGCCGGTTTTCCTGGCGGACCCGGCTCACCGGATGCGCCCGCAAATCCACCGAACCAGCCACGGCAACGGCCTCTTAGCGGCGTAATTCATGAAGTCGGAACCGCTCGTATGAGCGTTTCGCCGAAAGACGGCGTACTCAATTCGTTCTGCCAGACGCACGATATTCCGAACCTATATGTCTTTGGCGGCAACGCTTTTCCCTCAACCGGCGATAAGCACCCGACGCTAACCATGATGGCGCTGACGGTGCGCGGCTGCGATCATCTGATCGAACAATCGAAGGGCAAAATCAGCTAGCCAGTGGAATTTCGGGCTCGTTGAAGAAAGCGTTTGCCGTCATGGTCAGGTACGTGTGA
>Ga0207639_10002190_pt1 | contig 13154 bp, 14 predicted proteins | sample KBSCornC32_FD_184299 | JGI IMG/M metagenome (GOLD analysis project Ga0207639, IMG submission 184299) | Corn rhizosphere microbial communities from Kellogg Biological Station, Michigan, USA - KBS Corn C3-2 (SPAdes) (version 2) | ecosystem: Host-associated > Plants > Roots > Rhizosphere > Soil ...
AGGATTCTGCCGACACCGCGATCCTCAACCTTCAGCGCGTGATGCTGCTTCCGGCGGCGCGCGCCGCCTGGCTGGTGCAGCGCCCCCAACTCGCCCCCGCCTTGCGCGACCGCATGGACAAACTCCTCGCCGCCTCGCTCGCGGCCGAAACCTGGGATTGGGCCGCGGACTACAGGAAGGCGCATGCGCAGGCTAATTCATGATCGCCATTGGCCACGTGAAGTTCGACATGCAGATGTAGCCAAGTGAGGTTAGGAAAATGGCGCTAGACGAACGCAACATCAACGCCCTTACTGAGGTTGCGGGTGTAAGCGCTCAAGAAGCCCAGTTAGCAATGCTGCTTATGCCGCACGCTGCTCGTAGGCAAGCGAGCGTTCTTCTGAACAATAGCCGTTTTGTACACTACACGAGTGCCGAAACTGCCGTGAGCATATTGCGCAATAAGGAGATTTGGCTCCGCAAAGTTGCCTGCATGAATGACTTGTCCGAAGTGCAGTACGGGCTAGCACGGATATATGACGCATGTTCGCCGCAGAAGTTTCAGGGGCGGCTTAAGGCAGCCCTAAGTAAGATCGACGACAGTGTGGTAGGCCAATTGGAAAAATTATGGGGAGGTTGGCAGCCTCATCTTTTCTCGGACAGCTATGTGTTTTGTCTTTCGGAGCATGACGGTGCGGAAGATATCCTCGGGCGCCTTTCCATGTGGCGAGCATATGGTCGTTCTTGCGGCGTTGCTCTTGTTACAAATGCGCAATTCGCGCGCGCAAGCGCTGAGCTCGGCGCTTACACGTCTCCAGTCGCATATTTCACCGAAGCTGAGTTTCTGGTCGCGTTCGAAGAGCTAGTTTCAAACCTAGAGAATAATATCGATTTCTTGAGATCTGTAACGATTGAAAGGTTGGTCGGTGCGTTGTTCAATACTTTTCGCTTCGCTGCGCTTGGTACGAAGCATCCTGCTTTTAAGGAAGAGCGCGAATGGCGGGTTATTCACTCGCCTCAGATGGACGGTGCCCGATATGTCGTAAAAGACGTCGCCGTAATTGGCGGCGTGCCTCAGCCCATTTGCAAAATTCCGCTCACGAAAATTCCTGAGGTCGGATTAGATGCTGACATACCGTCTATATTGGAAAGAATAGTTATTGGGCCAACCCAATATCCATTGGCTGTATGGGAAGCCTTCGTGGAGCTTTTAAAGCAGGCTGGCGTGGCTAATCCTGAGCAGAAAGTGTTTTCATCGAACGTTCCGCTTCGAGCCGTTTGATCAGGCGCGATAGTTCATAAGCCCACAAACTGCACATTGCTATGATGCTATCCCCACGGCCCATGCCGATGCGGCTCGCTCGAGATGGTGGCGTCGATGGCTGGCGCAGAAGGCGCTGTCAATTTATCCGGCACATGCCCACCAAGCTGTTCCAGCACCGCGATGCGTTTGGCGATCGGCGGGTGGGTGTCGAAGAGTTGGGCTAAGGCGAAGCTTGACGGTGGGGACTCGATGAACATCTGGCGGACTTCGCTCGAGACGTGCGGCACGTCCGGGTTCTGGGAGATTTTCATCAGGGCGGAGATCAGCGCGTCGGGGTTCTTGGTCAGGTCGACCGAGCCGGCGTCGGCCTGATATTCGCGGCGGCGCGAGATCGCGAAGCGCAGTACCAGCGCCAGCAGGTAGCCAAGGAACGATGCCACCGCCGCAATCAACAGGAACACCATCACCGCGCCCTGGTTCTTGCCGCGTCCGCGCGTGAAGGCGGAGATGCGGATGAAGCGCCACAGGCCCTGCGTCAGGAACGAGATCATGCCCACGAACACGATGGTCACGATGAGGACGCGCGTGTCGCGCTCCATGATGTGCGTGAGCTCGTGCGCGAGCACGGCTTCGAGCTCATCCTTGTTGAGCACGGCGAGAAGGCCGCTGGTCACCGTGACCGCGTAGGAGCGCTCGTCGATGCCGCTGGCATATGCGTTCAGCGCGTCGGTATCGACGATGTAGAGCTTCGGCACCTTCATGCCGCGGCTGATGCAGAGATTTTCAACGAGGTTGTAAAGCTCCGGCTGTTGCGCGCGCGTGACCTGCTCGGCGCCGGTGGCGCTATGGATGATCGCATCGTTGAAGAAATAGCCAATCAGCACCCACACCGTCGCCACGCCAATGACGATGGGCCAATAGGCGTAGATGGCCGAGAGCGCGAGATCGAGCGGATCGCCCGTGCCTAGCACCGGCTCCAGATTGAAGTCGTAGAACGCGTAACGCGTGTTGCTGAACTCGCCCACGAAAAAGAAAATGAAGCCGAGCAGCGACAGCAACAGCACCGGAAACATCGCCAGCAACACCATCGACTTGATGTTGTTGTTCTGGCGATAGGTCGTGAGGCCGAGAAGCGCCACGGGCTAGCTGAACTTCACGGGCGGCGCGGTCTTGGTCGCTTCGCGGTCGGCGGCGTCCAGCGTGAACATCTCCGCCGCGGTAAAGCCCAGCGCGCCGGCAAACAGCACTGCCGGGAATTGCTGGATGCCCGAATTGTATTCCGCGACCGCGTTGTTCATGAACCGGCGCGCGGCGGCGATCTTGTTCTCCAGATCGGCGAGTTCACTTTGCAGGTTCAGGAAGCCCTGATTGGCCTTCAGCTCGGGATAGTTCTCCGCCACCGCCATCAGGTTTCCAAGCGCGCCGCTGAGCATGCCCTCGGCCGCGCTCTTCTCGCCCACGGTGGTCGCCTTCATCGCCGACGCGCGCGCCTGCGTCACCGCGGTGAAGACGGCGTTCTCGTGCGTGGCATAGCCCTTCACGGTCTCGACCAGATTGGGCACGAGATCCTGGCGCTGTTTCAGCTGCACATCGATGTCGGAAAACGCGCGCTTCCACGCCTGGCGCAGCGTCACCAGCCGGTTGTAGGTGAACATCACAAACAGGGCGATAAGGCCAAGTACGACGAGGGCGATAATCATCTGACAGCTTCCTTCGGGGGCAAATCGGTCAGCACTTATATAGGGTTTCGCCGTCCGCTCTGCCACCGGCGATGCGGTCATGTTAAAGGAACGGTTCAGAGTCGTTGGGCGGGGGCACCATGGAAGTTCATGCGCCGGAGCACGGCATCCACAGCTGGCGCGATTTCTTCGTGCATATGGGGACGATCTGTCTTGGCCTGCTGATCGCGCTCGGGCTGGAACAGGCCGCCGAAGCGGTTCACCACGCGCATCAGCGCACGGAGCTTCGCGAGGCGCTCAACGCTGATAGCCGCCAGGCCATCATCGATGCAAAGCGCAGCGAGCGCTTCTCTGACGAGGTGATCACCTGGCTCGTGATGCGGATCGGCCAGGTGCGCACGGCGATTGCCACCAAGGGCACGATTCCCAAACTCGCGCCGCCCCATTTCGACGACTTCGATGTTGTGATCGACCCTTCGTTTCAGGCGGCCAAATCCTCCGGCCTTCTCGCGTTGCTGCCCCAGCAGGAGATCATCGCCTATTCCGAAGCCGACGGGATTATCGCCAATGTCGACACGTCGTATGTACGGCTGGGCGAAGCGCGCACCAATCTCCAGCAATTCATCTTCCGGTTCCGTTCCGCCGACGGCACGCCGGATTATTCCCACGCGACACCGGAGGAACAGCAACGCTATCTCGAATTGCTGATCGGTCAGCTTTCGGGGCAGGTCAACTTTCGCTTTTACAACACCATAGTGGTTGGCATCGAAACAGCCTTGCTGCATGGCGAGCGCGACTTGCCGGCCCTTCAGAAAGCCGAACGCGATCCGCAATCGGTGGCGCCCGGCGTTGGTTTGAGAAGAATGTAAAACGATGATCCTCGTTACCGGCACCGTCACCGCCAGCGCCGATACCATCGCGGAGATGCTGCGCGTCTCGGCCGAGCATGTGCATCGCTCGCGCCAGGAGCCCGGTTGCATCAGCCATCATGTCAGCATCGATGCCGACGATCCGCTGACGCTGCACTTCACCGAGCGCTGGGAGAGCGTCGAGGCGCTCAAGACCCATTTCCGCGTTCCCGAGTCGCGTGCGATGTGGAAGCGGGTTCAGGAACTCGCCGCCCACCCCGGCGCGATGCACATCTACGAAGCGACGAAGACGAAGGTCTAGCGGCGCAGCATCGTTACGCCCGCCACCGCTGCCCAGAGTGCCAGCGCCGCAATCGCGCCCATCAGCACCATCGGATTCATCGCGGACGCCGTCGCGCCGAACGCTGCGAGCAGCGCGATGCCGACGGCAAGGCCGAACGCACCGGCGATCCGCGAGGTTCGCGTTGTGAACAGTGCCCAGCCCCATGCCGCGACCGCCGCGGACTGGAACGCGAGTCCGATGGGCATCAAGAAGCGGATGAGGGTGCCGACGAGGACGAACAAACTCTTCGCAAACTCGATCTTGTTCGGTGCTGCCACGTATTTCGCGGCGATGGCTGGCGTCACCAACCCGTCGAACAGCATCGAGGCGGAGAGAAATGCCGCGCCGGCGCCGAAGAACACGAGCCCTGCCGTTGCCGCCGCCGACGCTTTCATCCGCGCCGAGAGGAGGGCGTAACAGAAGAGCTCAATCGCCAGCACGACGATGAACCCGCCATGCACGACGGCGTCCATGAACTGATCGCCGGCTTCGGCTTTCAGCACGCCGGCGAAGTCGCGCGCCGGTGCGCCTTCTGGGTGGCTGGCGAGCAGAACGACCGACGCAATGCCTGCCGCGATCAGCAACAGCTCCGGCCCGCGGGTGCTGGGTCCCTGTTCGAGTGTGTCCGTCATGATGTGCCCCTTCCAAGCTTCAGGCCGGATATAGGGGCCGTGTCGGGGACTTTGCTGGCGTGCGAATGCCCGGATGTCTGTTACTGGACACCGGAGGCCGAATGTCTGTCATTGGACTTGGCCGATGTACGGAAAACGCGGCATTCTCGTGCTGGGCTCAAGTGAACGTGATGACAGCGGTCAAAACCGACAGACGCACCCAACGCACGCGGCAGGCGCTGATGATAGCGTTTGTCGGCGAGGTGCTCACGCGCGGCTACGAAGATGTGTCGGTTGAGGACATCGTCAAGCGCGCGAATATCGGACGTTCGACCTTCTACATGCACTACAAGAGCAAGGAAGATTTGCTGCGCGAAAGCATCTCGCGGCCCTCGCATGTTCTGGCGCTTCTCGTCGGCGGCGATGTGTCGGTCGACATGCTCGTTCCGCAGCTTGTGCACTTCCACGAACAGCGCCAGCGCAATGGCACGTTCTTCCGCGATCCTGTGCGGAAGTTATGGGCGAAGCGTCTCGCCGAGATGATCGAGCCGCGTCTCACAAAGATCGCGCGGGTGACACACGCACAGCCTGCGCTGCCGCTCGCCTTCATCGCACTCCAACTCGCGGAGGCGCAGATCGCGCTCGTGACCAATTGGCTGACCGACAAGCCGGTGCTCAAACCCGAAGCTGTTGCATCTGCGATGATCGCGGCGACTCAGGCTGGCATACGCGCAATGCTGGGCTTGCGGCCGGAGGCTCCGGTCCTGATTCCGGGCGAAAAGCTCAAACTCGTCCGCACCGGCTGAAAATAGTTCCGTACTCCAGCGAACAATTGCCATATTCGCGCGTTTACGTAGCGATGGTTAACGCCTAGGGAGGGCTCTATGGAAAACGTCTCTGGTTATCTCCATGATATTCTTTACTTTTTCAAAGACGGCATCCGTGAGGGCTTTGCCCATGTTAACGGTGCCCTCGGTCTCCTGATCGCGCTCTATGGCGCCTATCAACTCTCGGAATGGAAGCGCATCTGGGCAGTCGCGCTCTTTTCCACTCTCGCGCATCTCGTCGCCGTCGTCGTTCTGCCGGTGCTGGTGAACGAGGGCAGCTTCCGCCTTCCACCCGATCTGCTCGAACTCTCTTACTGGAAGATGGCCGCGGCGCTGTACCTCGGCTACCTCGTCGCCATCGCCGTGTTCTTCGCGCTGAAGAACCAGTTCCTGGCCAAGGGCGGCGCGTCGCACGCAGAGCATCACTGATATTTTGAAAGAAGGCTGCGCCGTCCGCGACCCGGGCGGCGCAGGATTTTAGGTCATGAATCTTATCGATACCTGGTGGGCCATCATCCGTGACGGCTTCAACCACATTCATCTGATCCAGTTCGTGATTATCGGATTGCTGTTCGGCTGGTTCAGCAGCAGCATCCCATCGGCGATTTTCAGCGCTGTGTTCGCCTCGGTCGTCTATCTCGCGGTGGATGTTCTGTGGCCGGTGATATTCAACCACGCAGTCTTCGCGCTGCCGGCGTTCGACACGCCGTTCTGGCACTTCTTCGTGTCGCTGACCTTCGCATTTCTGGTCGTGACGCTCGCGGTGTTCATCCTGAAGTCGATCTTCGAGAGCATCCGCGGTTAGGAATCGCGCTAGGCTTGCGCCGCTGAAAAGGGCGGTGCGATGGACGATCTCTATGCGTTCTGGCTGATCATCCGGAAGCGCATCTATCACATCCATCCGATCCAGTTCGCGATTGTCGCGGTGCTGGCCGGTATCGCGTTGCCGCGGATCGTGTTCGTCGTGCCGGCGGCCATCGGCGCGTCGATTGTCTATGTGCTCGTGAACACGATCTTGCCGACACTGGCCGGCTCCGATTTCGTCCGCCCGCACCTGAACCACGCCTTCTGGTATTTCTTCATGTCGGACGCCATCGCGTTCACCGTGGCCATCGGAGTCGTCTACCTGTTGAAATCGCTGGTGATGGGCCTGCGGAACTGACCGCCGAACTGGAAATGCCCGCCCCGGATGTGCCAGAAACGGGGATGATCTCTACCCTGCTCATCGCCAATCGTGGCGAGATCGCCTGCCGCATCATCCGCACCGCGCGGAAGATGGGTGTGGCGACCGTTGCCGTCTATTCCGACGCCGATGCCAACTCCGCCCACGTCGCGATGGCGGACAAGGCGGTGCGCATCGGGCCCGCGCCGACGCGCGAAAGCTACCTGCGCGGCGATGTGATCCTCGCCGCAGCGAAAGAGACCGGCGCCGACGCGATCCATCCGGGCTACGGCTTCCTGTCCGAGAATGCAGAGTTTGCCGAAGCCTGCGCCAAAGCGGGCGTGATCTTTGTCGGTCCGCCGGCAAACGCGATCCGCGCGATGGGTTTGAAAGACCGCGCCAAGGCGCTGATGGCGAAGGCCGGTGTCGCGGTGGTGCCGGGCTACCTCGGCGACGATCAGGTGCCAGCGCATCTGGCGAAGGAAGCCGACAAGATCGGTTATCCCGTCCTGATCAAGGCCGTCGCCGGCGGCGGCGGTAAGGGCATGCGCAAGGTCGAGGCCGCCGGCGATTTCGCCGCCGCACTCGAATCCGCGAAGCGCGAAGCCAAGTCGTCGTTCAACGATGACCGCGTGCTGATCGAGAAATATGTCTCGCGCCCGCGACACATCGAAGTGCAGGTCTTCGCCGACAGCCACGGCGAAGCGGTCTATCTGTTCGAGCGCGACTGCTCGCTGCAGCGCCGCCATCAGAAAGTGATCGAAGAAGCCCCCGCGCCCGGAATGCCGGAGAAGATGCGCGCCGCGATGGGCGAGGCGGCGGTGAAGGCCGCGAAGGCTGTCGGCTATGTCGGCGCGGGAACGGTCGAGTTCATCGCCGATGCGTCCGAAGGTCTGAAGGCCGATCGCTTCTGGTTCATGGAAATGAATACGCGCCTGCAGGTCGAGCATCCCGTGACGGAAGCGATCACCGGCACCGATCTGGTCGAATGGCAATTGCGCGTGGCGTCCGGCGAGAAACTGCCGAAAGTACAGAAGGATCTGCGCATCGACGGCCACGCGATGGAAGTGCGCCTTTATTCCGAAGACCCCGACAACGGCTTCCTGCCGTCTATCGGCACGTTAGAACGGCTGCGCCTGCCGCAGAACGTGCGCGTCGATAGCGGCGTGCGCGAAGGCGACTCCGTCACGCCGTTCTACGATCCGATGATTGCCAAGGTTATCGCGCACGACGCAACGCGCGAAGGTGCCGCCGCCAAGCTTGCCTATGCGCTGTCGCGCGCCGAGATCGCGGGCGTGCGCACCAACAACGCCTTCCTGATCCGCGCGCTGCGCAACAAGGCGTTCGTGAGCGGTGACGTCGATACCGGCTTCATCGACCGCCATCTGAACGAACTCGTGCCGCACGCAGAGATTGGCGCGGATGTGTTGCAGGCCGCCGCGCAGTTCGTTGCGCATGAACACGCCAAAGACTCGGCCGATCCGTGGAATGCGCGCGATGGTTTCCGTCTTGGCGGTGCGTCGCGGCAGGTCGTGGAGTTCACCGCGAGCGGAAAGCGCATCACCGCTGCTTTCAATGGTGTGGCCGCGTCTGGCGACGTGATGCGTCTCGCCAATGGCGATGTTGCCGTCATGCGTGCGGGCGAGACGTTCACGCTAAAACCCTTCGATCCGTTCGAGGCGGCGGAGCATGGCGGCGAGGCGTCCGATCGCGTCATCACGCCGATGCCGGGCAAGATCATTCAGGTGCTGGTGAAGGCCGGCGACGCGGTGAAGCGCGGTCAGCCTCTGGCGATGCTGGAAGCGATGAAGATGGAGCACACGCTGGCGGCACCCGCAGACGCGACGGTGGAAAGCGTCAACGTCGCGCAGGGCGATCAGGTGCCCGCGGAAACCGTGGTCGTGCAGTTCGCCAAAGCCGCCGCATGACATTGCACATCATCAAGCTTTGCGTCGGCGTGGATTCGCTTGAGGAATTGGCCGACTGGCAGAAGAAGCGTCTTGCCGAGCGCAAGAAGAAAAAGCTGCCGCTTGTGCTTCAGCACGTCACGCGCATGACGCCGAAACAGAAAGACGATGTGCTCGACGGCGGTTCGCTCTATTGGGTGATCAAGGGCCAGATCGCGGCACGCCAGAAGCTGCTCGATCTCAAACCCGTGCAGAAGGAAGGCAAGCCGCATTGCGCGCTGGTCTATGATCCGAAACTCATCCCCGTGATGCGCCGTTCTCACCGCCCGTTTCAGGGCTGGCGCTATCTCGATCCCAAGGATGCGCCACTGGATGTGAAGGACATCAAGGCGGGCAATCTTCCGGAAAAACTGAAACAGGAGCTGGCGGAGCTAGGGCTTCTGTAACTGCGTGATACGGTCGCCGAGACGCGGCACGCCGATCTTGTTCTGCTCGTCCCAATAGACGAACTGCGAAACCACCTTGAGCCCGGCCGCTTGCGCCAGTTCGGTGAAGAGTGCAGCGGTCATCGGCGCGCGCCAGCCTTCGGCCTTCGCCTGCGTGTGCGTGTCGATGTCAGCGACATTCGAATGATGGATGATCGAGGTGCCACCCGGTTTGAGCACGCGCGCGATTTCCTTGAGATACGCGCCGATCACATCGCGGTCCATGTGCACGAAGGCGTCGAAGGACCAGACGAAATTGATACTGGCGCTCGCATCCGGTGGCAAAGATGTGCCATCAGTGACGAAGTAGTCGACGTTGGTCGCACTGCTGAACCGCTCCTTGCAGAACGCGATGCAGTTCGGGCTGAGATCGACAGCGGTCACATGTCCTGCGCGCGCAATGAGATGTTCTGTCCAGCGGCCATGGCCCGGCGCGATTTCCAGAACATGCGTCGCCGTATTCACGTTCGGTGCGATCAGGTGCGCCACCAGTGACTGTTTCCATGCCGGATAGTCGACGCCACAGGCGGCCGCTTGCCGGTTCCACTCATCGCCGTGCTCGGGCCAGGCGTGGTCCTGATCCCAGCGCTTGAGATTGTTGGCGACGTTGTCCGACACCTACACCGCCATATTGTCGATCAGGCGCGTGCCGCCGACTTTGGCTGCGGCGAGGATTCGGGCAGGGCGGGAGAGGTCGGACACCGTCTCCAGCGTCTGCGCATCGCGGATGGCGACGTAATCGACAGAGTCGAAGCCGGCTTTCAGCAGTGCGTTCTTGCCCTGCTGTTCGCCGACACCGATATGGCCCTTGTCGCGCACGCGCTCGATCACGTCTTTGAGCACGACATTCATCGAGGCGGCGATCTCACGTTCGCGTGGTTTGAGATAGGCGTTGCGTGAGGACATCGCGAGGCCGTCCGCCTCGCGCACGATCGGCGCGCCGAATATCTCGATGGGGAGGCCCAGATCGGCATTCAGGCGCCGGATCACCAGAAGCTGCTGGTAGTCCTTCTCGCCGAACACGGCAACGTCCGGCATCGCCGCGATCAGAAGTTTGGACACCACGGTTGCCACGCCGCCGAAGAAGTGTGGGCGAAAATCGGTCTCCAGACCGATGGACGGCCCGCCCACCTCGAGCTTGGTCGCGAAGCCGTCCGGGTACATCTCCTTCACCGAGGGTGCGAAGATGAGATCGGCGTGGCCGTCGAGCCTGGCGGCATCGGTTTCCAGATTGCGCGGATAGCGGTCGAAATCTTCGTGCGGCGCAAACTGGGCCGGGTTCACGAAGATGCTCACGACGGTCTTGGTCGTGCGGGTTCGTGTCGCGCCGGTGAGCGCGATATGACCATCGTGGAGCGCCCCCATGGTGGGGACGAGGGCGACACGGCGGCGGGTCTTGCGCCAATCCCTGACGCACGCACGCAACTCGGCTGCGGAGGTGACAATTTCGGGCGTTTTCATGTAAGGCAACATTAGCGCGCCACCGCGCGCCCGGCTAGATTGCCGCCCTCGATTCAAAGCCCTGCTTCAAGATGACATCACCGCTGCGCAAAGCCATTTCCGACGTCTATCTCGCCGACGAAAACAGGATCGTCGCCGAGCGCATTTCTCAGGCAAGGCTCACGCCCGACGAAGCGCGCACCACTCATGCGCTGGCGGAAAAGCTCGTCACTCGCATTCGCAAGGAAGGCGCGAAGGGCGGCGGCGTCGACGCGTTTATGCAGGAGTACTCGCTCTCCGGTCCCGAGGGTGTGGCGCTGATGTGTCTGGCGGAAGCATTGCTGCGCATCCCCGACAGCGAGACGCAGGACAAGCTGATCCGCGACAAGGTCGGTTCCGCGGACTGGACGAGCCACAAGAACAAATCGGACTCCATGTTCGTCAACGCGTCCACATTCGCGCTGATGCTCACCGGCCGCATCGTAAAGCTCGACGACGCTGCGACATGGGATCTGGAAGGCGTGCTGCGCAAACTGGTGACGCGCTCGGGCGAGCCAGTGATCCGTCAGGCGGTCCGGTACGCGATGCGCATCCTCGGAAAGCAGTTCGTGCTCGGCCGCACCATCTCCGAAGCGATGAAGGAAGGCCGCGCGTGGGAGAAGGAAGGTTATCGTTATTCCTTCGACATGCTGGGTGAGGCTGCCTACACCGCGCATGACGCGAAGCGCTACGCCCAATCCTATCGCGATGCGCTGACCGCCATTGCGGCCGCCCATCCGAAGGACGGACGCCCGATCTTCGAGCGCCCGAGCATCTCGGTGAAGTTGTCCGCACTGCATCCGCGCTACGAATGGATCAAGCGCGAGCGGGTGATGAACGAGCTGCTGCCCATCGTCGTTGCGCTGGCCGAACAGGCGAAAGCGAACGATCTAGCATTCACCATCGACGCAGAAGAATCCGACCGCCACGACCTGATGCTCGATTTCTTCGAAGCCGTTGGTGAGGCGCCGGGGCTCAAGGGTTGGAGCGGGTTGGGCCTCGCGGTGCAGGGCTATCAGAAGCGCGCGCTGCCGACGCTGAACTGGCTGATCGATCTCGCGCGCCGTCAGAGCCGTCGCATTCCGGTGCGTCTGGTAAAAGGCGCGTATTGGGACACGGAGATCAAGCGCGGGCAGGAGCAGGGGCTCGCCGATTATCCGACCTTCACGCGCAAAGCCGCGACCGACACGTCTTATATCGCCTGCGCGCGCGTGATGCTGGCGGCGAGCGATGCGATCTATCCGCAGTTTGCCACCCACAATGCGCACACCGTCGCCGCCATAGACACACTGGCCGGCAACCGCACCGATTTCGAATATCAGCGATTGCATGGCATGGGCGAGGCGCTGCACGAATTCTATCGCGACGAACGCAAGGGCGTCGGCACGCGCATCTATGCGCCGGTCGGAAGCCACGAAGATCTGCTCGCCTATCTCGTGCGCCGCCTGCTGGAGAACGGCGCGAACACGTCGTTCGTGAACCGTCTCGCCGACGATGAAGCGCCGCTCGATGACATCATTGCCGACCCCATCGTTCAACTTTCCAAGGACACGCCGTTGCGCAATCCCCGTATTCCGCTGCCTGCCGACATGCTACCGGGCCGCACCAACTCCGCCGGTTTCGTCTGGGCTGATCCCGCCAAGAGCGAACCGATGATCGCCGCGATGAAAAAGTCGCTGGAGACGCTGCCGACCGCTGGCCCCATCATTTCCGGCAAAGAAACGGGCAAGGAATTCCACGACGTCTTCGATCCGTCGGATCGCACACGCCTCATCGGCAAGGTCGCCGAAGTCACCGAAGCCGACGTCACCAACGCGCTCGAAGCCGCGTGCCGTGCACAGGACGACTGGGACGCGCTGAAGGGCAACAAGCGCGCGGATATTCTGGAGGGTGCCGCCAATCTGTTTGAAGACAACAGCGCACAATTGATGGCGCTGGCGGTTCGCGAGGGCGGAAAAATCCTGCCTAACGCGCTGGGCGAATTGCGCGAGGCTGTCGATCTGCTGCGCTATTACGCGTCGCAGGCGCGCGAGAAGTTTGAAAATCCCATTGAGCTTCCCGGCCCCACGGGCGAGTCCAACCAACTTTCGCTGCATGGCCGCGGACCGTTCTTCGCCGTCGCGCCGTGGAATTTTCCCCTCGCGATCTTCATCGGCCAGGTTGCCGGTGCGCTCGCGGCCGGAAACACGGTGCTGTCAAAGCCCGCCGAGCGCACGCCGCTGATCGCTGCCGCCGCGGTGCGCCTGATGCATCAGGCCGGTGTTCCGGTGGATGCACTTCACTTGTTGCCCGGTCGCGGTTCGAAGATCGGCAAGATCGTGCTTTCCGACAACCGGCTCGCGGGTGTTGCCTTCACGGGCTCGACCGAGACCGCGATCACCATCAATCGCGCGCTCGCCGCGCGTGACGGCGCGCTGCCAGCAATCGTCGCGGAGACGGGTGGTCAGAACGCGCTGATCGTGGATTCGACCGCGCTGCCGGAACAGGTCGCGCGCGATGTTCTTTCGTCGGCGTTCGACAGTGCGGGTCAGCGCTGTTCGGCGCTGCGCGTGATGTTCGTACAGGACGAT
>Ga0207639_10002191_pt1 | contig 13152 bp, 12 predicted proteins | sample KBSCornC32_FD_184299 | JGI IMG/M metagenome (GOLD analysis project Ga0207639, IMG submission 184299) | Corn rhizosphere microbial communities from Kellogg Biological Station, Michigan, USA - KBS Corn C3-2 (SPAdes) (version 2) | ecosystem: Host-associated > Plants > Roots > Rhizosphere > Soil ...
CTCGTTTGCACCGACGATGCCTTCGCGTGGCGTCTCACGTAGCTCTCTCCTTGTCCCGTGAGCCCCTCTGCCCAGCCGCTTCCCTTAGCGGCTTCCTCGAGGCTCGGTTATCTCCCTGTCCTTCCGAAAACGCAGACATCTGTGTCTCTAGAAGGTGAGAGGATTAAGACACACCGTTGTCTGGTTGTCAAGACATCTGTGTCTTACCTGCAAATCGCAGGTTTATGGAGTGTGTCCAGGACCCCGCGGAGTAAAGGAGAGCGGTCTTGCCGGAGCTAGCGCTGGGTCGCGCGGTGCTTCTTGACTCTCACGCACCGCTGCTTGCCACGGACCCTCTTCTTGCGGAAGCCCCTGCGGCATTTGAGCGGTTTTCTCTGGACCGGCGGCGGAGTGGTGGCCGGGGGCGGAAAAGCAGGCGTCGGCGAGCCTTCGCTCGAAGGAGGGCAGAACGCCGGGTTATCGCTGCAGGTTTCGGCGGGGGTGGCGAAGATCGCCGGAAGCGCTGTCCCGGTCCCGGAGTTGTTGGTGGCGACGACGCGGAAGCGATAGGTGGTCGCGGGCGTGAGACCGCTGACCGCAGCCGAGACAGAGATCGCAGCGTTACCGGTAGGCAGCGGGGTACATGCTTTCGAGCTGGCCCCTGCGAAGCCGGTCGCCTGGAAGGCGGCTTCGGTTACCCACTCGAAATGGCAGTTCGAGACCAGCCCTCCCTTGGGGTTCACCGATCCGGCCAGGGTCGCGCTCGTCTTTTTCACCGCCGTGGCCGATCCGGTCGTCGATTCCGGCGGCAGCGGCGCCAGCGTTTCGAATGCCTGCGGCCCGGCTTCGGTGGAACCACCGTGGCTGGCGATGCGGATTCTGTAGTCGTAGTCGGTGCTGGGCGTCAGCCCGCTCACCGCCGCCGTGATGGCGGTGTCCTGGTTTTGACCCAGCAGGGAGGGACAGGAGGCTGAGTGGGCATTCGAGAAGCCGTTCGCCTGAAAGTCTGCGTGGTCCGTGTATTCGAATTTGCAGGTGCTGAGCACATGGCCCTTCGGATTGACCGTGGCGCGAAGGGTCGCGCTCACCTGGCCCACCGGGGAGGGCGCGGCGACGGCCGCCGTCGGCGCCGGAATCGAGCCGATCCGTTCGAACACCAGGAGATCGTTCCCGCCGGGATTGCTGAGATAGACCTTGTGCGTGGTCCCATTCACGGCGAGCTGGCCGGTGATGCCTTCGATTTGTGACGGGGTCACCAGACCAGCGCCGAAATCGTCGAACTCGATGCCTGAGGAGTCATAGGCCACCACGTGATAGGTCGAGCCCACCAGGTCGCCGACGAAGACGTCGCCACTCGAGCTGTCGACTGCAACGGCGGCCGCGCCGGCGCCGCTCTGCAGCGTCGATTCGTAGACGTAGGACCCACCTGACAGCCCGAACTTCAGGACCCGACCATTGGCGCGGTCCACGACATAGAGCTTGCCGGCGGAATCGAGAGCGACGGCCTGCGGCTTGACGAGCGCGCTCCCGCAGGCGCCGCTGCAGGTGACGCTCCCTTCCAAGGTCCCGGACGAGCTGAGGATCTGCACGCTGCTGGTGGGAGTGTTGGGAAAGAGCAGGCGGCCCGAGGCGTCGGCGGCGAGCGTCGCCGCTTCCGCTTGGGGCGGGAAGAAGGACGTTTCCAAGTGACCCGAAGACGAGAAGGTGCTCAGCATCGAAACGCCTTTGGGCCCAACTGGCGTCGAGCCTTGGATTTGGTATGCGTAGATGCCATGCGTCACCGGGTTCACAGCTACCGAGACGAAGAGATCCTGACCTCCCGTTCCGAACGGGGAGGCGGCAGTGGGAATCCCGGATGAGCTCAGCTGCTCGACCTGTCCGGGAGCGATCGAGTTGAGGGCGGTGCTCACCTCGGCGACGTAGATCGCCTGCGTGCCCTGATCGACCGCGATCCCTGCCGGTACTTCGGCGCTGAGCGGAATCGATGAGCCGCCGGAGGCCACCTGGTAGCCGGGCCCGGCCCATGCGGAAGTCGCCGCAAGCGCCATCGCAACCGTGGCGGCAAGCGCTGCGACGAGGCCCCCACGTCGTCGCGGGACGAATGACCTCTGCATCTCCCCCTACCTCCCGTAGCTTGAATACCAAGACGTTTACGGGACCACCATCAAGGTAGCGCAAAAACGCGGCGTCACCTTTAAGGCTCGACGACTTTGCTCAGTCGCCGAGCTCGGCGCGCAGCGAGGCCAGCTCCGCCCGCAGCTCCGACACTTCGCGCTCGAGACGGGTGAGCCGATCCTCGGCCGGCTTCAACTCCGCGGCTGGCGCGTCGCTCGCGCTGGACTCGGCAGATGCAGGCGCCGTGTCCACCGGCGCTCCGCCGAGAAGATGCTCGTAGCGATCCTCCTTCTGCCCGGGCCGCCGCTCATGGCGAACGACCAGCCCACGTCCGACCAGGCCCTCGAGCGTCTCCTGGACGACATCGAGGCTCGGGAGGTCGTGGAGCCTTTGGCCGCGTTGCTTGAGCTCGCCGGGGGTCTGAGGACCGCGCAGCATCAACACGGCGAGCAGCGAGACCTCGGCGTCGGCGAGGCCGAAGGCTTGGTCGAGAAGGTGCCGGTACTTGCGCGCCCGGCTGCCGGCGGCGCTGGCCAGCCGGGTCCAGCCGCGAAGCGCAAGGCGGCGCAGGGCCTCGACGACCGTCGCCTCGTCGTAATCGACCACCGGATCGCGGTTGGTCGACTGGTTGCATGCCAAGCGCAAAGCGTTTATGGAGAGCGGATAGACATCGGGTGTGGTGCGCTGCTTCTCGATCAAGCAGCCGAGCACGCGGATCTCTACTGCGTCGGGCTCCAACTCAGCCGCGGTCCGGGCGATCGGGGTAGATCTCGTCGATGGTGATCAGAGCGCGGTATGGAGCTCCCGCCGCAGCTTCGATCCTCGCCGCGCCGCCGGCGAGGCGGTCGACCACGCCGACCACACCGACGACCTCGAGCCCCTGATCTGCGATCCGCTCGATCGCCCGAGCGGTCGAGCCGCCGGTGGTCACCGTGTCCTCCACGACCAGGCAGCGGTCGCCCTCGCCCACCGGGCCCTCGACCCAGCGCTGCAATCCGTGCTGCTTGCGCGCGCCGCGCACGAAGAAGCCGACCAGATCGCTGCCCGCCGGGACCGCGAGGGCAGCGCAGGAGGGTGGGATTGCCGCCGTTGCCGGCCCGCCGACGGCCGTCGCCCCCAGCTCGGCGGCCAACGCGGCGATCAGCTCTCCCGCCGCGAGGAAGCCGGTAGGCCGCAACAGCGCCCGGCGCGCGTCGACGTAGTACTGCGCGGTCGCGCCGCTGGAGAGCGTCACCTCGCCGATGATCAGCGAGTGCTCGCGCAGCTCGGCGAGCAGGGTCTCTTTAGCGGCATCGAGATCGGCCATGCGCCGCCCCATCCTATGAATCGGCGAGACGCGCCGGCTGGGTGGCTGGCACGGTGGGCGTCTGGTCGCTACCCGCGTGCAGCGGGGTCTGCAAACCCCTGGCGCCAGCTCGCGTAGCGCGGTTGCCAGCCAAGCTCCCGCTTGGCCTTCGCGTTGGAGGCGCCGCGCTGATCGGTCGCCATCCCCGCGACTGCTGAGCCAGCGACGAGGCGGGCGAGCCAAACGGGGACGCGCCGCGGCTTCTTCGCGCCGACGGCATCGGCGAAGACCGGCACCCACTCGCTCATCGGTGCCGGCTCGTCGTCGACGACGTTGTAGATGCCGGGCTCACCTCGGTCCACCGCGGCCAAGGTTGCGCTTGCCGCGTCCTCGACATGGATGAAGGAAAAGATTCCCGTGCCCTCCCCCACGATCGGCATCCGCCGTTTGTGGAAGTCGGCGGTCTGCGAGCCCTCCCTGTCGTAATAGGTACCCGGACCGTAGAGCCAGCCGTAGCGAAGCACGACACCCTCGAGCCCCTCAGCCTCCGTCACCTGCCGCTCCAGGTCGGCCAGCGCCCTCCCCGCCTCGCCGAACGGCCCGGGCACCTCGGCAAAGGCGGGGGCGTCCTCGGTCTTCACCCGGTCGCCCTCGGGGACGTAGAAGAAGGCGACGCTCTCGGCGATCAGGCGTCGCGCTCCCGCTGCCTTCGCCGCCGCGATCAGATTGCGTGTCCCCTCGCTGCGCAGGCGGTTGGTCGGCGCCAGCGCCTCCTTGGATTTGGGATCGAGACGCGGCGGCAGCGCGGTCAGCTCATGAACCACCACTTCGGGAGCCGCTTCGGCGACCGCTCGCTCCAGCGCCGCCTGGTCGAAGACGTCGCAGACGACCGCCTTGGCGCCAGCGGCGCGAATCGCCTCCGCGTTCTCCTCGCGACGCGTCATCCCGGTCACCTCGTGACCTGCCGCGAGCAACTGTCGAACCAGCGGCCGGCCGATCGCCCCGCTCGCCCCGGCAACGAAGACCCTCATCTGCCCACCTCCTGCTCGTCGCTCCCCGCGTTCAGTCGTTCGGACACCCGCGCCAACCACGCGGCCGCCACACCGCCGAAGGCGATCAGCAGCGTGTCGCTCCAGCCGCGCGCCACGCTCTTAGCTTCGCCCGTGTCGAAGGCGTGATTGATCGCATGGAAGCCGTACCAGAGCGCCCCCAGCCAGAGAATCGGCGCCCGCCACGAGGCCCGCCAAATCGAGATCCCCACGGCCACGCCGAACGCCAGCATGAAGGCCCCCACGTCACCCACGTAATGCGAGTTCTCGACCCCGTAGTGCCCGATCTGGTCGAAGAAGGTGTCCGGGGCAATCAACGCCATCCCCCCGGTGACTATGTGCCAAAGCGCAATGACCGCGAGAACCGCTCTCAAGGCTCTCTCGCTGATCACCCGGGCGCCTTCCTAAAAAACGAAGATGGACTCGCCAAAATGAAGCTGTTCGTAGATCCGTGGCTGGTCGGCGATGAAAGTGCGCACGCAGCCGTGGCTGGCGGCGTAGGTGGGCACTTCGTGGTAGCCGTGGACGGCATAGCCGTTGTGCCAGTAGAAGGAGTAGTACATGCCCTCCGAGTTGTAGCCCGGTTCCTGGCGATAGAAGCTGTAGTGGCCGGTGACCGTGGGCGTCGACGGCTTGCCGGTCGAGACCGGGTAGATCGCGAAGGGCTTGTCGCCTTTGCTGAGGACGAGGACCTGCTTGTCGAGTGGCACCTCGGCGTGTTCCCCGGCACCCGGGTACTTGACGTGGTAGCCGCCGCGGCCGCCGAAGACATCCTGGACCAGGCCCTTCCCAGCCCGCTCGGTCCGCGCCATGCCGTTGACCTTGCGATAGGCGAGCACCTCGCGGCCGGTGCGCCCGTCGAAGCACTTGCCGCCGCCGGCGTTGTAGCCGAGCTTCGCCATCGACTGCTTGAAGCCCTTGACGACCTTGTCGCACTGGCCGGCGCGCAGGGCGGGGAAGCTGACCCGCCAGCTCTTGCGCACGGTGCTGTCGCCGCCGAGCGCGGCGGTGGCGACGTGCTTGGCCGCGGCCGCGTACTTGCCGTCCTCGCGCACGACGATCGAGGCGCTGAAGCTGCCGGCGCCGTTCTTGCCGGGCTGCACCGCGGCCTGGCGGGCGAGCAGCTTGTGACCGTTCAGGTAGAACGTCACTTCGACGTGCTGGCCGGGGGCGAACGGCCTGATCGTCCCGTTGACCGGCACCGTGTCGTAGATCCCGGCCTTGCCGCCGTGCAGGTGCCCGACCTTGATCGAGACCGTCGCGTCCGGTGGGCCGGAGGGTTTAGTCGGGGCGGGCGAGGCAGCGACCGGAACCGCTATCCAGGCAAGCAGGGCAAGGACGATCGGGACGGGACCGAGACGGCGGCTCACGATTTGGATTCTTACCGATCGCCCGGTCGGGTGACGGAAGCGTCAATTCTTCGCCGGTCGTCTCTTTTGCCCGCTACTGACCTAGCAGCGCCACCGAATTGTTCAGCATGTGGAGCAGGATCCCCGGCCAGATCGAGCCGGTCTTCTCGTAGAGCAGAGCGAGGACGAAGCCGAAGAAGATCAGCGGCGGGACCGCGCTCACGCCGGTCGTCGCGTGCAGGCCGCCGAAGATCAGGCCGCTGATCAGCGCCGCGGCGAGGCGCGGCAGGCGCTCGCGCAGGCCACCGAAGAGGAATCCGCGGAAGCAGACCTCCTCGCTGACCGGCGCGGCGATCGCGATCAGCAGGATCTGGACCGGCACCGTGCCGAAGGTTTCGGCGATGTCCTTCTGGTGCGGTTCGCCGAAGAGCGCCGTGTAGGCGATCGCAAAGAGCAGGTAGGCGCCGATCGCCGCGAGCATCCACTTGACCGCTCCCGGACGGAAGCGGCGCAGGCCCAGCTGGGATAGGGCCTGGCGCACGGTCGCCCCTCGGCCCGCGGCAATAGCGATCGGCACGAGCAAGAAGCCCAGCGCTGTGGCCAGCTGCACGAACGCGTTGGCGGCATCGCTCAGTTCGCCTCCCGAGGGCGGATGGTCGATGACCAATGCGGGCACCGAGAGCACGACCCCCGTGCCTAGAGCGAGAAGGACGCCCAGGACCGCAGCCCACGGACCCCAGTTCGCGTACGGGAAGCCGGCGGGCTTTGCGGATACGGTGGCGTCCATGACGCCGGCAGTCTCACAGGTCTCCCGCTCCACCAAGACGCGGCTGCGCTTCCTGCGCCGCCTCGTGATCCTGATCGTCTTCTTGGTCCTGGTCGCGATCGCGCTCAGCCAGTTCACCGAGCTGAAGCGGCTCGCAACCGGCATCCTCGCCTCCACCGCCGTGCTGGCGGCGATCATCGGCTTCGCCGCCCAGCACACGATCGGCAACATGGTCGCCGGCGTTCAGCTCGCGGTCTCGCAGCCGATCAAGATCGGCGACCGCATCTCCTTCGAGGAGGTCGACGGGCGGGTCACCGACATAACCCTCTCCTACACCTACATCAGCCCCGGCGACGGCACGACCGTCGTCATCCCCAACCAGATGCTGGTCGACGGCATCATCCACAACCTCTCGACCGAAGACACTCAGGCCTGAGCGGCCTCCGGGCCGAAGTACCCTCTCCCCTATGGCGCAGCGCAATCGGCGACGTCAGCGGCGGCGCGGGGGGATCGGGGGCAAGCTGGCCCTGTTTGGCGGCACTCTCTTCGTCGTTCTCGCCTTCGGCGTCTTCGCGGTCGCCTCCTGGGTACTCGATGTCGCCGCCGACGCACCCTCGCTGGCGGCCTGCAAGCAGGTCGATCGCACCGGCAACTCGGCGATCTACGCCGGCGACGGCAGCAAGCTGGGACTTATCGACTCAGACGAAGCGCGCGACCCGGTCTCGATCAAGCGCATCCCCAAGCAGCTGCAGCTGGCCACTGTCGCGATCGAGGATCAGCGCTTCTACGAACACGGCGGCGTCGATCCCGAGGGGATCCTGCGCGCCGCCCTGAAGAACCTGGAAGCGGGCAAGACCGTCGAGGGAGGCTCGACGATCACCCAACAGCTCGTCCGCCACCTCTGCCTACGCAACCCCAAGCGCGACCTCGAACGCAAGATCATCGAGGCGAAGCTGGCGATCGAGTACGCCGAACGGCACTCCCGCAGGGAAATCCTCGACCAGTACCTCAACACCGCGACCTACGGGACGGTTGAAGGGTCGACCACTGTCGGCGTTGGCGCGGCGGCGCGGATCTACTTCTCGAAACCGGTCTGGAAGCTCTCGCTCGAACAGTCGGCGCTGCTCGCCGGCCTGCCGCAGGCGCCCTCCGAGTACAACCCGATCCTCCACCCCCACGAAGCACTGCAACGGCGCAACTCTGTGCTGGCCAAGATGGCCCACCTGGGCTATCTCACCCCGGCGCGCGCCGGCCAAGCCGAAGAAAGCGGCCTCGAGCTGAACGCCTCCGGCTCCTACTTTGCCCACCGCGAACCGTTCTTCTTCGACTATGTCGAACACGAACTGATCGAACGCTACGGCGCCGAGACGGTGCGCAACGGCGGGATCAAGGCCTACACGACGATCCAACCGCGGTTGCAGGAAATCGGCCTGGAAGCGATGCGCTCGGCGCTGCCTTACTCGACCGACCCCTCCTCGGCCCTGGTCTCGATCGATCCCGACAACGGCGAGATCGAGTCGATGGTCTCCAGCTCGAGCTATGACTCGAGCCAGTTCAACCTCGCCGCCCAGGGACACCGCCAGCCCGGCTCGACATTCAAGGCCTTCGTCCTGACCACCGCGATCAAGCAGGGGATCGACCCCTACACGACCTACTACACCTCGAAACCGCTCGACCTCGACCTGCCGAAGTGGGGGCACTGGGAAGTGCACACCGCGGACGAGGGCTACCTCGGCAAAGTCAACCTGCAGCAGGCCACGGTCGCCTCCGACAACACGGTCTTCGCCCAGCTCGACCTCGACGTCGGGCCGGAAAGAGTGGCCGAAACGGCGAAGTCGATGGGCATCACCAGCCCGCTCGACGGCATCCCGGCCGAGGGCATCGGCGGCCTTCGCGTCGGCGTCTCCCCGCTGGAACTGGCGGATGCATATGCGACGCTGGCCAACGGTGGCATCCACCACGACCCGGTCGCGATCAAGCGCGTCGTCTTCCCCGGCGGCAGGACCGAGCGTCCCAACCGGACTCCGCCGCGCCGCGTCATCTCCGAAGCGGTCGCCTACGAGGTCACCCGCCTGCTTCACGACAACATCACCGAAGGCACCGGCACCGCCGCCTACACCGGCTGCCCCGGCCAGGCCGGCAAGACCGGCACCACCGACCGCGAGACCGACGCCTGGTTCGCCGGCTACCAGCCCAACCTGACCACCGTGGTCTGGGTCGGCTACCCGCAGTCCAACGCGATCGAAATGACCAGCGTGCACGGCATTACCGTCTTCGGCGGCACCTTCCCCGCCGAAATCTGGCACGCGCTCTACTCCGGAGCCGAAGTCCCGTGCGAGGAATTCGACAAGCCCAAGCACCCGATCAGCTGGGCGCCGTACTTCGGCCACTTCACCTCCTCGGCGCCGCGCGGCAAAGGCAGCCGTGGGCCAGGCGGCGCGGCGGAAGCCGAAGCCGATCGAGCCCGCGAAATCGGCGAAGAAGTGACGGGCGGATACAACCCCGACGCCTACGCGCCGGGTGCGGGGCAGAAGCCGACCCCAGTGCCGCCTCCCCCGCCGGCGGCGAACGTCGGTGGCGGCGGGGCGGCCGAAGAAACCAGGAGCGAATAGCTGCGCCTCGCGCCGGGGGTCGCCTACGGCCTGATGTGGGCCGGCTTCGCCGGCTACCTCGTCGCGCTGGCGCTCGCGCCGCGTCTCGACCGGCGACTGCTCTGGGGCGGTCTCACAGCCCTCCTCGTTCTCTTCGCCTGCCTGCCGCCGCTGCTCTCACACGACGTCTACAGCTACGTCGATTACGCCAGGCTCGCGGTTCGGCACGGCCTCGATCCCTACGTCCACGCGCCGGCAAGCGCCGCCGCGGACCCCGCCTTCCCGCACGTCACCTGGACCGAAACCACCAGCGCCTACGGACCGCTCTTCACGCTTGCGACCTACCCGCTCGCCTGGATGCCGGTCGGCGCCGCCGCCTACATCATCAAGGCGGCCTCGGCCGGCGCCATCCTGGCGATCGCCTCTCTCGTCGCCCGCCTCGCCCCCGCCCGCGGCATCGATCCGCGCCGCGCCGCGGCCTTCGTCGGTCTCAACCCGTTGGTGCTCGTCCATGTCGTCGGCGGCCCCCACAACGATGGTCTCGCCGTCCTGCTGATGACGCTTGGCCTCGCCGGCATCCTCACGGCCCGCGAGAGGCTTGGCGCTGTCGCTCTCGTCTCGGCCACCGCGACCAAGGCGACGGCCGCGATCGCGATCCCCTTCGCCCTGCTCGGCTCAACCCGCCGTGCGCGCTTCCTGCTCGGCGGCTTCGCGACTCTGGCCCTCGTCGCGCTTGTCGCCTACCTCGCCTTCGGCTGGAACTGGCTGCACGCCTTCACCCTGGCCGGCGAGAACCAGGGCCGCACCAGCCATATGAGCATCCCAATCACCACCGCCCGCCTCACCGGCATGGACCCTGACCTGGTCCGCGCAACGTTCCTCGTCCTCTACGCCGCACTGGTCATCCACCTACTCGTCTGGACCTCTCGGGGCAACGACTGGCTCCACGCAACAGCCTGGGCAACAACGGGATTGCTGCTCGCAACCTCCTGGCTCCTCCCCTGGTACCTCCTCTGGCCATTGCCCGCCGCAGCCCTCTCCAGGGATCGTCTGCTCCTGCTCCTGCTCCTGGGCCTGACCGCTTACCAGCTTGGCGCGCGCATCCCCTTGTGACGCAGCATCTGATCGAGGGAGAGGCATCCCTCGAACGGGCGGATACTCAAAGTCGCGGCGCTAATTAGCACCGCGACTTGTCCGGGCGAGGGATGCCTCTCCCTCGACCGCCTCCTCCTCCTCGGGGGACGCGTGAATCACTCCGGTATGTATGGACCACCCCTCGCGCCGACCAAGTGCAGTCACGATCCCGACATAGAGAATCTCGACAACGGTCTGCACCCCGCGAACGACGATCGCAATCAGCGAAGCCACCGCGAAGCTGTCCCCGGGCGCCGCCACCTTGAAGGACCAGGCGAAAGCCGCGTCGCGAATCCCAAGCCCGGCGGGGGCGACCAGGGTGGCCAGGGCCGCGACGTAGCCAAAGGCCTGGGCCGCTCCGGCGACCAGTATCTGGCTGGGCGGGATCGAGCTGACCGAGCGGGCGACGCAGTAGATGCCGACCGCGATCACTCCCCAGTTGAGGACGTAGAAGACCATCACCGCGATCACCCCACCGAGCGACATCACCTCGGGCAGCGGATCGCGGCCGAAGGCGCGCAGCGCGCGATTGGCCAGCGGTCCGAAGACCCGTGGGTGCAGGAGCACGATGAGCAGCGGAATCAGCAGCAGGATCGCCCAGCGCAGCGGCTGCCCTTGCAGGTCTGGATGGACGATCAGGAAGTAGGCGGCGACGACGATCGCCGAAGTCGCCTGCAGCGCCTGTTCGTAGACGATGCTGGCGACCGTCAGCCGACGCGGCACACCGGCGCGCTCGGAGAGCAGAACCCGCCCCAATACGTAGAGGACGCTGCCGGGGACGTAGCGGGCAAGCAGCGGCTGCCCCCATGCGACCTGCGCCCGTCCCGCTCCCAGCTTGTAGCCCAGGAAGCGCAGGATCAAGTCCCAGCCGACGGCGTTGAGCGCGTAGAAGACCGGCAGGATGACGAAGGCCGGGATCAGCCAGAGGACGTGGAAGTGGACGCCCTTCGCCTGGATCTCGGACCACTGGTCGACCACGGTGAGGACGAGGAAGCCAAAGACGACCACGGCGATGCCGAGCTGGATCGCCAGGCGCACGCGCTTGCTGCGCGGCGGCCTGGTTCCGAATTTCGCCCCGGCCTCGCCGATGCGGTGTAGAAGGGGCTGACGGCGCTCCACTGGCGTCGGACCTTAGTGACGGGGGAGGCTGGGAGGGACAATGATGCGCATGGGCGAGTTCGAGCTCTTGGCGCGGATACGGGAGCGGCTACCCGCGGGCGGGCCGCGTACGCATCTGGGCAGCGGCGACGACGCGGCGGTCACGATCCCCGGTGGCGCCACCGCCACCTCGGTCGATGCCCTGGTCGACGGCGTGCACTTCCGCCGCGAAATCGCCAGGCCGGCGCAGATCGGACACAAGGCCCTCGCCACCGCCCTTTCTGATCTGGCGGCGATGGGTGCCGAGGCCGGCGAGGCCTATGTCGTCCTCGGCCTCCCCCCCGACTTCGGCGAGGAGGAAAGCATCGAGCTGCTCGACGGTATGGCCGCACTTGCCGAGGAGACCGGCACGGACCTCGCGGGAGGTGACCTGACCCGCTCCAGTCAGCTCTTCCTGTCGATCACGGTGGTCGGGCACGCCTCCTCGGCAGACGCTTTCGTCGCCCGGCGCGGCGCCCAAGCGGGCGACGCCCTCGTCCTGAGCGGCGAGATCGGCGCCGCTGCCGCCGGCCTCGAGCTGCTCGAGCAAGGACGCGGCGACGCCACCCTGGCCAAGCGCCAGCTCGAACCCACGCCTCGGCTCTCTGCGGGACGGGCGCTCGCGCGCGCGGGGGCAACGGCGATGATCGACCTCAGCGACGGCCTCGGCGCCGATGCGATGCACCTGGCGACGGCCAGCGGCGTCAAGCTCGAGATCGAGGCCGAGGCGGTGCCGCTGGCCCCAGCCGCGGTGGCGCTGAGTCGGACCATGGGTCGCGACCCCTGGCGCCTGCTCAGCGGCGGTGAGGACTACGAGCTGCTGGCGTGTCTTCCAGCGGACCGCGTGGAGGAGGCGAGGGCTGCGGTCGGAAGCGAGGGGGGAACCACGCTTACGAAGGTGGGCGAGGTCCAGGCTGGATCGGGGGTAGAGATCAGGCTGCCCGATGGCCGACTTCTGGAGCCGGCGGGATTCGACCAGCTCGCATGAAGCTCTCGCTGGTCAGCAGCTCCCTCACCCCACGCCGCTGAAGCATCGCTGCCGCGACCAGCGAAGGCTCGGGCTTGTAGTGCCCGGTCTCGACGAGGCTCTTCAGCTGTCGCGGTTGCATCCTGCGCTTCATATCGGCTCTCTACCCAGCAACCTTAGTACTTGGTACTCGCACATATGTCCACGGTAGACGGAGATACGCTTTACCCATGCCCAACGGCTCGACCCGCATCCTTCTCGTCGATGACGAGCAGTCAATACAAACGCTGCTCAGCTACCCCCTGCGCAAGGACGGATACCACGTCACCTCGGCCCAGGACGGCCGCGAAGCGCTGCAGCGATTCGAGGAGGCGCGCTTCGACCTGGTCATCCTCGACCTGATGCTCCCCAAGCTCGACGGCGTCGAAGTCTGCCGCGAGCTGCGCTCGCGCAGCCAGGTGCCGATCATCATGCTCACCGCCAAGGGCGCGGAGACCGACAAGGTCGCCGGCCTCGAGGTCGGCGCCGACGACTACATAACCAAGCCGTTCTCGATGCGTGAGTTCCGCAGCCGGGTGAAGGCGGCGCTGCGCCGTTCGCGCATGGGCGGCGAACCCGACGGGGAGGAGACGATCGACCACGGCGAGCTGAAGATCGACTTCGGCCGCCGCATGGTCACCCTGCGCGAGGAGGAGATAAAGGTCACCTACGTAGAGTTCGAGATCCTCGGCGCCCTTGCCCGCTCACCGGGCCGGGTGCTCAGTCGCGAGACGCTGCTCG
>Ga0207639_10002194_pt1 | contig 13147 bp, 10 predicted proteins | sample KBSCornC32_FD_184299 | JGI IMG/M metagenome (GOLD analysis project Ga0207639, IMG submission 184299) | Corn rhizosphere microbial communities from Kellogg Biological Station, Michigan, USA - KBS Corn C3-2 (SPAdes) (version 2) | ecosystem: Host-associated > Plants > Roots > Rhizosphere > Soil ...
GGCGACTTCCAGAACGAGGCGCTGGCCGTTGTTGCTGGTTTCCAGCGCCGAGAGAATGAACGGCACCGCATCGGGGAAGGTCACGTCGACGACAGCGCCGATGACCTGCGTGATGCGGCCTACATTGTTGGTGGTTGCCATTGCTTCGTTTCCTTGCCTTCTTTGTCAGCGTGCCGGCAACCAGATGTCGCCGTGGTAAATTACATCAATTGAGCCATCGCCAAGCTCTTCAAGCTTTCGGCGCTTACCGGAAAATTTCACTCTCGCACCTTTGAATACGCAGCGGGCGATGATGTCTCCATCTTTATCGCTTCCATATTCAACGCACAAAACTTCTCTAAAAGTCGCTCCTACAGGCTGCTCCGGGTTGCAATTTGTATAGCCATCCAAATCTCTGCAGCCTCGAGATATCGCCAAGGCTGATCCCACTTCCTCAGCTGACGGTAGCGCGGTTGAACTTGCAGCCAAAAGAAGAGATAGCAGCATCAAACACCTTCTTTACAAGGCCTCGGCGCCCGAAATGATTTCGACGAGTTCGGTGGTGATCGCGGCCTGGCGGCTGCGGTTATACTGGATCGTCAGCTTGTTGATGAGGTCGCCGGCATTGCGGGTCGCATTGTCCATGGCGGTCATCGACGCGCCCTGTTCGGACGCGTTGTTTTCCAGCAACGCCTTGAAGATCTGCACCGTGACGTTGCGCGGCAGCAGGTCGTCGAGGATCGCTTCCTCGCTCGGTTCATACTCCACCGTCGCGCCGATGGCGTTGCGGTCGGCGTCTTCAGGAATCTTGACCGGGATGATCTGCTGCTCGGTCGGGATCTGGGCGAGCGCCGACTTGAAGCGCGAGAAGAAGAGGTGCGCGACGTCGAACTTGCCGTTCAGATACATGTCGGTCAGCTCGTGCGCTATGGCTTCAGCCTGCGCATAGCCCGGCTCCTTGGCGCCCGTCGTGTCATATTGGGCGACGATCATGCCGGGGAAAGTGCGGTTGATGACCGGGCGACCCTTGCGACCGATGAGGTAGAAACGGACGGTCTTGCCCGCGTCGATCAGTTCTTGCGCCTTGGCGCGGGCGGCCTTGACGATATTCGCGTTGAACGCGCCGGCGAGGCCGCGGTCGGAGTTGGCGACGACCAGCAGATGCACGTCGTCCTTGCCAGTGCCGGCGAGCAGCGGGGAAGCGCCTTCGCCCGAACCGCCGGCGATCTTCGACGCGAGGCTGGCGACGACCGCTTCGAGGCGGCTGGAATAGGGGCGCGCAGCCTCAGCCGCGGCCTGCGCCTTGCGCAGCTTCGCGGCGGCGACCATCTGCTTCGCCTTGGTGATCTTCTGGGTCGATTTAACCGACCCGATACGGATCTTCAGTTCCTTGAGGCTGGCCATGTCCCGTCTCGTTCAATCCTGTTCCGTCATGCCAGCGCAGACTGGCATCTCACGCCCCCAGGTCGGACCTATCCGGCCTGAGACCCCAGCTTTCGCTGGGGTGACGGCTAAATATTAGGCGAAGGTCTTACCGAAGCTGTCGAGCGCGGCCTTCAGCTTGGCCTTGGGCTCGTCACCCAGGTCCTTGCTGTCGCGGATCGCGGCCAGCACGTCGGCATGGTCGTGACGCAGATAGGCGAGCATCAGCTCTTCATAACGGGTCACGTCCTTGACGGGCACGCTGTCGAGATAGCCGTTGGTGCCAGCGAAGATTGACGCGGTCTGCTCTTCGAAGGGCAGGGGCGAGAACTGGGCCTGCTTGAGCAGCTCGGTCAGGCGAGCGCCGCGGTTCAGCAGCTTCTGGGTCGAAGCGTCGAGGTCCGAACCGAACTGGGCGAAGGCCGCCATTTCACGATACTGGGCCAGCTCCAGCTTGATCGAGCCCGACACCTTCTTCATCGCCTTGGTCTGCGCGGCGGAACCGACGCGCGACACCGACAGGCCGACGTTGATGGCCGGACGGATGCCCTGATAGAAGAGGTTGGTTTCGAGGAAGATCTGGCCGTCGGTGATCGAGATCACGTTGGTCGGGATATAGGCCGACACGTCGCCCGCCTGAGTCTCGATGATCGGCAGCGCGGTCAGTGAGCCATTGCCATTGGCGTCGTTCATCTTCGCAGCGCGCTCCAGCAGGCGGCTGTGGAGATAGAAGACGTCGCCGGGATAGGCTTCGCGGCCCGGAGGACGGCGCAGCAGCAGCGACATCTGGCGATAGGCGACGGCCTGCTTGGAAAGGTCGTCATAGACGATCACGGCATGCATGCCGTTGTCGCGGAAGAATTCGCCCATGGTGACGCCGGTATAGGGCGCCAGATACTGGAGCGGAGCGGGTTCCGAAGCGGTCGCGGCGACGACGATGGAATATTCCATCGCGCCATTTTCTTCGAGCTGCTTCACGATCTGCGCGACGGTCGAGCGCTTCTGGCCGACGGCGACATAGATGCAGTAGAGCTTCTTGCTCTCGTCATCGCCCGCGTTGATGCCCTTCTGGTTGATGAAGGTATCGATCGCGACGGCGGTCTTGCCGGTCTGGCGGTCGCCGATGATCAGCTCGCGCTGGCCACGGCCGACGGGGACGAGGGCGTCGATCGCCTTCAGGCCGGTCTGCACGGGTTCGTGCACCGACTTGCGGGGGATGATGCCGGGCGCCTTGACTTCAACGCGCTTGCGTTCGGTATACTGGATCGGGCCCTTGCCATCGATCGGGTTGCCGAGGCCGTCGACCACGCGGCCGAGCAGGCCCTTGCCCACGGGAACGTCCACGATGGTGCCGGTGCGCTTGACGTTATCGCCTTCCTTGATCTCGGCGTCCGAGCCGAAGATCACGACGCCGACATTGTCGGCTTCGAGGTTGAGCGCCATGCCCTGCACGCCATTGGCGAACTCGACCATTTCGCCCGCCTGGACGTTGTCGAGGCCATGGACGCGGGCGATGCCGTCACCCACGGTCAGCACGGAACCGACTTCGCTCACCTGCGCTTCGGTGCCGAAATTGGCGATCTGGTCCTTGATGACCTTCGAAATTTCTGCGGCGTTGATATCCATGTTCAGCCTTTCATCGCCAAAGCGAGACTATTCAAACGGGTGCGGATGGAGGAATCGATCATCTGGCTGCCGATCTTGACGACCAGCCCCCCCAGGATCGCGGGATCGACCTTGGCATCGAGCGCGACGTCGCGGCCGACGCGGGCGCGAAGGCCCTGCTGCAGGGCGCTGACCTGTCCGGCGTCGAGCGGATGGGCGCTCGTCACTTCGGCGCGAACCTCGCCCTTGTGATTCGACAGCAGAGTTTCATAGGCGCGGATGATCGCGGGCAGCTGGGAAAGGCGGCGGTTCTGGGCCAGCACGCCCAGGAAATTCGTGGTCAGCGCGTCGAGACCCATGGAGGATGCGACCGCGGCGATTGTCTTGCCTGCTGCGTCACGGCTGAGGACGGGGTTGTTCACCAAGCCCTTGAAATCGGCCGATTCGGCCAGGGCCGCCTTGAGCGCAGCCAAGCTCGCCGCGACGGTGTCGAGCGTCTTGCCGTCGCGGGCCAGATCGAACAGCGCCACCGCATAGCGGCCGCTGAGGCTGGCCTGAATACCGCCGGTCGTCTCCACGCGCTTACCGTCCTCCACTTGATTCCAGGCAATTTGAATTGCCGGTCATGCAAAAAGGGGGCCCGGTCTGTCCGTCCCGATCCCCTGTTGGGGGGCCGGTTAGCAGTGGGATTGTGACTATGCAAGCCATGGAACGCGATTCGACCGTCAGTATGAAATCATCGCGATTTGACAGGGTTTCAATATGGGCCGAATCGTTGACCGGCAACGGCGGGCGTCACCCTTCGCCCGGGGTGAGCCGACCCTTTTGGCAATGGTAGACGATCCGTTCGTTGGGCTGGGCCGGAAGCAGGGCGGCAAGATCATTCTGCAGACTTGCGATTTTTCCCAGCAGGGCAGGATCGCCCGCGCACCCCTTGATCGCGCCGCCGCCTAGTGTGCGGGCCTTCGCCATGGTATCGATGTCTGGCAGCCAGCGCTGGACCCGGAGCGTGCCCGTCGCAGGATCGAAGCGGCTGACGGTCACGAAATTATGATCATCGGGCACGGATGCGCGCTGCCATCCTGTGCCGGAGGAAACATATTGGGTGTTTCCGTCGACGCATCCGCCCTCGGCCCAGTGGAACCCGATGTCATTGGGCTGGGATATGGTAAGCCGGCTGCGGTTCATGTCCACCCGGCAGATATTGTCGCCCGCCCAGGCATAGGCGCCGTTGCCGTTGACGCCCGCATCCTCCGGAAGTTTGATGCGCTCCTCTATGCTGGAGAAGCTGGGCTTCAGGAAAAACAGCCCGATTGCCGCGAACAGCAGGATGCCGCCGCCGGCCAGCCACCAGGTCGCGCGCTTTTCCCGTCCCTGGCTGTAGAGCAGGCCGCCCGCGCCCAGCCCGAGCACCGCCAGCGCCAGCAGCACGGCGGCGCCCGCCATGGCGTTCTCCCGCGCGGAGATGACGTCGCGTTCGGCTGTGTCGCGCGCCTTGTTCAGCGCCGCTTCGCGGGCGTCCGCGCGGGCGCGCTCGGATTGCTCGCTCCTGGCTTGCTCCCGCTGGGTCAGGGAGGATTCGGCGGCGTCCGCCTCCGCCATCGAACGGCAGGGAACGATCGTGTGCAGCGACGATACGCCCGCCTGCCGCAGGAAGGAGGCGATTTCGCGCCACGACACGGCGAAGCCGAATTCCGCATCATTGCCGTCGGAGACCGACCCGAAGCTGTTGACCCCCAGCACTCGGCCGCAATCATCGACCAGCGGTCCGCCGCTGTTGCCGGCGGCCAGAGGCGCGGTGTGCAGCACCGTGTCGAAATTCTGGCTGGCCCGGCCGGAGGAAATATTGCCGCTGGTCTTCACCGTGCCGAGCGGTTCCACCAACTGTTTGAGGCCCAGCCCCTGCGCCCGGTCGACCGTGCCGGGATAGCCGATGGCGGTCACATGCTGCCCGTCGCTCACGGCCCCGGCATAGAAGGTGCTGACCGGCAGCTGGCCTTCCTCCAGCTGGATCAGCGCAAGGTCGTTGCCGGGCGAGAAAGCGATGATCTTGCCGCCATAGGTCTTGGTTCCCTCCGAAGGGATGACGCCGATGACGAGATCCTTTTCCTCGCGCGTCAGTTCGACGACATGGGCGTTGGTGATGATCTTGTCCGGCGCGACGGCAAAGCCGCTCCCGTGGCCCACGAAATAGGCGTCGGAACCGTTGGTCGCCACCAGCACGACGCGGACCACGCCGCGGGCGGCGGCGGCAATGTCCTGCTGTTCGGCATGCACGCCGGTCGGTCCGGCAAGAGCCAGAAGGGCGGCCAGGAAGGGGGCGAGGCGACGGAATGATGCGACCATGACTGGCGGCATTCATATGCGATGGCGGGATAGAGGCAATGCGCAAAAAGCGCAGAAACCGCTTTTTGACCGCAAGCGGCAGGAAGCCTGATGCGTTCGGGCGGGCTATCTCTTATCCATGACCGAGATGAGACAGATCGAAGCCCAGATCCATGCCGTGCCTGACGCCGACGCCTGCTGGGACGCGTTTTTACGCCGCGATCGCAGCTTTGACGGGCGGTTCGTGGGAGCGGTGCTGACCACCGGCATCTATTGCAAGCCCAGTTGTGCCGCGCGGCATCCGCGGCGGGAGAACATGATCTTCCTGGCCGACCCGGAGGCAGCGCGGGCGGCGGGTTTCCGCGCTTGCCTGCGTTGCCGCCCCGATGAAGTGGGACGCGACCGGCTGGCGGTGGAGGCGGCCGTCGCCTTCATCGCCGCGGCCGAAACCCCGCCTTCGCTAGAGGCGGTGGCGGCGCATGCGGGCTATTCGCCGCATCATTTCCATCGGCTGTTCAGGCGGGAAACGGGCATGACGCCGGCCGCCTACGCCCGCTCGCTGCGCACCGAGCGGCTGAAAAGCGCGCTGGAGGATGGCGGCAGCGTCACCGGCGCCATCTATGAAGCGGGCTATAACGCCCCCAGCCGCGCCTATGCCGATGCGGAGCGGCACCTGGGCATGACGCCCAGCGCCTGGAAGCATGGCGGCCGGGGCGTGGCGATTCGCCATGCGGTGGTGCAGACCAGCCTGGGGAGAGTGCTGGTCGCCGGCACGGAGCGGGGATTGTGCCGGATCAGTTTCGATGAAGATGAGGCGGACTTGCGCCGACGCTTTCCCAAGGCGGAAATCCTGCCCGCCGACGAGGCGTTTTCGGCGCTGGCAGCCCAGCTTGTCCGGCTGATCGACGCGCCTGCCGAGTCGCTGGAATTGCCGATCGACGTCAGCGGCACGGCGTTTCAGCAGGCGGTATGGGCGGCGTTGCGGGCGATTCCGCCGGGGGAGACGCGCACCTATGGCGAAATCGCGGCGGCCATCGGCCGGCCAGGCGCAGTGCGGGCTGCCGGGACGGCCTGCGGCGACAATGTTCTTGCCGTGCTGATCCCCTGCCATCGAGTGTTGCGGAGCGACGGGAGCCTGGGCGGCTACGCCTATGGGGTGGAGCGCAAGAAGAAGTTGCTGGAGAGGGAGAAGGGCTGAGTATCGGCGCGCTCCGGCGCAGGATCATCGGGCTTCAGCGGTCCTTCAACCGCTCCATGATCGCGCGGCGCTGGGCTTTGCTCATGCCCGCCCAGCGCTGGATTTCGTCCGTTGTCCGGCCGCAGCCGGTGCAGACGCGCCGGGCCTTGTCCAGCTTGCAGATGTTGACGCAGGGACTTTCCATGGGGTCTCAGGCCATCACATGAAGCTGTAGGGGTCGACGTCCACCGCGACGCGTGTCCCGGATTTCCAGGTCAGATTGCCCAGCCATTCGCGAATGGCGCCTTGCACGTCGACCTGCCGCGTGGCGTGGATCAGCAGGCGGTGGCGGTGGCGCCCGCGCAGCACCGACAAGGGAGCCGGGGCGGGGCCATAGACGCGCATCCCGTCGATCAGGGGTGCTGACTTGCCGATCAACCGGGCGATCTCGGCGGCTTCGTCCGCCTCCTCGCTGGAGACGATGATCGCGGCGAAGCGGCCGAAGGGCGGGGCATTGGCGTGGCGGCGATTCTTTGTCTCCACCTCGTAGAAGCGCTCCGAATCGCCGGCGATCAGGGCCTTGATCACCTCCGCCTCCGGCATGCGGGTCTGGATGAAGACGCGGCCTGGCTTCTGCCCGCGCCCGGCCCGTCCCGCCACCTGCACGATCTGCTGGAAGGTGCGTTCCGACGCGCGCAGGTCGCCACCCTCCAGCCCCAGATCGGCGTCGATCACCCCCACGAGCGTCAGGTTCGGGAAATGATAGCCCTTGGTGACGAGCTGCGTGCCGATGATGATGTCGACGGCGCCTGCCTCCACTGATTTCACGAATTCAGCCACCTTGGCGGGCGACCAGAGCGTGTCGGAGGTGACGATGGCGGTGCGGGCGTTGGGCCACAGCGCCTTCACCTCGTCCGCGATGCGCTCGACCCCCGGCCCGCAGGCGACGAGCGAATCCTCCTCCTTGCATTCCGGGCAGAAGCGCGGGGCGGGGATGACATGGCCGCAATGATGGCAGGCCAGCCGGTGGGTCAGCCGGTGCTCGACCATCCAGGCGGTGCAATTGGGGCACTGGAAGCGATAGCCGCAATGGCGACAGAGCGTCAGCGGCGCATAGCCCCGGCGGTTGAGGAAAAGCAGGCTCTGCTCGCCCTTCTCCATGGTCTCGTCAATGGCGCGGACCAGCGGCGGGGCGATCCAGCGGCCACGCTCCGGCGGATCGGTGAGCAGGTTGATGCCCTCTATCTCCGGCATGGCGGCGCCGCCGAAACGGGATGGCAGTTTGATCTCGCGATAGCGGCCGAGTTCCACCTGATGTCGCGTTTCTATGGCGGGCGTCGCGGAAGCGAGGATGACCGGGAATTTCTCGATGAGGCCGCGCATCACCGCCACGTCGCGCGCGTGATAATGAACGCCATCCTCCTGTTTGAAGCTCGCCTCATGCGCTTCATCGACGACGATCAGGCCCAGATTGGGGTAGGGCAGGAACAGCGCCGAGCGGGCGCCGACCACGACCGACGCCTCGCCAGCCGCAATGGCTCGCCAGGCGCGGCGCCGCTCGCTCTGGCGCAGGCCGCTGTGCCAGTTGACCGGTACGGTGCCGAAGCGCTTTTCGAAGCGCTCCAGAAAGGGTTCGGTCAGCGCGATTTCGGGCAGCAGCACCAGCACCTGCCGACCCTCCCTCATCGTCGCGGCCATGGCCTCGAAATAGACCTCCGTCTTGCCTGAACCGGTCACGCCGTCGAGCAGGAAGGGAGCAAAGGCCCTGTCCCTGACTGCCGCGATGAACTGGTCGGCGGCGGCGCCCTGTTTGTCCGACAGCAGCGGCGGGGCGTGATCGGGATCGGGCACGGGGAAGGGCGTGTCGACGCTCACCTCCACCGCTTCGAAGGCACCGGCCTTTACCAATCCGCGAATCACCGCGTCGCTGACTCCGCCGATCATCGCCAGTTCGCGGATCAGCCCCTGCCGTTCGCCGATGCGTTCCATCGCCTGGGCACGCTGTTCGGTCATGCGGTCGGGAAGGTCGCCCGTGGCGCGATATTCGATGACGGTGCGCGCGCCCTCCAGCGCTGCCATCGAGGCCAGCGTCATGCGCAGGACGGCGGCGATGGGGGCGAGATAATAATCCGCCGTCCATTCGATCAGGCGGCGCACGGTTTCGGGCACGGGCGGCGCGTCGACGACCGCCATGATATTGCGCAGGCGATTGTCGCCCACCGTCTCTATCTCGGGGAAGCTGTCCTCTTCCCACACGACGCCGACGATCTGGCGCGGCCCCAGCGGCGCCACGACGATGCTGCCCGGCCTCACGGCCATCCCGTGCGGCACGCGATAGTCGAGGGGCCCCAGGGCGGCGTTCAGCAGGATGACACGGGCGCGCGAACTCATTGCCTCCTCCCTAAACTGCCGGGCAGGGGAGGCAAGGCCAAGAAGCGTCAGATCTTCCAGCTCAATGTCAGCCAGGGGATATGCGCCACCGCATCTGGGCGGCCGTCGCGAAAGCTCTGCTGCCGCATGTAGAGCAGTTGCGCGTCGAGCGCCCTGGTGATCGGATGGCGCAGGCCAATCTGGTTGCGCATGACGGCAAGGCCCAGCTTGTCATTGGGACGGGCGCGGTTCAGGTGGAACATCAACTCGGTTGCTGCGATCAGCGTCCACCGCTTCGCCGCATCCAGCGGGACCGAAGCCTGCACCCGTTGCCGCAACCGCCAGCTCGCCCTGTCCGCCGTATCGAAAAAGCGCTGCTCGATGCGGGTGCGGGACAGCCAAATGCCCCTGGTCAGCGTCAACTGCTGGAACAGCCGCATTTCCTGCTCCGGGTCGGACCGGAAGAAGGCGATGCCGCCGCCGATCTGCACCGCCTTTGCAATGCGGTGGTCGATCGTGATGCGCGCAGTCTGCTGCTCGCCACCGGAGGATGTCTGGCGGAAACGTTGGCTGAGGTCGAGCGATACGATGTCCGCGTCGCTTGCCTGGACGACCAGCGATTCGCTCGTCCAGAACTGATTTTCCTGGCTGGCGGCAAGGGCGGGCGAGGCGGCCAGAAGGCCGGCAGGGATCAGCGCGTCCAATATGTGGCGGGGACGCAGGCGGCGGAGCATGGATCGGTCCTTTGGAAAGGTGCCGCCGTCATAATGGTGCGCGGGGCGCCCGGTAAAGGGCCAGTCATCGGCAATAATGGCTAATCCGTCTGGGAGCCGCTAAAGGAGACGCGATTCGACCCTTTCCCCTCTGCTGGAGCAGATCCATGAAGTTCTTCGTCGACACCGCCGACACCAATGAAATCCGCGAACTGGCCGCTACCGGCCTGCTCGACGGCGTCACCACCAACCCCTCGCTGATCCACAAGTCAGGCCGCAAGTTCCTGGAAGTGGTGGAGGAAATCTGCGGCATCGTCGAAGGCCCGGTGTCGGCAGAGGTCGTCGCGCTCGACCATGAGACGATGATGAAGGAAGCCGCCGTCCTGCGGAAGATCGCCGACAATGTCTGCATCAAGGTGCCGCTGACCATCGATGGCCTCAAGACCTGCAAGGCGCTGACCAGCGAGGGCGTGATGGTGAACGTCACCCTCTGCTTCTCGGCGAATCAGGCGCTGCTGGCGGCCAAGGCGGGCGCGAGCTTCATCTCGCCCTTCGTAGGGCGCCATGACGACAATGGCTTTGACGGCATGAAGCTGATCGAGGATATCCGCCTGATCTACGACAATTACGCGTTCGACACGGAAATCCTGGTGGCCAGCGTGCGCCACCCGATCCATGTGCTGGAAAGCGCGAAGATCGGTGCCGACGTGATGACCGCGCCTCCGTCCGTTATCAAGGCGCTGTTCAACCATGTGCTGACCGAGAAGGGCATTGCGGGTTTCCTGGCGGATTGGGAGAAGACCGGCCAGTCGGTTCTCTGATGTTCCTAGGATAGGGGTCAGGGAATGGCGGGTTCCTGCGAAGGCGGGAGCCCATCCCTGCCGTCTGGACCGTGCCGGCGCGCCACTGGTCTCCTTCCAGCGGTTTGCAGGGACACGGCGCTTTGCTCTTTTTCGTCGCAACTCCCCGCCGCGCAGTTCATTCTCTCCCCTGAAGGAGAGAGGCGATGTTCGTCGCGGTCTATTGGTGGCGCGTCCACCCCGGCAAGGAGGATCAGTTCCGCAAGGCATGGCGCCGGGGAACAGACCTGATTCGCGAGAAATATGGCAGCTATGGTTCGCGCCTGCATCGCGATGCGGATGGACGGTTCGTCGGCTATGCCGAATGGCCCGACGAGGCGACCTGGCGCACGGCCTTCGATCAAAAGATGGTCTATGACGATCCCGACACCCGCGCCGCCTTCGTCGATGCCATAGCCGAAGTGCCGCCCGACGCCGATCCCATCTTCACCATGACGGTGACCGACGACTTGCTGTTGCGTTCGATGGGAGGGCGCGGCAGCGGCGACTGACCGATCGGTCAAGGACCCACCCCTTGCGCGCTCCTCCCTGCGCCTTCCAGCCAGCCTGCTAACACCTATGATCTTGGGGACTGTCCCGATGCGCCGATGCGCCGGGCGATACAGGCTCTATCACCATGAGCGCCTGCCAAATCCCTGGAAAAGAGGAGGGAAAGCATCGCTGCCAGTGCTTCCTGTCCGGTCTTGCCGGTTTCGTCCGCGACGGACGCCAGGCCATCCCTGGCCTATCGTCGCGATATCGACGGGCTGCGCGCTTTGGCGGTGCTGCCGGTGCTGTTCTATCATGTCCGACTTTGGCCCTTTACCGGGGGTTTCGTCGGGGTCGACATCTTCTTTGTCATCTCCGGCTATCTGATCGCCACGATCATCAGCCGGGAAATGACGGAAGGCCGGTTCAGCCTGACCGATTTCTATGCGCGGCGCATCCGCCGCATATTTCCCGCGCTGTTCGCGACCATCGCGGTCACCATCCTGGTCGGCAGCCAGATCCTGCTGCCGCTTGATTATCGCGCTCTTGGCCTGAGCGCCGCAGCGACGGTGCTTTTCGCCAGCAACCTGCATTTTGCCCGGCACAGCGGCTATTTCGGCAGCGCGGCGGAGGAGGCGCCGCTGCTGCACACATGGTCGCTGGCGGTGGAGGAGCAATTCTATATCCTCTTCCCGCTCCTGATGCTCTGCGCCTTTCGGGCGGGAGGGCGCAGCCGGCTGTTGCTGGCGATGATGGCGTTGCTGTCCTTCGCGACGGCGCTGCTTTTGGTCGATCGTGCGCCCGTGCTGGCCTTCTACCTTCCCTTTCCCCGCGCCTGGGAATTGCTGGCGGGGGCGTTGCTGGCGATGGGCCTGTTGCCGCCGCTGCGGCGCCGATGGACAGCGCAACTTTGCGCGCTGGCCGGCGTGGCGTCGATCGGCTGGGCGTTGTTCGGCTTTTCCAGCGCAACGGTCTTTCCGGGGCTGAACGCGCTTTATCCCGTGCTCGGCGCATTGCTGATCCTGCATGCGGGGCAGAGCGGATCGGCGATCAGCCAGGTGCTGGGCGGCGCGGCGCCCGTGGCCATCGGCCGCATATCCTATTCGCTCTATCTGTGGCACTGGCCGATCGTCGTCTTCTGGACCTATCGCACCGACGGGGACTGGCGCTTGCGGGAGCAGTTGCTCGTCATCCTGCTTTCTTTCCTCTTTGCCTTTCTGTCCTGGCGTTTCATCGAGGAGCCGTTCCGCCGGGCGCGCCGCTTCACGAACGGCCGCGCCTTTGCGCTGGCTGGCGCGATGATGGCGGCGGGGTGCGGAGCGGGAGCGCTGCTCTATCTTTCGGGCGGCCTGCCCGCGCGGGTGGCGCCGTCCGTCGCTGCGCTCGACGCGGCGAGCGGGAGCATGGCTTACCTGCCCGAACGCTGTTCGGGAATGGCGGCGGTCCGGCACCGGACGCTCTGCGCGGTGGGCGCGCATAACGGCACGGCGCCCAGCTTCCTGCTGTGGGGCGACTCTCACGCCCATGCGCTGAAACCCGCATTCGATCAGGCGGGCGATGCGCTGGGCCTGTCCGGACGGATCGCATCCTACCCCGCCTGTCCGACCCTGCTGGGACTGGACCGGCTCGACCAGCCCGCCAGCCATGATTGCAGCGCGTTCAATGCGCAGGTTCTGGCAATGCTGCGCGACAGCCCGACCATCCATACCGTATTCCTTGTGTCCCGCTGGGGCCTGTGCGCAGAGGGACGTCGCCCGGAAGGCGGCATGCCCTGCTATCTTGGCCGGGACGAGAATGACGACAGGAGCTTCAGCCGCGATGCCCAGCTGTTCCGGGCAGGGCTGGAGGAGAGCGTGCGGGCGCTGACCGGCATGGGCAAGCGGGTCATATTGGTCGCGCCGATTCCGGAATTCCGCCGCAATGTGCCGGAAAGCCTGGCGCGGGCCGAACTTTACAGCGAACCGGCGGGGCTGGACCTGCCCCTGGCGGATTATCTGCGGCGTCAGCGCGGCGTTTTCGGCGCCTTTGACGCGATGCGGCGGCGTTTCGCGGTCAGCATCGTCTACCCGCACCGTCTTCTGTGCCGCAGCGGCCATTGCGCGACCGTGATGCATGGCGTGCCGCTTTATTCCGACGATGACCATCTGTCGCGGCAAGGCAGCCTGTTGCTGACAGGCATGGTCCATGAAGCGATGCGGCCGATCCGGGATCAGGCCGATCGCCGCGAA
>Ga0207639_10002195_pt1 | contig 13146 bp, 9 predicted proteins | sample KBSCornC32_FD_184299 | JGI IMG/M metagenome (GOLD analysis project Ga0207639, IMG submission 184299) | Corn rhizosphere microbial communities from Kellogg Biological Station, Michigan, USA - KBS Corn C3-2 (SPAdes) (version 2) | ecosystem: Host-associated > Plants > Roots > Rhizosphere > Soil ...
TTCTTTCTCATCACCCATTACAATTTCCTTTGCTACGGGTTGCAGATAAGCTGCTACAAGCATATAGGCCCAAACAGGAGTAATTGCATCCGCACTGCATGTAACAGCAACGTTTTTATTTTCGTAGACAGACCAGTCTGATTTTTTCAATGCTTCTCTGAAATCTTTTTCTTTCAGTATCATGCCCATAAATAAATGATCCTTCATATCAAAGACCGCCACTTCCCCTTTCGGATACCAGGTTTCGAGGTCGATCGTTACCAACCCGCTTTCGGCTACTTTATTTATGAACGGTTCACTCATTTGTGCGATTAAAATTGCTTTGTAAAAATAACATTTTACATGGCGGTATTGTTGCGATTACAGGAAACAAAAATCCCGTCTGCCTGCTGGCGGACGGGATCCTGATTATTTTTCTACTGTTCTTTTTAGAAATTTTCAGCTCTATAGTCTTTAATAGTAGCTCCTTTTTTCAAAGCATTAACCGGGTAGGACGGGCTTTGTGGATTTATAGATGACTTTACCTGTTGGTACGCATTTTTGCGCTGGTCTGCTACACTTCCTTCTGTTGATGGAGTAGCTGAGACTGTTTCAACTCTTACAACATATACACCATTCACACCTTCCAGCACTTCTGGTACCACCTTGCCTTTATTTGCCGGATTAAACGCCGCACCGCTAACTCTTGGTTCATATCCCAATGTTGCTCCTGCGGTTCCGCCACCACTTATACGAAGGCTGTCTGCCACTTCAATTGGCTTGTTGCCCCATGCTGCTGCTGCTGCTTCAAGCGTTGTAACCTTGCCTACTTTTTGTTTTAAGATAACAGCGATCTTTTGTTTTCTAAGCAATGGCTCTACTGCCAGTCTTGCTGCGGCTACAGATTGTGTTCCTTCTTCCAAAACTTCTGTTACCACCGCTACAACATATTTATCGTCCACTCTTTCGGGTTTCAATACTTCGCCCTTCTTAGCAGCATACACATTTCTCACAAAGTTTCTTGATGATCCTACGCCCTGTACATCTGATGCAATATGAGTAATGCCCGAAGCAAGTCCTTTATTATAGCCTTTTCCTTTTAATGTTTTTTCGTATGCATCATCAAACGATTTTGGATCATGCGCATCTGCTGCAAATGCGTTTGCTGCATTCAAAGCATCAGCATCTGTTTGCTGGCTTGCTACTATTTGTTGTGGCAGGTAGGCTATTTTATAAGCAGGCCCGCCGCCTTTTTGAGAAATTATTTCAACGTAGTGATAACCAAATTCTGTCTTTACCACGCCTTTATATCCCGGAGGATTTAAAAATATAAAATCGTTGAACGGCGCCACCATTTGGCTGGAATAAACGCTTTCATATATACCGCCTTTGTCTTTGTTTCCATCATCAGAAAATTTAGAACAAAGCGTATCGAAGTTTGATCCTTTCGCAATTGCCAGTTGAAGACTATCCGCCAATTTCTTTGCAGAAACGGTATCTCTTGATGGATACATCTGGCCTGTTTGCGGATCTCTCTGAGCTGTAGCAATAAGTATGTGGCGGATCTTTACAGAGTCTGGCATTTGTCTTGCGCCAATTACTTTTGCAAGCATATAATTTCCACCGTCTAAATATGGTCCGTAAATAGAACCAACCGGCGTTCTGAATATTGAATCTTTTACTGCTATCTGAATTGTTTTTCCGCTGATATAACCATCGTAATAATTTCTAACACCTTCACCAGCTAAAAATTGTTCAAGATTGTGAGTTGTATCAAACGCGGGTTTCAACTCCAATGCTTTATTCTTTGCATAAAGACTATCAGCTGCTGATGGAGCTGCGTTGAATGCAACATAACTAATGTTGCGGCTTTCTGTCTGTTTAAAATCCTCTTTGTGCTTGCTGATATAATCTGCAATTTCTTTATCCTCAATTTTTACAGTGCTATCCGGAATGCTGGTATATGCTTCTTTTACATAAGAGATCCTGGCCATCTGTGTATTGTCGCTGTTTATCTTTTCTACGAACCAGCGGGGAAAATTGACAGAGTTGGCAAACAGTGATGTATACTTGGTTTCTTTTCTCGATAATTCCAGTTGATTTATATAGCTGATGAAATTATTCTTCTGCAGTTGCTCTTCCGGGGATGTTGTTTTCTTTTTCAACATCTGATCAATGGCGCTTTTTGCAGCAGCAGGATTAAACTGCCCTGTTTTCTCATCCGTAAATTGTTTTTTCAGATCTTCCGGTGCGTTCGGACCGTAAAGAATATCACCTAATTCTTTTTTACCGATCTCAATTCCAAGTTTATCAAATTCACCGGCCAGCAACGCCTGGTTCACTTCGCTATTCCAGGCCTGTTCAATGGCTTGTTGTCTTGCCATACCTGCAGGATAACCTTGCTGTTTCATATTCTCCTCGGTCTGATCAACTTTCTTGTTGAAATCTTCCAACGATATTTTAGTTCCGTTTACACGGCCAACCGCTGCACCCTGACCACCGGCATTTGCACCGGCACGGCCTTTACCAGAAAAATAATCGGTCAAAATAAATCCCACCAATGCAAGCGCAATCAATATAACAGAGATTTTCGCTCCTCTGTCCCTGATAGTTTGAATAATAGACATAGTAATACCTTGTTTAAAAAGGATGGCAAAAATAGGGGAAAAACTGTGGAAAATCTCCACAAAAAGGCCGTTTTTAAAGGCTTTTTAGCGTCTTTTCGGAATTTGTTTTTGAGATTTTACTTTTTCCTGGGATGCACCAGTTTCATCTCTTTGACCAGGTGGCCCGCCCCGGCAAACTTGTCCACAATAAACAGCACATAACGTATGTCTACCATGATGTTACGACAAATTGATGGGTCATAATTAATATCGCTCATTGTTCCTTCCCAGGCCCTGTCAAAGTTCAATCCAACCAGGTTGCCATAGGCATCCAATGCCGGGCTGCCTGAGTTGCCGCCTGTTGTATGGTTCATCGCAATGAAGCAAACCGGCATTTTCCCATTGCTTCCATATTGACCATAATCTTTGGATTTGTACAGTGTTCTCAATTTTTCCGGTACATCAAATTCATAATCGCCCGGCTTGTATTTATCCATTACACCATCGAGGTAAGTATAGTAATCATACCTCACCGCATCTCTTGGATTAAATCCTTTTACCTGTCCGTACGTAAGTCTCAGGGTGCTGTTGGCATCAGGATAAAATGCTTTTTCTTTAAACACATCTATTTGCGCCTGCATATATTCTCTGCTCAGCTTGTTTATTCTTGCCTGTATCTCGTTCAATTTCGATTGCACCTGAGTTTGGTATGTTTTTAAAATATTCTGGTACAGCAATATTACCTGCTGATCTTTAAGATGCGCGATCAATTCTGCGGCGGGTCTATTTAAGATATCCAATGTTGATTTGCTGTCATCCAATGAGGTGGTTCCATATAGCTTTACTGCAAGTTTTTGAAACCCATTCATGTCCCCGTTCAAAAATTCTTTCAGTACCGGCGAAACATATTTATTATCCTGGTCTTTCGTATACATCTCCATCAATGTTGCAAACAACTCCTGATCTACTGTAGAATTATATTCTTCATATAAAGCTTCCAATGCTTTTTTTACAACCGGCAATCGTTGTTGTAATCCTTTTTCTCCCTCTTTATCATAAGCAGTGATCAATGTATTAAGTTGCGACGCAATAGTAAACAATTCAACCCTGCTGATTATTTCTGTATAATAATCTCTGGCATATCCCAATGGCTTCATCTCTTCATAAGCAGTTGCCAGATCGCCCAACAGGTTACCGTATTGCGTTTTCCATTGCGGATTAGCGTTTATTCTTTTTGTGAACACTGCTTCATATGCTTTCTTTTTTGCAAGAGCGTCCGTACTTGTTAATCCCAATACTTCTCCCTGCCATTTTTTATAAGAATTCTGGATACTTGCATATTTCGCAGCATACTGAATTTTTATTTGCTCGTCTTTGCGCATAAAACCATCAAGAACTGCCAGGGCTTTTTCACGAATACCAATCTTTGCCGGATCGTTCACGTTCATTATTTGTTCTACAGCTGAAGAGTGTAAGTATTGGGTTGTTCTTCCCGGAAAACCAAAGATCATTGTGAAGTCGCCTTCTTTTGTACCATCCAGTGAAATAGACAATGCTTTCTTGGGGACATAGGGTATATTGTCTGCCGCGTATTCTGCCGGTTTATTATCCTTGCCGGCATAGATACGGAACATGGAAAAATCTCCGGTATGTCTTGGCCACATCCAGTTATCAGTATCTTTTCCAAAATTACCGATAGAAGATGGCGGTGCGCCTACTAACCGTACGTCTTTATATGTTTCTGTTACAAATAAATAATATTGATTGCCTTCAAAAAAACTCCGCACAAAACAGTCCTGGTATTTTTCCTTTTTTGCATCCTTTCTTATCTGGTCTATATTTTTATCTATTGTTGATTGTCTTTCGCTTTCAGACATTGCGCCGGTTACTCCTTTGAAGGCTTCCTTGCTCACTTCATCTACCCGTATGATAAATGTTACAAACAAGCCCTGGTTTGGTAATTCTTCGCCATAGTTTTTAGCCCAGAAACCATCTCTTATATAATTATGGTCAAGTGAAGAATGATTTTGCACCGCATCGAACCCACAGTGGTGATTAGTAAGTACCAGCCCTTTATCAGAAACTATCTCGCCGGTACAAAAACCTCCAAAACTTACGATCGCATCCTTTAAGCTTCCGCTGTTAATATTATATATATCCTTCGCACTGATCTTCATTCCCTGTGCCTTCATTTGCTTCTCATTCATCTGTTGTAATAACCAGGGAAGCCACATACCCTCATCGGCCCTGGCCAACGATACGATAGTTAAACAAATAGCGACAAGGAGGTGTTTTATATATTTCATACAGCTATTTTTTGAGGGTTTAAAATTAGGGGTTTTGGAGAGAGCCCTCGTTTTGGGGTTTTATAGAAGGTATTACACCGAATACAAGGGGTTCGCCTGGAACGCAGCGGGATATTTTCTTCAATCACTCTTCATTGTTTTCAATTCTCCCTGTTTTTGAATACCACGCTCTTACTTTTTCTCCCCACAGCTATGTTAACAGGGAATAAATAATGTGTATATCTCAATGTGAAACGTGGATATGAAACTGCATCATTAGAAATGAAAAAGTGAATAAAACTGATTTTCAATAATTATGTAGGATTTTGGCTACTTGTTCTAACCTTATCAACATCATTCAGTAAAATCATGCAACGATTTTTTTTCAGCATATTTCATTCACAGTCATGTGGACAAACCGATAAAATCCTTGCTATTACTGCAAACCTTTCTGTGGATTACCCTGTTTTTAATGTTAATTACTTTTAAAAGGTAATTTTGTAAAAATTGTTTTCCACTAATCCACAGCTGTAATAATAATAAACTCTTTTTTATAAAAATATATTAATACTATTATTGTATTAATACAGGGTTTGAAAAATTTTGTTTTGAAAAGTTGCTGCAGTTGGTGGAATATTGCTCCATCGAAAAAAAATTGAGATGAACAACGAAACATTAGCGGCGGTAGAAAAAATGGTTTTCTCGACATTGAGTTAGACCCTTCACTTGATCTGTTTGCGGAGATAGAACGGTTGAAGAGAGAAAAAAATGCTGTTGTGTTGGCGCACTACTACCAGGAACCCGACATTCAGGATGTTGCAGATTATATCGGCGACAGCCTGGGTCTTGCACAACAGGCAGAAAAAACAACTGCCGATATGATCGTCTTTGCCGGAGTTCATTTCATGGCCGAAACTGCAAAGATCCTAAACCCTGGAAAAAAAGTCGTTATCCCTGACCTGAAAGCAGGTTGTTCCCTCAGTGATAGTTGTCCACCACCATTGTTCAAAAGATTCAAAGAGCAACATCCTGATCATATCGTCGTAAGCTATATCAACTGCAGTGCGGGTATCAAAGCATTGAGCGATGTGATCTGTACCAGTAGTAATGCGAAAATAATCGTTGATAGTTTTCCAAAAGAACAAAAGATAATTTTTGCGCCAGATAGAAATTTAGGTGCATACATCAACAAAGTAACGGGCCGTGATATGTTACTTTGGAATGGTGCGTGTATGGTACATGAAATATTTAGCCTGGAGAAAATTACTAAGCTAAAGATCAGGCATCCTCACGCAAAACTATTAGCACATCCTGAGTGTGAAGATCCTATTCTTCGCATAGCAGACTATATTGGCAGCACAACGGGACTTTTGAAATACTCTCAAACAGATTCATCCCAGGAATACATCGTGGCAACAGAGACCGGTATCCTGCACCAGATGATGAAGGCCTCACCCAATAAAACATTTATTCCTGCGCCACCGAATAATAGTTGTGCCTGTAATGACTGTCCGCATATGAAGCGGAATACCCTGGAGAAGATCTATCTCTGTATGGAATATGAAACTCCTGAAATTTTGATGGAGGAAGAATTAAGAATAGCTGCAAAAAAGCCGATGGATAAGATGCTGGAGATATCAGCGAAAGCAGGATTGTGAATTTGAGTTGGTGTAAATACTGATTTGAAAGGGAAAAGTAAGAAATGAAATATTTCAATAAAATATTATTGCTTCTGATTTTCATTGCCGCCTCCTTTTTGGGAAATACACAAAAAATCAGAATTCCTGCTGAATGGGAAAACCAGGAAAAAGTATGGCTTACCTGGTTTGGACAGGAAAGGCGTGATTCTGTAACGTGCAGGGTGATTGAAGCACTTCAATCACATGTCAGACTATCGGTGAATGTTGCTTCAATTGCCATGAGAGCTGTTGCCATAAAATATATGGCCAAATACATGATTGACACAACGACGATTGATTTTTTAACGGATCCACATATTGATTTTTTCGCCAGGGACTATATTTTCTTCGTAAAAGACAAAGCCAATAAATTACAGGTGGTTTGTTTTGACTATTCATGTTACGGAATGTACCCGGGAATATATCAAAAACCAATGCCGGAAGAGGAAAAGGAATTTGGGAAATGGGATGAACGAATAGCAGCACAATTGAATTTGCCAATGGTGAAGAGTGAATACGTTTTCGAAGGTGGCGGAATTGAGGCCAATGGAAGCGGAACACTTATGGTTATTAAAGAAATGGCACTTCAGCGTAATCCTGACAGATCGATCCCGGAAATAGAAAATGAACTTAAAAGAACAGTAGGCGCCCGTAAAATCATTTGGCTGGTGAAAGGATTTATTGAAGACAAGGTCTTTCCAAAGTTTGGCCCCTTTTATATGAACTATTTTGGGGGCGGTGCAAATATGCATATTGACGAACTGTGCAGGTTCGTTGACGAAACCACTGTTGTATTGCCTTATATTTCAAAACAGGACAAGAATAAAACGCCCATTGATAGCATTAACTACCCAATGCTTGAGGAAAATTTTAAGATCCTTCAAAACGCCAGGACAGCGGATGGAAAAAAACTTAAAATAATTCGCATTCCAATTCCAGAAAGTGAGGAACTAAAATTCACCCTAACTGCTTCCGAATCCGAGTCTAAACGTTTTAAAGATTTCGCAATAAACAAGGGCGATACTATATACCGGATACCTGCGGCCAGTTATTGTAATTTCTTTATAAGCAACAAAGTGGTATTAATACCCAAATACTGGAAACCGGGAATGTCAGATATTCAAAAACAAAAAGACGAAGAGGTATATAAAATATTCATTCAACTATTTCCGGGCAGGCAGGTAAAACAGATTTATACATTGCAAGTAAACAGGGGAGGGGGTGGAATTCATTGCATGACACATGAACTTCCGGTCTCAAAAAACTGAATAGTAACAGAGCGGATTCTATAAATCCGCTATCAACACCCTCACTTTCTCCCTTATCAAATCCCTCACCTTCCTAAAATCCTCTTCATTCATTTCTCTGGGGTCTGGTATTTCCCAATCAATAAATTGTTTTGCCGGCATCCACGGACAGGCATCACCACAACCCATGGTAACCACGGCATCAAACGGCCCATATTCTTTTACCTGGTCCAGCGATTTAGAGCGATGCGTTTTCAGGTCATAGCCCAACTCTTTCATGGCTACAATTGCTTTTTGATTAATACGCCCAGAAGGATTTGACCCCGCACTGTAAGCTTTAATAGCATCACCACCAATCATTTTAGCAAACGCCTGGCTCATTTGAGAACGATTACTGTTTTCTACACAAACGAAAAGAATACTCTTGGTCATAATTATATCAGGAATAGTTATAAAGGTAAAGGGTTGCCAACTGGCAACCCTTTTTGTTTTTAACAGCAACCCATATCGGTAATGCTGCCTCCGCAACAACCACCGTTACCGGGGTCGTTGAAATGTTGAGTGTTTGCTTTCATGGCTTTACTTTTTATAATTAAAAAATACGAGACTGGTTCTTAACAACAGGCTTTTTCATTTTTAACCTTCAGGTTGGCAAACAAAAAATTAAACTCGGCATTGAATTTTTCAAATGACTTCCAGTTGATGCAATAACAACTCCTGGGGCCATCAATTGTCCCTGTAATAAGTCCTGCTGTTTTTAATTCTTTCAAATGTTGCGATATAGTACTTTGTGCCAGCGGCAACAGTTCCACTATCTCACCACAAATACATTCGTTCCGCTGTGCCAGCACTTTTAATATAGCTATACGGGCGGGGTGTGCCATTGCTTTGGCAAAATTTGCAAGATCCTGCTCGCGTTGAGTGAATTCTTCTTTTTTGTGTAGGGCCATTTTATAATCTTATATCGCAAATATACGATTAAAGAAACAACACAGCCAAATTTTTTTAGCGGAAAATCAAGAGACCGTGGAATTTCGTTTTATCAGGGAGATAATAACTCCGCTGGTGATGATGCACAGAATACCAAGAGAAGACATCCAGTCTGGAAAAGCATCGCCCAGCATCATACCAATAAAAACAGAATACACAATATTGGCATAGCCAAAAACGGAAACGATACCAGCTTTATCAGACCCGTAGGCTTTTGTTACAAAGTATTGCCCGAATAGCGCAGCAACACCCAACAACGAAATTGCAAACCATTGTTTACCTGCCGGCCATTGCCAATGTATAAGAAACAATCCGTCCGCCGGAATACCGGTTGAATAATGGATGATCATCGTAATTAGCGGAACGAGAAAACCACTTAATAGGAACGATAGCACAATTACACGGGGATCGTAGTAGGCAGAAAGCCGCCCAAGCGTTAAATAAGCAATTGCTGAAACGATTCCTGATATCAATCCTGCTAAATGATAATACCAGGGAAAATGCATGATGGGTTTGTAGATCAGCAACATGCCGGCAAAACCAAGTAATACTGCGAACAGTACTCTTTTACCATGATACTCTCCAAACAAAAAGAAAGAAAAGATTGCGATGAATAAAGCAGAAGTAAGATTATAGCTCATCGCCGTTCCCAATGGAATATGCAATATGCAGTACAACAACGTGTACAACGCAATTGTTCCCATCAATCCACGGAACACGAGTCGCGGAAGCTTACCACCAACCTGTACCGGTCGTTTTATCAATAGCCCCGGAACCAAAACGAGCAAGCCAATTGTATTTCTCCAAAAGACCAATTGCCCTGCACTAAAACTTCCTTTTAATGATTTGGCGGCGCCGCCCATTACTGAGAAGCCCAGTGCCGCCAGCAGCATGTAAAAAATCCCTTTATATTTTGGGTCAATAGCCATCAGATCTTTGTAAGCTTCTCTACTGCAGCTTCCAGCGTCTCTTTCTTTTTTGAAAAACAAAACCGCAATACTTTATCATCCTTTCCATTCTGGTAAAAAGCAGAAACAGGAATAGTTGCCACACCAGCTTCTTTGGTCAATCGTATAGCAAAGTCTTTATCTGCCTCGTTGGTAATGCGTTCATACGTTCCGCAGATAAAATAACTACCGTATGAATGTTGCATTGTAAACCTTGTTTGCTGCATCAGCTGTTTAAAATAATCTCTCTTCTCTTGTATAAAAGAGGACAAGGATAAATAGGCGTCTTTATTTTTTAAGAATGTTGTAAGTGCAACCTGCGAAGGAGTAAAACAACTAAATGCATTGAACTGGTGTATCTTTCTAAACTCTTTTGTAAGCGCAGGCGGTGCGATGCAATAGCCCAGTTTCCAACCTGTACAGTTATATGTTTTACCAAAGGAAAAGCAAACAAAACTTCTTTCCAGCAGATCCGGATAACGTAAAATACTTTGATGCGGAATGTTGTCGAATATCAAATGTTCATATACTTCATCACTGATGATGAAAATACTGGTATCCGCAACTATTTTTTTTAATTCGGCAATATCCTTTTCACAGATCACACTGCCGGTTGGATTGTGCGGAGAGTTTATAATAATAGCCTTTGTCTTTTCAGTGATGGCTTGTCTTACGGCATCCCAATCAATATGATAATCGGGATACACCAGGCCAATTGTAACAGCTTTTGCGCCATTGATCTCTATGTTAGGAATATAACTATCGTACGCAGGTTCAAATACAATTACTTCGTCTCCTGGTTGTAGTATTGCTGTAAAAGCGGAATAGATAGCATAGGTTCCCCCCGGAGTAATGGTGATCTCTGTGTCTGGATTTATATTGGCACCATATAAATAATTTGCTTTCCCGGCAATTGATTCCCGCAGCGGCATCCAGCCTGGCATAGGAGTATATTGGTTGAAATTATTTTTCATCGCCTCGTTCACCAGGCCTGTCAATTCATCACTCATTGCAAAATCGGGAAATCCCTGGCCAAGATTAACGGCATTATGTTCTGTTGCAAGCCCACTCATAATAGTAAAAATGGTGGTGCCCGCATTGGGTAATTTAGAACTGATGGTCGGAGTGCTCAAGAGAAAAATATTTAATGTAAAACAGTTAGCGATAAAATTAAACCGAATTACCAAACCATACCGAATTAAGTTCGGTAATACGGGTTGCATTATCTGTTTAACCAAAAGAGCTTAAAGGAGCGACACTTTACAAGCGTCAACTTTTGAGTCGTTTATCAGTCGAACCAATAAATAAAATTGGTATAAATTGAACAATGATGTTTAAACGATTGCATTCCTTTTTTAATCCGGAAGAGTTTCAGGGTTGGGGAAGGAAGCGGAACTATTTCGAAGGTTGGTATTTTAAAGTAATAAATGCAGAAGGTACCAGGGCCTTTGCTTTTATTCCGGGAATTGCATTGGATAAGAACGGAACCGGACATTCGTTCATACAGGTATTGGATGGAATTAAGCGAACAGCACGTTATCATAAATTTAATAGAGGAGATTTTGTTTCAAAACCAAAGCAGTTTCAAATTGAGATTGAGAAGAACTGTTTCTCTGCTTCGGAGATAAAGCTTGATCTTCCGGATATAAAAGGAGAGTTGGTCTTCAGTGGAAATGTCGGCTGGCCCAAGCCATGGTATTCTCCCGGTATAATGGGGCCGTTCTCATTTGTTCCGTTCATGCAATGTTATCACGGCATTGTAAGTATGGACCATTCCATCAGCGGTGCGATTGTTGTAAACAACGAAAGTGTTGATTTCACGGGTGGTCGTGGTTATATAGAAAAAGATTGGGGGTGGTCTTTTCCCTCGGCCTATATCTGGATACAGAGTAATCATTTCAGCCAGCCCGGCGTTTCGCTGAAATGTTCCGTTGCAAAGATCCCGTGGCTGGGGAGCTCATTCGTTGGTTTTATCGGAGGGCTTTGGTTACACGATAGACTATTACGGTTTACAACATATAATCAAACAAAACTTCGCAAATCATTGGCAGATGAAAAGAAAGTAGAGATCATTTTAGAGAACAACAGGTACCGGCTGGAAATAGTAGCCTATCGTAGTGAAACAACAGTACTGGCATCGCCCATTCACGGCTTTATGGAAGGGAGAATAGAAGAAAGTATGACGGCCAGAATAGGCGTTGTTTTAACCGACAGGAAAAGTAAAACAATCCTGTTCCAGGACACCGGAACCAATGCCGGGCTGGAAGTGGCCGGAAAAATTGAAGAGATCGTGGTCGGACAGGAGCGAGTGTTTACTTCACCGTTATCCTTGCAAACTTCATTTCTGTTTTTGCCATCATATGTTGTCTCCAGGAAGGAACGAAAAACTCGTTGCCAACCACATAAGAATGCCTTGGCATCATAATGGTTTCATCGTTGTTGGAGGCAATATTCTTTCGGGTCATCTTACCTGTAGCAAGGTCAATGGCAATACCATATAAAGTGCTTTTCTTTCGGAAATTATAAACAGTCTTTACCTTATCACCATAATTTGCATTTACATTATTGCTGTTATGGTCATTCATCAACACAATAAGGTTATTACCCTGCAATAATGTTTTATAGGAAGAATAATATGGTAATGCGCCGCCATTTGCAAAGTATCCCGAATAATCATAACTAATGCTTATGCCAACACCGCTGCTGCTGCTGGAGCTGATGGACTCCTGCTGTGATTTTGGCAATGCATTCAGCCATTTGATCTTTCCTTCTTTGTCTGCATTAATAATGAGGATATCCTGGTTGGTGAATTTGTGCACAGTGGTTGTCCGGTAGGTCCAGGATTTAGTCGCATTATTATAAGTGGAGCTGGTGTAAGTATAAGAAGAGTATTTAGATACTTCACTGGTAATAATGATCGAATTATCAGCAGGACTAATATCAACAGATTTAATTACAAAGCTGTTCGGGAACTCATCTTCATCATCGTCGTCCTTTGCCTTTTTTGCTTCTTTTTTTTCCTGCTTTGACATATCATCATCATCTGTTTCATCAACATAACTTTTGCTAAGCATGGAGGTATTGATCTCTTTCACAGAACTCAATGTCATCTGCCCGGTTACGGGATCGACCTTATTGATATAAAAACCGTTCAGGTCTTCTTTCTTGGCGTCGTTGCAATAAAAACCGGCAAGCAGCATTTCACCAGTTGGTTGTTCGATCAGTTTACCACTGATGATATACTTGTCTTCAGAATCCATTTTCACATCCGCTTCTTTTTTTCCTTTGTTGGAATAAACGGCCATTGTATATTGTTTGAAGACCATTCTTTTTCTTTTTTTCTTACCATAAACAGTTTCTTCAAACTCTTTTCCAAGCAATACGATCTTGTTGGTAGAAGTAAACTTTACGTC
>Ga0207639_10002207_pt1 | contig 13117 bp, 13 predicted proteins | sample KBSCornC32_FD_184299 | JGI IMG/M metagenome (GOLD analysis project Ga0207639, IMG submission 184299) | Corn rhizosphere microbial communities from Kellogg Biological Station, Michigan, USA - KBS Corn C3-2 (SPAdes) (version 2) | ecosystem: Host-associated > Plants > Roots > Rhizosphere > Soil ...
AAGCAGGGCGACGTCCTAGCGGTTAAGGACCGCACGGTCAAGAATCCGCACGTGGACAGCGCGTGGTCGACAGCGGTCGGCCGCGGCCGTCCGGCATGGCTTTCGTCATACGGCCGCGATATGTCGGTGACGGTATCCAGCACGCCAAAGCGTGAGGACATCGACGCAAATATCAACGAGCAGCTTATCGTTGAGCTTTACAGTAAGTAGTTTTTTCCGAATTGGCCGAAGTAGCCGAGCCCGAAGAGTTCTGTTCTTTCTAATGACGGCACGGGGACAAGGCCAATTCCTGACAACATAAAAAGAACAAGATTATGGCAAGTAATAATTGGACAGATTTTCAGATGCCGGGTCGGCTGAATGTCGATCAGGATACTCTGACGGACACATACGGCAAGTTTTACGCGGCTCCGTTCGAGCGTGGGTTTGGCACGACGGTCGGTAACTCGATCCGTCGCGCGCTTCTCTCCTCGATCGAAGGCGCGGCCATCACGGCCGTCAAGATCGAGGGCGTCGAGCATGAATTCTCGTCGATCAAAGGCGTCGTCGAGGATGCTACGGACGTTATCCTTAACCTCAAGCAGGTGCCATTCACGCTTCACGGCAGCGGTCCAAAGACGCTGTCGATCAGCAAAAAAGGCGCTGGTCCCGTGACGAGTGCCAACATTGAGCACGACGGCGATGTTGACGTGCTCGACAACAGCATTCATATCGCAACGATCAGCCAGGGCGGCAGTTTGAACGTCGAGATGCGGCTTAAGCAGGGACGAGGATACGTCTCGGCGGAGTTTAATAATGACGAGGACCTGTCGGTCGGTTACATCCCGATCGACTCGGTGCATACGCCGATCAAAAAGGTGAACTACAGCGTCGACAAGACGCGTCAGGGATCGAATACCGAGTTTGACCGGCTGACCCTCGAGGTCTGGACCGACGGCAGCGTCGCCCCGGAAGATTCAATCGGTCTTGCGGCGAAGCTCGTGAAGGACCACATGTCCATCTTCATCAACTTTGAGGAAGATGAAGAAGAGTATCGCTTCGAGGACATCGCTCGTCCGCCGCTCATGCGCAACGACTTGCTAGACAAGTCGGTCGACGAGCTCGAGCTATCGGTTCGCTCGTACAATTGCCTCAAGAATGCCGACATTCGCTCGATCCGCGACCTTATCCGTCGTAGCGAAAAGGACATGCTGGGCACAAAGAACTTTGGCAAAAAGTCGCTCACCGAGATCAAGGACATGCTCCACGGAATGGGGCTTGATTTTGGAATGGAGTTTGACGAGCAAGGCAATCCGATCCCCGGCAGCGGCGGACGGGACATGGAATAAGACTGGTCCAAAGTCCAGAGTCCAAGGTCCAAAGTCTGACCTTGGACTTTGGACTTCAGACCTTGGACTCTTGTTATGAGACATCTAAAGGCACATCGTAAATTGGGTCGTACGACCGAGCATCGGATATCGATGCTTCGTAATCTGGCCACTTCGCTTATCAATTCCGAGAAGGGCCATATCGTGACGACCGTCGCAAAGGCAAAGGAGCTCCGCCCGTTTGTCGAAAAGGCGATCACGCTCGGACGCAAAGCGCAGTCGCTCGACGGCGACGCGGCGCCTGCACAAGAGGTGCATTTGCGTCGTCAGGCTGCGAGATTCTTTCATGCGGGCAATACGACATTCAAACTGGCGGCAAATCGCTTTGGAGCGAAAAAGGATGACGTACAGCGCACTGCGGGCGTCGCTGCCGTGCAAAAGCTTTTTGGCGAGCTCGGCGAGCGGTACAAAGACCGCAACGGCGGCTATACTCGCATCATCAGGCTCGGCCGCAGGCAGGGCGACAATGCGGATATGGCCGTTATCGAGCTGGTCGATAATCCACGTGAGCTCGCGGCAAAGGCATAACTCACTTGGCAGGAGGGCCGCCAGATGAGCGATAACACGGGTTCGGCAAAAGTGGCAGAAAAGAAGGACAAAGAAACCTCCGAGCCGTCGTTCAACATGGACGAGCTGCAGGCGCTTGCGGCACTCGTGAATGAACACGGCTTTACGGATTTTGAGTTTGAGAACGAGAATATTCGCGTTCGCTTGAGCAAGCAGGCGACTGTGCCGATGGTGGCTGCACCGCCGGTCCAGCAGGTCGCCGCTCCGCAACAAACGTCCACAGAAACGGCTGTTCCGGAACCTGCCGCCGATAGCGATGCCGGACTTCACAAGATCATCTCGCCCATAGTTGGTACGTTCTACCGCTCCCCAGGGCCAGACAAGGATGTTTACGTTAAAGAGGGCAGTAACGTCTCTCCAGACACTACCGTCTGCATCATCGAGGCAATGAAGCTCATGAACGAGATCCAGGCTGAGATCGCCGGCGAGATCGTCAAGATATACGTCGAGAACGGCCAACCCGTCGAGTACGGTCAGCCGCTATTCGGAGTTAAGAAATAGTCCAAAGTCCAAAGTCCAAAGTCCAAGGTCCAAAGTTGAGAGCTCTCCGCACCGACCTTGGACGTTGGACTTTAGACTTTGGACTCGCGTATGCGTGAGATCAAGAAAATCCTGATAGCCAATCGCGGCGAGATCGCGTGCCGGATCATCTGGACGTGCAAGGAGATGGGCATCAAGACCGTCGCCGTGCATTCAGAGGCCGACCGCGAGGCGTTGCACGTGCGATTTGCCGATGAGGCCGTCTGCATTGGCGGGCCTCTCTCCGCCGATAGCTATCTGAATATTCCTGCGATCATCTCCGCGGCCGAGATCACGAACGCCGACGCAGTTCATCCGGGTTATGGATTTTTAGCTGAGTCGGCCACCTTCGCGACGATCTGCGGCGACTGCAATATTAAATTCATCGGTCCCGATCCAAAAGTTATTGCAATGATGGGCGATAAGGTCGAGGCGCGTCGCACGATGACAGCGGCGGGCGTTCCGATCCTGCCTGGCAGTCCTGAGCCGATCGAGTCAGCCGATGAAGCCAAGCGGCTTGCGCTGGACATCGGATTCCCTCTGATCATCAAGGCCGCGGCAGGCGGTGGCGGACGTGGAATGCGTATCGTCCGCAGCGAAGCCGAGCTTGCGGGCAATCTCGAGCTTGCGCAGACCGAGGCACTTAACGCCTTCAAGAACGGCTCGGTTTACATTGAGCGCTACATCGAGCGGCCTCGGCACATTGAGATCCAGGTGCTCGCCGACGAGCACGGCAATACGATTCATCTCGGCGAGCGTGAATGCACGATCCAGCGTCGTCATCAAAAGCTTTTAGAAGAAGCTCCGTCCATTGCGATCACGCCTGAGCTTCGCGAGCAGATGGGCGCGGTCGCGGTCAAGGCGTGTCAGGAGATCGGTTACTCGAGCGCGGGCACATTTGAGTTTTTGCTGGACGAGGACGGCAAGTTCTACTTCATGGAGATGAACACCCGCATCCAAGTTGAGCATCCGGTCACCGAGATGGTCACGCTCGCGGATATCGTCCGCAATCAGATCCGTGTTGCGACAGGCGAGGAGATCAAGTACACGCAGGACGAGGTGCAGATCACAGGTCACTCTATTGAGTGCCGCATCAACGCCGAGGACCCTGTGAAGTTTACGCCGAGTCCCGGGACGATCACGGCGTTCAATTTCCCGGGCGGCCCGGGCGTGAGACTCGATACGGCGGTTTATTCGGGTTACAAAGTCCCGCCGTACTACGACTCTATGATCGCAAAGCTGATCGTTCACGCCCGGACACGTGATCTCGCGATCGCCCGCATGCGTAGAGCGCTTGAGGTCATGGTCGTCGAGGGTATCAAGACCACTATCCCGCTGCACCAGCGGATCATGGAGGATGCGAACTTTCAGGCAGGGAACTTCTCGACGAAATTCATGGAGGAGTTCAAGTACGAGGTTTAGCCGCGAGCGAAACTGCCGGTCGACACTCGTCGTTTGAGTTGCTCAGGCAAGCCGCAATAGCGGATAATAGGCGAGAAGAACTTTCCGCCTACAGCTTTCAGTTTTTCGATATATTTCGCGGTTATCCCGACGAGTCGGGAAGTTACTGCGAGCAACAGGAGAGGCCAAATTCAGGCGTTCATTTAATGGCAACAAAGACAGAAGTAAAAGAAAAGTTAGTTGGAGATTACCGCACGCACGATGCGGACACAGGCTCGTCGCAGGTTCAAGTCGCGTTGTTGACGCAGCGGATCAATGAGTTGACCGAGCATTTTAAGGTCCATAAAAAGGACAACAATTCGCGACGCGGACTGCTGATATTGGTCTCTCGTCGTCGCAAGCTGCTCGATTACCTCAAGCGCAGGGACATCGAACAGTATCATCAGGTGATCGAGAAATTAGGATTGAGGAGATAACTCCGTCCGAGATCGGCTTCTTCGAGCCGAAGCACATAGAGATCCTATCGAAGGAATTGTCCTACGGCGGCTGAACGTGACAGCAAAAAATGCTCAAGACAAATTTGGATCTTCGTCACAAATTAACGCGAGTTATGCGCGGGACGAGAGAGCTTCACGGTATGCTCTGTCGTCCCGTCTTTTATTGAAATGACAACAAAAAAATATTTGAATGAGTCGATCAAGCTCGGCAATAAAGAGCTGATCGTTGAAACTGGCAAAGTTGCCAAGCAGGCCGATGGTTCGGTTGTGATCCGTTACGGCGACACGATGCTGCTCGTTGCAGCCGTGTCCGGACGGACGGCAAAGGAGGGATTGGACTTTTTTCCTTTAACCGTCGAGTACCGCGAGAATACATTCTCAGCGGGACGCATACCGGGAAACTATTTTAGGCGTGAGGGACGTCCTTCGGAAAAGGAAGTCCTCACCTGCCGCATGATCGACCGTCCGGTGCGGCCGCTCTTTCCGGACGGATACAAATTTGAGACGCAGATCGTCGCATCGGTGATCTCATCCGATGGCGAGAACGATCCGGATGTCGTCGCGATCACGGGTGCCTCATGCGCGCTGTATCTCTCGGACATTCCGTTCGACAATCCGATCGGCGGTGTTCGCGTTGGGTTGATCGATGGTAAATACCTGATCAATCCGACATATGACGAGCGTCGCGAATCCGACCTCAACCTTGTCGTCGCGGGCACTGAAGCAGCTATCTGCATGGTCGAGTGCGAGGCGAGCGAGGTCTCTGAGGAGATCATGGTCGAGGCCCTGATGCTCGCCCATCGCGAGATCAAGCGGCTGTGCCTGTGGCAAAAGGAGCTCGCCAAGGCGCTGAAGATCGAGAAGCGTGCCTACCACGTCCCCGAGCTTGACGCGGATCTGGTCGCCGACGTCGAAAAGACCTGGACGGACAAACTCCGGACGGCATTAGACTCGACGGGTCGCGACAAGATCGCGGTCTATGCTGGGCTTGATGCTCTAAAGAAGGAAGTCGTCGAAAGCTACCCTGAGGACGATCCGAGTGCTCGTGGAATGGCCGGCAAGGCCTTTAACCAGTTGAAAGAAAAGATCTTTCGCGACGACATGCTCGGCAATAAGCGTCGTCCCGATGGCCGCAAGTTCAGCGAGGTCCGACCGATCAACTGCGAGGTCGGCTGGCTGCCGCGCGTCCATGGCTCGGCGTTATTTACACGCGGCGAGACGCAGGCGATCGTTACCACCACGCTCGGCACTAAGATGGACGAGCAGTACATGGACGATCTCGAGAAGGGCGAAGTGAAGCGTAAATTCATGCTGCACTACAACTTCCCGCCCTACTCCGTCGGCGAGACCGGCCGCTTTGGCGGTTCTTCGCGTCGCGAGATCGGCCACGGCAATCTTGCTCGTCGAGCGATCTCGGCGGTGCTGCCGGATGATGGAGACTTTCCGTACACGATACGCATCGTGTCCGACATTACCGAATCCAACGGCTCCTCGTCGATGGCCTCGGTTTGCGGCGGAATTCTGAGCCTGATGGACGCGGGCGTTCCGATCAAGAAACCAGTCGCCGGCGTTGCAATGGGTCTCGTGATGGAGGGCAATCGTTACGCGATCCTCACCGACATTGCGGGTGCCGAGGACCACTACGGCGACATGGACTTTAAGGTCACCGGCACGGCGGATGGCATCACAGCCCTTCAGATGGATATCAAGGTTAGCGGCATCAATGCTGCGATCCTGCAGGAAGCTCTCGAGCAGGCACGCAAAGGTCGACTTCACATCCTAGAGGTGATGAAGAAGGCCATCGCCGAGCCTCGCGAGGAGATCTCGCCGTATGCGCCGCGCATTATAACGATGCACATCAATCCGGAAAAGATCCGCGATGTCATTGGCAAAGGCGGCTCGGTCATTCGCTCGATCACTGAGGAGACGGGTGCGAAGATCGACATCGAGGACGATGGCACGATCTCGATCGCAAGCGCGGATGGCGATGCCGCTCAAGCCGCAATCGCCCGCATCAAGGCGATCACTGCCGAGGCCGAGATCGGTGAAACGTATCTCGGTACGGTTTCGAGAATTGTCGACTTTGGCGCGTTTGTTGAGATCATGCCTGGCCTCGACGGTCTGCTGCACATCTCCGAGATATCTGACCGCCGCGTCAAGGACGTTCGCGACGAGCTTAAGGAAGGCCAACAGATCCTCGTCAAGTGCATCGGCAAGGAGGGCAACAAGATCAAGCTCTCACGCAAGGCGATCCTCAACGAAGAAAAGGCTAAGGCCTCAGGCGAAGGCGAATAGTTGCACAGGCCTGCACGTTAGTAAGGGCGGTATCCGAAGGTAGAATATTACGCCCTTGCTCACGCGCGGGCCTCTGCAATCGGAAATCGCGACCGGTTACCACTATCTTGTGGTAGCCGGTTTTTTATCCGCCGGCGACGAAATTAATTTCAAAAACTACTGGAATAACTGCTGGATTAGTGATGTTTTCCTGCTGAATTTGCGAAATTTGTGGATCGTTGAGGCTTTTTGACTAAAAAACTGGCAAAATCGAGTGCATTTCCCACCGGGTTTTGCTATATTTGCCGGAATAGCCCCAAAATCCATTTTCTACAGTGAGTGCCAACTAGCTGTGAAAACCACGTGTTTTCGCATGCGATACCTTTCGGTGATCGACATGAAGAACATGAATTTTAGAGTATTACTTGCGGTCGTCTCAACGGTCTCGATACTGGCCGGATTTACCAAGGTCAGTGCGGGACCTGTGCGTTTTAACGAGGTCATTCAGATCGTGAACGCACGACCGGGACACGCTGAGAGCGCGACCTTCTCACGCCTTGCACTTGCCGGCGACGTCACCGACACGCTTGTCGGCGACGACGACGACGACAAAAAGAAGAAGGACGGACCTGTGCAGCAGGACGGACGCGTGATCACCGAAACGCACACCGACATCGTTGACGATGACTACTGCGATTGTGCCGAAGAGCATCATGGCGGCTTTCCCAAATGGGCGCTGCTTGGTCTCGTTGCGATCCCGATCGCCTTCATAATCATTAAGCACAAAAAGGAGACGCCGACACCGACGCCAACGACGACGATCACGATGACGCCGACGGCGACCACGACGCCGACGACAACACCGACAACGACGCCTACCCCGCCGATGTCGCCGACACCGACACCGCCCGAGACTGTGCCAGAGCCGTTCACGATCCTTCTCTTTGGGACCGGACTGGCCTCCGTGGGACTTGCAGCTCGCCGCCGTCTGGGCAGCAAGGGTGATCAGACAGAGGACGAGGAGGAGTCGGAATAGCAGTAATGCCGGTGATGCCGCGGATCAACTCCGCGGCTCCCGCGTTTGCTCGATCGAGGACACTAACATGAGAGTTAACAGGTACAACATTCTAGCCGTCGTCGCTTTGCTGCTGACATTCGGGATCTCGGCGGTGATGGCCGAACCGACGGACGACCATCATCACAGGCCGAAAAATACCGGCACGCTTACCGTGCGGACTACGCCAAATTCTTACCCTGTGAAGATCGACGGCCAGTTCGCCGGAATGAGCGGCGTGGGTGACGCGACGGAGTTTTACCTGTCGCCGGGCGTTCATACGGTTGAGGTGACGGGTCCGAATGGAGCGATCTTCACGCGTGAGGTCGACATTCGCCGCGACCATAAACACTGTATTTGTCTAAAAGTGATCGAGAATACTATCACTCGCAATTGCCCGTATCGCTTTCATCTGGACGGCCCGGGCGAGATCGAGGAGGGCGATCTTGTGACATTCGCCGCCGTTAACGAGGGCAGCGCTCCGATTCCTATCCGCTACGCTTGGAGGGTGTCTGCCGGTCGCGTGACGAGCGGCCTTGGGACGCCGTCGATCACGGTCGACTCGACAGGTCTTGGAGATCGGACGATCAACGCGACGCTTGATGTGAACGACGACGTTTACGACAACAAGTGCAAGCAGGAGATCTCGGTCCCGACGCACGTCAGGCCGCCAGCACCTCAGCCGACCCCCGCGGTACCGATGCCTTTCCGCTGTGACGAGTTCCCGGCAAAGACACACGACGAGGCGAAGGCCCGCTTCGACAACTGCATCATTCAGGTGCAGAACATGCCGGACGCGCAGATGTACATCATCATCAATCCGGGCACCGACAAGCTCAGCACGACACGTAACACCTACGAGCAGCTCGAGAAGCTCGCACGCGATTACATCGTCAACAAGCTGCACTTCGATCCGCGACGCCTGGTCATAGTAAAGGGCCCGCCAACGCAGACGAGCACCTTTGTAATGTGGATCGTGCCCCCAGGCGCAAATCCGCCGCCGATTTAAACCGGCAAGTTGAACTCCCTTTTGGACGAGCTCCGATGAGCTCGTCCTTTTTTTGTTGAGTGGCGGGAAAACGTCCCTTGAGTATCACGGCCAGCGCCAGAATGGCGGTTTTTTGCTTGAAATCAGTCGCTGCGTCCGCGTTTGCGTGTAGAATCGCTTCACGGTCCCGTTCAGGTCTGCAGAGACTGGAATGTCTAATTTCGAATGCGAGGAGGGATGCTCGTCTTCCCGTTGTGGGAGACGAAATTTCGGGCATTCGGGAAGGGGATTGTAGAATCATAAGGTTTATAACTGCTCCAATATCGAGACAATTGTGTTGTTGTCGAGGGTTGCGATATGATGTGTATAGATATGTGGGGTTATACACATGCGAACAAACATCGAAATCGACGATAAGCTGATGCGGGAGACGCTGAAGGTTACGGGACTAAAAACGAAACGTGAGGCTGTTGATCATGCTTTACGAGAGTTGCTGCGGCTGAATCGGCAGAAGGACTTTCGAAAGCTCCGCGGAAAGGTCGATTGGGTCGGTGATCTCGAGGCAATGCGGCTCGACAAATGATCCTCGTCGATTCCAGCGTTTGGGTCGACTATTTTCGGGGGGTCGTGGCTCCCCGTACTGAGGTTTTGGACGGACTTTTCGGCACGAACGATCTGGCAGCCGGAGATCTCATAGTTGCGGAAGTACTGCAAGGCTTTGAGGTGAAGGCTCAATTCGACGAGACCTTGGCGCTATTCAGGACCGTTAAGGTTGTTAGATTGGGGGGCATGGACATATCCGTTCAGGCCGCTCGAAATTTCCAAATACTTAGGAGCCGAGGTTATACGATCAGGAAGACGATCGATACGATCATCGCTACTTTTTGCGTCCAACACGGATACCAATTGCTCCACAATGACCGCGACTTTCTCCCATTCGAACAGCACCTTGGACTGAAGTGCGTGGTGTGCTAGCTCAACCTATTTTCGCATAAACGTTAATGACAGCACCTAATATCGAAACCATTGTCTCTTTGTCCAAGCGCCGGGGGTTTGTTTATCCGGCTTCGGAGATCTATGGCGGGTTGGGGTCGAGTTGGGATTATGGGCCGCTGGGTGTTGAGCTGGCGAATAACATCAAGCGGAGCTGGTGGCGGTGGCTGGTGTATGAGAGGGACGATGTCGAGGGGCTGGATTCGTCGATCATTCAGAACCGTTTGGTGTGGAAGTACTCGGGCCACGAGCAGACGTTTCACGATCCGCTGGTCGATTGCAGGACGTGCAAGGAGCGGTTTCGGCAGGACAAGCTGCATGACGTCGCGTGCGGGAATCATCCTGACAAGCATCCGGGTGAGACGCCGGATTGCAGCCTGACGGAGGCGCGCGAATTCAACTTGATGTTTCGCACGACCCTGGGTGCTGTTTCGTCGGACGACGATCCGGCGGCACTCGCGTATCTGAGGCCGGAGACGGCGCAGGGGATATTCATTAACTTTGCGAACGTGCTCAATACCTCTCGCCGCAAGCTGCCATTCGGCATTGCGCAGATCGGGAAGGCGTTTAGGAACGAGGTCACGCCGGGGAATTTTATTTTTAGGACGCGTGAGTTCGAGCAGATGGAGATGGAGTATTTTTGCCGGCCCGAGGACGCGCCGCGGATACACCAGGAGTGGATCGACGGTTTTCAGGCGTGGCTCGCGAGCCTCGGGATCTCGGCTGAGAATTTGTCGCTGTACGAGCAATCGGCGGATGAGCTTGCTCATTACGCTCAGCGTACGGTCGATATCATGTACCGCTTTTTCCCTGAGCGTGATGATGAGTCGAAGCAGTGGGATGAGCTGATGGGTATTGCGAACCGCACGGATTACGATCTGCGCGTGCATTCGAAAAAGCCCGAGGATGCGGAAGGGAAGCGGATAAATCCCGACTCGACGGATGACCTCTCGTACTTTGATCCGCAGACGAATGAGCGACTTTATCCTTATGTCATCGAGCCCGCGGTCGGCGTCAATCGTACGCTGCTGGCTGTAATGATGGATGCCTACACCGAGAAAACGACCGACAAGGGCGAGACCCGCGTCATTCTAAAACTCACGCCTGAAATGGCCCCGATCAAGGTGGCCGTGCTGCCGCTTGCAAAAAATAATGAAGGGATCGTCGCGATGGCGAAGCGGCTCAAGCAGTCCCTGCAGCCGCATATGCGTACCGTCTACGATGACACCGGCGGCATCGGCAAGCTCTATGCTCGTCAGGATGAGATCGGCACGCCGTTTTGCGTGACGGTCGATCACGATTCGCTCGAGGATAATGCCGTTACGGTGCGGCATCGCGACACGTGGGAGCAGGAGCGCGTTTCAACGGACCAACTACAGGAGTATTTGGCAGCGAGAATGGGTTGATATCGCGGGGAGGTTAGACCTCGACTTCGGCCTGCGGCGCGGCGATGCCGTTCTTTTTATTGCCGTAGAGTTTTTCGCGGATCGGCTCTGGATAACGCGTGCCGGCGAGATAGTCCAGGACACCGCTGGAGGTGCCAAAACCGCCCTTCATCCCCTTCTTTGTGTGGTGATACATGTGGTGTTTACGCATGTACCGCAGGTACGGATTTTTAAACGTGTAGTAGTGCGTGGTGTGATGCACCCATTCCTCAAAGATATATCCAAAGAAAAATGTCGCGGCGACGACCGATGCCGTGTAGGGCGGGAATAACCACCAGCTCAGCGGTGCGAACGGAATAAAGAGCATTAGCATATCTCGCAGCCGGCCGCTCGTGTGATTGCCGTCGAATGGACGCTCGTGATGCTGGAAATGCATCGGATCGAGGAACTTATTCGCAAGCCACGTGTACGGGAATTTGTACCAGACATGCGAGACCGCAAAATGGGCATGCAGCACGTATCGGTGCGAGTAATACTCGAATGCCATCCAAAGAGCCGCACCGACCGGCACGAACGCAATTGCCCGGAGAACGTAGCCCGAGTAGACCGCCATTCCCATGACGATAAGAAAGTACGGAAGATAGACTGCCGTCGTGCTAAGGATCTTGCGGCGGGAGATGCGCTCCTGCGCACGGCGGTATGTGCGATATGTCGCCGGGTCGCGGCGGCGTGCTTTTATTCCGTTATCGGGCATTGCTCAAGGCGTGAGGTAAATAATGCAAGGGGTAGATTACCGGAAAAGAGCCCGCGACGGCAAGCGTTGAATTCGTTTAACATTGAATTATGAGGCATTTGCCGGACACGGTTTTGGAGCTTGCGAGAGCCGTTGCGGCTGCGGGCGGTCGCGCGATGCTCAACGGCGGGTGCGTTCGAGATCCGCTGCTGACGCCGCCGCAGGAGACAAAAGACTGGGATATCGAGGTTTATGGCATTCAGCCGGAGGAGCTGCGTGAATTGGTTTCGCAGTTTGGCGACGTGAATGTCGTCGGCGAGTCGTTTGCTGTCTACAAGGTGGGACGGCATCTCGACGTTAGCCTGCCGCGGCGTGAGAGAAAGGCCGGCGTCGGCCATCGTGGATTTGTCGTCGAGGGCGATCCTGAGATGTCATTCGAGGAAGCCTGCCGACGACGCGACTTTACGATAAACGCGATCCTCGAGGACCCGTTGACGGGTGAGATCATTGATCCATTTGACGGCCGTGGCGATATCGAGCGTCGCCTGCTGCGAATGGTGTCAAGCGACACATTCGCGGAGGATAGTCTGCGTGTGCTGCGGGCGGCGCAGTTTGCGGCGAGGTTCGAGTTTAGCGTCGAGGCGGAGACAGCCGAGCTGTGTTCGAGGATCGATGTCACCGACCTGCCGCGCGAGCGCATTTGGGGTGAGATGGAGAAGCCGCTCCTCAAGGCGGAGCAGCCGTCGATCGGGCTGAAGTTGCTCTATGACTGGGGTGTTGTTGAGCAACTATTCCCCGAGCTGCAGTCGCTCGTTGGAGTGCCGCAGGAGCCGGAATGGCATCCCGAGGGTGATGTCGACATTCACACGATGATGGTGATCGACGAGGCTCGTAAACTGATCGACGGCCTCGATCATGCGAGGCAGGTGGCTGTCATGCTCGGTGCGCTATGCCATGACCTCGGCAAACCGCCGACTACGGAATTTATTGAGGGCCGCACGCGTTCGCGTGGACATGACGAGGCGGGAGTTGAGCCTACGATATCTCTCCTCGACAGGCTTGGAATCTACACGCTCGATGGATTTGATGTGCGGGAGCAGATCATTCAGCTCGTGAGATATCATCTCGTGCCGGGTGAATGGTACAAGGCTCAGGCGAAAGGTCAGCCGGTCGGCGACGGCGCATTTCGACGTCTTGCCCGCAAGGTTGAGCCCGACCTGCTCTATCGGGTTGCAAAGGCCGACAGCCTCGGCCGCAATCCCGATTGGCTACCTCCTGAGAAGCGTTTTGGATCGGAAGCTCAGGAGTGGTTTATAGAGAAGGTCCGTTCCTTATAAGT
>Ga0207639_10002208_pt1 | contig 13116 bp, 12 predicted proteins | sample KBSCornC32_FD_184299 | JGI IMG/M metagenome (GOLD analysis project Ga0207639, IMG submission 184299) | Corn rhizosphere microbial communities from Kellogg Biological Station, Michigan, USA - KBS Corn C3-2 (SPAdes) (version 2) | ecosystem: Host-associated > Plants > Roots > Rhizosphere > Soil ...
CAATTTCACGCATATTCCGATCAATGCGCCCAAATGCCCCGTCGCCCATTTCCAGCAGGACGGGCACATGGCGATGCGCAACCCCGTGGGCCGCGCCAATTATGAACCCAATAGCTGGGGCACGGCAATCGGCGGGCCGCGCGAAGACCCGGCACGCGGCTTCAGGAGTTTTGCCGAGGAAGCGGATGGGCTGAAGCTGCGCATCCGGCCGGAAAGCTTTGCCGACCACTATAGCCAGGCGCGGCAGTTCTTCATCAGCCAGACCGCGATCGAGCAGAAGCATATCGGCGACGCGCTCGTCTTTGAACTGTCGAAGGTCGAGCGGGCGGATATCCGGTCGCGCATGGTGTCGCACCTTCTCAACATCGACCCGGTGCTTGCCGCGACCGTTGCCGACGGACTGGCGCTGCCCTTGCCCAAAGCGGCGCAGGCTGCGCGTCCCACGATCGGCGACTTGCCGGCATCCGATGCGCTCAGCATCGTCAAGAATGGGCCGCAAAGCTTCGAAGGGCGCAAGCTCGGCATCCTTCTGACGGACGGGAGCGACGCAGCCCTGTTCGCCGCGCTGACCAAGGCGCTGGATCGGGAAGGCGCGCTGTTCGAGGTGGTCGCACCGAAGATCGGCGGCGTCACGCTCTCGGACGGCACCGCGCTCGCGGCCCGGCATAAGATCGACGGCGGGCCATCGGTGCTGTTCGATGCGGTGGCGGTGCTTCCCTCGGCGGAGGGCGCGGCGCTGCTCGCGGTCGACAAACCGTCGAAGGATTTCGTCTCCGATGCCTTTGCGCACTGCAAATTCATCGGCATCGGCGCCGACTCCGCGATCCTGTTCGACAAGGCCGGGTTGACCGAAGATCTCGACGAAGGCTGCCTGCCGCTTGGATCGGCCAAGGATGTGGACGCATTCCTCGCGGCCTGCGCATCGGTTCGCTACTGGCCGCGCGAACTGGCCGTCGACTTCGACGCCAAGCCGAATGGCTGAGGGGCTGGTCCGCGACATGGCGACGCCGGGGCGGGAGCAGCGATCGCTCCCGTCCGTAGCGCGCTTGCAGCTATTGTTGTTCGACGCGGCGCGCCTGGGCCGCGCGGATATGATTTCGCCGCTTCATCATGCCGGAGTGGATCTGGAAGCCCGTGATCCGGCCGGCTACACGGCGCTAATTCTGGCGAGCTATCATGGCTCGCTGGAAACCACCCAGGCCTTGATCGAGGCTGGGGCGAACGTTGATACGCTCGATCTTGCGCGGGGCAATAGCGCGCTGATGGGCGTCGCCTTCAAGGGCTATGGCGAAATCCTGCGCTGCTTGCTGAAGGCCGGGGCGCAGGTCGACTGTCGAAACAAGGCCGGACAGACCGCATTGATGATGGCCGCCCTGTTCGGGCACACGGCCATCGTCGAGCAGCTGATCGCGGCGGGCGCCGATGTGCTTTGCGTCGATATCGCCGGCAACAGCGCCCGGTCGGTGGCAGCGGCGCAACATAACGAGGCGATGATCCGGCTGCTCGATCTTGCGACGCCCCGGCGGGAGGTCGTGGATGGCTAGCATTACCTCCCCCCAGACAGGACAGGCCATGAACTTCGCCGTCGATAGACTGGTCCTGACGCCCGGCGACATCGACCTCGGTCGATCCCCCCTTGCCGGACATCTGGATGCCGAAACCTATGTGCTGGGCGCGTTCAACCCCGGCATGACCCGGCTGCCCAACGGCAATCTGCTCATCATGGTGCGCGTAGCCGAGGCGCTGCGCCACCCGATCCATGACAATCACGTTCACGCGATCCGCTGGGAGGCGGACGGCGGCATGGGCCGCTATGTGCTCGACGCCTGGCCGCTCGAACATGTGGACACCGCCGATCCCCGCAAATTCATGCTGCGCGGCGGCGGCTGGAAGATCATGGCCCTCACCTCGCTGTCCTGGCTGCTGCCCGTCGAACTCACGGCCGATGGGCTGGAGATCGTCGCGATCCACTATGACCGCGCAATCGCGCCGACGCAGGATTTCCAGTGCTACGGCATCGAGGATGCGCGGATCAGCCGGGTCGATGGCCGTTACCTCATGACGACATGCTCGGTCAGCCCCGAACGCCATTCGACGACGCTCTACAGTTCGAGCAACGGCCTCGACTGGAGTTTCGAGGCGATCGTGCTGGATCACCAGAACAAGGACATGCTGATCTTCGAAGGCCTGGTCGGCGGGCAATATTGGGCGCAGACCCGGCCGCTGGGCGATCTCTATTTCGCCTACCCGCCGGGGAGCGAATGGCGCGCCGGCCCGTCCATCAACCTGGCGCATTCGCCCGACGCGCTCTTCTGGAAGCCCTGGCACAAGCCGGGCATCCGGCCCCACTCCGCGACCATCGCGACGGCACGCATGGGCGGCGGCACCCCGCCCATCCTGACCGATGAGGGATGGCTCACGCTCTGGCACGGGGTCGAGCCGAAGGAGATCGTCGGCATCTACCGCACCTATTGGTCGCTCCTCGACAAGAACGACCCCAGCATCGTCCTGCGCACCGGCCACGCGCCCCTGATCGAAGCAAACCCAGACCTCACGCGCCCGATCGAAGACCTCATGTATATCCGGGATGTCGTCTTCACGACCGGTATCGTCGATGGTGGAGACCATTATGTCGTCGCATCGGGCGAAGCCGATCTGGCCTGCCGGATCACGCATATTCCGAAAGCCGTTTTTTCGTCCGCCTAAAGCCGTTGGCGCGGCAACCAACGCGATTACCTCTCGTTGAGAGATATTCGAGGCAAAGCCAGCATGGGATCAGGAGCACGATATGTCTGAACAAACGCGCGAGACTCTCGATCCCGCCGACAAGAAGAGCGGCGTCGGTCAACGTCGCGGACCTCTGGGCGACGCTCTCCCCGATGGGAACGACCCCGATCCGCGTACTGGCGGTAGCCTGCCGCAGGAAGATGTCGAAGATCGGCCGGCGGTCAGCACGGTCAAGCCCGAAGATTATCCGGAAGATCAACGCGCAAAAGGGTGACGTTCAAAGCCGCATCGCGCGAACCCTGGCCATTTACGATCCGTAGCCATCAAAATGGGTTGCGGGACCGCACGAGTCCATCAGTCACGCCCGCTTGCGCGCGGGTGATTTGCTTGCGGCCTTTGCCGCCGGTTTCTTGGCGGATGCCTTGGTGTCCACCTTGGCCGCCGGCTTTTTTGCGCCCGTCTTGCCGCCGCCCGAGCCACCCAGCGAGCTTTTGAGCGCCGCCATCAGATCGACGACATTGCTGCCGCGCGGATCGGCTCCGCCTTCCTCCGCATCGATGTTGAGCGTCTTGCCCTTCTTCTTGCGCTCGATAAGATCCTTCAACGCATCGACATAGCGATCGTGAAAATCATTCGCGTCGAACTTGCCGGTTTTCTTGTCGATCAGCGTCGTCGCGAGGTCGAGCAATTCCTCGTCGGGATCGGCATCACCAATCTCACGAAAATAGCTCGCGGCCTTGTTCACCTCATCGGCGTAGCGCAGGGTTTCCATGACGAGGCCTCGTCCACACGCCTTGATGCTGACGACATATTCGCGTCCCCGCATGGCGAGTTGACCAAGCCCGACCTTGCGGCTGCGACGAAGCGCCTCGCGCAGGACGATGAAAGCCTCTTCGGCAAGGTCGTCGGCGGGCACGACATAATAGGGCTTTTCGAAATAGATCATGTCGATGTCTTGCGCATCGACGAACTGGGTCAGTTCCAGCGTCTTTTTGCTCTCCAGCTTGACGCCTTCGATCTCCTTTTCGTCGAGCAGGACATATTCACCCTTGGCATATTCGAAACCCTTGACGATCTCATCGACATCGACGGGACCGATGCCGGGCACCACCTTTTCATATTTGATCCGCTTGCCCGACGGTTCGTGAATCTGGTTGAAGGCGATGGTGGCCCCGCTTTTGGTTGCGGAATAGATTTCGACGGGGATCGAGACGAGGGCCAGCCGGATCTGGCCTCTCCAATAGGGGCGCGCAGCCATGATCGTCTCCTTAGAGGATGCGACTCCCATAATCCGCGTGGCTGCCGGTCGTTCCGCTATGCGGGGCTTTCCTGTCACGCTCAGGCCATTAGGAAGGTGCCATGTCTCGACAGATGTCACTGGCGGTCGTGGGTGTGGACCATCCCAATAAATCCGGGCCAACGCGCCGGTTCGAGATCGCCGTGAGCGTGCCCGGCGAACCGGTCGACCTCGTGCCCGAACCGAAGAACCCGGCGGACCCCAACGCGATTGCGGTCTTCAGCTGCCGCAATGTCCAGATCGGCTATCTCCGCGCGGAGCGGGCGCCGCTGGTGGCGACCTTCCTGTCACGCGCCCGGATCAGCGGAGCGATTTTTCAGGAAGCGGCGCGATGGGGCGCGATCATCCGGATCGGCCTGGATGGGAAGGTGCCCGTTCTGCCGGATATCACCCCATCCGATCCCGTCGAGGGCGACAGCGGTTTCTGGCCGGACTATATTCCGCCCGATGATTAGGAGCCATTGAGTTCGGCGGCGACCGCATCGACGCTGGTGCCGACCTTCTTGACAGCCGCTTTCAGATGATCGGCGGAGACGTTGAACCGATTGGTCCAGTATTGCAGCTCATAATCCTCATTGACGTTGATCCGGTTGGCGTCCTGCGGCCCCCTTTTCATCTTGTCGTCGGTCATGACATCCTCCTATTCCTATGCGTCCTCAACCCGGCATCGATTGCTTCTGTTCCGCATCGACACGGCGCGAGACGTTGGACCTGCGGAGATGCCTGATGGTCGATGATTATGCGCGCGGTCAGCGCGATGGCCTTCGCCTCGCCCTGGCCGTGCTGGCGGCCGAGGAGGCCAAATGGGAAGCCCTGCTCGGCGAGAGCCATTCGTGGCGGACCAACATCAGCCGCGAGGTGCGGCACAAGGCGATGCAGGTGGCGCAAACACGGGTACAGACCGTCCTCAACCGCCTCACGCCGAAGGATGATACGGCGGGTGCAACGGAACTCGCTTCGGCCCTCGACAAGATCGGGCTCTGACGAATCCGCCGCGATTCATCCGGCTTAACCGACTGTTGACCCAAGACTGCCATCCTCCCGCGATCACGGTCTGATCGGGAGGGCCTGTCCGGCGAAGGTCGGCACGGCATCGAGCATGTTGATCCACAGGACAGCGCGTCCGGCCAGCAGGCCCGGCAACACGCCCTTGCGGGGATGGCTTGCGCCGGTGGCCTCTGCGGCCATGATGCTAGCCCTGTCCGGCTGCGGTGGCGGGTCGGACAGCGCGCCGTCACCCGCGCCCGTTGCGATCGGGTCAACCTCCGGCGGTACGGTGCTTTTGACGACTCCGGCAGCCCCGCTCCAGCTTGCCGGCGATGACCGCCCTTTCGTCTTCAATGCGCCGCAATCCGCGCAGGCAGGCGATACCATCTCCCTGCAAGGCGCCAATTTTGGTTCCGCCCCGGTGGTCGTGCTGGAGGCCACGAGGCAGCCCCTGCGCATCGTCAACCGGGTCGGTGACTGGCTGGCGGTGCAGATTCCCGTCGATGCCGCGCCCGGTATCGCGCTCCGCGTCATCGATGGCGCGAAGGCAAGCGATCTCGTCTGGCTGGATGCCCCACAAATCCACCATTTCGATGCGCTCGCGACGGCGCCGGGCGGGCGGTTCCGGATTTTCGGGCGCAACCTGATGCGGGGCGCCCGAACCCCGACCGTGCTCGTGGGCGGCAAGGCCGCGACCGTGGAGACGGGAGCGAGCGACGCCTATATGCTGACCGTCAAGGCGCCGGTGGATGTGACCGAGATCGCCAGTGCGCCGGTGAGCGTGGACAATGGCAACGGCTTTGGCGCGTCCGCTTCGAGCAGGGGCATCCAGATCGTCGGACCGGCGGCGATCGGGACATTGGGGGGACAGGCCGGATGGCTTGAGGTCTTCGCGCCGTCGCTCGCGCGCGTCGTCAACGTGGATTGCAGCGGCAACCGCGCCGTGGGCCGGACCCTGACGACCGCGGTGGCGCAGCTCAAGGCGGCGGGCGGCGGCGTGATCGCGCTGGGCGCGGGGACATGCCTGCTGGAGCGCGGCGTCGAACTGGCCGATGGTATCATTCTCCAGGGCGCGGGCCAGACCCAGACCGAATTGCGGTATCAGACCGATTATCCGGTGATGGCGACCGGCCTCCGCGCCGTCGCGATCCGCAACCTGACCCTGACCAACGCGGGGAGCGCGGTCGAGGGACCGATGATGAGCAAGAGCAGTTTCGCGGTTCTGCAAAATGTCACGATGAACTTCGGCACCGCGCGCCAGGCCTTTTTCGATGGCAACACCAACATGCTCGTGTCCGGCTGCACGTTCAACCAGACAGGCAGCATCGGGCAACAGTCGCCCTATCAATTCGTCAATTCGCGCGGCCTCCTCTTCGACAACAATCTCACGCGCATGATGATGGGTTCGGCCGGGTTCGAGCGTATCAGCGACAGCGCCATCACGAACAGCCAGTTTCGCCGCGACGCCGCCCGGCAGAGCGCGCCGGGCATCGTGCATGTAATGACGATCGACTTCGCCGCGCGCATCGCCATCACCGGCAATATCTTCGACACCGACAACGGCATCATCACCGACCGGACGCGCAACGATGGCGAGGCGATCCTGACCGAAGGCGGCGGCGCGTCGCGGACCGAAAGCGTGGGAAGGGTGCAATCGGCCACCGCGACCACCCTGACCGACAGCCGCCTCTCACCCCGCTACGGCCCCTATGCCGCGCTACCCGCCAATTACGGCATCGCCATCGTCGGCGGGCGCGGCGCCGGGCAGACGCGCATGGTCACCGGCTTTGCGTCGGGCACGGTCACGGTCGATCGGGCGTGGGATGTGATCCCCGATGCGACGAGCACTTATGCAAGCTTCGTCTGGGGGCTGGAAAAGGCGCTGATCCGGGGCAACAGCTTCCACCACATGCCGCGCGGTATCTGGCTCTACCAGACCGCGATCCGCGATGTCGCACTGGTCGCCAATAGTTTCACCGACAGCGGAAGCATTTACCTGCGCAGTTACCAGAAGCTGGACGATGGCATGTTCGATCCGATCTACAATGTGTCGATCGAGGGCAACACGGCAACCAACCCCGGTCAGCCATGGCCGTCCAACCTGACGGCTGTGTTCGTGAACGCGGATGCCCGCGCCTTTGGCATCGCCATGCTGGGCCTCGTCTTTCGCGGCAACAGCATCGTTGCCCATAACCCTCCCGTCTCGCTCTCGACCGAGGAATATGCGGGCATGGAAGGCTATTCGGCGTTGATGCGGGTGGAAAACTATGGGGGCTACGAAAGTTCGGCCGTGCCACGGATCCTCGGCACCATCTTCCAGGGCAATAGCTGCACCCTGTGCGACTATGGCTACCGCATCGGCACCGGGACGGGCGGCACCGTTATCAGCGGCGCGAAGATGCAGGGCGGCGGCAGTTTATACGAGAACTGGAAAACCACCGCTGCGACCGAACTGGCCCTGGGCACCGTGATCGAATAGGCGTCCCCGATGCGTAACCTTTAACTGGCCCCCGCGTTCTGATGCGGGGACGCGCATCCGGTGGAGGCTCATGCAGGCGATACATATCGGCACGGCGGGATGGAGCATCGCTCGCACCGTAGCGGATGCATTTCCCGCCGAAGGCTCCGGGCTGGAGCGCTACGCCACACGGTTCGATGTCGCCGAGATAAACAGTTCCTTTTATCGCCCGCACCGGCCCTCCACCTGGTCACGGTGGCGAGACATGACGCCGGATCATTTTCGCTTTTCCGTAAAGCTTCCCAAGCTCATCACCCACATCCACAAGCTGGTGGACTGCCGGGACGCCCTCAACGCCTTTTTGGAACAGACGCATATTCTGGAGGAAAAGCTTGGCGTCCTGCTGATCCAGTTGCCGCCCAAGCTGGCGTTCGATGACGAAGTCGCTGGCCGCTTTTTCGACGACCTGATGTCCAGAACCTCCGCGCTGATCGCCTGCGAACCGCGTCATCCCGGCTGGTTTACGCCGACGGCCGACGCCCTTCTTGCCCGAACTCGGATTGCGCGCGTGGCCGCAGACCCTGCCATCTGCCCGGCCGCCGCCCAGCCAGCCGGGTGGCCGGGTCTTTGCTATTGGCGTTTGCATGGCTCTCCACACATGTACCGATCCAGCTACGAGGACCGGCTGGGTGGATATGCAAACCTTCTCCTCGACGCCCGCAAGGCCGGGAGGGAGTGCTGGTGCATCTTCGACAACACCGCCTCGTCGGCCGCAACGAGCGACGCCCTTGCCCTCAAGGGGCTATTGGACGCGAAAGCCCGGAGATTGCAGACGGGCGACACGATCCTGGACGCCATGCCACGGGAAAGCCAGACGGAGGCATAGTCTGCCTGACGAGATTGGAAGGCTGCTCCACATGGCCCCCTGGGCTGTCGAACGGAGTTTTCGGAAGCCGGGCTTGCGGTTCATGCCTATAGCCGCAGTATCCATGTTTCGAGGGTTATGATGTCCGATCGCCTGAAAGTCCTGCTCCAGTATCTGCTGCCCAAGCAGCACCTGACCACCTTCGCGGGCCGCGTGGCCGGGGCGCAGGGAGGCGCGATGACGACCGCGCTGATCCGTTGGTTCGCGGGCAGATATGGCGTCGACATGACCGAGGCGGCGAACGCGGACATCGGCAGCTACAAGAGCTTCAACGACTTCTTTACCCGCCCCCTCAAGGCCGGAGCGCGGCCGTTGGCAAACGCCGATTTCGTCTGCCCGGTGGACGGCGCGATCAGCCAGTTCGGCGCGATCGACGACCACCACATCCTGCAGGCCAAGGGTCACCGCTTTACCACGACCGAACTGGTCGGCGGCGACGCGGCGCTGGCGGCCCGGTTTCGCCACGGCAGCTTCGCCAACCTCTACCTCTCGCCCAGGGATTACCACCGCCTGCACATGCCCTGCGACGGCAAGCTCACGCGCATGATCCATGTGCCCGGTGCGCTGTTCTCCGTGAATCCGGTCACCGCGCGCGGCGTGCCCAACCTGTTTGCGCGCAACGAACGGGTGGTCTGCGTTTTCACTTCGCCGGACCATGGTCCGTTCGTCATGGTGCTGGTCGGCGCGACCATCGTCGGCAGCATGGCGACCGCCTGGCATGGCGTGGTCAATCCGAAGCGCACCAACGCCCCATCCGAATGGACCTATGCCGACCAGAATATCATTCTGAAAAAGGGCGAGGAAATGGGGCGTTTCCTGCTGGGTTCTACGATCATCATGCTGTTCGAGCGCAATTCCATCCTGTTCAGCCGGGACTGGACGCCGGAACGGCCGGTGCGCCTTGGCGAAGCGATGGGCAACCGTCCGGTCTGACGAACAATCCTCGATTGCCCGCCCTGTGGCACAGTCTGTTGCGATAATAGTGGATTAGGGTGCAGACCCATTATTTTTGAGGTCGAGATCATGCGGCCCCGATAGCGACGGGAACGCGGTGCCGCATGCCGCGGCTGGCGCCATGATTTCGGCCTCGGGACCGGTTTCTATGTCGATGCGACGCAGGCGCCGGTCAACAAACATTATCGCATGTGGACTTACATTGCCGCGGACCTGCCTGCCCTCATTGCGGTGAATTTCCCGGCCGACATGGACCGCCAGTCGATCCTGGGCACTCGATGGGCGGTCACGGCGTTCACCATCGCCCTCCGCAACCCCGGACGCTCCAGGGCCGTATCCGCCTTCGCCCTGATCGAGGACAGCGCTCGCCTGCCACCCCTGCTGGTGGACCGGGGTGCGACCGACAGCCTCCTGGAGACGGAATTGCGCCCGGAATTGCTGCGTGCGGCCTGCGATGCGGCGGGCATCGACCTCACGCTCAACCTGCGTGAAGGATAGGGCCACAGCTATTATTTCATCTCTACCTTCATGGAGGATCACCTGCGCTGGCATGCGCAGCGCCTCCACGAGTGTGGCCAGTCCCTTGACGCCTGAACCCGCTAGGGCATCGAGCCTTAAATAAGAACCGTTCGGGCTGAGCTTGTCGAAGCCTTGTCCTTTTCTTCAGGAAGAACAGCCCTTCGACATTCGAACGAGTCACGTGCCTCGTTCGAACGGGGCGAACGGAAGGAAAGGTGATCCCGAATTTAACACAATTCGCTCTAGCGCCAACGCCGGCTGCCCGCTCAGTGCGCCACCCCCGTCGCTCCCGCCGGCCCGACCCAGCTTCCCATGCTGCCCGTATCGCTGACCTTGAACGGCACGCCCCTGGACGTCAGGAACAAGCGTTCCATCTCCGGCCGGGTGAAGGGCCGCGAGCCGAGGCGGCCGAAGACGGCGATCTGCCCGCCCGTTTCGTCCACCGCGCGGTCACGGTCCAAGCCTTTGGACAGCGACAGCGCCGGGCTTGGCGTCCTCGCCCAGGCGATCAGTTCCGGCATGGGCGGGGGCGAGAAGCCGTAGAAATTGGGCTGGCTGTCGGGCGAGGTCAGTTGCAGCACCTTCATCCCGTTCCGCCCGTCCGCGACATAGGCGAAGAGCGACGCGTTGGTGGAGCCGACGATCACATCCTCGACATCGTTCATCTGCCCCCCGAGCGTCTCAAGCCGGTAAACGGTCGGATGTTCGGGCCGGGTGATGTCGATGATGGCGAGGCCCTGGCTCTTCGCCGCGACATAGGCGTAGGTGCGCGCGAGATAGATGTGCCGCGCATCGGCCAGCGCGACCGTCGCCGACGGCACCGCGACGGGATTCTCCAGCTTCGTGATATCGAACAGTTTCAGGCCATCGGCATCCGTCACCCAAAGGTAGCGGAACTGCACCGCGCTCGCCCGTGCGTTGGTGAGCGGCCGGACGGCGGCGAGACGCGGGTTGAGCGGATCGGACAGGTTCACGACGACGAGGCCGGCGTCGGCGGTGATATAGGCGATCTCGCCCGCCAGCACGATATGGCGCGCGCCCTTCAGCACATTGTCCGGGTTCCAGGTGACGGCCCGCTTGATGAAATTGTTGCGGAACTCACCGTCTGCAAAGGTCTCGATATTGACGAGGACGAGGCCCTCCACGCTGTCCGTGATCGCGGCGTAGCTGTAGATCGGCTTGAACGCCTGCTCCTGATTGACCTTGCGCAGCGCCTCGGTGTTGCGCAGCGGGTTGATCGGCTGGTCGGTGGCGATCGCCATGCAGGTGGCGTTGGTCGTCCTGACCTCCGCATCCTGCCCCAGCGGGGAGAAGGGCGCGGTGGTGATCCGCTCCGAGAAGCCCTTGTTGGCGACGCTGGCGATGTCATAGACCTGGAAGCCGCCCTTGCCCTGCGCCACGAACATATATTCGCCGCGCATCTGGAGGCAGCCGACGCGGTCGGGCGTTCCCTGCACGATGTTGCGGAAATCCTCGATCGCGTTGCGCTCGCCGGACAGTTTCTTGTCGAACACCCGGCCCCGCACCCAGTTTTTCAGCTCGCGGCCATTCTTCTCTACATGCAGCTTGTAATAGTCGGGATAGGCCCATTTCTGGAGGTAGGAGCCGATCACCGCCTGCGGCTCGTCCCATTCGGTGACGCGCGTCGCCTGGAAGCCGCCCTCCAGCCCGGTCCAGGCGTTGAGGCCCACGAAATTCACATAGTTGGTGCCGAGCAGCAGCAACTGCGCCATGATCGCATTATTGTCGTCACGCTCCGACAGATGGCAGTCGGTGCAGGTCTTGGTCTCCTGCCTGCGGACCGTGTGCGGGAAGTGCGGCGCGAACGCCTGCGACGAGAAACCGATGCCGCTGATCGGCGGCTGCTGGATGTAGATGCGTTCGCGGTTGACGTTGGTCGAGGACAGGACGAGCGCGGAGGTGGACCGGATCGGCGCGACCTGATTGCCCTTCGTGGTCATATGCTTGCCGAGCTGGAACATGTCGTCGCGCGCGACCTGCGGGTTGTAGGTCGCGAAGTTGCGTGTCTCCTCACCCTCGAAATGCTGCACCTTGGTCTTGAAATTCGCCTCGATGGGAAGGTGGCAGCCGCCGCAACTGGTGCTCCACGACAGATGGCAGGTGAAGCAGGCCATCTCCCCCTCCGGATGCGCGCGGTCGGACAGCGGCACGCCGGTGCCGAAGGCGAACTTGCCATCCTCCGCGCCGGTCTTGCTCATCAGCTTGGCGCGTGCGGCCTTGATGTTGAAATGGCTGCTGGTCGGATCGACCGCGTCCTTCACGAGGCTGACCTCCCAGACCAGCTTGGGGTCGATGATCGACCGCTGGAGCAGCTTGCGGCGACCGTCCGCGCCGGTCACCCACTCGAAGCGGCGCTGGCCGTCCATGTTGCGCAGCAGGGCGAGGTTATTGCCTTGCGGCCGCGCCGCCGGGCCGGAGGTCAGCAGGGTCGGCAGCGCATCCGCCGTGCCATGGCAGTCCTTGCAGCCGATTTCGATCGCATTGGCGACCTCGCCATAGAGGAAGCCATTGCCATGGCTGTCCTGCGAGAAATGGCAGTCGGCGCATTGCAGGCCCTTTTCGGCGTGGATGTCCATCATATGGACCGCCTTGCCCTTTTGCGTGCCCACGTCGGGGAATTCGGGAGTGCCGGCCTTGCGGAATTTCTCCGGATCGTCGTTGGCGATGATATGCGCTTTGTCGGTGCCATAGGTTGCCATATTGCCGTCCGCGTCGAGCAGATTGCCGTTGCGGTCGCGCTTGAAGATGCCGCGGAAATTCCAGCCATGGCCGTGATAGTCGGCGAACTGCGTATCCTTCGCCTTCGGGTTCACATCGTCGAAGACGTGGCGCAGGAAGTCGACGTCGCCCCATTTGCCGCGCACCGCCGCCGCCTCAGGGTTGCGGTCGAGGATCGCGTGCGTCTCCTTGATGGTCGGATATTTCTGCTTCTCCGGCCACATCAGCGGCGCGTCGGACTCATAGTCCCACATGGTGTAGCCGAGGTAGGTGTTCAGGAAGATATTGGGCTGGTGCATGTGGCAGGTCATGCACTGCGCGGTCGGGATGGCGCGGGTGAAGGCGTGGCGGATCGGGTGCCCCTTCTCCTTGACAGGGCCATCACGATCATGGGCCTCATGGCCGCCGGGCTGCTTGAGCGCGCCATGCTTGTCGCCGCCGTGCGGATCGCCGGTCGGTTGCAGCTTGTCCTTGATCGTCGGGTCGACGGTCGCGGTCTGGCCGTCGCGG
>Ga0207639_10002209_pt1 | contig 13112 bp, 10 predicted proteins | sample KBSCornC32_FD_184299 | JGI IMG/M metagenome (GOLD analysis project Ga0207639, IMG submission 184299) | Corn rhizosphere microbial communities from Kellogg Biological Station, Michigan, USA - KBS Corn C3-2 (SPAdes) (version 2) | ecosystem: Host-associated > Plants > Roots > Rhizosphere > Soil ...
CCGATACCCCGCCCAGCGCGCCTGCGAGACCGGCGAATGCGCCGAACTGCACCGCCCACTTGGTCGGGGTGAACGTCAGCAGCAGCAGGCCGACGGCCGTCGCGCCGATGAGCCGCCAGACCGGGCCCGACGCCATACCGGGGACACCACCGCGCCGCAGCAGCACCGCGAGCATGCCGAAGAGGCAGAGGAACAGCACCAGCACGGCGAAGCGACGGGTCAGCGAGGACTCGACGCTGTCCTCGACGGTCAGGAAGTAGTAGCGCAGGAAGTCCTGGTACCAGGCGATGGTCGGGCCGACCTTGTACTTGATACGCGCGGATTCGGCGACTGTGGCCAGCGTCTGGTCGCGGAACACGACCACGAAGATCAGCGCGAGCGAAGCGGCCAGCGGCGCCAGTTGGGCGAGGAGCCCGTCGACCCCACGCCTGCGCCGGATGACCCGGGCCACCGCCCGCCCGCCGACCAACAGCGGCGCGAGCGCGATCAGGCCCTGCGGCGCGAGCGTCACACTGAAGACCGCGACGATGATCGCGACCGCGGCGGGCCACAGCCGGCGGGTGGCGATCGCGTTCTCGACCAGCACCCACGCCGCGAGCGCGCCGAACGCGATAAGCGGCTCCGGCCGCAGGCCGTTGTTGAACGGCAGCCACGCAGCCAGGAACACCGCTCCCGCTGTCCACGCGGCGACGCGGTTCTTCGCCAGCCGGCTTCCCAGCCGCGGCAGCACGCAGCGACTGATGATCAGCCAGGTCCCGATGGCCGCCGCGGTGGCGGGCAGCCGCATCCACACGCCTGTCGTGCTAATCGCCGCCATGTGGGCGAGCACCGACTGGTACCAATCGAACGGCGCCTCGGTGGCGCCGAAGAAGCGGAAGTAGTTGGCCGTGTAGCCCGCATCGCCAGAAACTCGAGCGATGGTGAGGTTGTAGCCGTCGTCGGAAGAGATGGCGCCGATGACATGCCACAGCAGCAGGATGCCGATGACGCCGATGTCGAGGATCCACGTCGACGCGCTCACGCGCCAAAATCGTCGCCAGGCGAGTCGAATACGTGACCGGAGCTCCGGCTGAATGCCGCCGCCTAGGCGGCTCCGGTGGTCCAGCACCGCCAAAGCCACGATCGAGGCGATCACACAGATGACGCCCAGCACCATCACACCGAGCTTGAGTGCCGTCGGCGATGTGATGAACCGGGTATCGACGTCCACGCGAGCCGACAGTCCCGGCTGAGCCGCCACCTTGAGATCGGTGAACACGCCGGTCACCTGAGGCTTCTTCTCCGCAGCCAGCGTGCCGGTGGCGCCGGGTATGCCGATGAAGTCGGCGCCGACGCCGCCGGGGTTCGCCCACACGTGCAGGCTGCTGCAGGCGCCGGATGCCACAGCGGGCCGAGGCGCCACGGCGGCCACCGTGTCACGGAACACGACGACGACGACAGCGGTGTTAGCGGTGACGAAGAGGCCGTTGCGGCTGGCATCGATGCCGGCAGGCGGATTGGTGGCGAAGACCACACCGCCCGCCGGAGGCAGCGTGGCGACCGTCCGGCAGGGGATCGAAGCGTCCAGTGCCCGCGGGGCGCCGGACACCAGCGGCGCGGTGATGTCGCTGATCATCCCGTCCGGCCCGGGGGCCTGCGGCCAGGCGATGGTTGCGGTGGTCTGCTTGACCGGCAGCAGTGGCACCAACCCGCACAACACAACGCCCGCGATGCCTGCGACGACGGCGATCAGCCGGACGATGCGGTGGGCAGGCACGAGGCTCGATGGTATGCGACGTACCTACGTCCGGTGACGATGCCGGGCCGGGGCGACCCGGGGGAGACGCGGGCGACAAGCTAGTAGCGCAGCGGCGCCGGGCTCCAGAGTCCGCTACGAGTTGCCGAACCGAGCTCGAGGCGTGCCGGTCGGGCATTCCGGTAGTACGGCGTGAGCTGCTGCAAAGCGCCCCAGTCGCGGAACCAGTCGTTCTTCAAATAGGTCGGCAACGTGGTGGATCGCAGCAGGAGTTCGGTGATACCCAGCGGGCCGCCACCGACGTTGTCCATCACCGGCGAGTTCGCTTCCGCCCCGAAGCGGTCGGGCAGGATGCGCCACTTCGGCACCTCGATGACGCCGTACTGATGGCCGAACGGGCGCTGGCACGGGAACGCCATGCCGACGAGCCAGTCCAGCAGCACCGGGTCCTGCGAGCCGACGACGTCCTGCAGGGTGCGCAACTGCGGGATGCGCGGGGGTGTGACGGCGATCCAGTGCTGCGGGTTGAGGTCGTCGTCGGTGGCGACAAGCCGGATGCGGGTGGCGTCACGCGGTATCGCCGCCATCGGTGCCCGCAGGTTGCGCCACGCGGGTGCCGACCCGACGTCGGCGAATCCGACGCCGCCCGCGGGCTCACCCTTGGCCGCTTGTTCGTCGTTGGCCCACTGCACGACGACCTCGCCGGGGTCGAAGCGTCCGGCCGCGGAAACGACCAGCAGCGGGCCCCTCTCGTCTCGCGGTGGCAGCTGATACCACGCCGAGCGCAGCTCGGCCGGTTGCTGGGTGCCGCCGCGCCAACTGCCCATCACGGGTGTGCGGGCGGGATCGAGGCTGAACGGCAGCCGCGCCCGGGAGCCGTTCACCCCGGCGCCTGCGGTGGTGCCGCCCTCGGTGCCCGCCTCGTTTGCACTGACGGCCCCGGTTTCGGTGTCGGCGAAGTTGGTGGTACCAGGGTTCTCCATCACCGGGTCGGCGGAGACGTCACTGGGAATGCCGTTGGGGCCGAAACCTTCCGCTGTGACCGCGCCCAACGCCTCTCCGGCCGGTACTTCGAAGGGGTTCAACAGTCCCGCGTTCGGGTCCTGTTCGACAAGGACGTCGTTGGCCAGCCCGCAGGTCTTGCCGGTGAGCGCCTCGAGGTTCGAGCGGCCGTTGCTCCAGGCCGGGAATTGCTCCGTCACACCCAGGGTCAGGGTCAGCACCTCGAACAACACCACGACCCATGTCGCAATCGCCAACGGGCTCTGGGCGATTCGCTGCCATCGGTGCCGGGTCGGCGGTGAGTCGTCGCGGCCGGAGAAGTGGTACCACGCGGCCAACAAAAGGGCGAGGAGCGAAAGGCCAAGCAGGAAGGTGGTGAAGCCGAAGTGCCACTCGGGTAACTGGTTCGACCATGGCACACCGAAGTTGGAGACGTACCACCAGCCGTTGACCGACGCGAACGACAACGCCATCACGAACAGCACCGCGGCCGCGAACATGGCGCGATTGCGCCGCGACCTCATCGCGGCGGCCGTGACCGCAACCGCGGCCAACGCGCCGAGTGAACCCGCGAGGCCGGCGAACACGCCGAAGTGATGCGTCCATTTGGTCGGGGTGAACATCATCGCCAGGAACGAGATGATGGTGACGCCGACGATGCGTCGGCTCGGCCCCAGCGCGGTACCGGGAATCCGCCCCTTACGCAACGACATTGCCACCGATACGGCCAACGACAGCAACAGAGTCAGCACCGCGAACCGGCGTGCCACCGAGCCGTCGGGGCTGGTGGTGAACAATCGCTCGTAACGGATGTGCTCGTCGAACCAGCTGAGGCTCGGCCCGACCGCGGACTTGAAGGTGCTGGCCTGGATCTCACCGATCAGCGTCTGGTCGCGGAAGATCAAGATGATCGTCACCGTGCAGGCGGCCAGGATTGGTGCCAGCAGCGCGAGGTAGCCGAATCGCGAAGTATGCGCGGCCACAATGGTTTTCAGTGGACCGACAGCAACAAGGAGGGCACCGACCGCCGCGATGCCGGTGGGCCCGGAGAACAAGGTCAGCGCGCCGATGATGATCGCGATGGCCACCGGCAGCAGCCTGCTGGTGGCCACACCGCGTTCCACCGAGCACCAGGTCAGCAGGACGCCAAGGGCGATGATCGGTTCCGGGCGGAGCCCGTTGTTCAGCGGCAGCCAGAACGCGAGGAAGATGCCGGCCGCCGTCCACGCCGCGGCCGGGGTGGTTTTGACGGCGTGGCCCAACCGCGGGATGATCTCGCGGCTGATCAGCCACCAGCACGCGAGCGCCATGACCAGGGTCGGCAATCGCACCCAGGCGCTGTTGGTGCTGACATGTGCCCACAGCGCGAGCAGGTCGTAGTACCAGCCGAACGGCGCTTCGGGAGTGCCGAACCATCGGTAGTAGTTGGCCATGTAGCCGGCGTGCTCGGAAACCCTGGCCATAGTGAGGATGTAGCCGTCGTCGGATGTGTTGGCGCCGACGAAGTGCCACCACACCAGCACGGCGATCACCAGGCCGTCGAGCGGTCCGACCGACCACCACCGTCGCGGCAGGAAACGCTTGACTCGCCTGCCATCGGCGGTGTCGAGTACGTGCAGTGCGCCAAGGGCGATCACGGTCATCGCGACGCCGATGATCATCGCCAGCATCTTCAGCAGCGTCGGTGAACTGCTGTAGCGGGAATCGATTGTCGCCGAGAACTTCAGGCCAGGCGGGGCAGGCCCGGACAGATCGGTGAAGACACCGACGATCTGCGGGCGGAAGTCATAGCCACTCCGTTCGCCTCTCAGCGGCTTGCCGGGGGCGTCGGAATCGGGTCCCTTGACAAGGCCGACGAACTCGCCGGTGACCTTGTCGGCGTGCGCGGTGAAGGTGAGTTGTTGGCACGCCGGGCTGAGCACCTGGCTCAGCGGCGCACTGACCACCGGAGTGTTGCGGACGATGACGAGCAGATCGTTGTTGACCCGTTCGATGAGCAGCCCGCGGTCGACGGCCTTCGGCGCCTGCTTCGGCACCGTCGACAGCAGCACGGTCTTGCCTTGGTTCTGCGGCCCCATCAGCCCCGCGGCCGCACTGCACGGCACGGTGATGTTCAGATCGGTCGCGACATATCCGATCAGCGGCGCGTTGACGCTCTGCAGCACGCCGTTCTGCGGCCAGTTGAGCTGCGCGGTGGTCTGCGTCACCGGCAGCAGGGGCGTAGCGATCGCCAGTGCCGCGCCGAGCAGCCCGGCGACGATGGCGATCAGGCGCGCGGTGCGATGGTTGCCCGCGGCGGTCACGGGGCTTGATGGTAATTGGCCTGCTTGCGGCGGTGCTTCTGTGGCCATCATGGCTTCCTGATGGCGAGCACGAACGGTCCGATGTCGGAGACCGCGAAGCGCGGGTCATCGAACAACGCCTTGTCAAGGGTGACGTGATAGCGGCGGACGTTGGGCTGATTGGGGTAGACGTCCGCCGCCAGGCGCAGGGTATAGGTGTCGTTGGCGCCGCGACGCATCAGGAACACCGTAGGCGGCTTCCAGGGCAGTTTGTCCAGCGCGGCGATGAACTGGTCGGCGTTGGTGAGCGTCGCCCAGCCTTCGATCGCGGCCGCCCGCTGGTCGAACTGCGCGAGCGGGTTCGCGTAATGCGACGTCAGGCCCTGGAAGCCGTAGTACGGGTAGTAGGACAGGAAGCTGTAGTCCGCGGTCAGCACGACGGTTTGGTTGCGCGGCTGGCCGGTTACCGCCTGGATCTTGGCGTCGATCTCGCGGTAGTACTGCTCCGCGCCCGGTGGCCGCCGGTCGGCGCGTTGGCCGTATGCATCGGTGTCTGTGTAGGCGACGACGATGTCGGGTTTGAGCACGTTCGGAATGTCCTGGCAGAACCCGAGTGCACCGGCCGATCCGAGAACCGCCGCTGCGACCACGACGCGCCTGCCGACTTCGGGCCGGCATCTGCCTGCGATCGCGAGTGCCGCCTCGACAAATCCGAAGGCGCCGGCCGCGGCCAGCAGCACCGTCAGTGTCGGCTGTAAGCGGAACGACAGCAGCGTCGTGCGCGCAAGCGTGGTCAGCATCGACAGCAGCGACCAGGCGTAGACCGCCAGCACCGCGATCGTGAGGGCGCCTGCACGCGTCGACGAGCGGGCGCGAACGGCGAGCCAAAGCGTGCCGATCATGCAGAGCCCGCCGAGAAGCGTGAACTGCAGCATCGGGAAGGACAGCTCTGCGCCGTCGGCGGGCAGGTAGTGCTGCGCCGTGCCGGAATCGGCGGGGTGGCCGTTGACTGCGGCGACCAGGTACGGGCCCCATCCGATCAGCGCGATGGCCCCCGCGATGACGGCGATGACGAAGAGCCGCAACAGCGGATCCCATTTGCGCCGTGCCACCGCGACGACCATCGCCATGAACGTCAGTGTGAACGCGGCATAGGCGAGCAGCAGCGTATAGAACAGAGCGGAGATGCCGAGGAAGACGCCGACGCCGACGATTGCGGTCCATCCGCCGGACCGAGAACCACCTCGCAGTCCAGACCACGCCAGCACGAACACCGGAGGCAGCAGGACCGCGATGATGGCGGCGTAGGGCTCGGCGGGTGAGTATGCCAAGGTGGCCGCGGCGGTGGCCGTCGACACGATCAGCGCGTACTCGAAGCGAATCATGCTGGCCCACAACACGAGGGTTAGCACCACGGCGATCGCGACGGAGGTGATGGCCCACGGCTTGAACATCTCCCACGCCGGTGTGCCTGTCAGCGCGGCAAGCCGGCCGCCGATCCAGAACCAGCCCGGCGGATAGAACGGCGGCAGACCGTAATACGTCATGTCGTGGGGGCCTGCTGTGTCGGTGAGCCGGGTCAGGTACTCCGTGCGGAACTGCTGGTCGACTGAGATTCCGTACAGGTAGAGCTTGGTTGCGCCGAGCGGCATCGCCAGCGTGACGACCGAGAACGTCGACAGGAACACGAGCGCGAAGGCCCGTGCCAGCCATTGACGTCCGCGACGCCACAGCCATCCGCTTGCCAAGAGTCCTGCCAGGCAAGCGAATTGACCGACCGTGGTCAACGCGTGCAGCTGGTTCGACGAGTTGTAGGCAGGCCACTCCACCCGCGATATCGCGACGAGGGAGATGACCGCAACGACCACCGCCACCGCGACCGCCACCGCCATCTGGCCGAGGACGGCCAGCGCGCTGCGCATCGCTAGATGGGGAGCCTGCGGAAGATGGGTCGCGGAATGTGTCGCAACACCATCATCACGTACCTGAACGCCCCCGGCGCCCATACCAGTTCCTTGCCTTTGGCTGATGCCGTGACCGCCAGCTCGGCCACGTCTTCCTTGTCGACGGTGAATGGCGCTTCCTTGGTGCCCGTCGATTTCCAGTGCTCGACCGTCGTCGTGGTGCGCACCTGCCCGGGCCTGATCACCAGCACCCGAACCCCGTACTCGCGCAACGCCTCTCCGAGGCCCAGGTAGAAGCCGTCAAGGCCGGCCTTGGTGGAGCCGTAGACGAAGTTGGACCGCCGCACCCGCTCGCCCGCTGCCGAGCTCATCGCGATGATCCGGCCGAAGCCCTGCGAGCGCATCTTCTCACCTAGCAGTACACCGACTGAAACGGCTGCGGTGTAGTTGATCTGGGCGATCTGCACGGCCTTGCGCTGGTTCTGCCACAGCTCCTCTGCGTTGCCGAGGAGACCGAATGCGACGATGGCCACGTCGACGTCGCCTTCGGCGAACGCCGCATCGATCACCTTGGGATGGCTCTCTGTGTCGACGGCATCGAAGTCGATCACTTCGACCGACTTGGCGCCGGCAGCCTTCATCTGCTCGACGGCCTTGTCGCGCAGCGGGTCACCGGGCACGACGCCGAGCACGATGCGCGCGGCTGCGTTGCGCAGATAGCGCTCGCAGATGGCCAGCCCGATCTCGGACGTGCCGCCGAGCAGCAGAATGGTCTGGGGGTTACCCACGGCATCAAGAACCATTGCGCACCATTTAGAGCAGCTCCAAGCGTCGGGCCATGTCGGAGGCGAACACGCCGTTGGGATCGACCTTGCGGCGCACGGCAATCCATTCGTCGATTCGCGGGTACATGGCGTGGAAGGTCTCGGCGGTGGTGCGGGAGTCCTTGGCGGTGTACAACCGGCCACCGAACTCCAGCACCCTGCGGTCGAGCTCGTTGAGGAATTCGTTGAGCCCCGACTTGACCGGGAAGTCCACGCAGACGTTCCACCCCGGTATCGGGAAGCTCAGCGGCGCTTGGTTTCCCGGGCCGAACAACTTGAATACGTTGAGGAACGAATAGTGACCGGATTTCTGGATGTCGACGATGATGGCCTTGAACTCGTCGACTGCCTCGGTCGGCACCACGAACTGGTACTGCCCGAAGCCCGCAGAGCCGTAGGCGCGGTTCCACTCCCCGAACATGTCGAGCGGGTGGTAGAACTGCGTCAGGTTCTGCACCTTGCCGCGGTAGGTGCCTGACTTGCGGTACCACAGTTCGCCGATCGGGCCGAAGGTGTACTTGTTGGCCAGTCCGTTCGGGAAGATATCGGGCAGCGTAAGCAGCTGCGGCGCATCGAATCTCAGCGGATTTCGCTGCAGCTTCTCGGGCAACTGCTCGAGCCGCGCCAGTGAACCACGCGATATCGCGGCGCGGCCGAGTTTGGGCGGCGCGCTGATCGCGTCGAACCACGCGCTCGAATAGGTGTAGTTCCCCTCGCTGCCGTCGCTGTGGAATGCGATGGTTTCATCGAGGGTGTTGGTGACGTCACCGTCGGCGATGAAATAGGCCGTCTCGGTGGGCGTCATCTCGATCGTCGCCCGCATGATGATTCCGGTCAGCCCGTTGCCGCCCACGGTGGCCCAGAACAACTCGCTCTCAGGGCCGTCTGGTGTCAGCCTGCGGATGTCGTCGCTAGCGGTGAGCAGGTCGATCGACCGCACGTGGTTGCCGAAGCTGCCCGCGCTGTGGTGGTTCTTGCCGTGGATGTCGCACGCGATCGCGCCGCCGACAGTGACCTGGCGGGTGCCGGGCAGCACCGGCACCCAGAGGCCGAACGGCAATGCCGCCTTCATCAGGGTGTCCAGGCTGACGCCGCCGTCGAGGTCGACCAGGTGCGTGTCGCCGTCGATGGTGTGGATCCGGTTCAGCGCGGTCATGTCGACGACGAGGCCGCCGCCGTTCTGGGCGTTGTCGCCGTACGAGCGGCCCAGTCCGCGCGCGATCACCCCACGCATGCCTGCCTGCGACACCGCTTTGGCGATCACCTCGGCGTCTGGGGTCGACAGGACCTGCGCCACGCTCGGCGCGGTGCGGCCCCAGCCCATCAGCCGCCGGGTAGTCGTCTCAAACATCGTGACGAGGGTACCGCCTGACGCCGTCGGCTCAGCGCAGCCGGAATATCACGGCACGCTGGACGATGAAGTTGATCACAGTCGCGGTGCCCTGGGCGATGACGAATGCCACCGGCACGGCCCAGGCGCGGTAGTCGAGCAGATGCAGGCAGAAATGATTGAGGCCGACCTGCACGGCGAAGGTCACGCCATAGAGCGCCATGACGGCGATGAACCGGGCGGTGTTGGGCTCTGCCTGGAACGTCCAGCGCCGGTTGATCAGGTAGGCCGTGATGGTGCCGAAGACGAAGCTGATCGCCTTGGCCAGGTCGACCTGCAGGCCCACCGCCTTATAGAGGAACACATACAGGCTGAAGTCGACGATCGCCGAGAGACCGCCGGTGACGATGAACCGCCACACCTGGGTCTTGAGCGTCAGATTCGGCGTCATCGGAGGCTCGGCCACCCGGGCAGCTTAGCCAGCCAGGCCGCTGGCCCCCAGCACGCCGCGCAGCGCCTCGACGGCGCCACCGAATGCGTGCTCGGCGGGGGCGGCAAAACCGACGATGATGCCGTCGCGATTGGCGACGTCGGCCAGTGGGTGGCGCATCCGCGACAGGCCTTGCAGCGCGATGCCGGCCTCGCCCGCTCGTCGCAGCACCTCGTGCTCGCTTCCGTCGGGGAGGGTCAGCAGGACGTTGACGCCTGCCGCCAGCCCGCTGATGCCGACGTCGAAATCGGCGAGCGCCTCGACGAGGGCGTCGCGGCGGCGGCGATAGCGCGCGCGCATCCTGCGAATGTGGCGGTCGTACTGACCGCTGCTGATGAACTCGGCCATCGTGAGCTGGTTGACGGCGTCGACGTAGAACTGCTCGCCACCAGCGGCGTCTATGACCGAGCCGACCAGTTCGTCGGGCAGCGCCATCCAACCGAGCCGCAGCGTCTGCGCCAGGCTCTTGCTGGTGGATCCCATGTACACGACCCGGTCGGGGCACAGTGCCTGCAGTGCGCCGACGGGTTGGCGGTCGTAGCGGAACTCCCCGTCGTAGTCGTCGTCAAGCACAAAGCCCCCGGTCCGTTGCGCCCATTCGACGACGGCGGTGCGCCGCGACGGGTGCAGCGGCATGCCCTGTGGATTGTGGTGGGCTGGGGTGAGTAACACGGCGGGCACGTCCAGCCCGTCGAGATCGCTGACCACCGCGCCGTATTCGTCGAGGCCGATCGGGATCGTCGACGCTCCGAGAGCATCGATGGCGTCGCGGAAGATGTGCAGCCCGTAGGCCTCGACCGCGATCGGACCGCCGATGGCCCGTGTCAACAGTTCGACCGCGTGCCGGACGCCTGCGCAGATCACGATCGACTCCGGCGATGTGCGCACGCCGCGCGCCCTGGCAAGGTATTCGGCGAGCGCTTCGCGAAGTTCGGGGCGCCCGCGCGCATCTCCCATCCGCAGCGCCTCGGTGGGTGCGTTTGCCAGCGCTCGGCGGGTGGCGGCCACCCACGCGGTGCGGGGAAACTCCGACACGTCGGGCGAGCCAGGCATGAGGTTGTGCGTCGGAACGACGCGCACGCCGCGCGGTGTGGCGGGCGCGCCCGACCCGCCGACGTTGACGACCCAGGTGCCCGCGCCCTGCCGCGAGGCGAGCCATCCCTCGGCGACCAGCTCCGCATAGGCCTCGGCCACGGTGTTGCGGGCCAGTCCGAGGTCGGTGGCCAGGGTGCGCGACGGTGGCAGCATGGTGCCCGGTGCCAGCCTGCCCGATCGCACGGCGTCCCGGAGGGCGGTGAGCAGCACGTCCCGGGCGCCGCGGGCGCCGGGGATGATGGTCTGGCGCAGGTCCAGGTGCAGATCACGGCTGCCCGGATTGGCCCATGAATCCATAGCAGGATTGAACCATGCAGGTGGGACTTTCAGCATTAGCGTTGGTGACATGACACAGACACTGGAAACCCAACCGACCGTCGACCGGCTGAAGATTTACAAGACGTCACCCGAGTTGCTCGACGCGATGATGGCGCTGAGCGCAGCTGCGGCCAAGGACGTCGAGCCGGAACTCGGCGAGCTGATCAAGATCCGCGCCTCGCAGATCAACCACTGCGCGTTCTGCCTTGACATGCACGTCCGCGACGCCCGCAAGCACGGCGTGAGCGAGCAGAAGCTCGACGTGCTGGCGGCATGGGAAGAGGCGGGCGGCCTGTTCAGCGAACGCGAACGGGCAGCGCTGGCGCTGACGGAGGCCATCACCGAGCTCGGCGACGGCCACGTCTCAGACCAGGTATATGCAAGGGCCGCAGCGGTTTTCACCGAGCGGGAGCTGGCGCAGGTCATCGCGATGGCGGTCACCATCAATGCGTGGAATCGCATCAACGTGACCGCCCGCCTCGAACCGCGGGCGTCGCTGAAATGAGCCGCCGCATCAACATGAACCGGGTATCGCCCGAGGTGTACGAGGCGATGCTGGTGCTCACCAACGCGGCCGCGAAGGACATCGACCCGGAGCTTGCGGAGCTGATCAAGATCCGCGCCTCGCAGATGAACCACTGCGCGTTCTGCCTCGATATGCACACCGCCGACGCCCGCAAGCTTGGCATCAGCGAGCAGAAGTTGGCATTGTTGCCCGCGTGGCAGGAGGCGGCGGGCACCTTCACCGAGCAGGAGCAGGCCGCGCTTGCGTTGACGGAGGAGATGACAGATCTCACCCGCCGCCATGTCTCCGACGAGGTGTATGCGCGTGCGGCGGCGGCGTTCTCCGAGCGTGAGCTCGGTCAGGTCATCGCGATGGCGCTGACGATCAACGCCTGGAACCGCATTGGCGTGACAACGCGCCTACCGCTGCCCAAGCGCTAATACGGTCGAGGGGTGCAGACCCGGTCCGGTGCAGAAATCGTCGTCGACGGCGACGTGGTTTACAAGCTGCACCGGCCGGGCACCGACCCCAGTGCGTTGGCGACCCGGCTCCGCATCGCGGCGGAGTCGGATTTTCTGCTGACACCACTGGATCCGAGGCCGGAGCCGGTCGGCACACGATGGCGGACCCGCTGGCCCAGAGTGGAAACCGTTGTCCCGCAACCTGAATACGCGCCGTGGGCCGAGGTGGGTCGACTGCTGGCACATCTGCACGGCGAATCGACGACCATGCGGTTACCACACGGGTGGCCGCAGCGGCTGCGGCGCATGCTGCGATCCACCGACGACGCCACCGTCCGGCGGGCGGCCGCCGAGCTGCCCCCTGAGGTGTGGCGGGCCGGCTCTCCTGACCGGCCTGCGACGCTTGTGCACGGCGACTGGCATCTCGGCCAGCTCGGCCGCCTGCCCGCTTCCGAGCCCTGGGTGCTGATCGACATCGATGACCTCGGGGTGGGTGACCCGGCGTGGGACCTCGCTCGGCCTGCGGGTTTCTGGGCGGCCGGGCTGGTCCCCGACGACGACTGGGTCACGTTCCTGGAGGCATACCGGGGCGCCGGTGGACCCGCCGTGCCGCCGGGTGACCCGTGGCAAGTGCTCGAACCGTTCGCTCGCGCAGCCGTCGTGCAGGCGGCCGCCCGCCATCCTGACGACGCATTGCTGCGGGCCGCCTGCGCGAGGATGCTCTGAGTTCAGCCGCGACCCGTCGAATCGAGAAGGTCGCAGTCGTGTTCGAAGATCGATGAGACCGCGTGAAGACTCGACATGAGATCCCCGAACCGGCTCTGCAGCGCCTCCCGCTGAAGTGGTGTCGGAGGATCGGCCAGTTCGCTTTCGGCCCAACGCAATTCGTTTCCGTCGTCGATCAGTGCCCGCAGTGCCAGGGTGAGGTCGGGGTCCGGGGTCGGTAAGGCAGCGGGTAGCTCCTCGATGATCCGGCCAGTGATCCGGTCGCATGCACCGCGGACAGCCGCCTCATCCCCGCGCTTGAACGCCTCGTTGAGTACATCGAACTCGGCAACAGGAACCCGAGCGTGTACATGGAGTCGGTGTGCCCGGTGTCGGCGGCGCGCTGAAGCCATCGGCGCGCGCCTCCTCGATATTCGGCGGCGCGATCGACTTCGCGTACA
>Ga0207639_10002212_pt1 | contig 13100 bp, 9 predicted proteins | sample KBSCornC32_FD_184299 | JGI IMG/M metagenome (GOLD analysis project Ga0207639, IMG submission 184299) | Corn rhizosphere microbial communities from Kellogg Biological Station, Michigan, USA - KBS Corn C3-2 (SPAdes) (version 2) | ecosystem: Host-associated > Plants > Roots > Rhizosphere > Soil ...
ACCACTTCGTAGATCGCCTTGAACCAGTCGCGCAGCGGCTCGAACGTATGGCGCTTGCCGATCTCGTAGATCTCGAACTGCACCTTTTCAGAATCGCGCTCGTCGCCGAACTTCTCCAGCACATCGGCAAGTTCAAGCAGCGCAGCACGCTCCTTATCTGTCGGCGCACGATACTGCTTCGTCGGCTTCACGAAGTCTTCGTAATAGCGAAGCGCATAACCCACGAGCCGGTCGAGACCCGGATTGCTGTCCGGATGTGCTTCCGGTGCATAGACGCGAATAAAGCCCCACAGAAGATTGCGGTCGTTCGCATTCGACGCGCTCACCAAGGTAAGCAGCAGCGCGAAGCTGACCGGATAGGTCTCGTCCGGCGGGTTGCCGTTGTGGATGTGGTAGACCGGATTCTCCAGACGCACCGCCGGATCGTTCGTCTCGCGATACTGCGCGAGCAGCGCGATGTAGTCGTCGATCGCCTTCGGGATCTGATCGAAATAGAGCTTCTTCGCCGTGCGCGGCTTCTGGAACATGAAGAGCGCGATCGACTCTTCCGGTCCATAGGTCAGCCATTCGTCGATGGTGATGCCGTTGCCCTTCGACTTCGAGATCTTCTGGCCGTTCTCATCCAGGAACAGCTCGAACACGAAATGCTCCGGCGGCTCGCCGCCCGCGATCTTGCAGATCGCGTCGTAGAGCGGCTGTGACGGCAGATGATCCTTGCCGTACATCTCGTAGTCGACACCGAGCGCGGCCCAGCGCATGCCGAAGTCGGGCTTCCATTGCAGCTTGCAATGACCGCCGGTGACGGGGACGGTCTCTTCGCTGCCGTCTTCTTCGATGTAAGTGATCATGCCCTTCGCTTCGTCGCGCGCCACGACCTTCGCGAGCAGCACCTTGCCCGAACGCGGCGACACCGGAAGAAACGGCGAATAGGTCTGTTGCCGCTCCTCACCCAAAGTCGGCATCATCACTGCCATCACGCGATCGTATTCCTTCAGCACATGCAGCAGCGCGTCGTCATAGACGCCAGCCCTGTAAAGCTGCGTCGCGCTGCCGAATTCGTAATCGAAACCGAAGCGATCGAGGAACGCGCACAGCCGCGCATTCATGTTGTGGCCGTAGCTGTCCGCTGTCCCGAACGGGTCGGGAATCGAGGTCAATGGCTTGCCGAGATTGGCCGCCATCATCTCTTTGTTCGGCACGTTGTCCGGAACTTTGCGCAAACCGTCCATGTCATCCGAAACCGCGAGCAGCCGCGTCTTCAGGTCCGGCCGCATCAGCTGCAACGCGCGACGGACCCAAGTGGTGCGTGCGACTTCGCCGAACGTGCCGATATGCGGCAGTCCGGATGGGCCGTAGCCGGTCTCGAACAAGACTTCCTTTACGGTCTCGCCGCGTTTGGCGCGGCGTTCCAGCCGGGCGACGACTTTTCGCGCTTCCTCGAACGGCCAAGCCTTTGCCGCCAGAGCTGCGTCGGATAAATCGCCGGAAGACATTGGAAATCCTTAACCTTAAGCGTTCCGAAAGGGGCGCGAAGCTAGGCTTTGGCGAGGGATTTCGCAATGTCCGCCGTCAAAGCCATACCGGATGACGACGCACGCGCCGTGTTCGCGGGGCGTATCGAGATCCTGTACACGCTCGGCCGCCACTATCTCTCGCTTCCCTTCGCGGTGCTATGCATTCCGGTGACGCTGTTCGGAAGCCACGCGCTCGGCTGGCTGCCACTGATGCCATTGTGCCTGCAGATCGCGGTGGTAATCGCGGCAGAGCAATTGACGACCGCGTACAAACGGCGCGGGCTCAAAAGCAATCCGTATTATTGGGCGAGCCGCTATACGTTCGTCTCCGCCATCGCCGGCGCGACCTGGGGTGTGGGCGCATGGTTCTGGTTCGTGCCCGGCTCCTATCCCGCACAAGCATATCTCGCCCTCGCCTTCCTCGGCATGACGGCTACGGAGTTCATCGCGCGCTCAGCGCATCGCCCGGCCTATCTCGCTCATGCGAGCTTCGCGCTCACACCGCTCGTGTTCCTGCTGGTCCGCGAAGGCGGCGCCTATGCAACCATGACGGCGGTGCTGATCGTCCTGTTCACTGCAGTGCTCTACACCTACTGCAACGGCATCGCCGGAATCATGGAGGAGTGCCTCCATCTGCGCGACGAAAACGCCGAGCTGATCCAGAACCTGTCCCATGAAAAGCATGACGCGGAACACGCGCGTGACGCAGCGCTCGCAAGCGCACAGGCGAAATCCGTGTTCATCGCCAATATCAGCCACGAACTGCGTACACCGCTGAACGCGCTGCTCGGCATGTCACAACTGCTCGACCGCGCCGAACTGGAAAAGCCCTATCGCGATCACGTCAAGGTCATGCTGGAAGCGGGACGTGGGCTTCAAACGCTTCTCGATGACGTCATCGCGCTCACGCGTGCCGACGACGACCGCTACCGGCAAGAAGATTGCGATCCGGCGCAGGCCGCACGCGCCGTCGCGCGCCTGTTACAGCCGCGCGCGTGGGAGAAGCATCTACGCCTGAGCGTTTCCGCCGCCGCCAATCTTCCGCACGTCGCCGCCGATCCGCGCCGTGTACGCCAGGTCCTGCTCAAGCTTGCGGACAATGCGCTCAAATTCACTGACCGTGGCGGTGTCGAAATCCGCGTCGAGCACGAGCAATCCGTCGTCCGCTTCAGCGTCGTCGACACCGGCCACGGCGTGCCAAAGGAGATTGTCACCGACCTCTACAAACCCTTCACGCCCGGCGACTCGTCCTACACGCGCCAGCAACAAGGCGCGGGCCTCGGCCTGTCCGTCGTCAAGCGCGTGGTCGAAGGTCTCGGTGGCGAAACCGGCTTTGAGAGCGAGCCCGGTGAAGGCGCAACGTTCTGGTTCACGGTGCCGATCGCCGCCAGCTGGAAAAACGACAAGCTGGCTGGGCTGTCCGCTGAAGCGGCTTTCGCACCGGCAGGGCTGAACATTCTCGCCTTCGCGCATGATGAAGACGGCAATCGACAGCTCACAAATTATCTGGAGCCATTCGGCAATACGGTGCAGACCGCAGATACAATCGCCGACGCTGTGATGCGTGCAGGTCGTGGAAGCTTCGACGTCATTCTCTCTGCGGCCTCCGATGCGGACACACTCGCCGCAGCACCCGGCGCTCGCGCACCCATCTTGGCACTGCTGCGCCGGGGCGACCGCGCACCGACTTGCGCTGATGCGCTGTTACGCTGGCCTGCGTCTGCAATGGAGATTTGCACAGCGATCGGCGCGATTGCGGAAAGCCGACGCAAAGACGTCGCGCCCGAACCTCCACCGCCGGAGAGCACCGCGTCGATCGATCCCAACACATTCGCAGCGCTCGAGAAGTCCGTCGGTGTTCCGGCACTCGTGGAGATTCTGAAGTCCTATATCGACTCTGCCGAGAAACTTTGTGCCGCGCTTGGTGAAGCGAGTGACGACGCCAACTGGCAGGAAGCGGTCCGCCTCGCACAGGACATTGCGGGCAGCGCCGGCGGTCTCGGCCTCACCGCAATGACAGCCGCTGCGCGCGGCTTTGCTCAGGCGGCACGCGACGGCGCCGATCCGCACGATCTGCGCAACACCGCGCAGCTCATCGTGTGGGAACACGAGCGCGTCCGCCGCTCGCTCGCCAATCTCTACCCTGACCTTGTGGCCTAAAACATAGGCCTGTCGCGCCAGTTCAATGGATTGTCGCGTCAGTCCAAATCCCGGCGCGCCAGTCCAAAACGCATGTCGCCGCCTTCCAAGCATTTCTTCACCGGATTCTTTACTGACCTCTGACCTCCACACATGCGTAGCCAGGGGACAAACCAATGCTTTCAATTTCACAATTGCGCCGTTTTGCGATCACGTTAACAGGTTGCGTGATGCTTCTGGCGTCCGCGCCTGCAATCGCGAGCGTGACCAATCTGACGCTCATCAACGGCTGGCAAGACTCACCGTTCGGCACTGCGAAAGCGGGGGTCGAAACGGTGAACGGTATCGTGCACTTCAGAGGCGCGATGGTGACCGACGGGACCAACCCAGAACCGTTCGTGCTCCCGGCGCCCTTTCGTCCGAGCGCGGTTGTTTTCATTCCCATCGACGTTTGCGGCGACAACGGACGGCTGGTCGTTTCCACCTCCGGCGATGTGCAGGTTCAGACGGAAGGCGCTTTCAGCGACGCACAATGCTTCACGTCACTCGACGGCGCATCGTTCGCGTTGTCATCGGACGGCTTCAAGCCGCTGAAACTGAAGCATGGCTGGGGGCCCTACGGTCACAGCACCGCCACGCCGGCATTCCGCAACATCAACGGCATCGTGCGCTTCGAAGGCGCGATGAGTTCGACGTCGGACAATTTGGTCGCATTCACCTTGCCTAAGGCGTTGCGGCCTTCGGTCGTGGTCTATGTGGAGGCCGACGTGAATGCGACGCACAACGGCCGTCTTGAGATCGATCCCACCGGCGACGTGTTTGTCGAAGACAACGCGAACAATGGGCGCAACTTCACGTCTCTCGACGGCATTTCGTTTTCGATCAACGCGAATGGGTTTACGCCACTCACGCTGATCAACGGATGGTTCACATTCGCCGACTCTGCAGCACCGGCGGTGAAAGTTATCAGTGACGTCGTGCATTTCCGCGGCGGGATCGGAACGAACGGGAATAGTCTCATTCCCTTCAACCTGCCGAAAAAATTCAGACCCGCGAAGGACGTCTACATTCCCGTCGATATGTGTAACGCCACATACGGACGCCTCATCATCAGCCATACGGGCACAGTTGCCGTCGAAGCAGACACCGATGACAACAACGCCAAATGCTTCACCTCACTCGACGGTGCAACGTTCCACCGTTGACGGCAGCACGTAGACGGTAATTTCGCGCAGCGCCGGAATGAAAGTGCCGCGCGATTTCCTTCCATCCGGTGGAGGATATTTCACGAAATCGAAGCGCCCGGGCGTGCCCGCCGCTGCGTTCAAGATGCAGCCGGACAGGTGGCCTGTCCCGCCTTGTGCCGGAGGCAGATCATGTACGACCTGCTTGTCGCGTCCGTATGGTCGCGCGTCATTCTGGATTTCTTCGCGCATTTCCGCCTTCGCGGCGGCCGTGCCCATAAGCCTTAAGTCTCCGCTCTTTCCATTCCGCCCACGTCCGGCATACAAGTACAAATGCCGAACGAAATCGCCCCGCGCCTTGATCTGCCTGCGCTTGTGCCTGCGCCGGGCGGCGCGGTCGTGTGCGCGACGGACGGCTCTTGCGAGCGCGCGCGGATCGACGAGGCACGGGTTCTGTTTCGCTCCGGCAATGTGATCGTCGCACATGCGGCGTTCGTTGCCGGGCGCCTGAAGACCAACCCGGCAGCGGCACTGTTCGATGTGCTGGAACTGTTCGTGTTCGTGCGGCCGGGACAGCCCTGCGTGCCGAGTGCGCTCGGAATGGCGCGGTGTCTCGGACTCGAAATTCCACACACACCGGAAGACTCCGCACGCGTGTTGCGCGAAGCGGCGGAGCATCTTCTCACTGAACTCGCGCGTCTTGATGAGAAAGCACGTGCCGCACTCCGCCCACTCGTCGAGACGATGGGCAAGTCGGGATGGCGATGGTCATCGCCCATTCTCGAAGTCATCGGACGCGCCGAAGAAAAGCTTTCGCCCATCGCCGGCCTCGAAACCTGGCGCGGTTTGCCGACGTGGGAAGACGATGCGGCATCAGATAAGCCAGGTTCTCTTCCCGTCGATCCCAACGAAGCCCGCGCACGATTGCAGCAGCTTGTCGGTCTCGCCGGAGAGTCGCGTCCCGAGCAAGCGTCGTATACAGACGCCGCGTCCTTCGCATTCACAGAACGCGAACGCGTCGGTGCGCCGCGCATTGCGCTGGTCGAGGCAGGCACCGGTGTCGGCAAAACGCTCGGCTATCTGGCACCGGCGAGCGTGTGGGCGGAGAAGAACGGACCGGGCCTCTGGATCTCGACCTACACCCGCAACCTGCAACGCCAGATCATGCAGGAGATTGCGCGGCTCTATCCCGATCCAGAGGAGCGCAACGACAAGGCCGTCGTACGCAAGGGCCGCGAGAATTATCTCTGCCTGTTGAATTTCGAGGAAGCCGCGAAGCGCACTGCGCTCGCGCCGGGGCAGCGCGCCGTAGCGCTCGGTCTCATTGCACGCTGGATCGCGGCGACGCGGGATGGCGACATCTCGGGGTACGGCTTTCCTGCGTTCCTCGGTGCGTCGCTGCCGCTGCGCGAGATCACAGACCGGCGCGGCGAGTGTGTCTATGCGGCGTGCCCGCATTATCGCGCGTGTTTCATCGAACGCGCGATCCGCCGCGCACGGCACGCGCCCATCGTCGTCGCGAACCATGCGCTGGTCATTGCGCAGGCGGCGCAGGACTGGCTGAGCAATGACGAAACCAACGACGCGCCGCCGGAACGCCGTGTGCGCTACGTCTTCGACGAAGGCCATCATCTGTTCGACGCGGCGGACAGCGGCTTTGCCGCGCTCGTTTCGGGAAGCGAGATGGCGGACATGCGTCGCTGGATTCGCGGCCCCGAGGCGCGCGCGCGCAGCCGTTCGCGTGGCTTGCAGGAACGCCTCGACGGCCTGATCGAAGACAGCGAGGAAGCCAAGAACGCGCTTGAGGAAGCCATCTCTGTATCAAACGTCCTTGCCGGCGAAGGCTGGATGTCGCGGCTGCATGGCGGCGGCGGGCGTGGACCCGGCGAAGTGTTTCTCGCCGCGTGTCATCAGCACATCCGCGCGCGCAGCGAGGATGCCGATGCGTTCTATTCGCTCGAAGCCGAGACCGTGCCGCTTGGTCAGGACATCATCGAGGCCGCGCAAGACCTCAGCCGCGGGCTCAAGCGTCTCACCGCGCCGCTGCTGCGCCTCGCGCATCATTTGCGCAAGACGCTCGATGACAAGACAAAGGAACTGGAGACGTTTCAGCGCGCGTGCATCGACGCGGTGCGGCGCGGGCTCGAGCGCCGCGCGAAGATCATCCTGCCCGCCTGGATGCAGATGCTCGATGCGCTGGAGACCGGCGAGGTCAATGACGAGTTCATCGACTGGTTCACTCTGGAGCGCGACGACGGCCGCGATCTCGATGTCGGGCTGGAACGGCATTGGGTCGATCCGACCATTCCTCTTGCGGGTGAGGTGTTGAGCAACGCGCATGGCGCGCTCATCACCTCTGCCACGTTGCGCGATGCCGCCGATGCCGAGGACTGGCAAAGCGCGGAGGTGCGCACCGGCGCCAACCATCTTCCCGAACCGCCGAAGCGCGCGAGTTTCGGTTCGCCGTTCCGTTATGGCGATCAGGCGCGCATCTTCGTGGTCAAGGACGTGAACCGGCGCGAGATCGACCAGATCGCCGCCGCCTATCGCGAATTGTTCATGGCCGCGGGCGGCGGTGGCCTCGGCCTCTTCACCGCCGTGCGCACGTTGCGCGCTGTCGAGAGCCGCATCGCCACACCGCTGAACGAGGCTGGTCTCACGCTCTATGCGCAGCATGTCGACAAGCTCGATGCCGGCGCGCTGGTCGATCTCTTCCGCGCGGAGGAAAACGCCTGCCTGCTCGGCACCGATGCGCTGCGCGACGGCGTCGATGTCCCGGGACGTTCGCTGCGCCTCGTCGTATTCGACAAGGTGCCGTGGCCGAAGCCCACGATCCTGCACAAGGCGCGGCGCGCGCGCTTCGGCAAAAGCTACGACGACCTGCTCACGCGCCTGCGCCTGAAACAGGCGTTCGGCCGCCTGATCCGCGGCGCAAACGACAAAGGCTGTTTTGTTATTCTCGAAGGTGCGACACCCTCGAGATTACTCTCCGCCTTCCCGCCAGATGCGCCGGTGAAGCGCTGTGGATTGCACGAAGCCATCACGGATATCGCCGCATTTTTGACTGAGACAAATTCTAAACAGACACCGTTGATCGAACGGGCGACACCCCAATGAAACAATTTTTGACGATTGCCCTTCTGACCGCGCTTCTTCCGGCTGCAGCGTTTGCGCAGACAATGCCGTCGGATGTTGAGATTGAGAAAGTCCTCTCGGCGCGTGTCGATCAACAGCATTGGGCGACCGGTATCGTTGTCGGCATCGTCACGCCACAGGGCACGCACACCATCGCCTACGGCACTACGACGAAAGGCGGCACGCAGAAAGTTGGCGCCGACACGGTCTACGACATCGGCTCGATCACCAAGGTGTTCTCCGCGCTCACTCTTGCTGACATGGCGCAACACAAGGAGGTCGTGCTCGACGATCCAGTGGCAAAATATCTGCCGCAAGGAACGGTGCTGCCGAAGGACCGCGCGCGGCAGATTACGCTCGCGGATCTCGCGACGCACACCGCGGGATTGCCGCTCAGGCCCAACAATCTCGCGCCCAAAGACTCCGACAACAAATACGCCGAGTACAGCGAGGCCGACCTCTACCGGTTTCTCGCGCATGCCAAACCGACGCATCCGATTGGCAGCACCTATGACTATTCCAACCCGAGTTTCGGATTGCTCGGTGTCGCGCTTGCGCATCGCGCGGGGATGAGCCTCGACGCGCTGATCGCACAGCGCATCCTAAAACCACTCTGGATGAACGACACGGTGCGGTCGGCGGCGCCCGAGATGCAGAGTCGGATGGCGCATGGATATTCTTATGACGTTGCCTCTACCGACCTGACGCCGGCAGAGCATTGGGATTTCGGCAGCGGTGTCGCCGGTGCTGGCGGATATCGCTCCACCGCCAACGACATGATGAAATTTCTTCAAGCGATCTTCGGCATACATCCTTCGCCTCTCGCACCAGCCTTCGTAGCGATGACGAAGACACGCCGTCCCGGCGGAATGATGCCGGCAACCGCCATCGCGCTTGCCTGGAACATCCTCGATCAGGACGGCCACGAGATCGCGTGGAAGAATGGCAGCGTCGGCGGCTTCCGCGCGTTCATCGGCTACGACATGACCACACGCACCGGCGTTGTCGTTCTGGCCAACGCGCAGACTGGCACCGGCGGCGACGATATCGGCCTGCACATTCTCGATCCGAAGCTGCCGGTCGATCTGCATATCCCGCGCCGACATGTCGAAACGAAGATCGATTCTGCCCTGCTCGATAGTTATGTCGGGACGTACAAATATGCCGACAACAATTTCGTCGTGGTGACGCGCGCCGGCGACCATCTCGCCGAAAGCGAGAACGGACAGGAGAAGCTCGAACTGTTCGCTGAAGGTGAGCGCGACTTCTTCTTCAAAGTCGCGGACGCGCAGATCACCTTCGAGACCGGGCCAGACGGCAAGGTCACCGCCGCCATCTGGCATCAGGATGGGCAAGACCAACGCGGCGTCCGGGTGCAATAGAGCGACAAAACCCGTGGGTTTCTTGCGGAACCGGGGTGACCGGGCGGGGGTGGCTGCTATAACCGGCCTATGGCTGAGACAGCGGAAAACCTGTTCGGGGAACCGGGCGCGGAGACAGGCGGCGATTCGTTCGGCCGCCATTCGACCGGCATCCTGCCGAGCCATGTGCTCAAGCGGCTGATCCGCGCGCGGCGCGAGATCGTGGCGGTGGAGGATATCGACGAGGCACAACTGCAACCCGCGAGTCTCGATCTGCGGCTGGGCTCCGTCGCATGGCGCGTGCGCGCGAGCTTTCTGCCCGGTCCAAACGCGACGGTGGAGGACAAGCTCCCCAGCGTCTTCATGCACGCCATCGACCTGACCGAAGGCGCGGTTCTGGAGACAGGCTGCGTCTATATCGTGCCACTGATCGAACGCTGCGAATTCTCGGCGCGCGTATCCGGCATCGCCAATCCGAAAAGCTCGACCGGACGCATCGACGTCTTCACCCGCCTGATCACCGATTACGCGCAGGCGTTCGACCGCGTGGAGGCCGGCTATCGCGGGCCGCTGTTTGCGGAGATTTCGCCGCGCACTTTCCCGGTGCTGGTGCGCAAGAATTCACGGCTGAACCAGCTGCGCGTGCGCCACGGCTCGCCGCAGTTCACGGACACGCAGTTACGCCGCCTTCACGCCGAGACACCGCTGGTCGATACGGAACCGGATATCGACAACGGATTGGGTTTCTCGATCGACCTAAAGGGCGTCGGCGATGGCGAACGCATCGGCTGGCGGGCGAAGCGGCACACGGCGCTGATCGATGTCGACAAGCGGAACTACTTGAACCCTGCGGACTATTGGGAGCCGGTGACGGCGCAGGCTTCGGGTACGATCATCCTCGACCCGGACGAGTTCTACATCCTGGCCTCGCGCGAGGCGGTGGCGATCCCGCCGGACTACGCCGCCGAGATGGTGCCGTTCAATCCGCTGGTGGGCGAGTTCCGCGTTCACTATGCCGGGTTCTTCGATCCGGGCTTCGGGTACGAGGCCGGCAAACCGCCCACATCGCGCGCCGTGCTGGAAGTGCGCTCCCGCGAGGTGCCCTTCATCCTGGAACACGGCCAGATCATCGGCCGTCTGGTGTTCGAGCGGCTGACCGACCCGCCGCCGGAGGTCTATGGCGCCGGGATCGCGTCCAACTACCAGGGCCAACGGCTGAAACTTTCCAAGCATTTCCAGCTACCCTGAGCCGTCCGGGTACGGAGTTGTTGCAGCGGCAACACAGAGCGGTGGCAAAGTAACAGTCACGTGTGTGTGAACCGTTGCGTCCGGCGCATGAGTCGGGCCCTACTCTCCGCGCTGTGTCGCCGACGATTTTGGGGGTTCGGTCCGCAGCGGGTCCACTTGAAGGGGGCAGCGTGAGGCGGCTACGGCGCGGAAGTGCCGGCCGCCTCATGATTTTTCGGGCATCCCCATGATCCTGCAAACAAAACGTCTGTTTCTGCGCCCGATCGCGGTCAGCGACGCGCCAGCCCTGTTCGAGGCCCGCGGCGATGCCGAGGTCATGCACTACTGGGACTGGCCGGAGCAGAAGGACGTCGCCGCAGTCGAGCAGATCTTCGCCGAGCACATCCCCGAACTGGCCAACGAGACGACCAAGTGGTGGGCGGTCGCCCTCTCCCCCGACGGCCCCGCCATCGGCGAATGCGACCTTTCCGAGATCGACACCCATCACGGCCGCGCCGAAGTCGGCTTCCTGTTCGCCCGCCGCCATTGGGGCCAAGGTTATGCCCGAGAGGCGATGGAGCGGGTCATCGACTACGGCTTCAGCGATCTCGGGCTCCGGCGATTGTGGGCGCGCTTCCACGACGGCAACGAGGCTTCCAAGCGGTTGTTGGAAAAACTCGGCTTCAAATACGAAGGCCGCTTGCGCAGCCACATCGTGCGCGACGGCGCGCGGCGCGACTGTCTGATCTATGGACGGCTGCGCGCTTGAGAAATTCTGTCGGCGATGAAGAACGGCAGATAGAGCACCAGAATGAATGCGATGCCGATAGGCACGAGCTCGGCGATGTAATACGGCCACGGCGCGAGCAGATCGAGCACCGACGGGTCTTTCGACTTGCCGTGCAGGAATCCGAAGTTCACGTCGAAGAGCCAATCAACCAATCCGGCGCACACGCCATAGAACAGCGTCCATCCGATCGCGCGCGGAATCGATTTCGCATACGGCCGCATCTTCATGCCGAGCGTCATGTAGAGGACCGCGGCGATGACGCCGCAGTGGAATCCGAAGAACACGATGAAACGCCAATCCGGCCAGCCGAGCGCAAGCTCCGGCGTCAGCGTCGCCTGCAATGTCGCGCTCAGCGCCCAGAAATAGGAAAGCTCATATGTTTTCTGGTTCGGCCAGACCAGCGAGATGATCGCCGCAATCGCCGCCCAGTCGCAGAGATGCATCGGCAGCAGATTGCCGACAGCCATCCAGCCGCGCGAATAGAGCAGCCAGATCCAGATGACATAGGTCGCGATCAGTTCCGCGGCGAACAGAAGGCGCACGGTTTTGGTGACCGCCGGGTTGTTTGCCATTCGCACAAAGACGGCCAGAACGATCGGCACGACAAACGCGAGCGCAATCGCGACCAGATGCGCCTGCCCGAATATCACGAATGGAATTGTCATCACCGCCCCCGAGATGACGCGACTATAGCAGACCCGCTACTGGACGACGATCTTTCCCGTCATGCCCATCATCGAGTGCATGAAGTGGGTGCAGCTGACCGGATAGATGCCGGGCTTGTTGGGTGTCAGCGTGATGTCCGCGGATTGCCCGCCATCGAGTTCGACCTCGTCGCCATCTTCGAGCTTGGACTTGTCGCCAGGCGCGACGGTCGCCGACTGGAAGAACTCCCGCGCGGTGAAGTCATGTCCCTTGCCGGAGTCGTTACTGAAATGGATGCGATAAGTCTCGCCGGCTTTCAGCGTCAGCGTGTTCGGTGTGAAGGCGTAGTTCGTCATCGACACCGTGACCGCGGTCTGCGCATTCGCACTACCGATGAACAACGTTGTTGCGATCACGAATCCTGCAGCGGGTGCTTTCACGACATCCTCACTCTGTTGATCCTGTCCATGAAGAAGAATGGCAGATAAAGCACCAGCGCCGCTACCGCACCGAGCAGAACTGTCTCCGGAATGTAATACGGCTCAGATCGAAGAACGTCGCGTGATTGGGTTTGGCGCGGAAGAAGCCGTAGTTGGTGCCGAGCGTCCAGTCCACAACGCTTGCCGTGACGGCGTAAACCAACGTCCAACCTATCACGCGCGGCAGCGACGCCGGCACCTGACGCATACGCGTGCCGAGCGTGAGATAGACCGCCGCCGCGATGATCGCGGCATGGCTCATAAAGAACACAACGAATTGCGGCTCCGGAAAGCTGAAGTTCACGTCCGGTGTGACGAGGCCCTGAATTGTTCCTGCGAATGCCCAGAAGTAGGCGAGTTCGAATGTTCTTTGATTGGGCCGGATCAGCGTGAAGAGCAGAGCAATAGTCGCCCAATCGCAGAGATTGAGTGGCAGCGCATTGCCCCAGCCGAGCCAATCACGCTCGATAAACAGCGCATACCACGCGATCCACGTACCGATCAGCACCGCTGCAAAACCATACCGGAAAGCGGTATCGGCAACCGGCGGGGAGCGCCGTGCAATGATCGCCAGGACCACTGGGACGACCAACGTCAGCGCCATTACCACAAGATGGTCCGGCTCG
>Ga0207639_10002215_pt1 | contig 13090 bp, 13 predicted proteins | sample KBSCornC32_FD_184299 | JGI IMG/M metagenome (GOLD analysis project Ga0207639, IMG submission 184299) | Corn rhizosphere microbial communities from Kellogg Biological Station, Michigan, USA - KBS Corn C3-2 (SPAdes) (version 2) | ecosystem: Host-associated > Plants > Roots > Rhizosphere > Soil ...
TGATTTCGTTCCAATCCGCCCCGCCTCGACATGGGCGAGCCACGCCCGCGCGGCCGCGAGCTCTTCTTCCTCGATATCTTCCTCGCGCCGGACCTCGCGTTCGCGGTCGTACCAGTGAGCGCCGGCGTGCTTGAACGCGTCCTTCATCGTCATCTGGCGAATCGGTTTCTTCATTGATCGTCTGGCTTTCAGCGCGGTGGTGGAGGAACTCTTCGTCCTCCCATTCGCCAGATTCGTTCAATGATTGGCCGGCCTTGAGGCGCGCCCTACTTCCGCCGCGCCTCCCATGCGCAAACCTTGCGTGCGCGGCACCACAGCTCGGCCTTGCCGTGGTCGCGCCAGGCGTCGCCGATCTTCATCGCCTCGGCATCGTCGCGGGCGTGGAACTCGAACGATTTGTGGATGTGCCCGGCGCCATCGACGCAGAAGATTCGATACTGCTCGCGGCTCTTGGTGAACGACTGCGACGGCGTCTTTGGCGGATCGTTACGCAACTGGGCTCCCCCGGATTCGGCTTGAATAACATGAGCAAAATCAAGCGCAACTGACCTATGCGAATCGAGCACCTGGCGGTCCCGCGCTATGTCGGCCCGGCGAAAACAGCTATAGCCCGCCGCGAATGGCCTACACCCAAGCCGATCTCGACATGGCCAACCGCCATATCGCGGAGGCCGAGCGGCATATCGTCCGGCAGGAGGAGATCATCACCGATTTGGGCGCCAAGAGTGCGGATACAAATCTTGCCGAGGAGCTTCTGGCCGAGTTCCGGGCAACGCTTCGGATGCACCGCGAGGACCGCGACCTGATCGCTCGCGAATTGGGGCAGTCGACCTAATCCATTTGAGTGCGCGGAGCGAAGTGCTGCGGTAATCGTTGGGCCGGGCACGGATGGATCACCTCGATAACCGGACTCTGGCGCGGCTTTGCCGGGTGCAGGCGAAAATCGCCAGCACGGCGGAGACCCGGAGCGCGCTCCTCGACCTCGCGAAGGTCTATGAGGCCGCGCCCGACCAGGATTCAGTCGTCCATCTGATGAAAGCGCTTCCCAAGCAGGCGAAGTGATCGCGCGATCGCCTCGCGGGAATTCTCGATATGCCTGGCTGTATCCGCGCATGAGTCACGCGACGCATTCGTCGCGACGGCGGTCTCGGCCGTGGCACGGTTGAGGGCCTTCCTGTGGCCGCTTTCCATGATGTTGCTCCCTTCGAATAGCGGGAGCACGACGAATGTCTCTCGGGCACCGGCGGGCTAAAGGCTGCGGGCCGGCGATAAGCGGCCAACCATTGCTGTCGCACATGGTCCCCCCCCCCCGGTCTACTTTTTTGCGGGGCGGCTCTCGAAACTACAATGGCGCTTAAGGCGTTCTGATCGAATGGATTGTAACCTCGATCATCGACTCGGGCGGAAAAGGGCCTAGTCTGAAGAGCATGGCGAGTGGGGGCGGCAAGTCGCGCGCGCGATCGGTTGCCGGAGCGGCGGGCTCGGGCGCCAGCCCGAATCTCGAATTGACGCACGAAGAAATTCTCGAACAGCCGCTGCCCGGCAATCTTCCGGCCGAGATGTTCACCGGGCCGGGGCTGCTGACGCTCGCCGATCTGCTTCCGGTGATGACCGCTTATTATGACCGCGAGGGGCGGATCCAGTTCATCAACAAATTATTCGCCGACTGGCTGGAGATGCCGCGGTCGGAGATCGTCGGGCGGACGATGGCGGAGATCATCGGCGAGCGCGCGTGGCTCGACCGCAAGCCGATGGTCGAGCGGGCGCTTGCGGGGGAGCGGCAGCTGTTCGTCCTCGAGCTCGACCATCCGACGCGCGGGCTTCTGGTCGCGCAGACCGAATATGTGCCGTGGACGGGGGCTCCTCCGGGCGAGGAGGTGATCGGCTTCGTCGCCATCATCACCGACGTCACCGAGCAACGCGTCGCCGAGCGCGCGCTGAAGGAGAGCGAAGCGCGGTTCAAGCGGATCTCCAATCATGCGCCAGTGCTGATGTGGGTCACCCGCCTCGACCGCACCCGCGATTTCGTCAACGACGCCTACATGGAATATCTCGGCACAGAAAATCGCGAAATTGCAAGGACGTACGACTGGCGCGAGGGGATCCATCCCGATGACGTCGAGCGGATCGTCGCGGAGAGCATGGCGGGCGAGGCTTCGCTGAAGCCGTTCACGCTGGAGGGCCGGTTTCGGCGCGGGGACGGGACGTATCGCTGGCTTCGGAGCACGAGCTCGCCGCGGTTCGGGCCGGACGGGGAGCATGTCGGCTTCATCGGCGCGGCGACCGACATTACGCTTGCCAAGGAAGCGGAGCTCGAGCTGACCGCGCTGGTCGAGCGCCGCACCCGGGAGCTGACGCTGAGCGAAGCGAGATTCCGGGCCGTCTTCGACACCGTTCTGGAAGTGCTCGTCCTGATGGAGCCGGACGGCACCATCGTCGAGCTCAACCGCAAGGAAGCGCCGTGGCGGGCGGAGAACCCGCGCGAGGCGGTGGGGCGGAAGATCTGGGACGCGCCGACGCTCAACCTCTATCCGCAGCACAAGGCGCTGATGAAGACAGCGGTGAAGGCCGCGGCCTCTGGCGAATTCTTCAGCCAGGAAGTGCGGATGGAGCGCGAGAACGCTCCAACGGCTTACCTCGACGTTTCGGTGCAGCCGGTGCGCGGTCCCGACGGCAAGGTCATCTATTTGCTGTTCGAGGCGCGCGACATCACCGAGCTCAAGGCCGCCCAGGAACAGCTTCGCCAGAGCCAGAAGATGGAGGCCCTCGGGCAGCTGACCGGCGGGATCGCGCACGACTTCAACAATCTTTTGACGGTGGTCGTCGGCGGTCTCGACATCATCTCGAAGCGCGCCGAGGACGAGAAGCTCAAGCGCTATGCCGAAAATGCGCTGTCGGCCGCCGAACGCGGAGCGCGGCTTACCGCTCAGCTGCTCGCGTTCAGCCGGGTCCAGCGCCTGGAGGTGCGCCCGACATTCGTGGCGCCGCTGATCCAGAACATGCGCCCTCTGCTCAGAAACGTGCTCGGGCCCGGCATCACGAAGGAATTCAACCTCGACGACGCGCTGATGCCGGTCATGGCCGACCCGACCCAGCTCGAAGTCGCCATTCTCAATCTCGCGATCAACGCGCGCGATGCAATGCCTGACGGCGGCGTCCTCACTTTCTCGACCGAGAAGGTGGCGATCGCTGGTGAGCCCGACCTGGAAGACGGCGATTACATCCAGCTTACCATCACGGACACCGGGTCGGGAATGCCGCCAGAAGTCGTCGAGCGGGCGTTCGAGCCCTTTTTCACCACCAAGGAGGTCGGCAAGGGTACCGGCCTCGGCCTGTCGATGGTCTATGGAATGGCGCTCCAGTCGGGGGGCGCCGCGCGGATCGAAAGCCGCCTCGGCGAAGGCACGGCGGTGAAGCTGCTGTTCCGCAAGGCTGACGGAATCGCACCGGCCGCCTCGCCCACCAAAGCTTCCGAGGAAACGGAGAACGACTCCGATCGACCATCCGCACTCGTGCTGGTGATCGATGACGATCCCGACGTGCGCGGGTTCATCGCCAGCACGCTCGAAGACCAGGGCTATCGTGTCCGGCAAGCCAGCGACGGGCGCGAAGGCCTCGCCCAGCTCGAGCACGAAAAGCCCGACCTGGTGATCCTCGATTTCATCATGCCCGGAATGTCTGGAGCGGAAGTCGCGAAGCTGATTCGCGCACGCCACGCCGACCAGGCGGTGCTATTCGTCTCGGGCTACAGCGAGACCGAAGCGGTGAAGAATACGGCACCCGATGCGCCGTTGCTGACCAAGCCCTTCCGCGCGGATGCACTGCACAAGGCGGTGCGCGGAGCGATTGCGCCGAAAGTCTAAGCCTGGCGTTGAACGGAGGGGCTGCTGGCGCGTTTGCCGCGCATGGTTCCCACTGTGTTTGCGTTGATGTTGCTAGCCTCTGCGGGGTCCTTGCCGGCCCAGCCCACACTGGCCCGCCTCGAGGCCACTCCTGCGGCGCTGGAGCTGTTTGAACGCGACTGGGTGCTAATGAACTGGGCCCTGAAGTTTTACGACAGCAACCGCGACATCCTGCTCCAGCCGGAAGAAGCGGCTGCGGCTGCGGAAGCGTTCCGCAAGCTCGCCGACGCCGACAATGACGGACGAGTGACCCCCGAGGAATATCGCGCCGCCCGCGAATTCATCCTCGCGCGCTACTGAGCGGTTACGGACGTATCATCACCTTGAGCGCTTCGCGCTCGTTCATCGCGCGATAACCGTCGGCCACCCCGTCGAGGTCGACGGTGCGGTCGAAGACGCGTCCCGGATCGATGCGACCTTCGAGCACGTCAGGCAGCAAATCGGGAATGTACGCGCGCGTCGGCGCTGGGCCACCGCCGACAATCACGTTGTTGTAGAACATCTGCCGGGTGTCCTTGATTACTTCGTAATGCGGCACGCCAACGCGCCCGACTGCGCCGCCCGGGCGGACGATGTCCATTGCGGTGTCCATCGCCTGCTCGGTTCCGACGCACTCGAGAACCGATTGCGCCCCGAAGCCGCGGGTCAGCTCGCGCACTCGGGCGATGCCCTCTTCTCCACGTTCGCTGACGACATCGGTCGCGCCGAACTCTTTCGCCAGCGCGATCCGGACCTCGTGGCGGCCCATGATGATGATCTGCTCTGCGCCAAGCCTTTTGGCTGCGAGAACGCCGCAAATGCCAACCGCTCCGTCCCCAATGACCGCGACCGTACCGCCAGGGCGCACCCGCGAGACCATTGCGGCATGATGACCGGTTCCCATGACGTCCGAGAGCGTCAAGAGCGACGGCATCAACGCATCGTCTTCGGCGACGTCGATCGGGTAGAGTGTGCCGTCGGCAAGCGGGATACGCAGCGCCTCGGCCTGTGCGCCGTCGAGCTCGCCCGTGCCGAAGAAGCCACGGTGGACACAGGCGGCTGGCAGTCCCTCTTCGCAGAACAGGCAGGTGCCGTCGGAATCGACAAACGGCATGATCACGACCTGGCCGCGCTTGATCCGCCGGACCTCGCTTCCGATGTCCTCGACCACGCCGATCGCCTCGTGGCCCATGCGCTGCCCTTCGACATTCGGGCCGTCGTTGTACGGCCAGAGATCGCTTCCGCAGATGCACGCGCGAGTGACGCGGATCACGGCATCGGTTGGCTCGACGATTGCAACGTCGGGGACGTTGTCGATGCGCACCTCGTGCGCCTTGGGCATGATGGTTGCGCGCATCCTATGCCTCTTCCTTCACAGGGGCTTCGCGCCCGACCATGGCCATCTGCGCGGGGGCGTAGCGGTCGCCCTCCGGTTGGATGTGCGACGCGCCGTCGTTGATCTCGGCGAGGTCGCTTGCGGTCAGCTCGACATTCGCGGCTCCGATATTCTCTTCGAGACGATGCAGCTTCGTGGTGCCCGGGATTGGCACGATGTAGGGCCGCTGCGCGAGGAGCCAGGCAAGCGCAACCTGCGCCGGGGTCGCGCCTTTCTCGGCGGCGACCCGCTTCAGGAGCTCCACGAACGCCTGGTTCTTCTCCATCGCTTCGGGCTGGAAGCGCGGGATGCTGGCGCGGAAGTCGCCCGCTGGCACGTCCTTGCTCATCGCGCCGGTCAGGAAGCCTTTTCCGAGCGGACTATAGGGAACGAAGGCGATCCCGAGCTCGTCGCAGGCGTCGAGGATTCCGTTCGTCTCGACCGCGCGCCACCACAAAGAATATTCGTTCTGGACGGCAGTGACCGGCTGCACGGCATGGGCGCGGCGAAGTGTCTGCACGCCGGGCTCCGACAGGCCGAAATGCTTGACCTTGCCTTCGCTGATGAGGTCGCGGACCGCGCCGGCGACATCCTCGATCGGGACGCTCGGATCGACGCGGTGCTGGTAAAGCAAGTCGATACTCTCAACGCCCAGACGCTTCAGCGAGCCTTCGGCCGCTTGGCGGATATGCTCCGGCCGGCTGTTCATGCCACCGCGGTTCTCACCCGTGGCGGGGTCGATATCGAAACCAAACTTGGTTGCGATCAGGACCTTTTCGCGGAAGGGCCGCAGGGCCTCGCCGACAACTTCCTCATTCTCGAACGGGCCATATATTTCGGCGGTGTCGAAGAAGCTGACCCCACGCTCGAACGCGTCACGGATCAGCTTGACGCCATCGTCCTTCGACAGCTTGCTGGCGTACCCGAAGCTGATGCCCATGCAGCCGAATCCGACGGCTGAAACCTGGGGGCCGCTGCGGCCAAGTTCACGCGTCTGCATTCTCTTGCTCCTTTGAATTTTCCTGGTTGTCATCGGCTTCGGCGAAGACTTTCCTGACGATCGTCAACGCGGTGCTGGCAGTCGGCCAACCCGAATAGAATGCGAGGTGGGTGATGACCTCGATGATTTCGTCGCGGCTGACGCCGTTCTCGAGCGCCTTTTTGGTGTGAAAAGACAGCTCGTTTTGCCGATAGCCGGCGATGAGCGCGGCGACGGTAATGAGGCTGCGGTCGCGAGCGCTTAATCCCGGGCGCTGCCAGACATCGTCGAACAGCACGCGGTCGGTCACCGCTCTCGAGGAGGGCCTCGGCATCCGCCTTCTCACGCGAACGACCCGAAGTGTCGCTCCGACTGAAGCTGGCGAACGATTACTCGCGTCCATCGGTCCGCATTTCGACGGAATAGAAGCGGAGCTCGCCGCCTTGAACGAGCTTCGCGACAAGCCCGCGGGCACGATCCGCATCACCGCTGGCGACCATGTATCCGAGTCGATCCTCGAGCCCGCGGTTGCCAGGCTGCTTCGCGATTATCCGGACATCCGGGTGGAAATCAGCGTGAACCTGAGCTTCGTCGATATCGTAGCCGAACGGTTCGACGGGGGGATAAGGCTAGGTGAGACTGTCGCGCAGGACATGGTCGCAGTGCGCATCGGCCCGGATATGCGGATGGCGGCAGTCGGAGCGCCGTCTTATTTCGCCAATCGCAAGTTGCCGCGAACTCCGCACGATCTCGCCGAGCACAATTGCATCAACCTGCGCTTTCCGACGCTCGGCGGACTTTACGCATGGGAGTTCGAGAAGGGAGGACGCGCGCTCAACGTCCGCGTCGAGGGCCAGCTCATCGTCAACGACCCAAGCCTGGCTCGGCAGGCCGCGGTCGATGGACTGGGCATTGCCTACCTGCCCGAGGACTTTCTGAAGCCCGACATGGACGCCGGACGCCTGACCCGGGTGCTTGGCGACTGGAGTCCGACTTTCCCCGGCTATTATCTCTATTATCCGAGCCGACGGCAGCAATCGCCGGCCTTCGCATTGCTGATCGATGCGCTCCGGTACCGTGATTGAGACGCGGTTGGCGCGGCGTCTTGCCGGCGGCCAACCGCGCAGCGGCTGCCTCGGGGGAGGGGACAGGCAGCCGCCAGGGACTCACAAGGCGTAAGGGCGTTCCTCCTCGACCCGGCGGACTTCGATTTCAGGCCGATCGTAACGGCGCGCGGCGCCGGCTTCGTTCAGCCTGGCGGTCACGAAGCCGCTTTGCGGTTCGCCCGGATCAACGGTTTTCGACAAGTCGCAGGCGAGCAAGTTGACTGTTCGACAGGAGCAGCATGAGCGTGATGGTCATTTCCAAATCTCCTAGTGAGCGGCACCGAGGCCGACGGAATGTTTGGGCTTGGGGGCGAGCCAGATGATCACCGCCGCCCCGACGAAGATCGCGGCGAACAGCTCGAACACGTTGACCGTCGTGATCGCGATCGCCTGGCTGTCGACGAGATGGCTGACGAAGGTGCGCGACTGTTCGACGGTGAAGCCGTGCGCTTGCAGGCTCTCCATGGTCGACCCGGTGCCGTGGAGCACGCCGGTCAGCGTGTCGCGGGCGCTCTGTGCGCCATTCTCCCACATCGTCACGCCGATCGCGGTGGCGACGGCGCCGGACATGGTGCGGAGGAAATTCATCACGCCAGCTGCGGAGGCGACCTCATTCTCCTCGACGGCGCCCAGGGCGAGCGTCGTCAAAGGCACGAAGAAGAAGGGCATCCCCGCGCCCTGGATCAGCTGCGGCAGCGCGAGCGTCCAGAAATCGGCGCCGGTGTTCCACCAGACGACACGGATCAGCGACGTCGCCGCCAGCCACAGGATGCCGCCGGATACGAGAATCCGCGGATCCATTTTCTGCGACAGCATCGCGGCGACGGGTGCCATGAACACGGCGGCAACGCCGTTCCACGCCATGGCATAGCCGGCCCAGGTCGCGGTGTAGCCGAGCTCGCTCTGCAGCCATTGCGGGATAATCACCAGCGTCGCGAAGAAGACGCCGTAGGTGAACACCAGCGCCAGCACGCTGAATGTGAAGCCGCTGTGCCTGAACACTTTCAGGTCGACGATCGGGTGCCGGTCGAACAGCTCCCACACGATGAGGAAGGCGAAACCGATCGCGGCTACGACCGCCAGCGTGACGATGAAAGGGTTGCCGAACCAGTCGCGCTCGCGGCCAAGGTCGAGCATGATCTGAAGTGCGCCGACGGCCATCACCAGAAGGCCGAGACCCACGATATCGACTGGCATCTTCTCGGTCGCGGATTCGGCGCGGCGCAGGAGCGCGACCGCGGCAAGCGAGCAGCCGATGGCGATCGGCACGTTGATGAAGAAGATCCAGTGCCAGCCCCAATTGTCACTCATGGTGCCACCCAGGATCGGTCCGAAGATCGGCGCGGTGATGGTGGTCATCGACCAGATGCCCATCGCCATCGCATGCTTGTCCTTCGGAAAAATGCGCAGAAGCAAAGTTTGGCTGATCGGCATGATCGGCCCGCCGGAGAGCCCCTGCCCGATGCGGAAAGCGACGAGCGCGCCAAGGCTGGGCGCGGTCCCACACAGGAAGGAGAAGAGGCCGAACCCGATCATTCCGGCCACGAACACCTTCACTTCGCCGAAGCGCTTGGCGAGCCACCCGGTCAAGGGCACGCAGATTGCCTCCGCCACCGCGTAAGAGGTGATCACCCAGGTTCCTTCGCTCGGCGAGATTCCGAGACCGCCCGCGATGTGCGGCACCGAAACGTTCGCGATCGTGATGTCGAGCACGACCATGAAGTTGCTGAGCGCTAGAACGAGCCCGGCAAGCAGCACCGTTCCCCACGGCATTGCGCCCGGCTCCGCAGTGGCGGCCGCGGTGGCCACTAGCGCCTGTCTGACACGTCGATGGTCGCTTCCATCGAGAGGCCGACGCGAAGCGGATGTGACGCCAGCTCTTTGGGATCAAGCGCAACGCGGACCGGAAGCCGCTGCACGACCTTGATCCAGTTGCCGGTCGCATTCTGCGCAGGGATGAGCGCGAAGGCCGAGCCGGTGCCGCCGGCAAAGCCGGTGACTCTCCCGTGATAGACAACATTGCTTCCATAAAGGTCGGACTTGAGCTCGACCGGCTGGCCCGGGCGCACGCGCTCGAGCTGGCCTTCCTTGAAGTTGGCGTCGACATAGACCGCGCCGACGGGAACGATGGTCATCACCGGATTGCCGGCGGCGACGCGCTGGCCGACCTGGACCTGGCGGTTGGTGACCACGCCGTCGATCGGCGCGCGAATGACCATGCGTTCGAGATCGAGCCTGGCCTGGTCGAGGGCTGCCCTGGCCGCGGCGACGTCAGGACTCGTGTCGATCGACGTTCCGGCGATCAGCGCCTGGTTCGCGGCATAGCTCTGCTGCGCAGCGCCCCGGCTCGCCTGAGCCTGGGTGATGGCGGCCTGCGATTCACGGAGCGTCGCCTCGGCGGTGACGTAGGCGTTGCGGTAGCTGGTGAGTTCTTCCTTGCTGACGAAGCCGTCGCCGGCGAGATGCTCGCGCCGGTCGAGGTCGGCCTTCGCCTTGGCGACTGCCGACTGGGCCGCGACGAGCTGAGCGCGCGCCTGGCCGATGTCGGCGTCGCGGGCGCCGACCTGCGCTGCGAGCGAACCGCTGGTCGCCGACGACTGGACGAACTGGCGCCGGGCCTTGAGATAGGCCGCTTGGGCTTTCTCGACCGCGAGCCGAGCGTCGCTGTCGTCGAGCCTCAGCAAGACGTCGCCCTTGTGGACGTATTGCGTGTTGACGACAGGGACCTGAACTACTGCGGCGGCGACGAGCGGGGTCACCTGGGCGCTGTCGGCGCCGACATAGGCGTTGTCGGTCGACACCTCGCCGGTATCGTGGAACATGTACCAGCCGCCGCCGGCGAGAAGGATCCCGGCGGTCAGGCCGAGCAGCACTTTCTTGCGGCGGGGGTCGGCGGAGCGGGCAACGGCTGCCGCTTCCGACGGCGTCGGTTCGATCTCGCGGCTCTCTGCGTTGAAGCTCTCCTGGGGATCGCGTTCGGCCATGGTCATTTCTCCGAAAGGGCAATCGCGCGGGTCGAGAATCCGCCGCCAAGCGAACGGACCAACTGCACGTCGAGGGTGAAGGAGCGGGTTTCGAGCTGGGCGACGGCGAGGCGCGCGTTCACGACGCTCTCCTGGGCGGTCAGCACGGTCAGATAATTGGTGAGGCCTTCTTCGTAGCGGCCGCGGGCCACTCGAAGGGCATCTTCATAATCGGCCAGCGCGCTGCGCGATTGCGCGAGACGCTCGGCGAGCTGCTTTTCGCTCGTCAGCGTGTCCGCGGTTTCGCGCAGCGCCTGGATGACCTGGCCGTCATAAAGCGCGACAGCCTCGTCATACTGACCGCGGCGTCCGCGGTACTGGCCCTGGAGAGCGCCGCCGTGAAAGAGGGGCAAGGTCACGGCGGGGCTCACGCTTGCAAATCCGGAGCCTCCCGAAATGAGGCTGCCAAGTCCGAGCGACTGCAGCCCGACGAGGGCGCCGATGTTGATGTCGGGATAGAAAGCTGCGCGAGCTTCCTTGATTCGCTCGCCGGCCGCCTCGACGCGGGTTCGGGCAGCGGCGACGTCGGGCCGGCGGCCGATCAGGTTGATCGACGCGTCGCCCGGGATTCCCTGCGCTTGAAGCGCGTTTGGCGCGGGACGGCCGATCGTCAGCGCGCGGTCGGGCCCCTGGCCGACGAGCGCCGCGAGCGCATGCTTGCCGAGCATGATCGCTTCGTCGGTCGCTGCGATATCGGACCGGGTTTGCGGGATTCGCGCTTCCGCCTGACGGACGGAGTCGACCGTCTCGAGGCCGGCATCGTAGCGCGCACGGACATACTTCAGGGTCTGCGTGCGGATATCGAGCGCGGCTTCGAGATTGTCGCGCTGCGCGTAAAGCGCGGTGACATCGGCATAGGCCGAGGCAATTCCGGTCGTTAGCAGGAGGCGCGCCTCCTCCACGTCGAAGCGAGCGGCGTCGCTATCGCGATTGGCCGCGCGAAGCGCCGCTCGGTTCTTTCCGAACAGGTCGAGATCGAGATTGACGCTGAGCGCGGCGGTTCCGGTGGCGTGCCAGCCGCCCGCGGTGCGGCCACCGAGGTTCTGGCTCGGATTCTGTTCGTCGACGGAAGCCGACGCGTCGATGCTGGGAAGAAGCGCGGCGCCCGCCTGCTGGGCCAGCCCTTGCGCGGTGTGGAAACGGGCCGTGGCTGCCGCGAGATCGGGGGAGCCCACCAGCCCTTGAGCGATCAGCGAATCGAGCTGCGGATCTCCATAGGCTTTCCACCAGCCGTCCGCCGGCCAGCCCGATTGCGTACCGCCAAGCGATGCCGCCGACGCATAATCGCTGGCGGCGGCGGGGACAGGCTTGGCCCCGAGATTTGGCACCGATGCGCAAGCGCTTGCGAGGAGCGCAGGCAGCAGGAGGCACACGCGGCCAAGCCGCGTCGCCCGAGAGCGTTTCATCTGTTATCTGTCCCTTTTTCGCCCCCGCTTGTTACGTGGCGGGAATTATGTAACTGTACGGTACGGTTTAGTTATCGAGTCGGCCTTTGTCAACGCATAACTGAACTGGCATGTACAGTTATTAGATTTCAGGGAGTTAGCCGGACTTGGCCCGCGTAAGGACCGACGAAAAACGCAACGAGATTGTGCAGGTCGCGGCCGAGCTTTTCCAAAAGCACGGCTACGACCGCTGCTCGATGGCGGCGCTTTCGGAGCGACTCGGCGGTTCGAAGGCGACGCTCTACGGCTATTTTCCATCGAAGGAAGATTTGCTCCGGGCCGTCATTCAGTGCGAGGTTGCGAGCGAGTTCGACCGAATCCTGCATGAGTTCCATGAGCATTCCGACCTGCGCGCGTGGCTGATCGAGCTCGGCACCGCCTATCACAACAAGCGGCTGTCCTCGCTGCCGGTGGCGAACATTCGGGCGATCGTGAACCAGCCGCCCTGCTCGACGATGGGCAAGGAGTTCTACGAGACGATTATTCGTCCCGCGTTCGAAGGCGTGGCGAAGCAGTTCGAGCTGCTGATGGACCAGGGCCGGCTGAAACGGGCCGACCCTTGGGTGGTCCTGATGCACTGGAAGGGCCTCAACGACTGGGACCTGTTCGAGCGGCGGCTCATCGGAGCCATCACCGGACCCGCCGATGTGGACATCGAGAAGGTCGCGACGCTGGCGGCTGACGCCTTCCTCAAGCTTTACGGGCCCGAGAAGCCGACGCGGCCCAAGGTGAAATCATCGAAAGCCAAGCCCGGCGCTCGTTGACCGCGGCCCGCGACGAGTTAAGCGTCATCCGAACCTGAGGGCACGCCCCCTCTGCCAGCCCCAAAGGGGACGCGATGACCGACCGCCGGCCCGACAACCAGCTGCTGAGCAAGGTGCCGGCGGTCACGCTCGGCTTCTGGATTATCAAGATCCTCGCGACCACGCTCGGCGAGACCGGCGGCGACACCGTGACGATGACGTGGCTTGGCGAGACGACTCCGCACCCGGTCCCCGGCGGCTATCTTATCGGGACGGCGATTTTCGGGGTGCTGCTCGTCGTCCTGGTGTGGACGCAAATCCGGGCCCGAGACTTCAATCCTTGGCTCTATTGGGCGACGATTGTCGCTTCGACGACCTGCGGGACCACGCTCGCGGACTTCGCCGACCGCTCGCTGGGGATCGGCTATCCGGGCGGCTCGCTGTTGCTGCTGGCCTGCGTGCTTCTGTCGCTTTTCGCCTGGTATCGGACGCTCGGCACCGTCGACGTGAACCGGATCACCGGCGCGCGAGAGGAGAC
>Ga0207639_10002216_pt1 | contig 13089 bp, 11 predicted proteins | sample KBSCornC32_FD_184299 | JGI IMG/M metagenome (GOLD analysis project Ga0207639, IMG submission 184299) | Corn rhizosphere microbial communities from Kellogg Biological Station, Michigan, USA - KBS Corn C3-2 (SPAdes) (version 2) | ecosystem: Host-associated > Plants > Roots > Rhizosphere > Soil ...
TCTCAGGTCACGAGCCGCGCGCCCTGGCGCGCCGGGGCCGTCGCGCCGGCCGCGCGCCCGGCGGGTGGCGCGGCCGCCGGATCGTAGGGACGCGTGGGCGCCGGGAACCCGCAGGACGTTCCGTCGACCTGCTCGACCTCGTCCTCCCACGGCACGCGATAGCGCCCGCCGACCAGGTCGTGCATGTACGTGTAGGGGCAGTCGGTGGCCCCTCCTTTCACCGCGACGTAGCCCCGGTGCCCGAGCTGGTAGATGTTGTTCTCGACGCCCCACGTGCGGCGCGCCTCGCGCACCAGATCGGGCCGCACCTCGCCCGTGATGATCTCGTCCGGCCGGCTGCCCCCCGTCGCCAGCGGCGTCCCGTCGAAGTTGACGATCATCCCCTCGCCCATCGAATCGAACACGCCGTCCGAGCCGCACAGACACACCGACGCGGTCACGGCCAGGTTGCAGAACGCGTTCGCTTCGTTCGTGATGCGCCAGGCGTGGCGGATCGGCGCCGTGTAGCCAGCCGTGCGCAGCACGATCTCGGCGCCCTTGTACGCGCACTCGCGCGCCATCTCCGGGAACATCCCGTCGTGACAGATGATGAGCGCCAGGCGCGAGCCGCGCGGCCCCTCGCAGACGGGGATGCCGAGGTTCCCCGGCTCCCAGGGCTCGACCGGCACCCACGGGTGAAGCTTCCGGTAGACGAGACGCAGCTCGCCACGGTCGTCGATGATGATCCCCGTGTTGTATGGGTTGCCGGACGGGTTCAGCTCCATCAGCGAGAAGCAGCCCCAGATCTTGTTGGCCCGACAGGCCTCGCGGAACATGGCGACCTCGGGCCCGTCGAGGCGGCACATCAGGTCGGCCTCCGTGCTCATCGAGAGGCCGTGCAGCGCGTACTCCGGGAACACGACCAGGTCCATGCCGGGCATGTTCCGCCGCGCCTTCTCGACCATGGTGACGATGCGCCTGGCCTGCATCTTGACCTGCCCGGGCTCCTGCACGATCGGCAGCTGGAGCTGCACGAGCCCCAGGACCACGCCCGACGGCGTCTTGTTCAACCCTCCGAGACCGCTCATGACCGGATCACAGCACGCCGCGCGCTGCGCGCACGTTTCAGAACGGTCAGCGTCCTGTAACTACGGTCGAACCGTGGCATTCTTCGGCCTCGAGGAGACCACCGATGCCAGGACGGATGGAATTCGGGTTCACGTTCGCGGGCGGCCAGGCCGCACAGAAACGTCCCCGCCGCGACGACGAGCCGTTCCGGATCTTGCTGGTCGGGGACTTCAGCGGGCGTGGCTGGAAGCGGGAGCACGGCGGCACGCCGCTGCCGCTGGCGCGGCCGGTCGCCGTCGACGCCGCCGCGATCGATCGGGCGTTCGGCACGTGCGGCGTGGCCCTGCTGCTGGACGGGGGCGGCGGCGAGCCGACCGTCGTGTCGTTCGAGAGCGTCGATGATTTCCATCCCGATCGCCTGCTCGCGCGCGTGCCCGATCTCGCGGCTTCGCTGCGCCTGCGCGCCGATCTGGCTGGCCGCGCCCCCGGGCCCGAGACCTTCGCGGCGGCAGAGCGGTGGCTCGCGGAGCAGGTCGGTCTTTCGGCGGGCGCTGGCGTGGCGCCTTCGCCGCCCGCTTCCCAGGCGGCCAGGGCGCCGGACGAGGTCGGGGCCACCGCAGCCCCGGAGTCCGCCGACGACGCCGTCGCGCGGCTGCTGGGACGAGCGCCGCAGGGCCCCGCGGCGTCCGACGCCGCGCCGAGCGCCTCGCCCGCCACGGCGAGCGCAGCCATGCGCGATCTCATCGCGTCCATCGTCCAGCCGCACGTGACCCCCGATCCCGGTCCGCGCCGGACCCAGCTTCTTCAGGCGATGGAGGAGGTGCTGGCCGCGCGCCTGAGGGCCATCCTCGCCGCGCCGGCCTTCCGCGCCGTCGAGGGCGCCTGGCGCGGCGTCGAGCGGCTGGTCCGCACCCTCGACACCGATGGCGAGCTGGGCGTGTTCCTGCTCGATGCCTGCCGCGCGGATCTGCTCGACGCCGTGGATGCTCCCGACGGCAACCTCGAGGCGAGCGCGCTGCACCGGCTGCTCGCGTCCAGCGACCGGCACTACGCGCTGGTGGCCGTCGACCTCGAGGTCGATCGGAGCCGTGAGGACCTGCGGCTCCTCGGCGCGCTGGGTGCGGTGGTCGCGCGCCACGGCGGTGCGCTCGTCGCGGGCGGCGCCCCGTCCCTGGTCGGCAGCCAGACCCTGGCCGCCCTGGCCGATCCAGCGGCGTGGCGCTCGCCCGACGAGGGCGCCGACGGAGCGCTGTGGCGCGCGCTGCGCGAGAGCCCGATCGGCCGCTCGATCGAGCTCGGGCTGCCCCGCGTGCTCGGCCGGCTGCCCTACGGCAAGAAGACCGACCCCATCGAGTCCTTCCCCTTCGACGAGATCGCCCCGCGCGCGGGCCGCACGCCAGAGGCCCGGCTGTGGAGCCCAGCGGCGTTCGCCCTCGCCGAGATCTACGGCGCCGCGTTCCGCGCGGACGGCTGGCAGATGGACACCCCGACCGGGCAGCTCGACCTCGACGATCTGCCGGCGCACAGCTACGACGACGACGGCGAGCTGCGCCTCTTTCCCCCCGCCGAGGTCGGCCTGGGCGAGCGCTCGGGCAGCGCCGTCGTCGCCGCCGGGCTGACGGCCATCCTAGCCCGCCGCGATCGCGGCGCCGCGCGCGTCCTGCCGGCCGGCTCGATCGCGGCACGGCCCCTCGAAGGCCCCTGGCAAAGCTAGTCCCTCCCGATCGACGCCTCTCGAGTCGGGGCGTTGCGTCTCTTCCGGCGCGGAGGTCGCCGCGCGAAGCGGAGCGCGCGTGGAGCGCGCGGCGTGAGAGGGAGGGGCGTGCCGGCAGAGGATCAGCATTTTCTCCTCGATCTCCTCACTGAACAGATGTACAGTCACGGCCTCTCATTCAGGCGGAGGTCGTTCCCATGTCGATGCTTTCCACACCGATGGTCCCCATGCCCGCACAGTCCTCGCAGTCCGCGGTATCGATGGACCCGCGACTGGCGGAGATCGAATTCCTCGCGTCGCTCGACAAGGAGCGTCCCGTATCCCTGATCGCCACCGACTGGGCGCGCCGCCTGGGCGTCAGCGAGCCCTACTTCGGGGCCATGGTGCGCCACCTGATCATCGAAGGTTGCCTGGACGGCCCGCTCGTGAATCACGCCGGCCGACTGCGCCTGTGGCGCCTGCGCGACGAGATCCTGCGCGCCCGCCTGAGGGACTCGTTCGAGCTACTCTGGGATCGGCGCCACTTCGCCGCGGACGTGACCGTGCGCCTGGCCATGAGCCCGCCCGGCGCGTCGTCGGCGATCCTGTTTCTCGACGTCGACGATTTCAAGGCGGTCAACGAGCGCATCTCGTACCGGGTGGGCGACGATGTCTTGCGCCTCGTGTTCGGTTGCGTGCGTGATTGCGTCAGCGGCGTCGGCGAAGCGTACCGCTGGGGCGGAGACGAGGTGACCGCGTTCTTGCCCGGCGCGACGCTGGAGAGCGCCGAGCGCGTCGCCGAGTCGATCCGCGCCACGGTCGAGAGGAAGTGCAGCCTGCATGCGCGCCTGCAAGAGGCCGGGCTCCGCACCACGGTCAGCGTCGGCGTGGGGGCGTTCCGCGAAGGTCCCTCCGCGGACATGGTCGCGCTGGCCGTGGCCGAGCTGATGAAGCGCGTGAAGACGAGCGGCAAGAACGGCGTCGTGGCGCGCGCCATCGACTTCGTCCCCGCCGCCATGGCCGAAAACGCCGTCGGGTGATCGGCGCTCACCCAAACATCGCCGAACGAGACGCGTCCCGAAGGCGGCCTCCAACGGCAGCGCGGAGGCGGGCTTCGCCCGACGGAGCGCGCTGGCCGGAGGGCATGGGAACCCTATCAGGGTTCCCATTTTTGATAACCTGCGGCATGGCCAACACGTTGCTCTCCTTGCACGTCCAGGTTCACGTGAAGCCCGAAGCGGTCGAGGCGTTCCGCGCGGCGACCTTGGCGAACGCACAAGCGAGCGTGAAGGAAGCGGGCGTCGTCCGCTTCGACGTTTACCAGGACAGCGAGGACGCGACCCGCTTCGTGCTGGTCGAGGTCTACCGCTCGGCCGATGCGCGCGCCGCGCACCGCGCGACGGCGCATTACCTGACCTGGCGCGACGCGGTCGACGGCCTCATGGCCGAGCCGCGCGTTCCTCGCACGTTCGTCAACGTCTTCCCGCCGGACGACGGCTGGTGACCTTCGAGTTCGCGACCGCCGCGCGCATCGCGTTCGGCCCCGGTGCCGTTCGCCAGGCAGGCGGCGCCGTGGCGGCGCTCGGCGTCCGGGCGGCCCTCCTGGTCACGGGCCGGGCGGTCGAACGCGCGGCGCCCGTCCGTGCCGATCTGGCGGCGCAGGGGATCTCCGTCACCACGTTCTCCGTCGCTGGCGAGCCGACGATCTCGGATGCCCGCGACGGCGCGCGCGCCGCCGCCGAGGCCGGAGCGGGCGCGGTCGTGGCGTTCGGCGGCGGCAGCGCCGTCGACGCCGGCAAGGCCATCGCCGCCCTGGCCGCGAACGACGGCGATCCGCTGGACTACCTCGAGGTCGTGGGCGCCGGGCGGCCGCTCGCCCGCCCGTCCCTTCCGTTCGTCGCCATTCCGACGACGGCGGGCACGGGCTCCGAGGTCACGCGGAACGCGGTGCTGGCGGTCCCGGAGGCGCGCGTGAAGGCCAGCCTGCGCAGCCCCTTCATGTTGCCCCACCTGGCCATCGTCGATCCCGATCTGCTGGCCCCGCTGCCGCGCGCCGTGATCGCGTCGAGCGGCCTGGACGCCCTGTCGCAGGTGATCGAACCGTTCGTTTCGGCGCGCGCCAACCCGCTCACCGACGCGCTGGCGCGCGAGGCCATCCGCCGCTCCCCGTCCGCGCTGCGCGCCGCCTACCGCGACGGCCTGGTGGGGAGCGACGACGGCGTGGCGGCCGTGCGCGCCGACCTCGCCGTCACGAGCGTGTGCGGTGGTCTGTGCCTGGCCAACGCCGGGCTGGGAGCGGTCCATGGCTTCGCCGCGCCCGCCGGTGGCATGCTGGGCGCGGCGCACGGCGCCCTGTGCGCCGCGTTCCTGCCCGCGGTGATGTCCGCGAACCTGAGGGCGTTGCGCGCGCGGGCGCCCGGACACCCGGCCGTGGGCCGCTTCCACGAGATCGCGACGCTCGTGACCGGAGCGCCGCCCGGAGACGTCACCGCCGAGGATGGCATCGCCGCCATCGCCGACCTCTGCCGCGCGCTCGGGATTCCGGGCCTCGCCCGGCAGGGGCTGGACGCCACCCAGGTCGAGTCGCTCGTCGCGAAGGCCAAGGTGGCAAGCAGCATGCGCGGCAACCCCGTGAGCCTCACGGACGCCGAGCTGATCGGGATCGTCGAGCGCGCGCTCTGACCGCCCGGTCACGAATTCGTAGCGCAACAAAGCGTGGTGTTCGCGGGAGGGTGGCGCTACGTTTCGCGCTCGCCGGGGTGGCCGGGCGCCGCCCGGCCACTCACCGGAAAAAGGAGGAGCTCCATGCCGATCAAACAGATCAACCCGTACCTCAACTTCGACGGCACCGCCGCCAAGGCGATCGCGCTCTACGAGAAGGCCCTCGGGGCCAAGGCCGAGAACGTCCAGCGCTTCGCCGACGTGCAGGGGATGGAGGTCAAACCGCAGGACAAGGACCGCGTCATGCACGCCGTGCTCCGCATCGGCGCTGGAACGGTCATGCTCAGCGACGGCCCGTCCGATCGGCCCGTCCCGAAAGAGAGCAACACCTGGATCACGCTCGACTACGACGACGCGGCCGAGATGGCGAAGCAGTTCGACGCTCTGGCGGCTGGCGGCCAGGTCGTGATGGCGCTTCAGGACACCTTCTGGGGAGCCAAGTTCGGCATGCTCACCGACGCCTTCAAGATCAACTGGATGTTCAACTGCGAGACCAGAAAGGGCTAGCCGACGCGCCCGCCACGCCGGTGGGAGCCGCGAGCCGCGCCCCACCTGCGTCGCTCACTTGAAAACGCGCAGGTAGTCGATCTGGTACGTCTGGGGGAACGTCGTCCCGGACGGATCGCCGCCGTTCGTGCCGCCGAGCGCGAGGTTCACGATCATGTAGGCCTTCTGCATGAAGGGGCTCTTGCCGTCGGCGTTCAACATGTCGGTGAGCTTGGCGCTGTTCATCAACGTGTCGTCGACATAGAGATCGATCTTCGTGCCGTCCCAGTCCATGCGCCACAGGTGGAACTTGGCCGCCCAGGCCGCGTCGACCGACTTCGTGACCGAGTCCCACTTGGCGGTCCAGCGCGTGTCCGTCCCGCAGGCCACATTGGCCAGGATCTTCCCCTTGTAGAACTCCATGATGTCGATCTCGCCGTTCGACGGCCATTCGCCGCTCACGCCGAGCGTCCACCACGCGGGCCACATGCCCGCCGCTGTCGGGATCTTGGCGCACATCTCGAACCGGCCGTATTGCCAGCTCTGCTTGCCGCTCGTCGACAGGCTGCTCGAGGTGTAGCTCGCGCTGGCGCGGCTGGTCTTCCAGTCGCTGCTGCCGGCCTGATAACCCGGGTTCGCTTTCGTCTCCTTCTTGGCCGTGATCACCAGCAGCCCGCCGGCGACCTGCGCGTTCTGCGGCTGGTACCACTGCAGCTCTTCGTTGCGGACGAAACCCATCTCGTAGCCCCAGCTCGCGCTGCTCGGCGCGCCGTCGACGTCGAACTCGTCGTGCCAGACGAGCGTCGTGTAGCCGCTCGGGACAGCGACGGCGCCGGCGACCGCCAGCGGGCGCCCACAGGGATCCAGGCCGCCGCTGCTGATCGAGCCCCCCGCCCCGTTGCCGGAGCCGCCGGAGCCGGCGCCGGCGCTGGCCCCGCCGGCTGCGCGACCGCCCGTGCCCGCGCCGCCACGACCGCCGCTGCCCGCCGCTGGGCCACCACCCTCGCCGGCATCGGCGTGCGAACCGCCCAGGGCGCCGCCGCCCGAGCCTGAGATGACGGCGCCTCCGGTGCCGCCGGTCGCGCCGCCCGAGCCGATGGCTCCGCCGGTGCCTTCGCGACCGGCCGAACCGTCGTCCGACGAACCCGCGCCCGCGGCGCCCACGCACCCTGCCAGCGCCAACATCGCCAAACCGCACCACGGGCGCGCTCCGACCAAGGCGACTCGGGGCGCGCGTTCGGACGCCGTGTTGGTGGATCGACAGACGGTGAGGGGCAGGCTCGCGACGCGCTTCATTCGCGGTTCCTCCGTCCGGGGGCAGCGAATGTACGACGTTACACTCCATCCCAGCCCAAGGCCATCGGCTGGGGGCGCTCAGCGTCGCTCGGGGATGCGCGGCGCAGCGCTCGCCGCACGGCGTGAGGCGGGGAGGTGCTATTGACTATGGGTCAGCAGGCGGCTATATGGTGGATGTCACGTGCTGGCTCCGTGGAACCGATTCGGTCCACCGGGCAGGCCAAGCGTTCACAGCGTTCGCGCCGCTTCCCGAACCCGAGGTCCCCATGCGTACAGCCCCGCTCAGGAACCTGCGATGGTCGTGCCTCGCCGTGTCCGCCCTGGCCGTGGTGCCAGGGGTTGGCGCGTGTTCGCTCACGACGGCCGGAGATACAGACACGGGTGGCGGCGGTGGGGGCGCGGGCACGCCGCCGGCCAGCGGAGGCATGGGCGGACCGGCCTCGGCGGGCGGCCGAGGGGGCAGCTCCGGCCGCATCGGCACGGGCGGCGGCGGTGGCGGCACCGGCGGTGGCGGGGCGGGCACGATCACCGGCAACGCCGGCGCTGGCGGCGCGCGCCCCACGGGCAGCGGCGGCGCACCGACGACCGGCTCCGGAGGCAGCAGCGCCAGCATCATGCGAGGGCCCACCCCGACCGAGGACAGTGCGTCCACGCCAGGGCCCTATCACGTCGCGCGATACTCGACCGGGCTGACGGAGAGCGCGGCGTACGCGGGCTACGACGTTGACTATCCGGAGGACGCGACGCCGCCGTTCGCCGGGGTGGCGGTGATCCCGGGGTTCATCGAGGGCCGCTCGGCGGTGGGCGACTGGGGCCCGTTCCTGGCGTCCTACGGCTTCGCCGTCATCACGGTCGATCCCAACACCCCTCTCGATCCCCCCACCACCCGCGCGGACGGCCTGTGGGCCGCCATCGGCTCGCTCACGGATGAAAACGCGCGCGCCGGCAGCCCACTCGAGGGAAAGCTGGACACCACGCGCTTCGCGGTGATGGGACATTCCATGGGGGGAGGCGGCACCCTCGAGACCGCCAACGCCCACAGCGTCGATCTCCGGGCGGCGATCCCCTTGACCCCGTGGGACCTCGTGACGTCGTTCGGCATGGTCACGGTGCCGACGCTGATCTTGGCCGGGCAGACCGACGGAGTGGCGCCCGTCGCCCAGCACGCCATGCCGTTCTACTCGAGCATCCCCTCGACCAGCGTGAAGGCCTACGCGGAGTTCTCCGGCGGCGATCACTATGTCGCCAGCAGTCCCCTCACGAACAAGGGCGTCGCGATCCTGGGCCTGTCGTGGCTGAAGGTGTACGTCGAGGGTGACAGCCGCTACCGGCCATTGATCAAGACCCGCCCCGAGCTCTCGATGTTCCTCACGGCGCCCTGACGGTCGGCCCGCGGCGCTGCCAGGAGCCTGTCCCAGTAACCCGGACCGAGCCTGGCGGAGCGCGGCTGGGCCGGATGCAAGGAGCGAGGAGGAGGAGTACCTGGCGGTATTGCGACGACGAGCGACGCAGCAGACGGTTCAAGAAGCCGAGGGCGGCATCGTCACCGACATCGCGGTCGACGATGCTCGGGCAGATGCGCCTGCTGCTGGTCCCGGCCGTCGAGCACCACGAGATCCTGTTCGGTCGAGTGCCTCGAATCGTCGCCACTGATCGCGGTTCTATTCTGGCCGCGGCGAGCAGCGCCTTCGCAAAATGGGTGTTCGGCCCCCGTCCTTCCTAAACCTGGCCACAGCACTCGAAACGGGGTCGAGCACGAACGACAGCGCTGGTTCAAGCGAGGTCGCGCGGGGCGAGCTGGCGGCGAGGCCCGCATATCCAGACTCGAGAACACATTCGGGATGAAGCGGAGTCGTTATCGCCGACGAACCGGCCTCGATCGATGTATTGGATGGGCCGCCGTCGCCAACAACCTGGTGGCGCTCGGTCGCCACCAGGTCGGAGGCACCTCATCCTAACCTTCTCCCCGCAAGCGGGGAGAAGGGACCGGATCTCTGCGTCGACCTGCCCCGCAAGTCCCAAGGGGGCGATCATCAGAGTCCGTCTCTCCCTTTCTGCACCGCCGTGTAGCTACGGCTCGTCGGGAAATTCGGGTTGGAGGTCGTGGTGACGGCGTGGCGAAGGGCGCCCGAGGGCGGCGCTCCGGTCACTGTGGCCTTGGGGGCGGAAGGAGCAGGGGCATATCCCCCGTGCTCAAACAGTCCTCGCGGCAGAACCCGGATCTGCTCGACGAGCGGTGTAGGCCGCTGCGGAACTGCGCGCGGGGGATACGCCCCTGCTCCTCCCGCGCCTGGCGGCCTCCGTTCGCTCCGCTCCGCACGCTGACCTCCGCTTCGCTTCGCGGCGAAAACCGGATCATTCTGATCCCTTGCGACACAGGGATCGACAAACCGCTCTGGCGGTGGCTCATGGAGGTGTGACCAAGGAGGTCCGTGATGGCCGAACGACGACGAGGAAGCGGTGGCGCCAGCCGTCAGCCCGACCTGTTCGCCCAGCCGAAGATCTCGCTGCCCGACAACCATCCGATGGTGGTCCTGACGGACACGGTGGACTGGACGGAGATGGAGGTGCGGGCAGAGAAAATCCGGGCGAAGAAGCTGAAAAACGCTGCCGGGCGGCCGCCGCAGTTGCGAGCGACGCTGGGGGCGCTGACGCTGATGGCGCTCCGGAGGCTGCCGTACCGCGAGGTGGAGGAGCAGATTCGGTACTACGCGCCGGCGCGATATTTGTGCGGCCTGACGGAGACCGACTGGACGCCCGACTTCACCACGATTCAAGACTTCGCGCAGCTGATGGGCGAGGACGGCGTGAAGCTGATCAACGAAGGCGTGGTCGAGCAGGCGGTCAAGCTCGGCTTGGCCGATGCCAAGGTGGTGGTGCTGTTCGGCAAGGCGCCACGCTCTTACGCCTACGACCGCGCCGGGCACAGCGAACGGAACATCGACCGCCTTCGCGAGATCGGCGTGCGCGACGTGGGATTGGCCCCCCGGGGCAACACGCCGTGGGAAGTGGAGGCGCTTGTGAAGGCTCGACTCATCAAGGAGCGGGCGTTGGTAGAGGGCTCGATCGGCACCATCAAGTGCCCCAAGTACGGCTTCAACCGCCCGGCGGCCCGCTCCGTCGCCATGATGGGCGTGTGCGGTCAGCGCGCCGTCCTTGGCCTGAACCTCACCAAGTTGGCTCGGGGCGCCGCCAGGAACAGCGGGGTCGCCTTGGCCTCGTAGCTCAGAGGCGACGAGGATCAACGCCCCTGGCTACGCCCGCCCTCTGCACTGACCGCCGCGGCCACGGCACAGCGTGGTCCGGGTCGGCGATCACAACCCCGAATTTCCCGACGAGCCGTAGCTAGGCGCGACGAGGCGTCGTCGCCGGCGCGCGAACGGCCGTGGCCTTGCTGCTTTCCTGGCTCTGGGCCTGCTTGACCATGGCGTTGATCAGGTGCGCCGACTTGGGCTCCAGCTCCAGCGTCCGCTGCAACAGCGCGCGGTAGCCCGAGATGAGCAGCTCGCGCAGATCTTCTTGCTTCAGCGACGGGTTGGCGATCCACTCGAGGCACGCGCCTTCGACCATGAACATCCAGGCGCGAAGCGCCGCCCGCATCAAGGGAGGCGCCTTCGAGATCCCGAGGTTCTCGAGGAGATAGTGCATCACGGCCGCGCGATGCTCCTCGAGGATGCGGGGAACCTCGGGGGAGATCGCGGCGCCGCTGCCACAGAAGGCCACGTACATGGCCCCGTCCTTCTTGGCGTGGATCAGGTGGGCATCGAGCGCCGCGCGCAGGCGCGCCCAGGGCGCCAAGCTGGGATCGGGCTCCGTCGCGCGCCGCCGCTCCATCGACATGGCGCGGATCGTCTCGACGTAGAACTCGCGCTTGTTGCTGAAATAGTGAAAAAGCAGGCCCTTTGACACCCCGGCGGCGACCGCCACCTCGTCGATCGAGACGTCGTCGTAGGCGTGCGTCGCGAAGAAGCGCTTCCCGAACTCGAGGAGCTGCGACCGGCGCACATCCAGATCGAGCCGCACTCGACGAGGCGCGGTGCCGGCTTTCACCGCTCGCCGGGCCTTGGCGGGGGCCTGGTCACCGCGTTTGTCCTTGGTCTTGTCGCTCATCGCCTCAGGCGTCCGCAACTGGCGGCGACCATACACCACGCGGTCGGCCTTGAGTAGCAAGACTTCGAACCTCGACCTCGTACTCGACCTCGTCCGGACAGACGAGGTCGAGTACGGGATCAGAACAGCGACATGCAGGTCTTGTTTGCGGCGGCGTAGGGATAGACCGTTAGAAAGTTGAAGCACATCTCGTCGCTGGTCTTCGGCCCGAAGTTCACCGCGTTCGGGTTCGGATTGTCGTAGTAGCAGGTCGTTCGCAGGGTGTCGCCGGGAAGGACCTGCCGCCGGGGACTGACCGCGTAGGCCTTCTGACCATCGAAGCTCCAGGTGCCGAGGGGAATATTCGAGAGATCGCCCAGGTCCATGCTGCCCCGCATGTGCTGCGTGCGGAAGCCCGTGCCGAGCAGGTGCATGTGCGGGGACGTGTCGACCACCGTGAGGGGTGTTTTCCCGTCCGCCGACAGGTTGGTGCAGCTGTTGTTCACGGGGTAGTCGTTGGCGTTGCTGGGGATGCTGAACAACATGTTCCCCACCACCACGATGCCGGCCGTGTTCTGCCGCGGTGTGGTCGTGCTGCAGAAGGCAACTCCACTGGCGTCGGCAGCGTCGTTGTAGCGTTGATTGTTGTAGTGCACCTGGAGCTGATAGTACGGGTATTCGAGCGACAGGCCGACGTCTGGATCGAACACCGCGTTCTCGCCACCGGGCGCCCAGCCCGCCACGTGAGTCGCCAGCAACGTGGTGATCTCGCACCCGTTGGTGATGGTGCCGTCGGTCAGCGGCGCGTTGGTCCCGTAGAGGATCCAGTGGTGAATGACGCGGGCGTCATCCGTGATGGGCGCCCATGCGGTGGCCTGCTCTCCGGGCGCGAACGGTGACTTGAAGTTGAAGCAGATGTACGAGTCCTGGGATGGGTTGGGGACCGGATACTTGGCGCTCGCGGACCCCTCGGCGTGGGCGCGGAAGTAATGAGTCGGCTTGCAGGGTAGAGACTCCGGTCCCACGCCGGGGGTGGAGATTCCGCGGGCGCCGCCCGCGCCGCCGGAGGCTCCCCCCGCGCCGCTGGTGCCGCACGCCTTGGTCCCCGCCGGCGCTCCCGCCGCGAACCAGGCATCCAGCGACGCGAGCTCGGCCGAGGTCAGGGCGGGTTGATTGCGGGGCGGCATCACCGACATCGTCGTGCTGTGCACGCGGGTCTTCATGACCTGCCAGACCGACATCGTCGGGCTCGACACCGCCGGCGCCTGAGTATCCCCGTAGGTCACGAGCGGTACGGGTGCCCCGTTGAGCGGCACCGCTCCGTGGCAGCTCTGGCATTTTGACCGAAGGACCGCGTCGACGTCGCAGGGAAAGCCTCCGCTCGAGCTGCCGGGCTCGCTCCCCAGGGAGCCCCCACTGCCGCGCGCCGGCGATCCGCCGCTGCCCGCCGCAGGAGAGGATGGTCCGATCGGAGGGCCGGCGCCGCCGGTCGCGAGCGCGCCTCCACTTCCGGATGGCAAGGTCGCGCCGCCGCTCGCTCCGGGCGACGGCACGCCGGCGCCCCCCGTCCCCGTCGAGGGCCGAGCGTCCGAAATGATCTCGCCGGCGCATCCCACCAGCAAAGGGAGGCCCATCACGAAACGAATCACACCTCGTTGCATCGCGTTTTCCTCCGGTTCGACAGCCCGACGTTCGCTGTCTCGTCGTGCTTGTCATGTTGTTGACTAATAGTCAATAGAAACGGCGCGGGCGTCCCA
>Ga0207639_10002220_pt1 | contig 13072 bp, 22 predicted proteins | sample KBSCornC32_FD_184299 | JGI IMG/M metagenome (GOLD analysis project Ga0207639, IMG submission 184299) | Corn rhizosphere microbial communities from Kellogg Biological Station, Michigan, USA - KBS Corn C3-2 (SPAdes) (version 2) | ecosystem: Host-associated > Plants > Roots > Rhizosphere > Soil ...
ATACCATTCAAGGGCCGACCTTCAATTCATCGACAGGTGGCGGTCGCGTGGTGACGATCAACGCGCCTATCACATTCAACGGCGTAACGAACGCGCGGGACATGGCGCGAATGTTCACCGATCATCTGAAGACCGTCATTCCCGGTGCTAGTGCGTACAGTTCATGATAAGGTGGTGATTCGATATGGCTTTTAATGCGGCTACCGAATGGGACGTACGGACTACCGGGAGCGATACGAACGGCGGCGGCTTCCAAGTTGGGGCCACTGGTACCGACTTCTCGCAGCAGGATTCGGCTCAGGTGACGTACACCGATCTGGTAATAGACGGTACCACCAATACCAAAGTCACATCGGCGGCCCATCCGTTTGACTCCACCAGTCCCGGAAACATCATCAACATCACGAGCGGTACCGGGTTTACCGTTCAGCGGGTGCAGATCGTTTCGGTTACGGGCTCGACCGCCACGTGTGATAAGAGCCTCGGGACTCTCGGCAGCACGGGCGGGAATGGCAAGTTGGGCGGATCTCTGGCGGTTCCTCTGACGGCAATGAACCTGGGGGTTAGCACTAATACCGTATGGATCAAGGCGGGCACGTACACCCAAACCACCACCAGCAACTGGAACAATGCGTCGGTCGGATCTATGAATATCACCGGGTATCAGACTACGCACGGCGATGGTGGCACTAAGCCACTTATGACGACGGCAACGAACTCGGTGAATATCCTTTCGGTCAACACTGGAGCAGGGACGGGGAATATAATCTTCCGCAATATCAGTTTCTCGAATACTGCAGGAACGCGCGGAGATTGCTTCTTTGCGACTGGTGGATTGAACAACCTAATCGCCATTGATTGTGTGATGGACGGTTTCCGATTTGCTGTGAATGGAGACAACAATAATTTCACCAATGTGTTCTCCTCGGTCGCGCTGAACGGGTGCGAGATCAAAAACACCACCAACGATCCGGTCAGAAACCGTTCGGGCCTGATTTCTATCACCGGATGCTACATTCACGGCTGCTCTGGAACAATTAGCACCGTATCGGCTGGCATTCCAATCTTGGTTGACCATACGATTTTTGCTGCTACCACGGGTATCGCCATTACCTCTGTGGGCGTCTTGCAGGTTTCCAATTGCACGTTCTCAGCGGGATCGAGCGATGCAATCAATCTGACATCGAGGGCGATGATAACGAACTGCATATTTTATGGACAAACGGGAAGCGGAAAGGCGATCAATTCAAATGCCGTTACGAATGTGCAGGTCTGCCGGAACAATGCGTATGGAAGCAACGCGGGCGGAAATCTCAACAACGTGCCGCTGGATATCGCGCCAGTTTCGCTAAGCGCGGGGCCGTTCACCAATTCGGGCAGCGGGGACTATTCGCTCAATTCCACGGCGGGCGGTGGCGCTGCATGTAAGGGCGCGGGATTCCCCGGCGCGTTTCCGGGTGGCACGAGCACAGGCAGTATCGACATTGGGGCAGTACAGACGGCGGCTAGCGTCGGCGCTTCGCTCGCCTGCAATCCATTTGGAGGATTCATCGGATGAGCAAGCACCTGGGCGACTACGACGCTTCAGCGGTGATCTATGGCAAGTTCACGACGTTCAGGCCGTCAACGGGCGCAACGTTCACGCTTGGCGGCACGCCGGCGCTCTCGGTTTACAAAGACAACTCCACCACCCAAAGCACCTCGGGAGTCACGCTTACCGCCGACTTCGATAGCGTCACGGGATTAAACCACTTCGCCATCGACACGTCATCCGATGGAACGTTCTACGCGGCGGGCTCATTCTTTGATGTCGTCATCACCACAGGCACGATAGACGGGGTTAGCGTCACGGGAAGCGTGGTTGCATCGTTCACCATCCGCAAGGACTCCAGCCTCAAGCCAGCCACGGCGGGACGCACGTTGGTTGTGGACGCCTCGGGATTGGCCGATGCCACCACAGTAAAGCTAGGACCTTCGGGTAGTGGGACCGCTCAGACGGCGCGCGATATTGGTGCAAACGTACTGCTTTCCAGCGGCACTGGTACTGGGCAAGTTAGCCTATCATCGGGCAAGGTGTCCATCGTTTCGACCGACATCGGCGCGGTCTGGGATGTAACGCTCGCCTCGCACGTGACTGCTGGCAGTACGGGATTCGCGCTCAACGCGGCGAGCTCAGCGGGCGATCCATGGGCAACGGCTTTGCCAGGTGCATACAGTTCTGGGACTGCCGGCAACATCGTAGGCAACAACCTCAATGCCACAGTGAGCAGCCGACTGGCGAGTGCGAGTTACACGGCACCGGATAATTCCGACATCACGGCGATCAAGGCGAAGACCGATAATCTTCCAGCGGCGCCTGCGGCGGTTTCGGATATCCCGACCGCAACGCAGAACGCCGACGCGCTGCTGAAGCGAGACTGGAGCGGGCTAACGGGCGAGGCTTCCTTCTCCGCACTGAACGCCTTCCGCTTCCTCCGCAACAAGGTGGACGCCACCAGCGGTACCAGCGAGATCGTGTACAAGGAGGACGGCAGCACCACTGCCTGGAGCCAGAGCATCACCACTTCGGCAACCGCCAATCCCATCGTGAAGGTGGGCTAAGTGCCAGCGCCGCTCTTTCGGATGTTCCGGCCTTACGCTTCGGCGGGGCTGGAGGCCGGGACACAATTAAAGATCAACGGCGTTAACCGCACCAGCATTATCCACGATCAGACGCAGCTATCTTTCACCGCCACCATGGGGCAGCGGGGCACCTGTAGCGTTCCGCTCTGTCTCGATGCGGATAATCCCTACGACCCGCAGATAGGCGATTACCTTGAGATCTTCGAGCTTGACCCCTCGGACGATTCGAGCTTCCGCGTCTGGGCTGGGACGACAGATACCCGTCAGCTAACCTACATCGACGATGCGGGCCTGACGATTGCGGATCTTACCGGGGTGTCGCTGGAGCAGTTCTATGACACGCAGATGGCGCCTGCCCAGGAGTTCAATGCTACGGATGCGGGCGCAATCGCCACGGCGCTGTTCAACTCCACGGCTAACCCTTTCGGTATCACCCTCGGGACCGTAGACTCTGGCGTGAGCATCAACAACCGCGTGTTCGACGGCAAGACTTCGATATGGTCTGGAATTGCGCAGCTTGCTACTGATTCAAACGTGATCGCCTACATCGACCCACGCGATCTGAAGTTCTACTTCCATGCGAGAGATACGCGGCCTGCGCCGTGGGAACTGACATCAGGCGAGATCTTCACCACGGGAACATTCGGGACCAGCTTCCGCTACAAGCAATCGCGTTCCGACTTCCGGGACAAACAGGTAATCCAGACCGTACCGAACACTCTTCCGCCATCGGGCGTGGTTTACACGGGGGACGGCGCTACGCTCGCATTCACTCTGCCGGGTCCTGCCACTCAGGTTATATCAGCCACTGTCACCTTGAGCACGCAGGCGACGGCAACAGGCACTCTGGCAACGAACCTGGCGAATGGCGACACGCTGACAATCGGCGGGCAAGTCTACACTGCGGTCACCGCCATCGACAATACGGTTGCCAACCAGATATTCATCGGCGCAGCGAATACCGACACGGCGACCAATTGCGTGGCCGCGATCAACGCTTCGGCTGGCGCGGGAACTTTGTACAGCACACCGACGCAGGCCAATATATCGGCGCGGGCGCTTACACCGGTGGGAGCAGCTTTCGATCTACAAGCTGTGGCGATCGGGGCTGCTGGCAATGCGGTGGCGATCAGCGAGACATCCTCGCACTTCTCGTGGTCCGGGGCGACTCTGACAGGTGGCGTGGACGGTACGGTGGTTTCGCTCAGCATCGGGATTGCGGGCATGGGTAGCTTCGGGCTGACCTATTCGCCGGGTTCGACTTCGATCACGCTGGAGACTGCGCCGGCAACCGGGGCGCTGCTCTACATTACGTACGTATCGGCGGGCGGATCACTGGATTCGGGCAATAGCGCCGCGATTGGCCTTGGCATTACCTCGCAGACAATAGCCTCGACCGCACATAACGTAACGCAGCAGGTGGACGTCGAGCAGCAGGCGGCGGCCATCCTGTCGGCATTCTCCATCCTGCCGGGAACCTTCACGGTGGTTGTCATCCGCGCGGGCTTGTTCGTCGGGCAACTGTTGACCGTCAATCTTACGGTGCCGGCGCGCGCGGCCTCCCTGCTCAATGGCGACTGGCTGGTGCAGGATATCGTTGCCAACTGGGTGGAGGGCTTCGAGTTTACCGAAACGCCTTGCTTCTGGTATACCGTCACTTGCATCAACAGCACCCAGATTTCCCCGTATCAGGACACGCTGGCGCGACTAGCGGATACCGGACCCGTGAACAATCAGCAGCCGACACCGGGGAATACGGGCGATGGATTCGCGCCTATCGCAGCGCCGCGCACGTTCTTGGTGAAGGACTCGACCGTGGGCACCAACATTGCCGACATCGTTCCTATCGTCACGCCGATGACGTTGGGCTCTCCGGTGGTTCGCGCAACGCTGGTAGGGCAGGAGATTGTTGCCGTGTTGAAGGTGGCTATCGGATCGGATCTGACCGTGCGCATCAACAAAACCTCGCAGGGTTCGCCCGTCATTGTGGACACGTGGACGATTACGATCCCGAGTTCCGCGGCTCCCGGCTATATCTCGGAGACATTTATCAACGAGCAATTCAACCATCTCGACGTTCTCTCCGCCGACATCCTTGCATCGGATGGGCAGATCGTTGAGGCTGGAATCGCTTCGTTTACGGTGGTATTCGGATGAGTGTATCGGGACCGACATTTATAGCCGCGCAATCCAGCATCGGGCAGGGGATGCTGAATTATGGCGTATTCCAGCGCGAAGACGGCTCAATCTTTACTGATCTATTCGGCAATACTCCGATTGAAACGCAGATTTACGAAGCTCCGACAGCGGCTGGAACCTCATGGTCAACGTTTGCCTCGTCAATTACTGGGGCCGTCATGGATCAGAGCTATTCGCCAGACTCCAATAAACTGGCGATCCTGATCAGCGATAACACCACCAGCGAGCCGATTCTTTATGAAGTAGACGCTACCAGCGGATCGCAAACCAATTCCAACGTGCCGGGAGATTTCGCTGCATTCACGGCGTTCGGATCGGTCGGGGTTTGCTCTTGCGGTGATGGAACAAGTTTGGTTTATGGGTGTCCAGCCAACGCTCCAGCCTCGATGGAATTCGTGAGAAGATCGAGCGGTTCATGGGACACCGCCGTAACTTTCGCCGACGTCACGGATACGGGAGGGATTATCCTCGGTTCGGTATCCGATTCGACCGGGATTGCTTATTTGATATGGGCATCGTTAGCTAATGAGCCAGATCCGCAAACATGGACCGTTTTTTTGTCTGTGGTTAGACCCGACGATAGCTTCGATACTCCCGTAACTGTAGCCACGGGATTCACCAACGACGATACCCTGCTCGGATTCAGCCAAACGTGGGGGCCGATCGTAACGATTACCGCCGCCAACATATTCGTTGGAGTCGCTAATGAGGGAGTATACCGCAGCTCGATTTCCTCTCCATCTTTTGTACAGTCCCTCGCTACCCCAGGTGGTTTTATCGGAGTAATCCCGGCCATACAGCCGAATGTGATGGTGCGAGCAGGGCAGGTTTATGTCACCTACAACGTGCAAACGTATGACATGGGAGGAAATGTTACCGCTGATGGCGTGTGGGTTCACCAATACCTCGGCTCGGATACATGGACTACTGCAGCCTTAGGCGTGGACTTTCTTGTAAATCCCCCATCCGGGGCGGTATTAGGCTCGACCAGCAGTGATCGGGAATCCACACAAATTCTCAGCGATGGTACCTTTGGGACGCTTTGCAGGTTCGCCGGTGGATCTGTCGTCACCGGAACCTACTACACCAATTGGACATTCCCCTGCGGAATCTCCATCGCGTGCGGCTCTCCTCCGTCCGGTACTGTTGGCACGCCTTACACCCATACGTTCCCTGCATCGGGCAGCACTGCTATTTTCTATTCGATTGCCAGTGGTTCACTGCCGGCCGGCCTATCGCTAGATCCGGCTACAGGAGTTGTAAGCGGCACTCCCACGGCTGCTGGATCGTTTCCCTTCGTGGTTCAGGCATCGTACGCGCAGATCATGGCGACTGGCGACGATGGTAGTTTTTCTGATTCTGAGATTGTCATCACCAGCGTAGACGGCTCGACATGGACGCAGCAGACCACCGCCATCACCGATTCGGGCTATTCCGTCATCTACAGCGAGGCGACGGGGCTATGGATCAACGGGACGAACTTCGCCGGAACTACAGAGCAGATACAAACTTCACCCGATGGGCTTACGGGAGGCTGGACGACGCAATCTTCGCCGGCAGACTCCACGGGATGGGTGAAGAAAATGGTATCAGGCAAAGACAAGATCGTCGCCTTGTACCAGATCTCATCCGTCATGCACATCATGACCAGCACCGATGGGGTGACGTGGACCGCTCGTACGGCGCCGGCTACGATTGCCAGCAGCGCCGACGTAGCCTATTCTCCTGATCTCGATCTATATTGCATCGCGCAGGCTACGTTCGGGACGCCTGGCGTTTTGACTTCGCCGGACGGTATCACGTGGACGTTCCAGAACGTCGGCACCAATCTCCCAGCGGCGGCGATCACTTGGGGCGCGGGCCTATTCGTAGTAGTCGGAGGACCACAGGGATCGGGCGTCCACCTGATGACATCTCCCGATGGGGTGACATGGACGATTCAAACGAATCCAGGGGGAAGCACGCAGAACTGGGCCGCGATCCATTATGCGAATGGGATCTTCGTAATGACCTCGGTTGACACTTCGACCAATCCCAACAACCAGGCGGCCACATCAACGGACGGAATCAACTGGACGATTCGCGCGACTCCCGGAACTACGAAGCACTGGGCGTGTGTTTCGTACGGATACGGCAAGTGGATCTCGGGCGCGTTGAACTCGCAGAACACGCAGCCATTGATGGTGTCATCTGACAACGGCGTTACGTGGTCGCTCGTTTCGGCGATGTCGTTCTCGTTTGGCTTCATAACCGGAATCGCCTTTGGTCCGACTGCCGGCTGCACCGCTTCCGCAAGTTGCTCAATCTCAATCTCGGCTGGTGGTACGTTCGGTAACGTCTTCGGTGCGGTATCCTTCACACAATCCACCGCCAATATCTTCATCTGATATGCTGTGGTGGACGTGCCAATCAATCTTCAGATTGCCGTTTCGCTCGAACTCTCGCTGTCTCCCGCCACTCTTGCGGCGTTGGGCGGCAAACCACAACTGGACCGCATCGAAGCGGCTCTCGCTGTAATTCTTCAAAAGGAGATTAAAATGGCAGCTACAATCGACGACATCCTCGCGGAAGCAACCGCCCAAAAGACCGTGGCAGATAGCGCTAAGGCGCTGTTGGAAAAACTGTTTGCTATGCGGAACGACCCGGTTAAACTTCAGGCCACGCTGGACACACTCTTAGCCAACAAACAGGAAGTGGCCGACGCCATCACCGCTAACACTCCTGCGGATCAGGAGGCTTAACCATGAGAAAACTTGCGCTGCTTCTGCTATTCCTGAGCATCGCGGCTTTGGCCCATGGTCCTACGATGCCGCCCCCCTGTTGCGATCCCTACGGCACGGGGAAAACTGACTGCTGCCCTAGTTAATGCCCGACTCCCTGCTGATCAACGTGGTAGTTTCAGCCGAGATTCAGCGCTCGGACGATCCCGGCGAACTGATTCGGAAGCTCACGGAGGCTTTCGAGCAGGCTGGGATCTCGAGACTGAAGTCGATTAGCTGGGCACCAGTTAGGGAATTGTCCGTTTCACGTGAAACGTAAAAATCCCCGGTCAGTGGAGGAACTGGCCGGGGAAGGATCAGAGAGAGTTTATGGATAGACAGTGCGATTATATACCAATCGCGCCTAACTGCAAGTAAATTAAGCGGCTGGCTTCGCGTTGGCCGCTTCGATAGCTTTCAGAAACGCTCCCGCCGCATTGTAGAAAGCCACTCCAGCATCTATCGCGTGACTCAGTTCCGCCTCTGGAATCTTAGGGTTAGCGCCGAACTGAGCAATGATCTCCTCAAGCTGTGGCAGTTCAGCGATAGCAATTTGGCTCACTGTCTGCTTCTTGGCAACCCCCTGCTTCGCCGTGGTGTACAGCGCCTCGGTCCCGGTAATCAGCGTGGACAGCTTGCCGACGATCGCGCCAAGGACTGGATTGAATAGGCCGATGATTCCGCCAGCGATGCCCGCTGCGGTGCCGACCTTCGGAAGCGTGGAGCCGAAGACTCCCGCGATGGCGTGCCCGATAGATCCGAAGAAAGATCCGACCGACATTAGTTTTGCAACACTGCGCCGAGCAGCGCCTCCGCTTTATTGAACTGGGCGCCCTTGCTTACTTGCAACCCATCAACGCGCGTCCGAATAGCCGGGATCGCATCGTTGGCGGCGTTCAGTGCGGTCTGCGCGTTGACGAAAGCCTGCCAGGCGTCGGTATTGGTGGTTTGGAAGATGCCGAACTGCACCTTCGACTTGGCGATGTAGAGCGCGTCTTGCGCGTCCTGCGCCTTTTGGGTGGCGGCGTTCAGATCGGCCACCGCCGCATCGAACTCCTGCCACGTGGCCTGCATCTCGTTGAGCAGAGAAATCAACGGTTGAAACTGCGTGCTGCGATCCATTTACTTTGCTCCTTTCACTTCATTCACAGCGTATGCCGCTGCCTGCAACGGGCTCCACCCGTGGTTGAAGTACCCCAACAACTGCGCCGCATTGACGAACGGACCACTCGGGGTCTGCACGAATCCGCCGCGACCGTCAGGGATATTCACCGGACGACCGAAGGCCAGATACGGGACTGCCTCGGTATCGTTCCAGCTATCCAGCAGGCCGCCGTAGAGAACGGCGTTGCCGAAAGCGATGCCAGTGCAGACCAGACCGCCCGCATCGGGATTGTCGGCGGTGAAAAAGCTCTTCAGTTCGTTGGCTCCGAAGAGCGTTGCGCAGTAAGCGGGCGCGCGCGGCGTCATTCCCCCGTCAGGCTGAACGACCTTGACGTTGTGGTTGAAGTATTTGAAAGGAAACATCTGCTGCTGCTGATCTGGACCGAATTGATCCAGGACCGCAGATTGCATATTCTGCGAGAGTTGTGCTGCTGTCATCAGTGACTCCTCAGTGGGAAGGATATCACGGCGCGATGCGTTGTAACCGCCCAAGGAGTCACCGTATGGGCAGTCCGCGCTTCCCGCGCCGCGCTTTTAGGTTACTATCTGGCAGAGCAGATGTGCTTCCGACGAATCGCCCGGCTTATCGTCATTACTCCGCAGGGGCAGCGATCCGCAGTGCGAGGACGGCCCCCGCCGAAGGTAGACCGCTTGGCTTGATTACGGCGCCCCACCTCGGACTTCAGGACGGCATCGGGGATAGTGGCGGGATCGATGGAATCATTCCAGGATCGCAGGCCCATTAACGGATGACCTCATGGGGTGCATTGATGTCGGGCTCATTGATCTCGCAGTCAAGATTGTAATCTTCCAGGTCCGAGCCTAGATCGGAGGAGGTCAGAAATTCCGAGGCTGTCATGCTGGCGGTGTCGATAACTCGCACTTCGCCATTTTGATATCGAATCATTTTTCGCATTTGATTTGTCCTTTAGAGCGCCTGATGCCGAACTTCGCCGGATGCCGACATCATCATACAGACGCGCTTTCGGCCAGCGGGAGTTACTTTTGAAACGTTGATGTATACGGTACCTTCGGCGATGCGCGGCGCACCATCAATTTCTCCACCCTGGGCCATGATCGCTGCCGGGGCTTTCGCGATGAACTCAATCTGTTTCTCGGTAAGTTTGGTCTCTGCTGTGATCGTTTCCATGTCCTTATACTAAAACAACTAGCAGTTTGTGTCAAGAACTATTTTAAGAACAGTTCGCCTTGTTTCTTCGCGCTCGGCGGTTTAGCCTTCGCTGTGAAATGCGGCTCCTGCGCCAGGGCGATACGATAGGCTGCGTCGATACCCACAGCAGGGATCAGCGGCAAGGCTGCCAGGTCAAGGGCGCGGATTCGCTCCCAGTCCTTTGGCACGTGCGCGGGCATCTTCACGCGCAGATTTTATCATTTCCGCGCGCTCGCTCCTACAGTCCACGCACATGCAATACTCATATCCTTTGATGTGTGGTATCGTTCTGGGCCTTCCGGCGTTTTTGCGCTTTCCCCCGTGCGGGGCCTTCTCGGTCTTCATGTATCCAAGGTTAGCACATTTATTTATTTTTCAACTTGCATTTCTGAATATTTCAAGATATAGTTGTTTCAGGAGCGAAAAAGATGCGACTCACCAAAGGAAACACATACGACACAGCGAAGCTGAAGTGCGAAGGATGGACTTCGACCACCAGCGAGACGGCGCACGATGGATACAGCGCTTGGGATTATTTCACGCAGGATGGCGTGTACCTTGGCGCGGACGAGTTCGGCATCGAACCATTATTCGCTGAGGTCAACTAAATGTGCGACTACGACGAAATGACGGCGGGGCAGGCGGCAATGGAAGCTTCCGAGAAGTACATCAAGTGCGATGAATGCTGCTTCAGCTATCCCGAGCGGGATCTGGTGGCCACCTTCCTTAACGAACACGTTTGCGATACGTGCCTCGAAGACAACTATGCATCGTGCGACTACTGCGACGATCGCGGCGGGAAGCCCCACGTGCTGTGCGCTGGCGATGAGGATCTTGATGTCTGCACGAAATGTCACCCGATCAGAGGAGATGTGTAATGAAGACGCAACGAAAACCCAAGGGCGCGGAACTGCTCACGCTGCCAGAAATGCTGGAAGTGGCGCGCGGCAGCATCACACTGAAAGAGTACCTGAAGCGGAAGAAAGCGGGGGCGAAATAATGGAAACTGAAGAGCAACTGATTCGACTTGCAGATCTGGCCATGGCCGCTGATCTGCATCTGATGGAGCAGCAGATTGCCTTTGAGATGCGCATGGAAGCAATGGCCGGGTGCACTCTCGAAGAGGCCAAGTATCTGATGTCGTTAGGGATCGACTACACCGACTAATATGCCCACCTTCGACGATCTCACTTGGGACGCGGCGGCTGCTATCGGCAGCGCCCGTCGCTATGCAAATGATGATCCCGAGGCGGAACGCGAGCAGAAGATTGAACTGCTGCGCGGCGCACGGGAATGTATCAACCAAGCAATCAACCAACTGGTGGAGGGGCGCAAGTGATCAACTGGCTGTGGCTGGTGCCGGCATTCGTGGCTGGTGTTGCAGTAACCGCGCTGGTGTTCGTGCTGGCTGCTTATCACGTCGGAGCAGTTCCGACAGGCGAGTATGACGATGACGGCAGGGGAGTATGACGACCATGACGCGTGAGCAGTACTTCTTTCAAATGGTGGGCCGCGTGGCTCGACGCAATCGGATCGAGCAGCGGCGGCGCACATGGGCAATCAGCATCAAGATTCTAATCAGCGCGGCGCTCTTTTGGGGCGCTGTCGCATTGTGGGTGAGGCATTGGCTGAGGATTTGAACAGATTGCGTCGAGCGCTGGCAGTGGCCGATCTGCTGCAGGCCATGGGATTCAAGTCCGCAGAGTGCCAACTTGCAACCGAAGACGACCGCAAGAAAACGGCAGCGCTTCTAGCGATGGCCGAAGGGGAACCGAACAGCAAGTACGTTCCGAGTGAGGAAACGTGGCGGCAGGCGGTAATCCAGTTGTGCAATCGAGAAGCGGCTGCGGAGTGGGTAGAGCAGCAAAGGAAGGTAACGTAGATGGGCGAACAATACACGCGCCACGATCAGGCGGTAACGTCCGCGCTGGTGGTGCCAGAGGAAGCTAAGAATAAGCTGGCCGCGTTCTGGAAGCACAACTCGAAACAGATCGCGGCAGTCACGGCGGGGACCGACACTGAGCGCATTATGAAGGTGACGTACTCGCTGCTGTACCGCACGCCGAAGTTGGTGGAATGCACGCCGTTCTCGCTGTTGAATGGAATCGTGCTGGCACATCAGATGGGGTTGGTATTCGGCACTTCGGAAGTTTCGCTGGTGCCGTTCGGACGTGAGGCCACTATCATCATCGGCTATCAGGGCAAAGTGAAGCTGGCGCTAGCATCGAAGCTCATCACCTCGATTCATTGCGACTGTATTCTGGAAGGCGAGAAGTTTGAATACTGGATATCCCAAGCAGGCGTTCATTTCTTCCACCAGCCGACATGGAACAAGCGCCCGAGGCCGACCGAAGAGAATACCGTTGGGGCTTACTGTCAGTTGAAAACCAGCGCCGATGGGGTGCAGACGAAGTTCGTTCCCATCTCAGAAATCCTCGATGCTCGCGCACGGTCGCGCGGCTATCAGTATCAGGTGAAAAAGAACGCGACAGACAACCCGTGGTTTACCGACTTCGGAGCGATGGCGATGAAGACCGCCGTTCACCGGGCGATGAAGACAGCACCGCAGGATGGACGTCTTGGACTCGCTAATGCGGTCGATGAAGAAGAAGGCGGAGGCGCGGCCGTGATCGCTGAAGGGCTGAATCCAGCAGAGTTCGAAGCGGCAGATCTGCAGCAACCGTTGATCGAGACGGGAGTATCGGCGCAGGACCGCATCGTAGAAGAGAAGACCGGAATCAAGACCGTGACGGAACTGCCTGACCCCGTGCCGTTAGTATTGGGAGAAAAGAGGCGCTGCAAGGGCAAGACTTGGGAGATCATCGACACGCCCGAAGGGCATCAGTGGAGCGAGGAATGATCGCCCGATGGTTCTGCCGTCATTTCCACCGCCGCATTTCGACGCCTGTCAATGGAACGTATCGCTGCTGGACGTGCTTGAGAGTCTACCGATGCAACTGGGAGTCCAAATGAGCCGAGGAGTACAGCGCTGCCGCACAGATTCAAACCACACCGAGATCATGGAGGCTTTGCGCAACATCGGGGCGAAGCCTCAATCTCTCGCCATCGTGGGCGACGGCTGCCCCGATCTGATCGTGGGGTACCAAGGGGTAAACGTGCTGCTGGAGATCAAGGACGGCGCGAAGGTACCCAGCAA
>Ga0207639_10002222_pt1 | contig 13070 bp, 16 predicted proteins | sample KBSCornC32_FD_184299 | JGI IMG/M metagenome (GOLD analysis project Ga0207639, IMG submission 184299) | Corn rhizosphere microbial communities from Kellogg Biological Station, Michigan, USA - KBS Corn C3-2 (SPAdes) (version 2) | ecosystem: Host-associated > Plants > Roots > Rhizosphere > Soil ...
TTGCGGATGTGGGCAGCGGGAATAGACGTGGAATTGCACCGGCATCCATCAATTGAGCGACGCAAATGCCGTGCAGTGCCACGTTATAGCTCGCAGTACGATCTGTACCCGGAAGTCGGCTTATATTGAGGAATTTGCTGTTCGAAGTTGTCTCTTGAGCAATCAGTCGAACTCCCTGAGCGAGTGGTGGGCAACTGGGAAGTTGACAAGATTTTGCTCTCAAGTTCCGGTTTGCCGGTGACCCGACCGCAACTAAGTCCACACAGTGTTGAAGTGCCTGCGTTGCTCACGCCATCCATCCGGACCTTGGTAGATCGGGCGCTGCTGTACTCTCTGCTCTGTGACTTCTTCTCTAGACTCCGGCCGACCTTCAGCAAATATCTCTGCACAACTTTTCGTAAGCGAATACGCGCGCTCTCCTATATCGGCAGATACGATCACGTTCTGCCTGAGGACTTGCTCTTTCTGCTCATTCGTGAGATGGGCTATGGCGACATCCTGCGTCAGCATCTTCACAGGGTTGTCTCGAAGTAGAGGGTGCCTTTGCTTCGTTATTTCAGTTGCTTGGAATCTCCGATACTCAGGCTTGCGCTGAACCTCGAGCACGTTGTACGCGGTATTGAAATTCACTAAGAGCTCGGGAATCTCGAGAGTGCACGAATACTCGTTTGCCCTGCTGCCCTTGTACGTGAGAATCGGCGTTAGCCTCTTCACTTGAATGCCGCTTTCATAAGCAGGAAAAACCTCAAGTTTCAACTCTCCAAAGTTGTCATTCGCTGATGAACTCTTCCAACTATTCAACCTAGCCTTCAAGTCCGGGATGACTTCATCGTTCGATGTAAATGGCATGGGATTCAGATGCAATAACGTGCGTAAGCCTTCGAGCCCGACGCCTTCTTCGATGTACGCTGCAGTCAAAAGATCATTTTTTGCTGTTTGCTGGATGTAGGCAGCAATCGCAATCTCTTGTTCAATCCAAACCGATGCTCTGTCCGACGGTTCGTGATTCTCCGGCCCATAGCTGACGTTTCCTCTTCGGTGCATAACCGTGATAAAACCGTCACTCCTGGCCAATGCATCAAGTATGTTTTCGTGAAGCCCTTTCAAGTTTTGCTGAGTCTCAGCAAAAAAACAATCGAACGTACCATGGTCCCGAATGGTCTGGCATATGGCTTCACCAAGGCGCTTTTCTTCCTGGGTGCGCTGCCGCATGACACAAAGATGTTTGGCTTGGACATGCACAGATGCTACGCCGCACGACGAGGCTTGCTGGTGGAAAACGCGGTCGGGTGTGGCGAGCCCGCGGCAGGTTCCTGAGTAGCCTTAACTGCGAGTTCCGGTCGGGTGGTCGCCGATTTGGAAGTTGTCAAAAGTTTGGCCTCAGTGTCCCGGTCGCCGGTTATCCAACCGCGAATCGATGTAATGCGTCCTCAGAGCGTTCAGCGTATTCAAAACCAAGTTATCGACTCCGCCAGCTTAGTAATATGATCGGTTCGATGAGAATTACTGGTTTCCTTGCGTTGGCTGCGCTCCTTTCGTGTATTGGAAGCGGATCTGCGCAGGTCATGGAGGGTCGAGAAGTAGATGGAAAGTCGGTCTGGTGTTCACATTCCGGCCTCTACAGCGACCTGAGAGACTGTGCTGGCAAGACTGACTGGTATGCCTATGTGTTCATTGGCTCCATCGCAGAAATTACGCCAGCGGACAAAGACGAGAAAATACTCCAGATAATTCCTGAGGAAGTATTCCACGGCGATCCGGCGTCTCCACTATCGGTTCTCACATCCCAAGCGCCTTGTCTTCCAAAAATGGCAGTGGGCGATCGTTGGCTGTTCTTCCTACGGAAAGAAGAAGGCAAACCAATCGTTCTCGATTACTACGGAAATGACAGTCTGCCCCTCGCAAGTGCGCTACAGCAGGTCGAGACTCTGCGAAATCTTAAAAGTATTGGAGACTTCGGAATTGTGCAGGGTCGGATGTTGGAGCGTAGTCAAAACAAACAAGCTCCCGTGGCACACGCGAATGTCGTAGCTCATCTTGAATCCGATGACAGGAAATTTGTGGCGACTACCGGAGACGACGGACGCTACGAATTCCAACCACTTCCTCCCGGCAGGTATAAGTTCACGGTAGACCCGATTGGCTCGTTACGTATCGAGAGTGGCGCAGCCGGATGGTTGCCGTTGAGAGCGGGTGGATGCTGGAATTTGACTCTTTCGCACTTTCCGCATGCGGAAATCGGTGGCCGTGTTCAGCATCTCAACGGTTCCCCACTATCAAATGCCGAAGTGATTATCTTCAAAGCGCACGATGACTCCTATTACGCGACTTTGCACACGGACCAAGCTGGCCACTACTCAATCAACTCGCTTCAGCCCGGCGAGTACGTCGTTGGAATCAACCCACGAAAGGTAGACCGGGACATCGCACCTAGCGGCCCTGACGTAATTGTCCCTACGGCATCTCGCTATTACCGCGATGAGATCAACCGTTCCGCCGCGCTCGTCGTCCCTCTTGCTGACGGGGACAAAAGAGATGACATCGACTTTGTGATTCCCGATCAGTAGCACGGGATTTGCCGTCGGTCCCTGTTTTCGAAACATCCAAAATGCACCAAAATTGGTAAGGTCAGGGTGGCCGGTGATTGGACCGCAACCGGCTGAGAAGGCATTTGATTAGGATCGTTGGTGGCTACGGAGAGACAATAAGATGCAATGCTCATAAAATCTGTTCTGCTTGCCGTCGTCTTCGCAACAGCGTCTGCAGCGTCCAAGGACGTCCCTGAGCAACTACTGGGTAGATGGGTCGTGCGACGTGTAATCCCCACTCGGACGATTACTTGCTGGGGTGCAAGGGAAGCAAAGCAGTTGATCGGTACTGAAATTCGCTATGAAGCCCACGCATTTCGTTGGGAGCAACAACGATTTGAATCGCCAGATGTGATCGTGGAGCAGTTGACAGGGGAAGAATTCCACGACCAGAACTCAGGCGGCGGCGCCGCCGATTCCCAAGTAACACTTAGGGAGCTGGGGATCGTGACCCCTGAGGTAACTCAGATTTCTCTCAGTCATCCAGACACAAATGGCGAGGCTACGAACGAGATTCCGGGCGACCGAGTCTTCATCAAGGCGCGGAACGTAGTTGTGTTTTCAGTCTGCAACGTCTGGTTTGAAGCGAAAATGGTACCGGAACCGAACAAGCGACAGTGATGTTGAAATTGAGATGCCGCAACCATCGCCCTGCTGCAGTGACCGTAGTGGTCGGATGGTGGGCCAACCGGAAATTGCTCTTTCGACAAAACCACGCGCATATATTGACTACTTGGTAATTTCCGAGTAGGCGGTGATTCAGGCACAACCTCGATTCCAACGCAAAAGCGGCGTGTTCTGAGAAAATGGCTCGATGCCGGAGCAGACCTTCAAGCCGGGTGATCGAACGTACTTCGGAAGTGATTCTCTTACACATCCGAACGGCGCATCTTTCGAGGACGACGGAGAGACCGGCTACTTCTATGCACTGGACCTGACGCGGTCCGACAACATGATCGTAGACGCCGTACAAATCTACAACGTTGCGAACGTCTCGGACCGTGAACGTGAATCGACCTTATCAATCTGGTCGGCTGATGGAATGAAATGTGCGTTAATGATCAACGGTCACCCTCACGCGGCATTCGATTTCGCTGCGAAGCGCGGCTGTTGTCGCACCAACTTCCCAATCCTTCCGAACACTCCGTCGGGGTGCTGGGACAGCTCCGATCACCACTGGTCAGACGAGGCGATTGCGTGGTTGAAGTAGGTTCGTTACCGAGTGGTAACGGAAGGGTTGACGGTGATTCGACTGGGATGATCTCAGTAGGACAGCGGTGATCGCGGATCATCGCCAAGGTTGGCTGTTCCATATCCGTGAAACCTCTGGGCCTGCCCACTTCTTGACTTCTCGTTCGTGTGGACAAGTCGATAGGGTTTCGATGGCTTCGGTGACTAGGTCGCGCACGTCAGAATTGCCCTCGCTCAGCAAACGCTCAAACAACTCCATGCATGCGGGTACTTGGCTCATGCGATGCGCTTCGTCAACTGATTCCACGTACTTCAGAACTTCGGCTTCCGAACAAATGTACCGCGCAAAATCGTTGAAGAGCGGGTAAGAAAGGTGATCCTCTTCCCATTCGCAATCGAACGACGGAATCGCCCTATGCAGTTCTGTGATCGCGGATTCGGGCGTGAGCGGCATTGTTAAAGCATAAGACGTCGCCCCGTTTGAGAGTCCGGAGTGGATTGTGGCCCAACCAGAAATAACTCATCCGGCAACTATCGCGCAGGTGTTGCTCAAACAGTAATTTACGGATCGACGGTGATAGGCCCGGAAAAAGCAAAAGTTCAGGGTCGCGGCTTCTCCGTCATTTCGAAGGTCGCGGGTTTGGTGCGCACCCATCGGTGAGATAAGGGGTCCATGACTTCGCAATAAACTGTGTACTTGCCCACTACGCTTAGATCGTACAGGTAGCTCAGCCGGAATTTCCGAACAAGAGATTCATCAGGCCAAATTGTGTAAGGCCCTGACATTTCGTCGGCACGCAAGGCTGCCTCACCGGGGCGGAGTCTCTGTGTGATGCTTCGTTGAACTAACGTCGTTGGCGCTTCGCCGTCATTCCCGTCAACATGGGCACGATACATGTATTCGTGGATGCTCACCGCACGGTCACTCATGTTTTTCATGGTCAGAACAGCCAACGGCTCCAGACCGATCGGAATCTGCTCCTTTTGCATTTCGACCCACACTGCAAGTGAATCGTTGTTGGGAGCCTCCTGCGCACTCGTTGCGTTCGCACTCTTCGTTTGTTTGGCTGCTGTATCGGAACTCATATCGATCTTCACGATCACCACATTGGAATCTATTTCTTGTTTGCCTACGATTTGCTTGATCTGAACGGTGTAAGTGCCGACCTTGTCCAATCTATATAGATCGTTGAGAAGAATGGCATCCTCCGCCTTACCTCTGGGCTGCACAACACGCACGGGTTCTCCGGACCCAGAATACGTCTCAATATGCATGGTGCCATTCTTGTCGCGATAGGCCGTAGGTCGAGGGCTCTCTCCCGATACCTGAGCATGAAGAAGGTTCGTGATATCCGAATAGCGGTCGGTCATTGTCTGCCTGACGCCTCCGGCATCTCTCACATCTACAAAATACAAATCTCCTGGATGGCGGCTGTTCTGGGGAACGTATATCTCGTGCTCGACCGTATTTGCGAGTAAGACATTGATCGTTACAGGGTCCCCAATCCTCGCCGTCTGTTCTCCTGGACTCACCTGTATTGAGTAGCATGGACAGGGTGGAATGATCTTCTGCGCCATGGCGATGCATTGCCAGATCGCCAGAAAAAACAACGAGCTTTTGCCAATAGTGAGGAAGCGGTTTCGATGTTGGAGGATCATCATGCCAAGGATGCTAATGCAACGCAAGCGGAGCACGATGTGACGGCGACCATCTGGCGGAAGATCAACTAACCGACCAGGCGTGGAGATTGGGTCCAGCAATGAAGCGGTCACTTTAGCCGTTCTGGGTCTATGGTGGGCTATCCGGAAGTTATGTTTTCGTTAACAGTTCGCGCTTCTATTGATCAACCGGTAACTTCCGGGTTGACGGTTAACCGGCCAGAATCCCTAAGAGCGGCTATCCGGGCTGCGGGAAGACATTTAGGACTGCACATTAGTTGACTGGAAAACACTTCACTTCACCGGGAACAGCCCTGATCGATGGTCGTGGGAAAAGCTCTACCACGACAGGGTAGTCAATGGCAGAGGGCACGTTTATCTCTTCGGGTGGAACGCCTTCGTCACCCACCGTCCATTCTTTGTCCCCTTCATGGCGATAGCCCAAGCACTTCGGCACAGTTGTAAGCTCCAACCTGTAATGTCGCCTGAACTTGCTCCAGCAACTCATTCCATCCTGGGGTATCGAGCAGTCTCCGCCAACTCGGCGCAGATATCTCAACGACATACTTCCATCGGAGGCGTGTGCAAATTTCATATGACCCACCCCTCCTCCGGCTGAATCCTCGAATATCTTATTTCCGGTTTTCATATCCAGAACGCGGAAGGGCATCCCCGCATTATCGTCGCCGTCCGCGGCTTCCAAGAACAGCAGCGATCCCTTGACTCCTTCAAAACCCCACCACTCCTTAGCCACAAATCGTTCCGTCGGAGTGTGCGCCAGCCGACATGCAGGTGCGTCTCCGTTGATGACAGGCGCGACCGTCACCCACTGAGTACCTTTCACCCCCTGATCATTCCGTTCCTTGATCATAAAACCAGGGTAGTAGAAACATGAGAGCTGAATCTGGGCGGGGTAATTTGGCATTACGGTGCGAGACAGCCCTAAATTCACGACTGTCTTTCGAACAGGCTTGTCGAAGGATTCCGCAGGCGCGACGGAGCCCGACGTCACGCTTCCCAAGACGGCTGCAACGAGAAGAGCCACTCGTATAGGAACTTCCGGGATCATGAACCACAGTTTATTCCAGGTCGCGGGCGGATCGTGGGCAATGGGGAAGTTGGCAAATTGTTGGCCTCAGTGTCTGGATGGCCGGTGACTGGACATTTGAGGTCGGAAGCAACAGAAATCGGGCTAAACTTAGGCCATTCAAGTGGGATTTCTATACAACATGAAGTTGCGGCTTTCATCTCCGAAGATCGTTGATCCGGTTTTCGGAAACCTCGTCTTCATGCACATCGATAAGCACCCTGAGCAGTCATATTGGGAAGGATTCTGGCAATTGCCTGGGTCAACATACTCGATGGAAGTCTTCCTTCGAGGAGGAGAAGACGGGCCGAGAGAAGACGCTCGTGCCTTCTATTTGAACCTTCCCGATCGAATCGAGTTGATTCTTGAATGGTGCCGTCCTCCGCTTGCCAGGGCATTCGACAACTGGCTCAACCGAGACTTGTCTGACGACTTGTTCAGCGAATTGAAGCTCGCAAGTGTCGGTGTAGATGATCCCAGAGCACGGCCTCTCCGGTGGAGCGTGTCGTTCGAGACAACTGGCGAGGAGTGGCTAGGAATCACTATTCCCTTCGTTGACGACGTAGCAGGGGAAGCTGAAGTCGACACCTAATATGGTTTTTGAGATTTCTATGGGACACCGACAAGAAAATGCTCTCAAAGCGAGTGTCGGCGGTTACTGGCTCGCGATGCCGGAATTAAGAACAGATCAGTGGTGAAGGTGATCAATCTCGAACGGAAGCCGCGGATTATCTTCATTCACTATCCTGCTTCTGCGAGGGTCAGATGGATCATAGCGAACCAGCACGCTAGGGAGGGAGTCGATAGCATCGCCGATTTGATTGATTCGGTCGTCGGGGATGGGAGACCCTGTCGCTGATCCTTCTTGAGTCTGCCCGTTCACTTCGAAGGTGTAGTCGAGCAGCGGGAGTGTTGGCGTTTCATAACAAGTGGTGAACCTCGTGATCTTCCCGTCTGCAACACTCCAACGAAGCGCCTCGTTGCGGCGGCTCTCCCTGCGTACATAACGAACAATCGAAACTACCAGATCATCGATGAAGAAGCCGCCCATGAGCCGCGATTATACGTCGTTGGCGCTATGTGATCCTATCGTCGGCAATGGGGGAAGCTAGCAAGGAATTGCTCTCAATTCGACAATGGGCGGTCATTCGGGAACTAGACGGTCACGCGACTGAGAGCACTAGCTTCACGCATATCCTTCATCTGGAAAAACCACCTCAGATTGCTGGCGAGAGATGTCGGGCAATCGAACGAGAGATTCCTCCCATTCATGCCCTCTTCGACTCGAACTTCTATGATGACCGGCTCTTCATCCAGTTTCTTCCGACCGTAAGAACCAGTGAAGTAGAAAGAATGCTTGATGCCCGGCATACTTCCGAACGGGCGGCATTCGAGAATACTTTTGAGCGTCATGTATCCCTTTCTCTCCACGCCGAACTCGAAAGCTGCATCCTCTCCGCCTGCCTCAACACGAACGACACCGAAACAGAGTCCATCGCGCTCGTAGGCGGCGAGGATCTCCGGCATTCCTTGATGATTGTCCCGCACGCTTTACTCCTCAGAAGTCCCGGAGTTCAGCATATTGCAAGATCGTGAGCGGGTTGTCGGCAATGAGGACACTGGCAACTTTTTGGCCTCAAAGTGACGATGGCCGGTGATCCTCCCGCCATCGACAATGTGCGTGTTAAAGTTCCTCCTATGCCATTAATGGGACCGCGTAAGCTGCTCCGAAGAATCCTCTGGAGTACCTGTCGAGCGTGGTTGATCTGCGGTCTCGGAGCACTTGCAGTAGGGTGTGGATTCGCAATTTATAGATCAGTGTGGCTGTATAGAAGTGTTCCGACCAAGGGAGTTGTCACCAGCACTTCGGAAGTTGCAAACGAACGTGATCGCGCTGTGAACTACGCCCCCACTTTCAAATTCAAGGCCGAAAATGGACGAGCCTACAGCGTGACCTCAGACGTAGCTTCAAATCCTCCCAGCTTCTCGGTCGGGCAAGAAGTGCCAGTCCGATACCTCGGAAGCAATCCAACGTCTGCGGAGATCGACTCCTTCTGGCAACTCTGGTTGGTCGCGGTGGTCTGTAGCGGGCTTGGAATATTCTTCGCCGGAACTGGTTACCTAATGTTTCGATACGAACGACGCTCGTCCATTCGGGCTTCACAAACCACCTGACACACTCGTTGGCGAGTTCGGAGCGAGTAGGTCGGCGATGGGGACTTGGCAAGGAATTGACCTCAGTGTCCTCATGGCCGGTGACACTCCCGTGATGCTGGTATTTTCGTGTTACATCAGTTGCAAATGCGCATATGTTCAAGAGGCTATTTCTGCGCAGCTGTGATGGCTGAAAGCGGAATCTCTAGTGTTCCCACCTTGCTGGAGGAGCTGTCGTACACTCCCGAGCGCAAATAGACGTCGCCATCGGGAGCATCGATGAGGAGGTGAAAGGTTATGCCGTCGCGTTGCTGCGCAATCCACTGCTTTGGCGAGATCGACAGGTGGATCTCGCGGATTTCCCAGTTCAGCGGCTTAAAATCCTGACCGTAAACCATGAGAGCCACCTGCAACGATTTCTGCCTCGTGCCATCTGCACCCGGGATCAAGGACAATCCGTCGCCTTGTAACTGAAACTCCACGTCGTAGCGCTTTAGTTTCCCGGTCAACTGAGTGTTCTCGCCCGCGTGTGTTAAGCCGGGTTCGCTTGGGACGGAAATGACCATCACGCTGTAAGGAATCCCGGAAGAGTTGGGCAATCCATGGCCCATCAACGGGAGCAGGGGATTGCTTGCGGGTGCGCTCGCAATCTTCAAATCCTTCTGCGTTCTCTCGAGATAATGCCTCCGATAAGAAAGGGCGTAGTCGCCGGCGACCTTTATCTCGACCGTGCGCTCTCGTCCTTCTTCTTTGCGGTCGCTTGGAATGTAGGCAAGCGTGTAGTAGCGTGAGCCGTGATCGACGCCCTCAGCGATTTCCCGACTGATGTCGTTGACATGGTAAGCCTTTCCGCCTGTCGCTTCTGCCCAGCATTCGCTATCAATGAGTCGCCTTGCTGCCTGATGAAAGTCGGGATCTGGGCCCAGTCCCATGTTGACGTCCACTCCCCAGGCGTCGATGGGATACAGTGAAACACCAGCCTCTCCGAGCGCATCGATTGCTCCGCTGCATGCACTTTCCGGTTCGCAGTGCGGGAAATTGCCGACTATCCAGAAGAGGTTCTTCCTGCCAGGAATGCCCGCGAGGTAGTGGGCCAGCGCCTCAAGAGCTCCGCCCGCGCCATGATTGTGTTGCTGAATGACCCCCACCCCGTGTTTTAGAAACTTCTGCAGTGCGTGCGCACTCTCCGCAAGCTGAGAGTCCTGCGCCTCCTGTGCTGTTTGCTGTGTCTCGGTGAGAGCAGAGAGTAGTGCCTGTTGTTGCGCCGAAGCAGTTGCCGAAGCGGAGCGGCTCGAACTGAATCTGAGGACGGCATCTCTCAAAACTGACGAGTCCTGGTTGAGCGGCCAGATCAGATTCAACCTCTCGGGAGTAAGCGTGAAAATGCCGATGCGCAGATGCGGAGGCAGCGAAGCCAGAAACTTAATCATCTGGACGTGCGCATACATCTCGTCCTCAGACCACGTATTCACCGCGTCGAGCAGCAGCACGTTGGTGACTCCACCCGAATCTGCAAGGCGAATGTTTGTGAAGGTATCCGGTGTCGGGATGACGCTCTGAGGCGCAGCTTCTGCCGTGCCGAAGTTTGGCTCGAAGAAGGTGATGGCTTGTGCCTTTCCATTCTCCGATATGCGAAAATCTTCTTTCCGCAACCTCGGAACAGCGTTCCCAGCCTTGTCCATCACCACCACATCCTCGACAACCGTGCGCGAGTAGATTGTGAGTTGCGGCAACGCGTTCTCTTCTGGAGCAGCCTGTGCGAAGAGTGGACGAGCGGAAAGCACCAGGAGCGCAAGGCCGAACAGAAGCTTGATCGACATGACAGACCATTGTAGCGATTTGGCGAATATTCAAGCTCTGCCCGGGTCGTCGGCAAGGAGAAACCATCCAAAAGTCGGCCAGGGGAAGAGTCGGCGGTGACTCAGGAGTTTGGGTCGTCAAGCATGAAGAAGCCAACACTGAACCCCGCCCACTGAAGCGCAGAGGTGATGTTGTATAGAATTCGTTCACGGGTCTTGTCATCGAGAACCACGTCTGGAGGATCGCTCCATCTGAGCGTGGGGGTGATAACGATATCCATCTGACCTGATGCTCCTTCGCCGCCCAGAACTAGATGCCGATCTTTTTCGAAATAGTCGTAGCGATCAATTCGCCACGAACTACCAGAGAAGGATAGGGACCAGCCATCGTCACTCACGATTCTGTTTTTAAACCACGGCTTATGGAGAACCGAAACGGGCGGCACTCTTGGCTGAGGGACAGCCGATCTGCTCTTGCTCGGATCATCGAGTTCGCCGCTCGTCCTGGTGCTCATCGAATTTAGGAATAAGGATATATTGCGCGCGTTTAGCGTCGTTGTGATTGAGTTGTCGCCGGTGTGGAAGTTGTCAAGACTTTGGCCTCAGTGTCCAGTTGGCCGGTAATTCGCTCGGAACCAAAATTGGATGCGAATATTGGGTCAGTCTGAATCTTCTTCCTTCCCGATAACCTTCTTCGGAAGTAAGGCCGAAAGGACAAGAAGAAAAACCACGATCCACATAAATTTATCTAGCGCCTTGTCATTGCCCCACAGGGTATCTGCATTCAGCTCACCCTTGTAGATCAGGACTTCGGTGAATACGTGGGAGACAAGAAGAAGAACCGCAGCGATTGCTGTTGCCCGCAAGGACCAGATGGCTGGGAGTAAACATGGTGTTAGAAAGGTCCATGCAAACGTGTGCGGCCAACATTCGATTCCGGGACAGAATCCCATGGAGACCGTGCCGAAAACGGTTACGTAGAAGCTAATTGGGACGGCAAGAGCGAACACGATCCAACGAGCCTGCATAGTCTTCTTCATGCCAGCGATCCAACTGGTTTTGTATGGCGCTTCCACTTCATCTGAGAGTACAACGCCGATTGCGAGCGAGTTGTGGGCAAATGGGAAGTTGGCAGGAAATTGGCCTCAATGTCCACATCGCCGGTAACTCACTCGGACACCAAGATACCAATGCGTCAAGCCCTCTCACGGGAAGAGTTCAACACGATCGCGTTTTCCAGTTTGAGCAAAGCTTCAGTTGGGAACGGATACCCCCACTCCTTCTCAAACCCAGGCAGTCCCAGAGCATTCTTGAAATCATCCAGACTGTCCAGAATATCCCTGCAAAATCCCCGATATCGAAAGGAACATTCGAAGCAGGGCGTCCGATCACCACGAAGCACAAGCGAAACTGCCACCGTTAAATGATCGCTTGATCGCTCGAAGCACCACTCAAGAACTCCGGGCTCCTGTTCCCATCTGCAAATCGCGCTAGGGGTCGTCGCCAAGCTCGCCAAGGCATCAGCGAAATCTCTGATTGCGTCAGTCAAGTAGCTTGCATCGACCGTATGAACATCGTCGGAGCACCGAATTTCAGCGTCAACCCATCCTGCGCTAATGCTTGTGAATTTGAAGCTCCGCATCATGTTCATGGATTCTACTTTGCCAAATGCGGGAGTGTTGTGGGCAACTCGTCAGTTATCAACTGGTAACTACCGAGTAGCCGGTTATTCACTCCTGAGTGCGAACTCGATCCTAGCACTAGCTCCCCTGCGCCTCTGATTGCAGCGGTAAACGACCGCTCGGACCCATTTATCATGGGACCTCTTTGCAGGTTGCGTATGGACGACTTCTTGGGATTCATCCTTGAGCTGCTCATTGAAGCTCTCCTCGAGATTGGCATCAGCGCGATTGTCGCTGGCGTGTACCGCTCTTTGCGTCGATTCAGGATCACAGCGCGGCGTGGAAACCCTGTTGGTGCGGCTGTACTGCTTGTAATCGTAGGTCTCGCTTTGGGCTTCCTAAGCGTCCTCCTCTTTCCTCACACCTTGGTGCATCCATCCAAGCTGCATGGGATCAGCTTGCTGATCAGCCCACTACTTGCCGGACTGGCGATGGCAACGCTCGGACGTGGAGTGCAACGGCGGGGACACGCCCCAGTTCGGATCGAGAGCTTCGGGTATGGGTTCGCCTTTGCATTTGCGTTAGCGTTGATCCGCTTCTTAATGGTTCGCTAGCGATCTTCAGTCGCAACGTCTCCTAGCGACTGTATGGCAGCCGAGTGGGAAACAGGCCGAAATTTGGTCAGAGGAAGAGTCGCCGGCAATACGCCAATTACAGTCCGTTACACTCTACGCAATGAACTCTTCGGTCGAATTTCATGACTCTGAGGTGCTTGGGGTTCATCAGCTTTCTGATGATTTGGGTGTTGTCACGCTCAATGCAATCGTCCATCGAAGCGAGGGTGAACCTGGATTCAGTCCATCGGATAGTGGGGTACAGCGCGTAAGGCTAGAAATCGCTGCCATGCGCGTCGATGGTGATGTTGGTCCGCTTCCCGCGTATATCTATGAAGGTTCCTTGAGCATCGAAG